>ERZ773192.1356-NODE-1356-length-25015-cov-5.421514_pt1 | contig 25015 bp, 21 predicted proteins | sample MGYA00581010_ERZ773192 | MGnify/ENA primary metagenome ERZ773192 (study PRJEB29015, sample SAMEA2737741) | human gut metagenome | biome: human gut; feature: human-associated habitat; material: faeces | place: China | collected 2012 ...
CAGGCATATACGGGATCTTTCCGTTTTACCAGCCATTCTACATAATTTTCTTCCATAACTTTCTGCCTTCTCCTGTTGTATAGTCGCATAGTTTTTTCTACACGCTTAGTTTGTTAATAGTATAACCTATTTTGACTTCATTTTCCAGTTATTTTAACCTTTTTCCCCTTGGTATCATATAATATCCACAAAGACTTTTCCAGGCAGGTAACATTTTCATGAATCCCCCTCTTTGTCTGAATGATATTAAGCCCGGCGAAAAGGCCCGCGTCTGCTGCCTTACCTCCTGCGGAAGCATACGCCGCCGCTTTCTTGACATAGGCCTTACTGAAAATACACTGGTAGAATGTGTAGGTGTAAGCCCCTTAGGAGACCCGGCTGCCTATGCCATACGGGGAGCTGTGATCGCTATCCGGAAAACAGACAGCAATACTTCTCCTTATCATAGCATATCCTTCTCTTTTCCCGCAATAAGGGAAATACAGGAAGTTCCCGCAGAAACCGTATAAAAATACACTTTTGCACAAAAAACAGAAGTCTGTCTCTGTTTTTTCAGGACAGACTTCTGTTTTTTACATATACATTTTACAGATGCCAGATGTCTTCGTTGTACTGTGCAATGGTTCTGTCAGATGAGAAGAAACCTGCCTGGCTCATGTTTACGAGCATTTTTTTCGCCCATGCCATACGGTCTTCGTAATCTGCAAAGATGCGCTCTTTTGCTGCAACATATTCCTCGAAATCCGGTAATGTCATAAACCAGTCTTTGTTTAATAATTCATTGTAGAGACGCTCTAAGTTTTCTCTGCATCCGACTGCCATCATCTCATCACTCACGATGAAGTCGATCGCACGTCTGATGTTCTCATCATTGTCATAGTAGCTTCTGGAAACATAATCTGCTTTTGCATAGTGCTCGATCACCTGCTCAGATGTCTCACCGAAGATGTAAATGTTATCGTCCCCAACGAACTGATGCATCTCAACGTTTGCACCGTCCATAGTACCGATCGCTACTGCACCGTTTAACATGAATTTCATGTTGGATGTTCCGGATGCCTCTTTGGAAGCAAGGGAAATCTGCTCATGGATATCTGCTGCCGGGATTAATTTTTCAGCTAATGTTACATTGTAGTTTTCTACCATAACAACTTTTAAGTATGGAGAAACCTCAGGATCTTTGCTGATCAGTTCCTGTAAGCAAAGGATCAGATGAATGATATCTTTTGCAATGACATAAGCCGGAGCTGCCTTTGCACCGAAAATAACAGTGATCGGGCGAGCCGGTTTTTTGCCTGCTTTGATCTCAAAATATTTGTGGATCACATAGAGTGCGTTCATCTGCTGTCTCTTATACTCATGCAATCTCTTGATCTGGATATCGTAAATAGAGTTCTCGTTTAACTCGATACCCTGTGTTTTTGCAAGATAATCTTTTAATTCTGCTTTCTTTGCATTTTTAACATCAAGAATCTTCTGCAATACTGTTTCATCATTTACAAATGCACCTAATTTTTCAAGTTCGGTTGCATCTTTCTTGAAGCCGTCACCGATCAGAGATTCAAATAATGCGGTGAGTTCCGGGTCACAGTGTAATAACCAGCGGCGGAATGTGATACCGTTTGTCTTGTTGTTGAACTTCTCAGGATAAATCTTGTAGAAGTTGTTAAGCTCAGAGTTCTTTAAAATCTCTGTGTGAAGGTATGCAACACCGTTGATGCTGTAACCGTAATGGATATCCATGTGTGCCATATGGACACGTCTCTCATCATCGATGATTGCTACGGATTTATCGTCAAATTTTTTCACAACACGGCTGTTTAATTCGTAAATGATCGGCATTAACTGTGGAACAGCCTTCTCTAAGAAATGGATCGGCCATTTTTCCAGAGCCTCTGCTAAAATGGTATGGTTTGTGTAAGCACATGTTTTGGATACAATATCAATTGCCTCATCCATTAAGATTCCACGTTCCATTAATAAACGGATCAGTTCAGGAATTACCATACTTGGATGTGTATCGTTGATCTGAACTACTGCGTACTCATTTAATTTGTGTAAATCGCCGCCTCTTGCAAGTGTCTCATCAATGATCAGTCTTGCTGCATTGCTTACCATGAAGTACTGCTGGTAAACACGGAGGATACGTCCCTTATCATCAGAATCATCCGGATATAAGAATAATGTAAGGTTCTTTTTGATGTCCTCTTTATCAAAATCAATTCCTTCGCCAACTAAACTCTCATCAACTGTTTCTACATCAAATAAATGAAGCTTTGTGGTACGGTTGTTATATCCTAATACATCAATATCGTACATTCTGGACTGCAGATTGAATCCGCCGAACTGAATGGTGTATGCTCTATCTGTCTTTGTCAGCCAGCTCTCTTTCTCGATCCATGGGTTTGGAGTCTCATGCTGGAGATTGTTCTCAAATACCTGTTTGAATAATCCGTAGTGGTAATTTAAACCAACACCGTCACCGTTTAAACCAAGTGTAGCGATAGAGTCAAGGAAACATGCTGCAAGACGTCCAAGTCCACCATTTCCCAAAGATGGTTCCGGCTCAACCTCCTCGATCTCTGCAAGGCTCTTGCCATTGTCTGCCAGTAATTTTTTTACATCGTCATAAATTCCAAGATTGATCAGGTTGTTGGATAATAATTTTCCGATCAGGAATTCTGCTGAAATATAATATAATTTTCTTTTTCCCTCGTTGCTGACTTTCTCCTCTGCCATTCCTTTTGTCATTTCAAGCAAAGAGAAATATAATTCTTCGTTACTGCACTGGGAAATTGCTTTTCCTGTTCTTTTTGTTACGATTTCCTGTAAATTCATGATTTACTCCTTTCCTTGCGCCTGTTGGCGAAAGCTTATTGTATTGTCCGCCGCATTTTCTGCTGCAGTTGTTTTCGTGTTTTTTCGTAAAACCGATGTTTTATGATTAATATTATATTCAGGTACACCATTTTATTCTTGTAATATTCCATACAAAAGTGGTACAATCCTATCATGTTATAAATGATGTATTGTTTTAACCTCTTTAAAATTGTGTAAACGTAACAAAATGAGCACCCGGTTTTTGTGCACTTTTCAATCATGTTGTTTTATTTTCCAGATTGCAGCGCAAAGTGCATGTTTTCGGCACAATAAAATCATCACAAAGGAGTATGTACCTTATGAATATACTGGAATACGAAAATTATCAGGAAAAAATCTCCCATGGAAACCCTTTATTTCCATATATCACTTATCTGTGCTCGATCCCACTGGATTTTTCGTATGTGCCGATCCACTGGCATGATGAAATGGAGCTTATCTATATAAAGAAAGGTCACGGTATTATCACCGTGGACTTCACACAATATCAGGTCAGCGCCGGAACGCTTGCACTCATCATCCCGGGACAGTTACACTCAATCGAACAATACGAAAACGAAAGCATGGAATATGAAAACATTATTTTTCATCCGCAGATTCTTTTATCCAAGCAGACCGACACCTGCAGCACCGACTATTTTTCCCCACTGATGGACGGAACACTCACGGTTCCGGTACTTTATCAGCCCGGTGATCCCTATTATGGAGAGATTTCTGCCTGCGTCGATGCAAATGATGAGATCAGCAAAACTAATCCGCCAGCTTACCAGCTTTTCATCAAAAGCCAGCTTTTCATGCTGTTTTATATTCTCTTCAATAAGTGCAGTTCCAGAAATGCCCAGAAAAAAGATTACAAGTCTCTGGAAAAAATGAAATTGATCTTAAAATTTGTGGAAAATAATTACATGGAAAAAATTACGATCGAAGATGTGGCAAAAGAAGTCAGCTTAAGCCAGTCACATTTTATGAAGTATTTTAAAAATACGATGGGAACGTCCTTTATCGACTATCTGAATGAATACCGGCTGACGATGGCTTCCAGACTTTTAATCTCTTCCGATTCTTCGGTTTTGGATATTGCAGCGGAAGTGGGATTTGATAATCTTTCCTACTTTAACCGTTCCTTCAAAAAACGCTTCCAGCAGACCCCGAGGGAATACCGGAAGCGTTATGCACGGCCATAACTGAGATCATCCTATCACATAATAGCCAACAATTCCGCACACGATCCCTGCCAGCGCACCAGCAGCGATATCCTTTGGCTCATGCACTCCGACCAGCACGCGCACGATGCCAAGAAGCAAACCGATGATCCCGAGCATTACCCCTGCTCCCGGATGCTCGTAAAAAATCGTCATTGCGATAATGAAAACAGAAAATACATGCCGGCTTGGAAATGCTTTTCCTTTTGTGTCTTTTTCCAGCACCGGCGGCATGTCAAATTTTTCATACGGTCTGGGCGCATTGATGATTTTCCTGACAATGGAAAGTCCCACAAAGGACACTGCCGGAACAAGTATTGCGCGCCAGAGCCATGGATCTTTGTCCGCAAACAGCATAAAAAGATAGAGCGGATACACGCAGAATACAAGTGCTGTCAGCACATGGTTCAGACTCGTCACACGGTTCGCCCGTTCCGGATTGCTCCGAAGCGGCTCTGTAATTTTTATATACTGTTCTTTTGTCATGGCAAAAATCATATCCTTCCCCGTCATTGTTTTATAAATGCATTCCCGAAATCATCCTGACATTATGCTTCGCTTCCTATTACTGCAAGCACCGCCCCGATAAAAATAAAGAAATCAGACACATTAAAAATAATCCTCCGAAACCATTTCGGTCCGGTCTGAAACCGCACATAATCCACAACATGGTGCTTTGTATAGCGGTCATATAAATTGCTCAGTCCGCCGCCGGCTAACATGGCAAGTCCCGTTTTTGTGAGTTTTTTTCCAGTCATCCGCATTGCAAAATAATAAACGACTGCCACAAAAGCCATGATGACACTGTGTATCGCAGTCATGGCTTTCGGATGTTTTGCGAGAAGATTTAACGTTGCACCTTTGTTGTAGAACTTCTCTATGCAGATCATTCCACCGAGACGTGGATTTTTTACTTTTCTGGCGTATTTTTTATCAATATATTTTTTCAGAAAAAAATCAAGCGTAAAAATCGCTGCAGTGATTGCTAAATAGACCATGCCGCAGGCTCCCTTCTTCCTCTCTCCTGCACCCATTGTAGCACATATTTTTTTCATTAAAAACGTTTTTATACAAAAAAAACAGGAAACCTTTGAGATTCCTCAAAAGCTTCCCGCCTCTTATCTGAACCAAATATAATTTTTCCTATCCCTTCACACTTCCAAGTGCAATTCCCTGCACGATATAGCGCGACAGAAACAAATAAACAATGATAACCGGGAAAATGGAGAATGCGATCCGCGCTGCCTCGATCAGTGAAGTGATCAGTACATATACCAGAATTTCTGCGCATCCTCATTTACAGGTTCCACTGCACCTGACTCTTTCACATCACCTGTTTTTCCTCAACCCGAAAAGACAAGCGCCATGCAGCCCAATAGCAGCACTGCTCTTTTCCACTTTTCCCTCATTTTTTATCCATCCCACAGTTTAACCTTTGGGTTCTGCCGCTCGTAACATAGATTGACGGCAGACTCATAACCTAAACTCCGGGCTACGCCATGCTGTTGACTGTTTTATATTTATAAAGCATCTCCGCATGGTTCTGTTCTTCAATCTGAATGTCAGCCAAAAGTTTTCTGACACCCGGATCACCGAATGCAAACACTTCCGTATTGTAAGTGGAGGAAACAAGTTTTTCTGTTCCGATACAGTCTGTTGCAAGGAAACAGTCCGTTTTCTTATCCTCGGAAGGTGCCATGCTGTAGGTAGCAGCCGGGTTATAATCTTTTCCATCACTGTCGTTGCAGTCGCAGGAAGGAACTTTTCCAGACAGCACCTGTGTCAGGGATTCTAAATGCTTCTGCTCTTTTCCATGCAGATCTGTGAACAGGTCAATGAGCACCTGATCTTTGGCAAGTTTACTGTATCTCTCGTATTTTTCCACGCAGCACTGCTCCTGTGTCTGTAAGTCTTTGATCACGGTTGTCTCTTTTTCGCTCAATATCATCTTTCTACCTCTTTCCGACGGATTTTCAAACCCGCACATTTTTTTCACGATGATATTATGAGTCATAAAAATGGTAATTATTCACTTCCTTCGTGAAAATCTGCCGCCCGGGCAGACAGACTGATAAATCTTTTTGGCGTCATTCCATATTTCTTTTTAAATTCCCGATGGAAATAAGACAAATTCGAAAATCCACAGGAAAGCGCCGCCTCGAGCGTATTTGTCTCCCCATTTTCAAACTGGTCTGCCGCACGCTCCAGGCGCACATTTTTGACGTACTGCACGCATGACATTCCCATATATTTTTTGAAAAAACGCATAAAATAATACTCGCTGAAAAAACAGATTCCGGCAAGTCCTGAAATCGTCAGTTCCTCCATATAGTGTGCATTGATATAACTTAAAACTTCTTTTAACTTTTTCGCATGTTCTGTCAAAATCGCATCTGCCTCTGTATTCCGGGTACAATATGGAATCAAAGCCGCCACAAGCTGCAACAGATATGACTTGATACCAATCTCGTATCCGGGTGTTTTTTTGTCATACTCTGCATTTATATTCTCAAACAGTTCTGCTGCCTTTTCGTAAAGCGGATGTCCTTTTTTGATTACAAACGGCGGGATCAATTTCTGGTTCATCAGTGGATTCAAATACCGGATGGCACAGATATCCGCAGCCTTTGCGCCAAGAAAATCCATATGAAACACATACGTTTCCGACTGCATACACTCCTCTTTTTCATTGGAAATCGCATGCAGCACCGCAGGCGGAATAAAAATCAGATCTCCCTCTTCCACCTCATAAGTTTCAAGATGGATCTGATATGTGCAGCTTCCCTTCTCAATCCGCGTAAATTCTGCCTCCTCATGCCAGTGCGCCGTGACATAAGGATACTCTTTCCATAACGGTGTCACATATTTTTGCAGTGGAAAAATTTCTTCGCCGTGTCTGGCGTTCTCATGCTGGTCTAAGGATAGGGTTATTTTTTCTTTCATTGTATTGATTCCTCTTTAACATCATTGAAACAGATGGCAAACACCTTCTAAGCTGTCTTAATCCACATCAGCATAGCAGTTTTGTGCAATACTTTCTTATATTTATACAAGATTTTTCGTTTCTTCTATTCTATTATAACAGTATCATACAATCAAGTGTAGGAACTGCGAAACTCAAAGTTGTGTAAATTTAATTTTGAACAATTTTAAACAGCTTTAAATGAGTTTCGCAATCACCCCAGAATCAAATGAAAGAAAAGGAGCATTTATGAAAAGAAAATGGTGGCACAATAAAGTAGCTTATCAGATTTACCCAAAAAGTTTTTTGGATACAAACGGAGATGGAATCGGTGACTTAAAGGGAATCATCTCAAAGCTGGACTATTTGAAAGAACTCGGAATCGACATCATCTGGCTCTCCCCGGTTTACGAATCCCCTTTTGTCGATCAGGGTTATGACATTTCCGATTACTATAAAATTGCAGAACAGTTTGGTACAATGGATGATTTTGACACCCTTGTCGCCGAAATGAAAAAACGCGGTATGCATCTGATCATGGATCTTGTCGTCAACCACTGTTCCGACAAACACGAATGGTTTCAGAAAGCACTCGCCGACCCGGACGGTCCTTACGCCGGCTACTTCTATTTCCGCGAAGGAAAAGACGGCAAGGCACCAAGCAATTACCGCTCCTATTTTGGTGGATCTGCATGGACAAAAGTTCCCGGCACAAATAAATATTATCTCCACACCTTCGCTAAGGAACAGCCCGATTTAAACTGGGAGAACCCGGTCGTCCGCAAAAAAATCTATGAGATGATCAACTGGTGGTTTGAAAAAGGCATTTCCGGTTTCCGTATCGATGCCATCATCAATATCAAGAAAAATCTTGATTTTCCATCCTTCCCGGCGGACGGTGATGACGGACTTGTCTCCTGCGATAAAATGTTAGCTTCCGCACATGGAATTGGCACATTTTTAGAGGAAATGAAACATGAAACATTTGACAAATACGACGCTTTTACGGTCGGCGAAGTATTTCATTTAAAAGAGGATGAACTGCGTGAATTTATCGGTGAGGACGGTCATTTTTCCACCAAATTTGACTTTTCCGCCCATGTGCTTTCCTATGGGGAACACGGCTGGTATGATGCTCCTGCCCTCGATTTCAACCGGTGGCGCACTGCCCTTTTTGACACCCAGAAAGCAGACCTTACCGTTGGCTTTGAGGCAAATATTATTGAAAACCACGATGAGCCACGAGGTGCTACACACTATCTTCCTGCACACGCCAGAAATGAAGCCGGTGTGAAAATGCTTGCAGCTACTTACTTTTTACTGCGCGGAATTCCTTTTATCTATCAGGGACAGGAAATCGGCATGACAAACTGTGTCCGAAACGATATTTCCGAATACGATGACATCAGCACCAAAGATCAGTATCAGGCTGCTTTAAATGCCGGATGTTCGAAAGAGGCAGCACTTCACGCCTGCTATGAAAACAGCCGTGACAATGCAAGAACCCCTATGCAGTGGGACAATTCCCTGCACGGCGGTTTCACCACCGGAACCCCCTGGCTTGCGGAGAATCCAAACTATACAAAGATCAATGTAACAGACCAGATGAACCGGTCAGATTCCGTTCTCTCTTTTTACAAAGAACTGATCGCACTCCGCAAAGCACCGGAATACGTGGAAACCTTCACTTACGGAACGTTTGCCGCTGCTTATGAAGATGTGGACCATATGTTTGCATACTACCGCACCAACGAAGAAACCGGACAACGCATTCTGGTTGCCGGAAATTTCGGCACAGACACCGCGACACTGCCGCTTGAAAAACAGGCTGACCGTGTACTTCTGACCAACGGAAAAACTGTGGATGAAATTTTAAATGGAAACAGAGAAAGTACTTCTCTTGTATTGGGAAGCTGCGACTGTATTGTTTTATTATTAGGTCAATAAAATTTTCTTTTTCCTTGACAAATCATTTTTTTCATGCTTATAATAGCGTTAATTGAAGCAGAACACAGGCTTTGACGGGAAGAAGTACAGTTAAGCGGAAGATACAGAAAGTTGCCGGCTGATGAGAGGCGCATCGGAATCTTAATTCGAATACATCCCCGAGCTTCACACCGAATTTGTTTTTGATATTTGATAATCTTGCAATAGTAGGCTGTGACGTAGTGGCGCACGTTAACCGCGCCGGAGTGTTGTCGGACACTCACGAAGGTAAGCAGTGTGAGCTGCTTATGAATTAAGGTGGTAACACGAGTTTAACCCTCGTCCTTTTATTAGGACGGGGGTTTTTGCGCGTATTAAATGAGCAGTGCCGTCTGAGGAAAGAACAAAATGCTGTGCTTGCACAATGCATTTTGTGATTTTCTTAGACGATAGGGCGAAGCCCGCGAACGAGAGAGCTTCGCTCTCGAGTGGGCACTGCGGATTTTAATCGTTCACTCAAAAAAAGAAAGGAACCCAATAAAATGACATTATACGACGAATTAGTTGCCCGCGGACTGATCGCGCAGGTAACAGACGAAGAAGAGATCAAAGATTTGATCAACAACGGAAAAGCAACTTTTTATATCGGATTTGATCCGACAGCAGACAGCCTTCACGTAGGACATTTCATGGCACTCTGCCTGATGAAACGTCTCCAGATGGCAGGAAACAAACCAATCGCTTTAATCGGTGGCGGTACCGCAATGATCGGTGATCCGTCCGGACGTACCGACATGCGTCAGATGATGACACCGGAAACCATCCAGCACAACTGTGACTGCTTCAAGAAACAGATGAGCCGTTTCATCGACTTCTCCGATGGAAAAGCATTAATGGTAAATAACGCTGACTGGCTCATGGACTTAAATTACATCGACGTTCTCCGTGAAGTTGGTGCTCATTTCTCTGTAAACCGTATGCTCACTGCTGAGTGCTACAAACAGCGTATGGAGAAAGGCTTAAGCTTCCTGGAGTTCAACTACATGATCATGCAGAGCTACGATTTCTACACCTTATACCAGAAATACGGCTGCAACATGGAGTTCGGCGGCGATGACCAGTGGAGCAACATGTTAGGTGGTACCGAGCTGATCCGCCGTAAACTCGGAAAAGACGCTTACGCTATGACCATCAACCTTCTTTTAAATTCTGAGGGAAAAAAGATGGGAAAAACCCAGTCCGGCGCTGTATGGCTTGATCCTGAGAAAACTTCTCCATTCGACTTCTTCCAGTACTGGAGAAACGTGGCAGACTCTGACGTATTAAAATGTATCCGTATGCTGACTTTCCTTCCATTAGAGGAAATCGATGCAATGGAAAGCTGGGAAGGTGCACAGCTTAATCAGGCAAAAGAAATCCTTGCATTCGAGCTGACCAAATTAGTTCACGGGGAAGAGGAGGCAAACAAAGCAAGAGAAGCTTCCCACGCACTTTTTGCCGGTGGCGGAGATTCCGCACATATGCCAACGGTAGAGTTATCCTCTGCTGATTTTGCAGACGGAGATATGGATATCCTGTCTCTTCTCGTAAAAACAGAGCTCGCTCCATCCCGTTCCGACGCAAGACGTGCCGTAGAACAGGGCGGTGTCTCAGTTGCAGACGAGAAAGTAACCGATATCAAGACCGCTTACAATGCAGATTCCTTCGGCGCAGATGGACTTGTTGTAAAACGTGGTAAAAAGAAATTCGTGAAAGTAATCGTAAAATAATGAACTGTATCATAAGAAATGCACAAATGAGCGACTATGACTCCGTCGTCCGCATCTTAAATCAGGGGCAGGCGCTTCATATAAACTGGCGTCCCGATATTTACAAACCCAATGATGCGCTTCTGCCAAAGGCAGTATTTGAGGAAATCGTAAAAGGCGATACTTTCTATATTGCAGAAAATGAAGGAAATGTGATCGGAATTTTAGAACTTATCTTCCGGCATATTGAATCTCCTGCACAGGTGACACGGGACATTGTTTTTATCGACACAATGGCGGTTGACGAACCTTACCGCGGCATGGGTGTCGGACATCTTTTCTTTGAAAAAGTAAAAGAGATAAAAGCAAAAAAAAGGCTGGATGGCATTGAACTTCAAGTAAATGCTAAAAATCAAGCCGCTTACGAGATGTACTGTAATTACGGATTTACGGAAAAATCCATTAATATGGAATTACTGTAAAAACTATATTTACCTAAAAAAGGACACATACCTCTGATGCTATTACGCATTATCTGGTATGTGTCCTGGTTTTTATCTTCTTTTTATTTTATTGGTTGACATAATTTTTAATCCACTTTACTGCATAAAGAGGAATATTCGTCATCCAATCCTGCTCTCTATAATCCGACATTGATGTTCGGACTGCATAAGATGGTTGATACTTTTCACAAAAAGCTTTCAAACTCTTTGCTTTCAGATTTTCTTCCGCTTTCACTTCAATTGGAATAACAGATGTTTTTCCCTGAACTAAAAAATCAATCTCTCCCTTGGAATTTTGCGTTGAATAATAGTAAGGTATCACTCCGACATCTGATATTAACTGCTGCAATATATACTGCTCTGTCAGTGCTCCCTTAAATTCAGTAAAAATCTTATTTCCTTCTATAATCACTTTTGCATCCAGATCTGTCATCGCTATGAGCAATCCAATATCCACTAAAAAAAGCTTAAAAGCATCAAAATCAATATATGCTTTCAATGGAAGATCCGGTTTTTGAATCCGCTGTACTTTATGAATCAATCCGCAATCCAATAACCATTGAATAGCCAGCTCAAAATCCTTTGCCCTGCTCCCCTCGCGTACCTGTCCATAAATATATTTTTTATTCTCTTTTGCAAGCTGCATCGGAATCGAATTCCACACAAGATTCAGTCTTGGAACAAGCTTTATTTCAGCATGTTTTGAAAAATCCTGCTGATAATAGTTAATAAGATTTTTCTGAATCGCACGAACACGATTATAATCCTTTTTTTCCGAAAAATCTTTTACCACCTCTGGCATCCCACCTACAAAATAGTATTCCCTTAAACGTTCTATATATTTTGTTTTGAACACTGTTACCATCTGCGTATCACAACTGTCTAACATGGAAACAAATTGTTTTTCTCCCATTGCGCACAAAAATTCCCTAAAATTCAGCGGATATAAATCAAGAAAATCTACCTTCCCAACTGGAAATGACGTACCTTGGTGTAATGCAACTCCAAGAAGTGATCCTGCTGCAACAATTGCATACTGAGGTGCATTTTCATAAAAATACTTTAATGATGTAAGTGCTTTTGGTACTTCCTGAACTTCGTCGAAAATGATCAGCGTATTCTCTGCCTCAATAGAAACTCCTGTCTCAGCACTGATCGATAAAACCAGTCTTTCAATGTCTAAATCTCCTTCGAATACCTGTTTCATACGGGCGTTATTATCAAAATTAACATAGGCTGTCTTCTCAAAATACTGTTGACCAAATGTCTTCATGATCCATGTTTTTCCGACCTGTCTTGCCCCGCGGATAATCAATGGTTTTCTATTTTCATTTTCTTTCCATTCTTTCATTCGTGATAATGCAAATCGTTCCATGAGCCTTCCTCCAACTCCTATATTCTATAAGCATCCATTAAATTATTTCCATATATCTGCATTATAAAATTGTACCCTGCTGGTGTCAACATTATTAAGGACGTAAATATGTGTTTAATCAACACTTTTAAGGACGAAAAATGTATAAATATATCATTTCTTTCGGCGAATCGATGAGATTTCCTCTCGCAGCTACCAGTTCCACATGGCAGAGTGCTCTTATTTCTTCTCTCCGCCAACCTTGCGGAAGTTATTGAAATCATTCACGACTTCCCGAACGCACCAGACCAGTGTATCGAATGCGCCCGCCTCATACAGATTGATCAGGATCATACCGACCGGGATTGCAAGGATCATCCCCACAACACTGCCAACCCTGTAACCGATGAACATGAATAACAGCGATGCAAACGGATCAAGTCCTACGGAATCGCCGATCAGCTTCGGCTGTACGATCTGGTGCACGACAAGAGAGACCACATATAAAACGATCATGCCGACCGCCATCTTGTAATCTCCGGTAAAAAGTTTGATAACCGCCCACGGACAGAGCACTGTTCCCGTTCCAAACACCGGAAGCATATCCAGAAACGCAATGCCAAAGGCGATCAGCCATGCAAAATCTACCCGGAGGATCAAAAGGCCGATCAGAAGAATGACATAAATAACGCCCATGATCTTAAACTGTGCTTTAAAATAGCCTCCTACCGCATGCACAAGCTGTTTATAGATGCGTTCTGTTTTTGCAAGAAATCCGGCAGATAAATGTTTCTCCACCCCGGTGATCAGTTTGTCTTTATCTGCAATAAAAAAATATGCTGCAAGCAGTCCTACGACTATGCCAACGATCGTATCCGGCAGGCTTTTCGCAAATTCTCCGATTGCCCCAAGCGTTGCAGAATCTGAGCTGGACACAAAATTTGTCAAAAAATCCTGAATTGCAGTTCCGATGGCGCTTAAATCCACATTCTGCGTAAATGGCAGTTTTTCCAGCAGCTGCTGCAGCTGATTGATTGCCTCGGAAAATTCGGTTCCGGCATTGGCAGACATCGTTGGCAGATACGCCATAAATGCTCCGATTCCTTTCGCAAGGACTGCCCCTGCGCCATAGCAGACCAGCACTACCAGTCCGATGACCAGCACGATCATGATGACCGAACCATATTTCCGGTTAATTTTGATCCGTTTCTCCAGAAACTTCACCATCGGATTTGCAATCATCGCAAAAATCATTCCCACCACAAACGGCATAAAATAGATCAGCAATTTTGGAAGTAATGTGAACGCAAAAATCAATAAAAACACTGCCCAAAGCAGATTGCATGCAATTTTTAAATATTTTGTCCTGAAATTGCTCATAACTTCTCTTTTTCCTCTCGATTAAAAAATCTTTTCCATAGATTATTTTCCATAAATTGCTTTCTATTTTAACACATTCTTTTTTTGAAAAAAATATATTCCCGAATCTTTTATACTTTCTTTATCAAATCTTTATTTTTCCGCCATAAGAGCTGCTCCGTGTCCTACAAATAGAGTTTAAATCTTCTTTTTTACAAGAAAATGGTTTGCAGCCGTAACCCCGGCTCCTGCCAACAAAAGAAAATAGAAGTTCAGTCCTCTGCTGATCAGCATGGATGGGATCAGACTGCCCTTAGAAAATACCGGTGCAAAGACTGACCGATACATCAGTTCGGTGATTCCCTGCGCTCCCGGCAGCGGAAGCATATCCACCGCAATGTAGACCGATGCCTGTAATAGAACTACCTCCTGTATGGAAGTCCCCGCCTGTCCAAGTCCGAGATATACCATATAAGTAAGCAGAAATACACTACACCTCTGCAAAAACGTCACGGCGATGACCACTATTAATTTTCCCGGATGCTGCTTCAGCCAATCCACGGCATTTCTATAGTTTCCCGTAAATGTCTGCACCTTATCCATGCGCTGTGGATTTGCTTTCCAGATGTCGAGCCGGATAAACTGCTTTTCCACCCACGCCCAAACGACAATCATCCACTGTGGAAAAAGCATTGCGGCAAGTACAACTGCAACGGCAACCGTGTTCAGCGCAAGCCCCAGCAAATATAATGGAAAAAAGGACTGCAGCTCTGTTTTCAATGCGCCGCCGCAAAAAAGTAACATTCCGACACCTAAAACTACCAACACAATTTTATAAATTACTGCCACCGTCATAAGCACTATGGTACTGTCAGAACCTTTGTTTCCATCTTTGTTCATATAATAAAGCTGCACCGGCTGCCCACCTGTTGCGGATGGTGTGATGCCCGAATAAAAAAATCCAATAAACGAATATTGGATACAACGCCACAGAGAACATACCTTTTCTTTTCCAACAACACAGAGAACGGTTGTCTGACTGTCTGCTTTTTTTCGCATGGATGTGAGCAGATACCAGATCATGCTGCCCTCTGCGCAGACAAAAAATAACGCCAGTCCTGCCGCTGCAATCAGGTACGGAACTGACATATTTTTTACTGCCTGATAAATTTCTGACAGATTCTGTCCATGGAGTAACGTATAAAAAGTCAAAAACATAATTCCAAGAAACAAGACTGTCTGCAAGATTTTCTTTTTCATATCCACGTAGCCACCTTTCCTCTTTTTTTGACAGAACTGTTACGCAATTTTTTCAACAGCACAAACCGTTTCTTCCTGCACAGACATTTCCACTAATTCTCTCAAACTTCCTTCAAAAATCCGTTTCCGTCCAAATTTTTCCATGAAATCCTTTGGTGTCACAAGGGAAAAATGTTTTTCCCAATGACAGACGCCGTACTCCTCTAATACCCGTGCCACGTAGGAAGAACAGGTGTAATGGTTTTCCTGGTAAAATGGAATGTTCCACAAAATAAATGGTAATCCTGCAACTGCATAATGATAATGAAATCTTTCCTGCATAGCCAGATGCAGTTCCTGACGGATTGCCTCCTTTTGTACAAGCGAACACTCAATACTACACACCATATAATCAGCCGTTGGAAACACCGTTAAGATTTTTCTTTTATCCTCTTTTTCAAATCCGGCAAACAGCGGAACCGCAGGATTTCTGCGTCCCACACTGTATGCCTCCTCAAGTTCCGCATCCATCGAAAGAACCACATGAATGTACTTCTGTTTGATGACCTGCCGTATCATTCCGGCAAAAAATCCCGGTGTATCTACAAATGCAATATAAATCTGTGCCATATCTTTATTCCTCTGTACTTTTTTCTTATCACTGGAACTGATAAATTTTTCTTGCCATGCGGTAGCCGCCGACTGTGATTTTTCCACCTAATCTTCCCGGCAGATAAGTAAGACCGCTTAAGGTAGAACATCTTAACCGGTAATAAAGTATCCTGTCATAATCCTTCACCTGCTCCCACATCCTTTTACGTTTCTGGAACGCCTCCTCTGTTTTGATCAGAAGAAGATGGATTGAAGAAATGGACAACATGATTGAAATATTGCGCATCATGTAAACGGCCAGTTTTGGATACATTTTTTTCACTTCTCTTAAATCCACACTTTTTGCAACAAGCTCTGTCACGCGGATCTGCTGGTCGATACGCTTCATCAGGACTTTCTCGTTGACCGACTGATCTTCCCTTCCAAGGTAGTAATGATACAGGTCAATATCCATGTAGTAGAGATTCTTCGCATACGGAAGCGGCTGATAGGAAAACAGGTTATCCACATAAAACGTGTGCTCCGGCAGTTTTACCCCTGACTGTCTCAATACTTTCGTCTGAAACATAAGTGCATGCATAATCAAATACTGCGATGGATGAAAATGTCCGATTGTGTTCCAGTTGCACATTTTTTCAGTTGGAAATACATTTCTGTAATTCATCGGTTTCTGGATTCCCTCATCCAGATGATCGTACACATAATTACAGATGATCAGATCTGGGAACTGTGCGACTTCAAAACTTTTTATTTTATCTAACATTTTCAGATAAGCATCACGGTCGAACCAGTCGTCGGAATCCACGACTTTATAATAAAGTCCATGCGCCAGCTCCAGCCCTTTGTTCACACCGGAACCATGACCGCCGTTTGGCTTATGCACCGCTTTTACAATGTTTGGATAAAGCATTTCGTATTCATCTGCGATCGCACCTGTCCGGTCGGAAGAACCATCGTCAATAATGAGGATCTCGACATCCTCGCCGCCCACCAAAAGTGAATCCACACATCTTCGCATATAATTTTCTGAATTGTAACATGGGATTGTAAATGTGATATATTTCATTTGGAATGACCTCCGCTATACTCTGTAACATTTTTACTGTTAACGAGTATAACGGTTCATTCTTAAAATACACATGGATTATTCTAAAGAAAAGGTAAAGATTACCTATACAAAATGTTAAATTTTCAATAATTCAATCATAAACAGCCAGACCAGTCCATAATAAGTGACCACTGCTACCAGATCATTCACGGTTGTGATAAGTGGTCCTGACGCGACCGCCGGATCGACTTTGATCTTATGGAAAAGCAGTGGGATCGTTGTTCCGACAAGGCTCGAGATCACCATCGCAAGCATTAAAGAAACTCCCACACAGCCTGAGATCAAAAACGAATAGGAAAGCGCATTTCCTTTTATGAAACACACATAGAGTCCGATAAATACAAATGCCATAATTCCAAGAAACAGTCCATTTGCAAAACCAATGCGCATCTCTTTCAAAATCAGTCCAAATTTATCTTTCCGGTTTAAATTTTCATCCATCAGCACACGGATTGTCACAGCCAGCGACTGGGTTCCGACATTTCCTGCCATATCTAAAATCAATGACTGGAAACACATCACAATCGGGATCACTGCAACGACCGTCTCAAAAATTCCAACAACCGAAGATACCACCATTCCCAAAAACAGCAGGATGATCAGCCACGGGAGACGTTTTTTCATACTCTGAAACGTTGTCTCCTCCAAATCTTCTTCTGCAGTAAGACCGGCTAACTTCGCATAGTCCTCTCCCATCTCTTCATCCACGGCTTCCACAATGTCATAAGCGGTGATGACTCCTAAGATTTTTCCTTCCTCTGACAATACCGGAATGGAATCCTCTGCGTAGTCTTTTAACCGTTCGATACACTCACTGATTTTCTCATGTGCTCCCACATACGGATAGGAAGTCGAGATCAGATTGTCCAGATTCTGATAATCTCTTGCCACGATCAGGTCTTTTAAATCGATTGCTCCATAATACTGCTCATTTTCATCTACTACATAGATCGTTGAGATATTATCGTTCTCTCCCGCCTGACGGATCAGCTCATGCGTAGCCTGACGGATGTTCAGATTCTTTCCTATGACGATAAAATTCGTTGTCATTTTGCTGCCGATCTCATCATCTTCATAAGATAAAATCAGTTTTACATCTTTTTCCGCATCATCATCCAGCAGATCAACGATCCTGGTCTTAGTGTCCGCATCCAGATTCTCCAGAACATCGACCGCATCATCGGAATCCATCTCCGAAATGACTCTGGCAGCATTTTCCAGGTTGATCTCCTGCAAATACTCTGCCGCATCCTCGGTATAGGAAAGGATTTCCGCAATATACTCCTCTCCAAGCAACGGATAGAGTTTTTTTCTTTCCTCCGGTGTCATCTGCTCCATTGCATCCGCAATGTCGCTCTCATGATAATCGGAGATTTTTTCGAGCAATTCTTCTTTTCCAAGATTGCTTCGGAATAATGTTAATAATTCTTCTACATAAGTCGGTTCTTTTAATACTTCTTTTTGCATTTCTGCCTCCTGTTCTCCCTGAAAAAAGGGCATAAAAAACCACCGCTTTACTTCCAAGCAGCATGTGTAAGTTCCTGCTGTTATAGTTCATGACAATAGATTGTCCGCGAAGCGTGCACTCTATTGTACAGGCATGTAAACCGATGGTTTCAGAAGGCATATTCTATTATCACAGAGGTCAGACGCCCACAGACATCTGCCCTGTGCCAAAGCATTCAGAAAATCCATCGGTTTTGTTCTTTCGCCCCGCACTATCACAACTGTCCATGAATGTCACCTCCTAAAAAATTTCCATTGCTATTATATAATCGTGACCGGAAATGGTCAACTCATTTCTGCCTCATTTCTATCTGTCTTTCATAAATGCTTCGATCTCGTCCGGATCACGGATAATTGCCTCTGAGAGACACTCACAGCCGTTCTCTGTGATCAGAAGATCATCCTCGATACGGATTCCGATCTCCCATTCGTCAATGTAAAGTCCCGGTTCATCAGTAATGATGGCACCCGGTTGTAATGTGTCATTGCAAGCCGCTGTGACATCATGCACATCGATTCCAAGATGATGGGATACGCCATGCATATAATAAGTATCAATCTCGTCCTCTTTTTCGATCAGACCGAGTTTCATGCAGCCTGCTGCAAGCACTTTCTTTGCAATCTCATTTAACTCTTTTAGCGTCATGCCCGGTTTTGCAGTCTTTGCGACCTCACGGTTTGCAGCTAAAACAATGTCGTAAACCTGTCTCTGGCGCTCTGTGTATGTTCCGTTTACCGGATAAGTTCTTGTGATATCTGCGCAGTATCCGCGGTATTTTGCCCCGAGATCCATCAGCAGTAAAGAACCATCCTCACAAATGTCAAGGTTTGTGTCGTAGTGAAGCATGGTTCCGTTCGCACCGCTTCCTGCGATGGTAGGGAATGCAGTTCCCTCCGCTCCGTTATAGCGGATCATGTATTCAAAATCAGCCTGTGCCTGATATTCTGCCATTCCCGGCTCTAAATGTTTCATCACATACTGCAATGCTTTATCGGTAATGCCGATCGCCTCCCGCACAAGTGCTACTTCATCCCCGTCTTTTTGCATACGCAGTTCTGCGATCACCTGCGAAATATTTTTCACTGCATGTCCCGGATATTTTTCTGCAAATTCTTTTGCTTTGATCATATTGTAATCCGGCATGTCCTCAAACTGATATCTGTAACAGTCAAAATACAGGCTGTCGATATCTTCCCTTGCCATCATGCGGTCAACAGCGCCCTCAAAAGAATCTAAAAACATCACATTATCGATACCGGAAATCTCTTTTGCCTCATCCACTGTCACTTTTCTTCCGTACCAGCGCTCCTGTGTCGGGTCTGCTTCTTCGATAAATAAAATCACCTGCTCCTCTTTCAATGTCTTTTTCATCAAAAGAATCATATGGTCTCTTCTTAATCCTGTCAGATAAAAAAAGTTTCTGTCTGCCTCAAATGGTGCATATTCATCTGCACTCACATGGCTCTCAATCCCGGAAAATAAGATCAACGCTGACTGTCTCTCCATTTTCTCAAAAACCTGTTTTCTTCTCTCTGCAAAATTCATGGTTGTTCTCCTCTTTTTTCAATCATCTATTGACAGAAACTCAAATCGTATTTTCTGTCATAATAAAGGCAGGTTCTTTCATCTCTGAAAAAGCCTGCCCGAAAAACTTATTGGTTGTCACCTATGCCTCTGCGCTCATCTGGATTCTCGTTGTGATTTCTTTTACTTCAGCCATCAAAGCAGAATACATCTCCATCTCAATTCCAACCGGCGACATATGCGGATGCTCCTGTTTCATACGGTATGCCTGTACCAGTAAACTTCTCTTCACATCTTCAAGTTCTAAAAGCTGCTCTCTGCTCATAACCAATCTCCCACATAACATATTTTCATTTGCAGTGCACTATATCTCGTACGTGCGCCTCAACTATAATAGCATATATGGTAGATTTTAGCGCATGAAATTCATCGGCAAAAGTAACAATATTTTTTCTGACATTTGGCACATTTGTCTATTGCCTGAAAAATTTTCATCACTTTTTACAATTGCATCAGCGTTTGCAGTGCCTCATTTTCTACAATACATTTTCCGTGTTCTTTTATAAATGCAATTTGTCCGACCTCAGCATAACGGCAATTGTTATATTCTACAATTGTAAACGCAAATGGCCGTAATTCTTCCCTTGAAAAATGGATCAGATCCATCACAAGATAGTATTTTTGCTGGAATTTATAAAGACTGCTTGTAGGCATTTTTTCTGTAAATGGTGCCAGACGGATCAATCGCAGCATTTCATCCAGACTGGAAAACTCCAGACTAAACGGAACCGATGTCTCAAAAATTTCATTGTCCTCTTTCTGCTCAGTACCATTTGCATCTTCTGTCTCTGTCTTTTTTGCATCCTGGCTGTGCTTTGCCTTATATTTTTCGAGGAAATCATCGATAGCACTCTGTTTTTCCTCTTTATTCATCTGCCGAAATTCTGATAATTTTTCCGGTGCGAGCTGGTTCATCAGCTGTCCGACCGTATCCACAAGATTCTTAAAACTCATCTCGGAATCTCCGCCAAACGTGATCGCCATGCTGTGATCCTGCAAAAGTTCTGCCTTCACTACCGGTGAAATATTCTGCATACTGATATTGCCCTGCTCCTCTACCAGTTCCACCACCGCACGCATAAACTCCTGCGTCACCTCGGTATTTCCAATAATCTCATCAATATTGTATCCCATTTCACGGATTTCTTCTTCAGACAGTGCACATCTGATCTTATTTTCACCTAATCTCTCAATTTCCATATGTATTACCTTCTAAAACATCTTTCCGATGCTTTGCAATCCAAAAATACTTTATACCTTTCGAATGGCTTTGCATTCTTGGAATGCTGTTTCTTCTTATAAAGAATATGTTGTTATTTTCACAGCTATTATCCTATTTTTTTATGCATTTGTAAATAGGGTTTCGATTCCACATATCTGCCACAAAATAGGTCAATGCTGTCCATGTATACACGGAATAGAAAATGCCGTACTCATCAACGCCGTCCTTTAAAATTTTCTGTGCCTGCTCTTTTGTCAGAAAAGAAAAGCCGTCAAAACATTCACTTCCCTCTGCACCGTCCTGTGACATACCTGTCAGAGTATCCCGGTTCAACACGATTTTCACAAGTGCGTTGCTCTCATCCGTCATTCCCGGTGTGCTGAAAAGACATGGATTGATCACTTCCAGTTCATCTGTATCCAAAACCTCAATTCCGGTTTCTTCTTTCAGTTCTCTTTTTGCAGTCACAAGCAATGGTTCGTCTTCCTCTTTATCTGCCGGATCGATCAGTCCCGCCGGGACACTTAACAGAAATTGTCCTGCCGGATACCGGAATTCACGATTCAGCAGGAGCTTGGGCTCACCGTTGGATGGATTCCAGATCGTGATGCAGCTCACCGCATCTGGAAGCATATTTTGAAATTCTTCCGTAGACTTCACTGCCACAAGATCATCTGCGCTCCGTCTTGTTGCATTATAGTAATGTCTGCCCTCGGCATACTGAAGATCAAATACTTTGATAAACTTTGTTTCCAACAGCGTTTTTATATTCTGTTTTGTGATTTTGGGACGCATAATAAACTTCCTTCCTTAACCGATGATTGCGAAACTCCTTTACACAATACTTTACATTGTTTTATATTCAGGAATTTTATAAAAATATACTCTGTTTCATTTTTACAATAATTTACACCCGATAGCGGTTCAGGCAGGAATAAATTTCCTGAATTCTTGGGATTGCGTATCCACCGGAGATAACGCCATGCTCTGCGGCAAATACCATTCCTTCCTGCTCTAACTTTTGTTCTAACCACTGTGCCGTTTCTGAAATGGTACGCTTTCCATCCACCAGATGTTCCACAGTATATTTCAAAAGCAGTCCCAGTGCCGCCGTCTGCTCGCTGTCGATCAACTGCTCGATATAGCGCAGGTCGACATTCTGTTTTCCAAGCATAAAGCCATCCACACCAAGCGTCTTTACCTTCAAGCGCTCCGGCTCGCCTTTTTTCACTTCTCCGCTCCTGTAGTCCCTGCGTTTTACCGTTCCATTCCTGTCTTTTTCCATGACACGGTGGCTATCCGGTAAAACAAATGGTTTTGCTGTCTCCTGCATGATTGGAAATTGTCCACACAGGTTCTTTGCTTTCTCTGTGATATCCACAGGTTCATACTGATCCATCTGGATCACAGTGTCTGCAATGTGGAAAAATGCCCCTGAACTTCCCGCAACCAGAATGGTAGAAATTCCTGCTTTTTCATACAGATCCACTGCTCTGGATAAAAACGGTGTGATCGGCTCTTTGTCCGGGCTTACCACTTTCTGCATAAAGGCATCCCGCACCATAAAATTGGTTGCAGAAGTATCCTCATCCAGCAAAAGCAGTCTGCTGCCGGCCTCAACCGCTTCCACAATGCCAGCCGCCTGGGACGTGCTTCCACTCGCATCAGCAGTCGAAAAATCCTTCGTATCCCTGCCATTTGGAAGATCATTGATAAACATGGAAATATCTACATTTTTGATAAATCTTCCATCCTCAGAGCGGAGCTTTTGTGCCGTTTCATCTGCGATCACATACTCCCTGCCATCTCCGGCAATATGATTGTATACGCCTAATTCCAACGCATTTAAAAGTGTAGATTTTCCATGATAACCGCCGCCTACGATCAGGGTGATCCCTTTGGGAACTCCCATTCCTGTAATCTTACCACGGTGCGGCAGTTCTAATGTCACACGCATTGTTTCCGGAGAAACAAATTTTACAGACTGCTTCATTGGCTTGGAAGAGATACCGCTCTCCCTTGGCAGCACAGAGTCATCCGCCACAAACGCAGCCAGCCCAAGTTCTGGCAGCTTCTCACGGATTGCCTGCTGATCTTCTGCCAGTTCCACAACCTCTTTTACTTTTTGCGCATTCAGATTTTTATAATAAAAAGACTGCTCCACGCACTGTGGCAGATATTCAAATAAGATTTTTTCGAGTTCTTTTGCATTGATCGTTCTTCCATTTGCAGGAAACCCGACTGCAAATCTGGCGGTAATCTCTTTTTCACTGATTTCACATGCTGTCCTCTGCAGCACTTCCTGTCCGCAGTGTGTCACTGAGATCAGCCCGCTTTTCCCGGAACCCTTCGCTTTAAAGTTAAACTGATTCACTTTTGCCGCAAAATTGCGAAGCAGCTCATCCGCTAACGCGGTTCTTGTCAGCTTATCTTTCATCGCAAATGCCGGGAATCCGGCTGACTTCGCATCCACTGTCACCCTCACATCCGACGGTGCCGCAAACGGATCGCCCTGCACATGGTCAATCGACAATATGTATTTGGGAAACTGGTAACTTCCGCGCAGGGATTTGTATAATGGGTAACTTTTATGGTCTATTGTTTTTAATTGTGATTGTAGGTCGTTGTATGATTGCATGGAGGGACTCCTTTTTGTATTGTGTTTTTATGAAATTTTTGTGCTATTTGCTCGTCTTTCTTATTTGCAAATATGTACCGCCTCTAATTAATTACTTCATTTGACTGAAAACTATGAAAAAGTATCAAATAGGTTTTCTTTATAGTATCCATGATATCATATAAATAACTTTATTGGGCAGATATTTTTTATAGATATTACAGAAAGTAAGTTATTTTCATTCAGCAGTAAAACACTTGCTGCTTTGCTGCGTAAAGAAGTGTTTCACGAATGAGCAGGCTTCTTTTACGATGCAAAAACTTAAAATGAGTTTTTTTCATCTATTAGAATCACTTTTTACTTGTTTTTTGAAAGATAAAACCCTGCATAATCACTGGGATTATGCAGGGTTTACCGTTCCCTATTATAACATACCAAGTAATAACCGGGAACTACAGCTTGCGTGTGTATAATCCCATCCCATAATAATTATAACATACCAAGTAATAACCGGGAACTACAGCCATTGGCAAAGTTAGCCGAAGAAACGACGCATTATAACATACCAAGTAATAACCGGGAACTACAGCCGGTGAGACGTTTGTGTATTGCGGATCTGGATTATAACATACCAAGTAATAACCGGGAACTACAGCCACCAATATTGCAATTGTTACAACCAATCTATTATAACATACCAAGTAATAACCGGGAACTACAGCCCGTGTTCATTCCTTCCGTAATTGCTGATATTATAACATACCAAGTAATAACCGGGAACTACAGCCCTTGCTGATCTGCTTGTCATCCAGTGCGATTATAACATACCAAGTAATAACCGGGAACTACAGCATTGCCATACCTAAATAAATAGGTGTGCCAATTATAACATACCAAGTAATAACCGGGAACTACAGCAGCATTAATGATATTAATGTTGCACAATTAATTATAACATACCAAGTAATAACCGGGAACTACAGCACTAATAATATAAGCGTTATTATTAATAATATTATAACATACCAAGTAATAACCGGGAACTACAGCATATATAGCAAGCGAAAAAGAAGATTTAGATTATAACATACCAAGTAATAACCGGGAACTACAGCTCGCCTTTTCCCCCTCTATCACAGTGAGAAATTATAACATACCAAGTAATAACCGGGAACTACAGCTCTTTCTATTT
>ERZ773192.1367-NODE-1367-length-24884-cov-5.147932_pt1 | contig 24884 bp, 25 predicted proteins | sample MGYA00581010_ERZ773192 | MGnify/ENA primary metagenome ERZ773192 (study PRJEB29015, sample SAMEA2737741) | human gut metagenome | biome: human gut; feature: human-associated habitat; material: faeces | place: China | collected 2012 ...
TGTCGTGTCCTAACCCTTTTTCTTAACTTTTCACGGTAAGAAGAAAAGAAACATTGAGAAAATGGATTTGACAAAATCGATGTAATATGATAGAATTAAATGAGTATGTATATACATACGGGTACTGTTGATAAAATACGTTTTATAAGCACAGGAGGAGATTTGAATGCAGCAAGTTATGAAATGCTTAAATGTGAATGAGAAAGGCAATCTCAGTATGGGCGGTTGTGATTTGACCGATATTGCGTCGGAATTCGGAACACCGGCATATGTGATTGACGAAAAAACGGTTAGAGAGAATTGTCGTGCGTATGTTAATTCCATAAAAGAGTATTACGGCGGCAAGGGTCTTGCGATTTATGCGAGCAAAGCTCTGTCCTGTAAGTATATGTATAGGGTTATAGCCGAAGAAGGTATGGGTGCGGATGTCGTGTCGGGCGGTGAGATTTATACTGCTCTGGCGGCAGGATTCCCGGCGGACAAGCTGTACTTTCACGGTAATAACAAAACCCCCGATGAGATTGAATACGCGCTTAAAAACAAGGTCGGCAGAATAGTTGTTGACAACGCGTTGGAACTCGAACGTATCGATGAAACGGCGGCAAGGCTCGGCGTTGTCGCAAACGTAATGATAAGAATAACCCCTGGTGTTGACGCACATACCCACGAATTTATAAAAACGGGTCAGATTGATTCAAAATTCGGCGCAATCCTCGAAACGGGTGAGGCTGATGAGATTACCGCGCTTGCCGCATCCAAAAAGAATATTTCGGTTATCGGCTTTCACTGTCACATAGGTTCACAGATTTTTGAGCTTGCTCCGTTTGAACTTGCGGCTGAAATAATGATGAACTTTATCGCCGATATGAAAGAGAAATACGGCGTTGAGGTGAACGAGCTTGACTTCGGCGGCGGTTTCGGAATCAAGTATACCGAGGACGATACCCCGATTGACTATGGCGAATATATGCGTGCCGTATCGGTTGTTGTAAAGAGGGTCGCGAACGAACGCGGTATAGACCTTCCGTTTATTGTTGTTGAACCCGGGCGTTCGATAGTGGCTGAGGCAGGCTTGACTCTTTATACGGTTGGAACGATAAAAGAAATTCCGGGCATCAGAACTTACGTGTCGATTGACGGAGGAATGGGTGATAACCCGAGATACATTCTTTATCAATCGGCATATACGGCTGTATCCGTTGAGAATCCCGGGGCACCGTGTGACAGAGTGATTACCCTTGCGGGTAAGTGCTGTGAATCGGGTGACCTTATCGGTGAGAATATGCACACATCCGAATTTAAGACGGGCGAAATTGTTGCTGTGCTTTCAACGGGTGCGTATAACTATTCGATGGCGAGCAACTATAACAGGATTCCCCGTCCTCCCGTAATTATGGTAAAAGACGGAAAGGCAAAGGTTGCCGTTCGCCGCGAAACATACGAAGATATGATAATTTGTGATATGTAAAAATATCGGATAAAGCGGAGGATAATCATGCTTTTTAGAATACTGAATCAAAGTTCTTTGTCTATGGGACAAAAACTGACTTATATACTGATATTGGCGTTTTGCGTTTTGTTTTCGCTTTCCGTTCATGAGTTTTCGCACGGACTTGCGGCTTATGCGGTTGGTGACAAAACAGCGAAATATTCGGGGCGGCTTTCGCTCAATCCGCTTGCGCATTTGGATCCGTTCGGTGCAATATGCCTGTTTCTGTTCGGATTCGGCTGGGCAAAACCCGTTCCCGTTAATCCGTGGAACTTTAAAAACAAAAAAGGCGGAATGATTTTGACTGCTCTCGCAGGGCCGTTTTCCAACTTTTTGCTCGCATTTATAGCAATGGTTATATATACCCTGCTCGGCGGGTTGAGATTTTCATCGGCATCGTTCGGATTCACGCTGGCATCGGTATTTTATGAGCTTGCGTATTATATGATAATGATAAATCTTGGCTTGGGACTGTTTAACCTTATTCCGATTCCGCCGCTTGACGGGTCAAAGGTTCTGACGGCAATCCTGCCCGAGAGGACATATTTTAAACTTATGGACTATGAGCGCTATGGGTTTATCATTCTGATAATTCTGATAAATACACCGATTTTTAACAGCCTTTTGAATATGTGCCAAAGTGCGGTTATAGACTTTTACTCGAATATTATCGGACTTTTTATACATTAAATCCGATGAATATAACAAAACCCGAACATCCGCCGCGTTTGCGGACGGGGTTTGGCATAAAGTTTCGGGTGATGCAATTTGTCACCGAAACGCTGAATGACGAGGCATTATGCCTCTTATCGAAGGATGTTTGACGCGAAATGGAGCAGCTAAAATTTAAACTTGACAGCTTTGAAGGGCCTCTTGACCTTTTGCTTATGCTTATCCGAAAGAATAAGGTCAATATATATGATATTCCGATTTCCGAAATATTGGATCAATATCTTGATGTTATGAACAGTATGAAAGAGATGGATTTAGAGATTTCGAGTGAGTTTTTGGTGCTTGCCGCAACTCTCTTGCAGATAAAATCCAAAATGCTTTTGCCAAAGCCCGAGGACGAAGAAGATGACGGTGTTGACCCTCGCGAAGAGCTTGTCAGACGGCTTACCGAGTACAAAAAGGTTAAGGAATCGATTGGCTTTTTCGCCGAACGACAGCATATCGGTGCGTCAATGTTTTTTAAAGCTCCCGATGCAATCGAGAGACCGCCGGCAGAGCTAAATTATGCAACCTTAACGCCCGAGAATTTGCTTGCGGCATACAAGCGCGCGTATCAGAGATTAGAGCGTAAAATGCCGCCGCCGAAAGACTCGTTTGTCGGTATAGTCGGACGTGAAAAGGTTTCGATGCGCTCAAGAGTATCGATAATCTGGAATCGGCTCAAGACAAAATCAGCAACGATGTTCAAGGAATTGTTCAAGGGTGTAAAGACCAGAGCCGAGGCGGTTGCGTCATTTATGGCGACTCTGGAATTGATTAAACTTAATAAAATTCGGGTAGAATACAGCGCAGACGGTGATATTTCGAATCCGGGCGTTTATCGCAACGATGACGGAAACCTCGATGTCAGCACGTTTGAGGATTAATCACGATAAAGGAGATTGATTTATGGGAATCAGAGAAATTCAATCGATAATTGAGGCGGTTTTGTTTGCCGCAGGTGACCCGGTTGAGCTTGAAAGGCTTGCGGATATTGTCGATGTTGATAAACGCTCCTTGCGTGAAATATTAAAAAAGATGATGGATTCGTATAACTTTGAACGCAGGGGAATACACATTATCCGTATGCAAGACAGTTATCAGATGTGTACAAACGGCGTTTATGCCGAATATATCGGACGGCTTGCCGAGCCGCCGCGGAAACAGAATCTTTCCAATGCCGCTCTCGAGGTTTTGTCGATTGTCGCATATAAACAGCCCGTAACGCGCAGCACGATTGAGCATATCAGGGGTGTAAATTGTGACTATATCGTCAATCGTCTGATAGAGCGCAATTTTATAGAGGAAAAAGGCAGGCTCGAAGCCCCGGGAAGACCGATTCTGTTCGGTACGACACAGCATTTTATGCGTGCGTTCGGAATATCCGAGCTTGACGAACTTCCTGAGTTCGATTCTCTCGGACAGACCGTGGAAGAAACGGAACAGATTGAAATGGCGGAGGTTACGGCGTATCGCCAAACCGAGATGGGCATAACCGGTTCGGAAGATACCGATAATGAGAACCCAAACACCGAATCGAATCCGACAGATGAATCGGGCAGTGAAAATACCTATAACGAACAAGGCGATAACAGCGTCGAATCGGATAACGGACAAGATACACCGAAAGGCGAAGAATAAACCGAATTGAAACAATGCTGTGATTTTAAGTCCGAATAAAAGCGAGGCGGATGAATATGATGATTTTTTCAGTCATACTAATCATTTTAATATTGATTTATTGTTTGGCTGTTGTGCCGTATGTCACCATTGACATCGATTATTCATCGGATGCGCTTGTGGTTTGGGTTTATGCGTGGTTTATCAAAAAAAGATTTGTTGCTGACTTTTCGGACAAATCGGACAAATCGGACAAATCGGACAAATCGGATAAAGCGGCAGATAAAAATATTTCGGATAAAGATACCGAAAACGCAGATAATAGCAATACGGGCAATAATGACGGTGATGTACAAGATTCACCGATAAAAGATAGAATTCAACACCTTAAATCGCGGATTTTCAGCGAGGAAAAGGGCTTTGATACAGATGCGGCTAAGTCCGTATTTGTCGAGACAAAGGAAAAGTTCTCGTTTATATGGTCGCTGCTTCGCAGATTTTTTGCGGCAATGCGATATAAAATAAAGATTCCGGTCTGGCGGATAACGCTTGATTTCGGAACGGACAATGCCGCCGCGACGGGAATGCTTTACGGTTCGGTATGGGGGGCGGTCGGCACGATATATCCGCTTTTGGCGAGATATGCGTATGTTGTGTATCCAATGCTTGACATAACGCCCGATTTTTACGGCAAGCGTTTTGACATAAAGATGAAAAGTATAATAAAGGTGCGTCCGGTGCATATTATAAATGCCGCCGTGCCGCCGCTTTTGACATATTTAAAAGAATATCTTAAAACATCGTCAAAGCAAAATAAAAATGATAAAAATTAATTTAAGGAAGTGAGAAAATGGCAGAAAAACATCCGATAGAAGGAATTATGTACACAGCTTTGCAGGGTCTCAAAGATATGATTGACGTGAACACAATCGTAGGTGACGCAATAGCAACGCCCGACGGTTCGGTTATCATACCCATTTCAAAGGTGGCAATCGGCTTTGCTGTCGGCGGTTCAGAGTTTGAGCGTTATAACGCAAAAAAATCATCGGTTGACGAACCGAAAAGTATGTTCGGCGGCGCAACGGGCGGCGGAATATCGCTTTCGCCCGAGGGATTTTTGGTTGTCGGCAACGGCAAAATCAGAATGATTTCGGTTAATGAAAAAAGCGGCATTTATGACCGCCTTTTGGATATTGCACCGACCGCAATCGATAAGGTGTCCGAGCTTTTTAAAAAGTCCGACAAGACCGACGATGCCGATGAGGCTGTTAAAACCGTTGATGCAGACATCAATGTCAATATTGACACGGACAAAACGGAATAATTCTTATAACACAAAAATGACGGTCACGCGACCGTCATTTTTGTGTTGGGCATGAATATTATAATCATTCATATACACCGTAAATTTCGTAATTGCCGTTGTATCTGTTAAATTCTATGGAAACATAAAATGTTTTACGAATATAATATCCATATGTATTTAATACAGAGGCATCAATATATACTTTGCAAGGTACATATCCATTTTCTCTATCCCAATCATCCTCCATATTATAAACTCTTGTTTGATATATTGTTGCACTGTTTGGCCAGTATAACCAATTTTTAAAGTAAGCGACTGCCTTATTGGTTAAAATAGTATCAGTTGTATTATACTGAGCTTTTGGTTTTGTAAGACTCCAACCGGCTCTTTCATATTCTTTGACACGACTTTTATGTATCCACTCGGTTTTAACATATCCGTCTCCGAGAGCGTATACCGTTACATATTCGGAAAATTTTGCTTTTGCACCGTCAAGATAGTTTAAAGCATATTGTCTTTGCCCGGCATTCATTTTGCCCCAATTATCATCACAAAACCACTGAAATTCATCACAGGCTTCATAGAACATACCTTTGTTAAAATAATTAATACCGGCTCTCATGCCGTCATCGAATTGTTCTTGTGTTAAATGATTGTTGGCATATTCTACTTCTTTGATTTTCGCCTTTGCGCCATCAAGGTAATCAAGCAGATATTTTTGTTGACTTGAGTTAAGTGACCCCCAGTTATAATCAGCGAACCATTGAAATTCGTCCCGTGCCTCATAGTACAAACCTTGATTAAAATAATTAATGCCCTTGCGCATACCCGAATCAAAGCTGTAAGTTGACATTGCAAATGCCGAAACGGTCGACAGTAACGTGGCAGCAGTAAGTGCTATACACACCATCTTTTTGGTTTTCATTAAAGGAACCTCCCTGTTTGATATATAAAACATTTTTATATAATCAATTTTACACCTTTACGCTATAGTTGTCAAGAGCCTTTTTGTGTTGGGGTGGGGTTAGCCAACATGTCCTTGACCTTGACCGTCATAATGTGATACTTCAACATCAAAATCCGCATACACGGTGCCGTTCCAGATTGCTCTATAAATCGTATAACCATTTGCGTTAAAAGATTGAATATTTTCCGCATATGTATATATATCTATATGCAAGCCTTTATAATCAAAGCTGTATCCTGTTGAATCATCATCCGCCATAGTCCACGGTTGTCCATCGAGACTTACGCCGAACAGATTTTCAAGTTCGGATTTTGTATAACTCCACTTTGCATTTGGGATAAGGTCTGACAGCCTTCCGCTGACCAATTTACAGGTATCCCACTTTTGGGGATAATCATAATTAAAACCGTAAACAAACGCATACGGACAATTTCCGTGTTTATAATAGCTTCCGCCCTCAAAGCCATAGGCTTTATACATATACCCGTATTTTTTTGTAATATCTTCACACGTCATTCCGACAAGACTGGTGAAATCGGAGTTGGTGACGATTCCGCTCTCCCATTTTGCAACCTTTTGTTTTGCCGCGCCGAGATAATCAAGGGCATATTTTTGCTGACCCGAATTCATATTGCCCCAGTTATAGTCACAGAACCACTGAAATTCGTCACGTGCCTCATAGTACAAACCGCGGTTAAAATAGTTTATGCCGTTTCGCATACCGTTGTCAAATTCGGCGGTTGACATTGCAAAAGCCGAAACGGTCGGCATTGCCGCCACGGCGGCAAGCGCCGCGCATAATAATTTTTTTATCTTCATATTTTAAAACTCCCTTTTAAAATTTTAAACATTTATTTTGTAATTAAATCTTTCGGAATCAGGTCATAGTCAAACATTACTTCGGAATGATTATCCAAAATCAATTCTTTTGCCGTGACTTTGCCGCTGTTCCTGTCTTTTACATTTCTGTAAATCTTAGAATTTCTGTAAAACTTTGTACCCTCTTTTTTGAAATGATGATTTTCTTCAATAAGTTCATAGCTGTCGGGAAAAGGCAGCTCGCTTCTGAGTTCCGCATTCAGAATTTCGCCGTCACACCATACGTTAAGCTGTACATTTTGGTCGGTCGTATTTTTAAATCTGTAATCGATATAGTTGTAACAAACCGATGTTCCGGCATTGAACGGAACGCGCTTTCCCTCGTCCGGCGCAAGCGCGTCGGAATGTTGGTGAAATTCGGTTATTTCCAGCGGACTGTGCAAAACGAGTAAGTTAATCGTATGTCCGAGATTGCAAAGTCCGCCGCCGATGCCTACCGTCAGTTTTTCGTTTTCGATTATCCGACCCTCTTTATACCCGTTTTTGGCGGAAGGGCTTCCGACGGTTTTCCAAAAAGAAAATACTTCCCCGGGGCGGATTATCAGCCCGTTGATTTTTTCTGCGGCAAGCCCGATATTGACTGCCTTGTTAAGTTGATGAGTCAAATTAACGCCCGGGGCGCGCTTAATCATATTTGAGCCGTGCGCCCAAACAAGATTGGCAAGCACGGTCTTTCGTTTTGTTTTTGCAAATTTTTCTTTGCTGAAAAAATTTCGGATATGCCTTTTTAATATTTCTTTTTTTAATGAAATAGCGTAACAAAACGGACTTATTTCACAAAAAAGTTTATCTCTTTTCCATAACATATTCAGAGTCTCCGCCTTTCCATATATTCGCATACATTGTTGATTTGGTCGGGTATATCATCGCCGAATCGTTTATCAAAAAACGCACTTCCGATTGTGAATGCCCATGCACCACAGTCTTTTATTTCTTTAAGCCTTGCATAGCTGTTCACACTTCCGGCGACACATACGGGTGCATTAACTTGTGCAACGAATTTTTTAATCAACTCGCTTGCACAGCTTTTGTGTCTGTACCCCAAAAGGTCAAAGCCGAATACGCCATGTTTTATATACTCGTTCGCTTGTTTTATCATCTCTTCCGCAGAGCCGAAAAGAACGGACGGGCGCTCTTTTACTTGACCGACAAATGGCATATATTTAAGATGATGTTTTTGACAATACTCGTCTACGGATTCAAAAAACAATGTTCCCATAAGAATGTCACAGCCGCATTCAACCGCGGTTTTTGCGCCGTTTAAGCATTCATCCTCCGTATATGCAACAACCTCTAAGACCGTTGTCATTCCGCATTCTTTCATATATGAATAAAGCTCTTTCATTTTGTCGGGCGGTAAGCCCTCTTCTTTAAAGCCCCAATACAGTGCCTTGCTGTCCTTGCACCGATCAAAAATTTCGTATGCATTTTTAACGGTCATATCGTTATATGTAAGCATAACAATTAGCTTTGGAATATTTTTCATATGTATAAGTTACCTCCCTAAAACAAAATGCTGCAAAATTATTCAATTAAAAAAACATAATATTGTTGTCTATTTGATTAATCAAATTTTCACAAGCGGATTTAGATACGTTTTGTCCGTCAATAAGATACATTTCCGGGTCATCGGCAATTTGATAAGCATCAACATAGTCGGCATAATATACCGATTTAACCTTGGTTAATGCACCGTCAGAATACTCATACAGATTCCTTATTTTTAGTACATGAGAAGAGTTCGTTTCACCTGTCCATTCACCTATATAATTTTTACCGTTCATTCCGACAACGCCATACTGGTACATCATTCGGGTGTTTTGCTCGCGCTTTGACATTACGCTGAAAACCTGACCCATTCTGTTATAATTCCATACAGAAAAACAATATTGGGGATATTCGCTGTCAAAATTTATTCTTGTGTATGTAACCAATTCTTCCGAGCCTAATGGGTCGTTATCCATATTAAAAAAAGCATAATTTACCGGTAGGTGTGTTGAATATTCAAATTCACTGTCCGATGCGTAATCACTGTATGGGTCTGCTTTTATTTTATCATAATAACTATATATCCCATCATTCAAAAAATCTGTTAAGGCTTTTTTCTTTTTTTCGATTTTTTCCCATAACGCTGTTTTTTGTTTTGCCGCGCCGAGATAATCAAGGGCATATTTTTGCTGACCCGAATTCATATTGCCCCAGTTATAGTCACAGAACCACTGAAATTCGTCACGTGCCTCATAGTACAAACCGCGGTTAAAATAGTTTATGCCGTTTCGCATACCGTTGTCAAATTCGGCGGTTGACATTGCAAACGCCGCTGAATTTGACATTACCAAAGTGACGGCAAATGCCGCACGTAAAATTTTTTTAATTTTCATATGTATACCTCGTTTTTAATTTCTGTCTATTCGATAGAGCCACACATACGGATCTTCGCTCCATTGAGTAATATAATATATATAGTTTTTTGTAACCTTAACTATATCACTTGACATACCGGTTTCAATTCTTTTAATTTGGTGTAAGTCACCGCCATTTCGAGTTTTTGAATATAGCGTATCATTTTTGTCGATATAGTACATTCTCCGTCCGGTAAGACGATAGCTCGAAATATTATATTCATATTTATTATATGCAAATTCATCGGCATAATAATCCGCATAGCTGCAATAATTTCCGTTTGTATCTATTTTGTAATAACCGGACGAATCACCGATAATTTCATAATAAATATAATCGCCGTCACAAAAACGCATTATTGCATTATTGTCTGTTACCACTCTTTGCCAATCACCTGTGGCAAGATTGATTTTGTATATACCGCCATAATATTCTCTGCCAAAATAATTGCCGGTCCAGTCCAATACTGATGAATATGCGTTATAGTATATGTTGTTGTCAACAATAAACGCTGATGAACCAGCAGACGCATTATTGGCAATCATTATTTCGTCATTTCCGTTTGCATCACAGGAATATATTTTGGATATTCCGTCACATGGTTCCATATTCATATAATAAAATCTGTTGCCGTAACAGCAAAATTGCGTGGTTGAGAATTTAAGCGCGGAATAAGGAATCGAGCGCGTTGTCACGTTTGCACCTTTAAAATACAACCCTTGCTGAGTACTGAAATACTGTGCTACATAAACTTGTCCGTTCATTTCGTCAACGGTTGAAAATTCAACGGGGTCTTCCGTTGCGGCAAACGCCGAAACGGTCGGCATTGCCGCCACGGCGGCAAGCACCGCGCATAATAATTTTTTTATCTTCATATTTTAAAACGCCTCCTTAACTTTAGTGTAAGGAATGACCGCGCGGGTCATTCCTTATCACTTTTTAGCATTATTTTTTGTATAAAAGTCGGATTGCGGCTGAGTCCTTGTCGGCGAAAACAAAGTTTTCGTTCGATGTAACTCTCATCATTGCCAAACCGTTTGCAGTTATATATCCGTTGTCTTTTAATTGTATGTCCTTTCCCGCGTCTATTTTAAAATTCTTAAATCTTTCGTTTTTAACATTAAACGCAACTATCTTTCCGCCTTTTATATCCCAAAAATAAAAGCAGTTGTTTCCCGATGCCAGTTTATCGGCGGTTAGTTCAAACTCGGTTTTGTACTCATCAAAACTTTTAGAGGTAAAGTTATAGGTGTATAATTCTTCGTCCCCGCCATCAAGCATAAATAAATTGTTTCCGTTCTGTATAGCCGACCAAATATTATCAATACGATTGGTATAAAAATAGCTGTATTCCCACGAATCTTGATTGATTAAATATATCCTGTAATTATCACACTTTGTAACTATTTGTCCGTTGGGAAGCGAGCCTATAACAAATTCGCCAGACGTGCCGGAATAGGGATAAAAATTACCTTTTACAATCACTTCTTTTAAATCATTGGCGTTGAGCGTCATCCAAAACTTGTCATCACTGCCCTCTTGACCCTGTTCGTTGGTCTTGTTTTTGAAATATCCGATAAGCCATACCTTGTCCGATGTCGGTTCATAATATACCTGTTGTGCATAATAATCCGAATATTTTGCAATCGGAACTTCGACATCAACTGTTTCCTCGACATCTATATATTCATACTCGGGTTCTTTCGGCTTTTCGCTGTCTTTATCCTTATCGGCGTCTTTGTTCGTGTCTTTATCGGTATTTTCGTCTTTGCTGTCCGATTTGTCCGAATCGGTTGAATCTTTTGAATCCGATTCCTTTTTGTCATCCGTTCCGTTTTGATTATCCTTGTCTTCCTCCCCAAGGTTCTCATCTTTTTTGTCATCGTCCGCCATTTCCCCATTGTCAAGCGTAACGTCATCTTTGTCTTTGTCGGATTCGTTATTGTTCGTCACTGATGTATCATTGCTTTTATCCTCATCTTCAACCGCCGCAAGGGCTATTGCCGCACCCTCGTCCGCGCTTTGAGATGATACTTTTTCAACCTTTTTCTTTACCGTGCGCGTTTCTTGTCTTGTTTCCGTTTCGGTGTATGTGAGCTTTGACAGGCTTGTCAATTTCTTTGCGCCTGCACCGCTTTTTGCTGCGACTTTATAAAGGGAATTATCCTTACGATTGATGTAATAGACGGTATCATTGTCATCGATAGTCATATCGGTGAGCGAATCGTTTATTGTCGCCTTTGCAAGGGTGGTTACGGCGTATGACTTGCCGTCATCCTTGCTCTCGGTTAGGGTATTGTTAGCATTCTTTTTTGTATCGGTCTTTTTGTCTGTGTTTGTGTCGGTCTTTTTGTCTGTGTTTGTATCGGTCTTTTTATCGTTTTTTGTGTCATTGGTTTTATTATTGTCGGCATCGCCGAGGGTTTGGCTGTTGTTGCTGTTGTCCGAAACCTCGGTTGTTTTGTTATCATTGCCGTATTGATATGCACGCCATAGCATTGCTGCCGCCTCGGCACGCGTGATTGAGTCCTGACCCTTGAATGTTCCATCGTCATAACCCGAAACCAAGCCGCGGTCAACCGCTGTTGCCACATATGGCTTTGCCGATTCGGAAATGCTGTCATAATCCGAAAACATTGTCTGTAATATGTTTTGGTCGGTGTTCTTTGTGTCATAGCCTTTTAATTTTACCAAAGCAACCGCGATGTCCTCGCGCAGGGCGTAATTGTTCGGTCTGAAATAGTTCTGTCCGAACGATTTGTAACCGGTAAGGTATTCTTTTGCCGTCTCTACATACTCATAGAACCAGTCATTGTATTTTACGTCCGCAAAATACTCGCCGCTTGCGTCACCTGTGCGCAATCCTGCCGCGCCGACCATAATTTTTGCAAATTCACAGCGTTCAACATAGTTATCGGGATAATACTTGCCGTCGGGATAACCGTTTATTATACCGCGCTTTTGCATTTCGCCGATGTATTCAAATGCCCAGTTGTTTCTCGGTACGTCTTTGAATTTTACATCGTATGTGCCGCTTGGTTTGTTCTCGTATTCTTTTCCGTAATCGATTGCCGAAACGGGCAGAACGGATATCAAGGCAACAAAAGCCGTTATTGCCGCCGCCAATAATCTTTTTACTTTCATAACTTCATTTTCCTCCTATGTATGAAATTTTGATTTGGTTAAAGTTTAAAGACCGTATCACATCGGATATACGCCCCCTTTAATTATATTATACCCATCCGCAAGGACAGATTTTGTCATTCAAGGCGCAATTTTGAAAAAATTTAAAAATTTTTATGAAATCAAAAAATGCGCAGCCAATCAAAGACTACGCATAAAAAATACACAGCTCCGATTGTTGCGACACAAATAGAATTTCGCGTTAAGAACAATACACATTTAAATAATGCACATAACTTTAAACAATGCATCTCGATAAAAGATGCGTTGTTTAAACCAACTCGTCTGTAATGCATTTTTAATACCATGGAATAACCCGAAATAGAGCAATGTATTTTTTTCAAATACAAGCTTTTCCATTAGCATTAAAAATATTCAAAACTGTACGAATTGCATATTTGTTCCTTATTCTATTTATGTCGCAAGCATATTATAACATATATTTTTCAAAAAGTCTACAGTTTTGTTAAAAATTTATTTACAAATAAAAAATATTTTGAAAATATCGCAAAGTTACAGTTTTTAGGCAAGATATTGTTACATTGCCGTCCGGGAGCGGCAGATGGAACCGGGGGACGGGCGGTCGATTCAAAGCAATATCTTACCGTAAATAATTTTGTCTGCGATTTAAAACGGACGGAGTATTCCTCCGCCCGTTTAATAAAAATTACAAATTACAAATTACATTAAGCTCTTATAAATTTCGGCAATTTCTTCTACGCTTGTATCCCTCGGGTTGCCCGGGCGGCAAGCGTCTGCATATGCCGATTCGGCAAGTGCAGGGATGTCCTCTTCTTTAACAATTCCCTTTAAGGTTGAGGGGATTCCCACATCTTCTGAGAGCTTGCGCACAGCGTCAACCGCCGCTTTGCGATATTCCTCGGGGGTCATATCGTCAACGCCTTGTACGCCCATCGCTCTTGCAATATCCCTATACTTTTCGCCGGTATACTCGGCGTTATAAGCCATAACCGCCGGAAGAAGGATTGCGCACGCCTTTCCGTGGGGCGTATCATAATATGCCGAAAGGGTGTGTGCCATAGAGTGGTCAATACCCAGACCTACGTTGGAAAAGCCCATGCCTGCAACATACTGACCGAGAGCCATACCCTCTCTGCCGTCTTTTCCGTTCTTGACCGCATCGCGGAGAGAACGCGAAATTATCTCGATTGCTTTAATATGGAACATATCCGAAAGCTCCCACGCGCCTTTGGTTATATAACCCTCGATTGCGTGGGTAAGGGCGTCCATACCTGTCGCCGCGGTGAGACCCGGCGGCATTGTTGACATCATATCGGGGTCAACAACGGCAACAACGGGAATATCGTGTGCGTCAACACATACGAACTTACGCTTTTTCTCGACATCCGTGATGACATAGTTAATTGTGACCTCTGCGGCTGTGCCTGCCGTGGTCGGAACGGCGATTATCGGCACGCATTTATTTTTGGTCGGTGCAACTCCTTCAAGAGAGCGCACGTCCGCAAATTCGGGGTTGGCAACAATGATTCCGATTGCCTTTGACGTGTCCATCGATGAACCGCCGCCGATGGCAACGATACATTCCGCACCGCTCGCTTTAAACTCTTCGACACCGTGCTGAACGTTTTCAATCGTTGGGTTCGGCTTAATATCGGAATAAAGTGTATACTCGATTCCCGCCTGTTCAATTATGTCGGTAACCTTTTTTGAAACACCGAATTTTACCAAATCGGGGTCGGACGCGACAAATACTTTTTTAAAGCCGCGGCTTTGTATTTCCGACGGTATCGCGCTTATCGCACCCGAGCCGTGATACGATGTTTCGTTAAGCATAAATTTGTTCATAAAGAAATCCACCTTTCTGTTTGATTAAGTTTATCATTTGTATGATTGGTTGAAAGACAGCATATTACACACTTTATTTAACCGTTCACACAAGTATATTATATAACTTATACTATAGAATGTCAATACCGAGTATGCCTAAAATCACGGTTTTTGAACAAAGTTTACAAAAATTTAATGGATTTGATTCCGTACAATAAATGTGATAAAAATGTATAAGGCGGTTAAATGCGGCAATAATACAGCGAAAGAACAAAATCAAAAATTACATAGGAGAGTGGAATTATGACAAAAAAGCAAAGATTGGTCTTTTGTACGGCGGCGGTAATAATCGTTGCGGCGGTAATGCTTTCACAGGCGGTAATAAATACTGCCGTGATGAAATCGGATATAGCAAGCCACGTTTTAAGATTGCATATAATCGCCGAGGATAACGAGCCCAAGAACCAGCTTTTAAAATTATGCGTGCGCGACAGGATAATACGCGATTTTTCGGATATTTTCGGAGGATGTCAAAATATCGGCGAGTGCGAAAGAGCCGCCGCGGACAACCTCGATAAAATAAAGGCGGCGGCAGAGGATGAGCTTATTAAAATGGGAAATCCGTCCGCCGTCCGAGCGTATATCGGAAGGTCGAAGTTTCCGACAAAGGAATACGGAAAAATCGCCTTGCCGCGCGGCGAGTACACCGCCCTTAAAATAGAGATAGGAAAAGGCGGCGGCAGGAATTGGTGGTGTGTGATGTATCCGCCGCTTTGCATAACCGAGGGTAACGCGGTTATATCGCCCGAGTCGGCGCAAAAGCTCAAAGAAACGCTTTCGGATGATGAGTACAGGCTCATTTGTGACTCAAAAAGTCCGAACATAAAGATTAAGTTTCGCATTGCCGAGATTCTGGGTAAGTATTTTTAAAGCGTAAAAAGATATTCGTCAACGTTTCAGACGATAATTCGGCATTTGCATTTTAAGGCGGAGTATTCCGCGTCAAAGACGCAGGCGTCAATGTCATCGGCAGAGGTCAGGGTATATGTTGAACGCCGATTGAACTTTTCGCTGTCGCACAGGAATATCTTTTCGGCGGAATTTTTAAGCATAATTTCGCGCGCATAGGTTTCGGCCGCGGTCGGGTCGGTGATGTTTCCGTTCGAGTCTATACAAAATGATGAAAAGAATAAGATGTCGGGGTGTATTCCCGATAACGCTTTATATGTATCTTCGCTCGCTAAGACGGGCGAATTTTTATGCGCGAATCCGCCCGAACAATATGTCGGTATGCCGTAATTGACCGCATTCAACGCGGTAATCATATTATTGGTGAAAAGGGTAATGTTTTTGTGCTTTGAAATATGCGGAAGCAAGTATCCGGCAGTGGAAGAGCTGTCGAGCATAATGCATTGGTTGTCACGCAAAAAGACCGCTGCGCTTTGAGCAATTTTGCGTTTGGCGGCCGTGTTTCTTGTTACACGGCTGTTGAAATTCGGGGGTTGGTTGTTGCCGTCAAGGCTTTGCGCACCGCCGTGGGTACGCTTTAAATAAAACATATTTTCGAGGGTTGTAAGGTCGCGCCGAATACTTGACGGCGAGGTATATACAAGAGCCGCAAGCTTTTGTACCGATATGTATTTGTATTCGTTGACAAGATTCAAGATAATTTTTTGTCTTTCTGTTATGCTCATTTATATGTCACACCCGCTCATTTTAATGTATATCATGCGTATTTGCCTAAATAAACGCCGAATATTGATTATTTTATTTCTATATGCTACTATAACACAAAACAGAAAAATTTGCAATAGGAAGTGATAATATGTTGGAAAAAATTAAAGAATCGGTCTGTCAGGCAAATTTGATGCTGCCGAAAAACGGATTGGTTAAGCTGACGTGGGGAAACGTTTCGCAGATTGACAGAAAAAGCGGATATGTTGTCATAAAGCCGTCGGGGGTCGGGTACGAAAATATGAAGCCGGGCGATATGGTTGTGGTCGATATTGACGGCAACAAGATAGAGGGAGAGCTGAATCCGTCATCCGATACATACACACATCTTGAATTGTACAAAAAATATCCGAGTATCGGCGGAATAACGCATACTCACTCGAAATGGGCAACAGTTTTTGCGCAAAGCGGAATTCCGATTCCGCCGATGGGGACAACGCACGCCGATACGTTCTATGGCGAAATTCCCTGCACGAGAAAAATGACGCCCGATGAAATCGGCGGAGAGTATGAGAGGGAAACGGGGCGCGTTATAGCCGAGCTGTTCGATGATAAAAAGGTTGGTGAAATCCCGGGGGTCTTGGTTCACTCTCACGGCGTTTTTACATGGGGCGGTGACGCGGCTCGGTCGGTCGAGAACGCGATAATATTGGAAGAAACGGCAGATATGGCTTATCACACGATGCTGATTAAAAAAGATTGTATAATTCAATCCGAGCTTTTGGATAAGCATTTTTTGAGAAAACACGGCGCGAATGCGTATTACGGACAAGGAGGAAAACAATAAGATGATTATAGACAGCAAAAAGTATAACGGAAAATGTCAATGCGGAAAAGAGCATAAAATGGACACCGAATTATGTGTGATTTCATCGGGGTGTCTGAAAGAATTTAAAGCGTATGCGGATAAATGCGGATTGAGCGGCGACTGTGTTGCGATTTACGATGAAAATACATATAGGGCGACCGCCGACAGACGTCCGTCCGTTTCGAAAGAGATAGTATTACCGCCCGAAAACCTGCATGCGGATAACCGCGGCGTTGAGCTTGCGCTGAGCGAAATTCCGAGCGGTATCGGATACCTTGCGGCGGTCGGTTCGGGAACGGTTCACGATATTACCCGATATTGTGCGCATAAGCTGGGTATAAATTTTGTGTCGTGTCCGACCGCGGCAAGCGTGGACGGGTTTTGCTCGTCTGTTGCGGTGATGACATGGGACGGATTCAAAAAGACCTTTACGGCGGTCGCGCCGATTCTCGTTCTTGCCGACCTTGATGTAATAGTTAAATCACCGTTTTATCTTACAAAGTCGGGCGTGGGCGATATGCTCGGCAAGTATATTGCGCTTGCAGAATGGAAAATTTCGAATGTATTGACGGGCGAGTATCTGTGCGAGAGAATTTATGATATGACCCGAGCCGCAACGGACGAAATCGCAAGATGCGCGTGTCGGCTCAAAGACGGTAATACAAAGGCGTTCGAACAGCTTATGTACGGGCTTTTGATGTCGGGACTTGCGATGCAGCTCCTTGGAAATTCGCGATGTGCCTCGGGCGCGGAGCATCATATTTCACATCTTATCGAAATGCGTCCGAGCGGTTTGGGCGAAAGTTCGAACGCGTTGCACGGCGAAAAGGTCGGGGTTGCGACCTTGCTTGTGCGGCGCGAATATGAACGGCTGAGAAACAAAACTGATTTGGTATGGATTGATTATAGGGCGGCGGACAGCGAGTACATAAAGAAATTTTTCGGCGAACACTTGTCCGAACAAATTATTAATGAAAATGCGGCGGACACCGCGGCAGGAATTACGCGTGAGATGATAGAGGATAAAAGGAATGATATTTTTGAAATAATAGACAAAATTCCTTCCGAAAATGAGATGCGGAATATATACAAAAGTCTCGATATGAAAATGTCGCTCGGCGACATCGGCGTATCGGATGCTAAGCGTGATACTTTATTTGAATATTCGCCGCTTGTGCGCAACAGGCTTACCCTGATGCGGTTGAGACGAGCAATCGAAAATATTTAGCTTTAATAAATTTCAGAGTGGCGGCTGTTTGCCGCCACTCTGAAAAAATGTATCTTTTGTTTTATGTAATATGTTAAATTAAGTATGTACTACAGCTTCGAATCACAGTATATACAGCGATACGTTTTTGTGTCCGCATCGGTGAGCCTAAAAATTTGGTCGAGCTGTTGTTCGGTTGATGTAATACATCTCGGGTTTTTACACTTAACAACATTGACAATCCTTTCGGGCGCGGTAATGCACAGCTTTTGAACAAGTTTGCCGTCTTTGATAATATTCACCGTTGCGTCAGGGTCAATAAAGCCGATTACATCAAAACTTATCGACACATCTCCGTCAATTTTGATTATGTCTTTCTTGCCGAGCTTTGAGCTTGCCGCATTTTTGATAAGAGCCACCGAACAGTCGAGATTGCCCAAACCCAAAAGGTTGTAAAGCTGCATTCCAAGCCCTGCTTGTATATGGTCGATTACTATTCCGTTTTTTATGCTGTCTATCTTCATATTCTGACCTCCAAAAGCTTCATAATAAGAGCCATTCTCATATACCTTCCGAAATGTGCCTGTTTGAAATAACAAGCGCGCGGGTCGCTGTCTATCTCGGTTGAAATCTCGTTGACACGCGGCAGAGGATGCAGGATTTTTAAATCATCCTTTGCATATTTCAGCTTGTCGGGGGTGAGAATGTAGCTGTCTTTAAGTCTCAGATATTCTTCTTCGTTAAAGAATCTCTCTTTTTGTACCCTTGTCATATAGAGGATGTCCAAATCACCGATTACTTCTTCGAGAGATGTGTGCTGAGAGTATTCGATGCCGTTGTTTTTTATGTATTCCTGTTTGACAAAGCTCGGAAGTTTAAGTTCTTCGGGCGAAATCAACACAAACTTTATGCCCTTATACCTTGACATTGCGCCGATTAGAGAGTGTACGGTTCTGCCGAATTTCAAGTCTCCGCAAAAGCCGATTGTGAGATTTTCGAAACCACCTTTTTCGTGAGAAATCGTCATTAAATCCGTAAGCGTCTGGGTCGGGTGAAAGTGACCGCCGTCACCCGCATTTATAATCGGAACGGTTGTGTGTTCCGCCGCAACAATTGGCGCGCCCTCTTTGGGGTGGCGCATTGCGATTATGTCGGCGTATCCCGATACAACCTCGATTGTGTCCGCCACGCTCTCGCCTTTTGTCGCCGAGCTTGAACTTGCCTCGGAAATCCCGAGAACGTTTCCGCCGAGAGAGAGCATTGCCGATTCAAAGCTCAGCCGCGTTCTCGTTGACGGTTCAAAAAACATCGTTGCAAGAATTTTGTGTTTGCAAACCTCGTTGTATTTTTCGGGGTTCTTTATTATGTCGTTCGCTGTTGAAATAAGCTCGTCAATTTCGTCTTTTGACAAGTCCATAATATTTATTACGTTTCTCAAAATATAACCGCCTTTCAAGTATTGTGTGATTATTTATTTTATCCAGCTCTCGTCCGACGGATTATTGCGAAAGGCGATAAGCCGTGCAATGTCATCGGATTTTATATATCCGTCCTCTGCCGCAACTTCTGCGATTGCGTCAAAATCGGTAAGGCTGACATTTTTAACGTCGGCGTTTGCCAGACGTTCAAGCCCTTTTTTCATTCCGTAGGTAAAGATGCTTGCGATTCCGAGTACCTCCGCGCCTGCCTCGCGCAGGGCATCGACAACCTCTATAACGCTGCCGCCCGTTGAGATTAAGTCCTCGACAACGACGACCTTTTGACCCTTTTCGAGCCTGCCTTCTATTCGGTTTTGTCTGCCGTGGTCTTTTGCACCCGAGCGCACATATCCCATCGGAAGATTCATAATGTGACCCGTTATCGCTGCGTGTGCGATTCCTGCGGTCGATGTTCCCATAAGAACCTCGGCATCGGGATAGTTTTCGCTGATTATCTGTGCCAAGCCCTGTTCGACATCATTCCTGACCTCAACATCGGTGAGGGTCAGACGGTTGTCACAATAAACGGGACTTTTGATTCCGCTTGCCCAGGTGAACGGTTCGTTCGGTCGAAAGAATACCGCCTTGATTTTAAGTAAGTCCTTTGCAATTTTTCTTTGTGTTTCTGTCATATGTATGCTCCTTTCAGTTATTGAAATATGTTATCTGTTATCCGCAAAATTCGGCAACACAGCGGTTGTATGCCGCAACGGGGTCGGGGGCAGCGGTTATCGGCCGTCCGACAACGATATAGTCCGAGCCGACATCTTTGGCGCGCGCCGGGGTCATTACCCGTTTTTGGTCGCCCAGGTCACCATCGGCAAATCTTATTCCGGGCGTTACCGTCAGAAATTTTTTACCGCAGATGTTATGTACCGCTGCCGCCTCGAGCGGCGAACAAACAACGCCGTCGAGACCTGCATCGGCAGAGCATTTTGCATAATGCATAACAACCGATTCAATCGGCTTGTTTATCAAAAGGTCGCGTTCCATTGTTGTCTGGTCTGTTGAGGTCAGCTGTGTAACGGCTATCAAAAGCGGACGCGTGCCGTCGCTGCGCGTCAATCCCTCGATTGCCGCCTGCATCATCGGAATCGTACCTGATGCGTGAACGTTGCACATATCAACGTCAAGATTTGATAAAACACGCATTGCCGATTTGACCGTGTTCGGTATGTCATGCAGTTTTAAATCCAAAAAAATCTTGTGTCCGCGAGCCTTTATTTCGCGGACAATCTGCGGTCCTTCGGCATAAAAAAGTTCCATACCGATTTTTACAAACGGTTTTCTGTCGGTGAAACCGTCAAGAAAGTCAATTACGCGTTCCTTGCTCGGAAAATCGCAAGCAACAATTACATCTTTACCCATTTAACGCTCCTCCTGTTATATCTTTGAGTGAATCTATTTTGTATTTATCCATAACCGCCGGCAGCTCATTAATAATGTCGCGGCAGATATACGGCTCGATAAGGTTTGCCGCACCGATTTGTACCGCCGTTGCACCGGCAAGCATCATTTCGATTACGTTCTCGGCCGATGAAACGCCGCCTATGCCCACAATCGGAATTTTGACCGCTTGTGCGACCTGATACACCATTCTGAGCGCAACGGGGAAGCACGCGCTTCCCGAATAGCCGCCGATTTTATTGGCGATTATCGGTTTTCGCGTCTTTAGGTCAATCCTCATACCGATAAGGGTGTTTATAAGGCTGATACCGTCAGCGCCCGCTTCTTCGCACGCTTTGGCTATTTCAACAATGTCGGTCACGTTCGGCGAAAGCTTAATCAAAACCGGCTTGTCCGTTATTTTTTTAACCGCTGCGGCGATGGCTGACGCCGCCTTGGGGTCAGTGCCGAAACTCATACCGCCGCCGTGTACGTTCGGACAGCTTATGTTTACCTCTAACCAGCCGACTTGCTCACAGGCGGATAGCCTTTCACAGGTATAGATATATTCATCGAGAGAAAAACCCGAAACGTTTGCGATTACTTTTTTGTTAAAGCATTTTTTGAGCTTAGGCAGCTCATCGGATATAACCGCGTCAACCCCGGGGTTTTGAAGTCCGATTGCGTTTATTATACCGGCGGTACATTCCGCAATTCGCGGCGTCGGGTTGCCGAACCTGGGTTCTTTTGTTGTTCCCTTGAACGAAAACGTTCCGAGGATGTTTATATCGTATAACTTTGCGTATTCATAGCCATAGCCGAATGTTCCGCTTGCCGGAATAACCGGGTTGTCAAGCTCGATGCCGCATAAATTTACCTTTAAATCCTTTTCTGTTATTCCCATATTATTTCCTCCGATCTCATAACGGGGCCTTCTTTGCATATGCGTTTGTAACCCGTAAGGGTCTTGCAGGAACAGCCCATACAAGCGCCGAATCCGCATCCCATTCTTGACTCAAAACTCAGCTGTCCGCCCGTCTTTGCAATTTTGTTTATTGCCTTGAACATCGGTTCGGGACCGCAGGCATAATAATATGTGTAAGAGATTTTATCCAAAACATCTGTCACAAATCCTTTTGTTCCGACCGAACCGTCAGTCGTTGCGATATATACCTCTGCGCCGAGTTCCTTGAATTCATCGGCATAAAAAACTTCTTCGGCGGTGTTAAAGCCGAGAATAACAGACGGCGACTTGCCCTGTGAAATCAAAACCTTACAGAGGTTATACAGGGGCGGAACGCCGACACCGCCGCCTATTAAAACGGGCGAATCACCGCTCGTGTTGGGGTTGTAACCGTTGCCCAATCCGCACAAAGTGTCTATTGTATCACCGATTTTCATATTGCTCATATACTCGGTGCCGTTGCCGATAACCTTGTATATAACGGTAAGAGTTTTGTCGTCATAATCGCATACCGAGATTGGTCGCCGAAGATAAAATCCGTCAAGCTTGAAATTTACGAATTGCCCGGGGCGCTGTATCTCGGACGTGTCGCCGATGAGCGTCATTTTGTACGTTGCCGCCGCAATTTTAATGTTTTTGTCAATCTTAAAAATCACTTGGTTCATAGTGTGTCCTTTCCGAAATATCAATATTGATAAATAACTTTTTGGTTATAAACCGTTGCTTTGCATCTGCCGAATACGCTGATGCCGCTAAACGGAGTGGCTCTGCCTTTGGTTTTAAATCCGTTCGGATTTATTATGTACGGATTTGTCACATCAAATACGGAAAAACCAATATCGGTTGAAATTTTAAAGCGTTTTCTCGGATTTGTTGACATAAGTTCAATAAGCCGTTCGAGAGAAATAACTCCGTTTTTTACCAAATTTGTGTAAAGAACGGGAAACGCCGTTTCAAGCCCGACAACGCCCATAAGGCTTTTTTCGAGACCTTTTGACTTTTCATCCGCGCTGTGCGGTGCGTGGTCGGTTGCAATCATATCGATTGTGCCGTCACAGATTCCCTCTAAAAGAGCCTCCTTGTCCGAAATATCGCGCAGAGGAGGATTCATTTTGAATCTGCCGTCCTCTTTCAGGTCATCATCGGATAAAACAAGATAGTGCGGAGCGGTTTCGCACGTTACGTCAACACCGCTCTGTTTTGCCCAACGGATAAGATTCACGCTTTCTTTTGTTGAAATGTGGCATATGTGATAGGAACAACCGGTCGCCGCCGCAAGATTTAAATCTCGGTCTATCTGAACATACTCGCTTTCGCTTGATATTCCGCGATGGCCGTGCGCCGCCGCATACCTTCCCTTGTGAATATATCCGCCGTTTAAAAGTGAGTTGTCCTCACAATGTGCGGCAATGACTTTTCCGAGCGCCGCGGCGGTTTTCATGGCTTCGCGCATAATTTCGGGGTTTTGTATGCCCCTGCCGTCATCCGAAAAAGCACAGACAGATGATGTCATATCCGCCATATCCGAAAGATGCTCGCCGCGTTCGCCGACCGTTATTGCGCCGTAAGGGATAACAGCACAGACGGCATCTTTTCGGATTGCCGCGAGCTGAATATTCAGGTTTTCGGTACAGTCGGGAACGGGATTAAGGTTCGGCATCGTACAAACGGCGGTATAACCGCCTGCCGCTGCGGCATCGGAGCCGCTTTTGATTGTTTCTTTGTATTCAAAGCCCGGTTCGCGAAAGTGAACATGAACGTCACATAAACCGGGAACGATAATGTCGGTCGGAGAAACGCCTATGTTACCGGATGTTAAAAATTCTTTTGCTTTTTCTGTATTCATTCTAAAATTTCACCGCCGTTTTAAATCTTTATACAACAAAAGGTCTTGCATCGGCAAGACCTGAAAATTCCGCACAGATAATATACCGCAAATGGTTTGAACGCGCCAAAGCGACAAAACCTCGGGTATAATCAGCAGTCGTTTCTGATAAAATCAATCTTGCCGGCATCACAGTACCAACTTCAAGAATAACAATTTCAGTTTTGTATTTCTTTGTATATTACAAACAGTATATCACACAAACCAATATGTGTCAACCGAAAAAAACTTTTTTTCAAAAATTTTAATATAAAGTTCATTTTTGGGCGGTATGAAACAGCCTTTAAATCGGAGCAACGCTTCTGCTTTGCTTGCAAAGAGCAGAACTTGCGGCAACGTTATAAATTCTTTGTATTCCACGGAACGGTGTCCTCACCGATGACTATGTATGCGTGCTTTGCAAGCTTTGCGAGCGGCGCGTCCGACAAAGAATCCGAATAAAACTCATCGATTTGGGGTATTCCGCCGTGTTCGGACGAGTATTGAGTATAAAAGCGGCGGACTTTTTCCTCACCGAAACAATTGATGCCCAAACAGCACCCGGTGTATTTATCGATTTTAGAGGCGATAAGATGTTTGATTCCGAGCCTTTGGCATACATCTCGCAGGAGAAATTCGGGTGATGCCGATATGATTACGTCATCGGCTTTTTGGTTTGAAATATAAAACTTTTTAATTTTTTTAATGTGAGAATCCCAAAACTCTTGAACATAATCATCAATGTTGTCAATATCCCTCAAAAAGCGGTACATCACCTCTTTAAACGCGGTCTTTGAAACAAGCCCTGTTCGATATGCGGCAAAGCTTATTCCACAGCGAATAAATCTGAAAATCAGCCGCGGCTGTTTTTTAAGGCACATAATGATAAAATCCTCTGTGCTGTCGCCGTCATATATTGTCTTGTCGAAATCATATACATTCATAGCAATCCCCGTTTTCATTATTTTTATTTTTAATATTCTATCATAAATTTCGAAATTTTGCAACAACATTAAAAAACAGTTTCTTTTCTTCTTACCGTGAAAAGTTAAGAAAAAGGGTTAGGACACGACAAA
>ERZ773192.1370-NODE-1370-length-24858-cov-3.232270_pt1 | contig 24858 bp, 24 predicted proteins | sample MGYA00581010_ERZ773192 | MGnify/ENA primary metagenome ERZ773192 (study PRJEB29015, sample SAMEA2737741) | human gut metagenome | biome: human gut; feature: human-associated habitat; material: faeces | place: China | collected 2012 ...
GGCGATAATTGCTACGATAAGTATTCCAAACTGAAATAAATCAGAATATGTAACATAATTCATCATAGCATCACCCCCTTTGCAGAGAGTGACTGAACCGCCAAGCGATAATCCTCGCTTACAGGATACCATAGGTTTCATTTCTCGACAAGAGCCAACAAAAAAGGAAGTCTTTCGACTTCCTTTTCTTTTTCCTTTTTATTTATTTCATGACCGCGCCGGTATTTGCGGAGGAAACCAGCTTTGCATATCTGGAAAGCCACCCTGTTGTTACCTTCGGTGCAGGGGCAACATAAGCCGCTCTTCTTGCCGCGAATTCTTCCTCGCTTACCTGTGCGTTTACCTTATGGTTCGGGATATCGATTTCGATGATATCGCCCTCCTGCAGCAGACCAAAGGTGCCGCCTGCCGCCGCTTCGGGGCTGACATGACCGATGGATGCGCCACGGCTTGCGCCGCTGAAACGCCCGTCTGTAATCAATGCCACGCATTTATCCAGCTTCATCCCTGCCAGAGCACTGGTGGGATTCAGCATTTCACGCATACCGGGGCCGCCCTTGGGGCCTTCATACCGGATGACAACAACATCTCCGGGATGGATGCCGCCTGCGTAGATGGTTGCAATGGCATCCTCTTCGCTGTCAAACACACGCGCCGGGCCTGTATGGCACAGCATCTCGGGGTCTACTGCGCTTCTCTTTACCACACAGCCATCCTCTGCGATATTCCCCCACAGAACCGCAATGCCGCCTGTTTCGCTATAGGGGTGATCAATGGGGCGAATCAAATCGTAATCCTTAACGTATGCACCCTTGATATTTTCGCCCAGCGTTTTACCTGTTGCTGTCATAGCATCCAGATCCAGCAGACCCTTTTTCGCAAGCTCTGCCTGTACCGCAGGGATACCGCCTGCTCTGTTCAGGTCGGAGATATGGGTAGAGCCGGCAGGTGCCAAATGGCACAGATTGGGTACCTTTGCGGAAATTTCATTGAAGATATCCATATTCAAATCTACACCTGCTTCGTTTGCAATCGCCAGCAGATGCAGTACGCTGTTGGAGGAGCAGCCCAATGCCATATCGCAGGCTACTGCATTATAAATGCTTCTGGTGTTGATGATATCTCTTGCCTTGATATCCCTTTCCACCAATTCCATGATTGCCATACCGGCGTGCTTTGCCAGCTGCATACGTCCACTGGAAACATTGGGCAGTGTGCCATTGCCGGGCAGCGCGATACCAACCGCCTCACACAGACAGTTCATGCTGTTTGCGGTATACATTCCTGCACAGGAGCCACAGCCGGGGCAGGTATTGGTTTCATATTCAAACAGCTTTGCATCATCAATCATATTTGCTTTTCTTGCGCCGACTGCCTCGAACATCTTGGACAGGCTGACCTCCTCATGATCCACCAGACCGGGCATCATCGCACCGCCGGAGCAAACGACAGCAGGGATATTCATACGCACTGCCGCCATTACCATACCGGGAACAATTTTATCGCAGTTGGGTACGAGAACCAGACCATCCAGTGCATGCGCCATTGTCATTGTTTCCACGCTGTCCGCAATCAGCTCACGGCTTGCAAGGCTATATTTCATGCCGGCATGCCCCATCGCGATACCATCACAAACGCCGATAGCAGGAATCATGATGGGTGTGCCGCCCGCCATGCGCACGCCTGCCTTGACGGCTTCTGTAATCTTATCCAAATTGAAATGTCCGGGAACAATTTCGCTATGTGCGGAAACTACGCCAATCAAAGGTCTGTCCAGCTCTTCCTTCGTATATCCCATTGCATAAAACAGGCTTCTTGCAGGTGCTCTCTCTACGCCCTGTGTCACCTGCGCACTTCTCAGTTGTCTCATAAAAGCTCCTCCTTTTTCCTCCTCTTGCAAGAAAGGCGAGCCTCTATGCTTAGAGACTCGCCGTATCTGTCAAATCTTATTTTTTCAGCCAGCTCATCATTTCTCTCAGTTCCTTGCCTACATGGCACAGCTGATGATCTGCCGCTTTTTTGCGGGATGTCAGGAATTTTGCTTTGCCGCCTGCGTTCATTTCCTGAACGAATGTGCTTGCAAATGTACCATCCTGAATTTCAGCCAGTACCTGCTTCATGCCTTCTCTGGATTCTTTTGTGATGATGCGTTTACCTGTTACATAGTCGCCGTATTCTGCTGTATTGGAGATAGAATATCTCATCTTATCGAAGCCGCCTTCGTAGATCAGGTCTACAATCAGCTTCATTTCATGGATACATTCAAAGTATGCCATTTCAGGTTCATAGCCTGCTGCTACCAGTGTTTCAAAGCCTGCTGTCATCAGCTCGCAAACACCGCCGCACAGAACTGCCTGTTCCCCAAACAGGTCTGTTTCTGTTTCTTCCTTGAAGGTTGTTTCCAGAATACCTGCTCTGCCTGCGCCGATTGCTGCTGCATAAGCCAGTGCAAATTCTTTTGCCTTGCCGGATTTATCCTGTTCTACTGCAATCAGGCAGGGAACGCCGCTGCCCTGTGTATACAGGCTTCTTACAATATGACCGGGGCCCTTAGGCGCTACCATGGATACATCCAGATAATCTGCGGGCTGAATCTGGCTGTAATGGATGTTGAAGCCATGCGCGAACATCAGTGTGTCGCCTTCCTTCATGTGCTTTGCAATCTGGTTTTTGTAGATAGCGGGAGCCAATTCATCGGGAACCAGCATCATAACTACGTTGCCTGCTTCCGCTGCTTCTTCGATACCCAAAACCTTCAGACCTGCTGCTTCTGCCTTTGCAACGTGTGCAGAGCCGGGTCTCAGACCTACAACAACATCTACGCCGCTTTCCTTCAGGTTCATGGCATGGGCATGACCCTGGCTGCCAAAGCCGATGATAGCGACTGTTTTGCCGTCCAGCATACCTAAGTTACAATCCTGATCATAATACTTGTTAATCATTTGAATCTCTCCTTTTTTGTCTTATCTTTGGTGTGTATATGTTTAATCCGTATGGATTAAATGTCCTGATTAAATGTCCTATTAAATTAAATGCCTGTTAAGTGCTTTTCTTCGCTGGAATCTCTTGCCATGCCGGTTACGCCTGTACGGGAAACCTCAATGATATCATACTCCTCCAGCATACCCATAAAGCCGTCAATCTTTTTGGGAGAGCCGGTCAGCTCGATAATCATGCTTTCCTTATTCAGACCAACTACCTTGCCACGGTAAATTTCCGTCATTTCATGCAGGGCAGAGCGTTCCTCCTGTGTTGCTTTAATCTTGACCAGAAGCAGCTCTCTGTAAAGGCTGTTGGTATCGGGCAGAACATACGCTTCATTGACATTTTCCAACTTTTTCATCTGTGCGATAATCTGATACAGCACATTTTCATCATCCCCATTGACCACCAGCGTAATCTTTGTGATGCCGGAAACATTCGTTTCGGATGCGGTAATGGTGCTGATATTAAAGCTTCTGCGGCCAACCAGACTGGAAATGCGTGCAAGTACATTCGGCTGGTTTTCTACCATCAGGCAAATCACAGTTTTATTGACTGCTTTTTTCTCCATAATTGCTTTCATTCCCCTGCACCTCCTTATTCCAGAATCATATCATCTACGGTGCCGCCGTTGGGAATCATAGGCAATACCTTGATTTCTCTGTCGATATCACAGCAGATCCAGACAGGGCCTTTTTCCTGTAAAGCCTGCTTGAATGCTTCCTTGAAGCCTTCCTCTGTATCCACATGGAAGCCCTTGCCGCCAAAGCCCTCGATGACCTTCACGAAATCTGTCTTTCTTTCGGGTGTTGTGGATGAATAGCGTCTGCCATAAAAGGCTGTCTGCCACTGATACACCATCCCCAGAACCTGATTATTCAGGATGACAGTGATGATTGGCATTTCCTCGCTGACTGCTGTGCATGCCTCATTCAGATTCATGTGGAAGGAGGCATCTCCTGTAAAATGAACCACTCTCTTTTCCGGAAAAGCCGCCTGTGCGCCGATGGCTGCGCCATAGCCATAGCCCATCGTTCCCAGACCGCCACTGGAAAGAAAATGTCTTGTTTCCTTATGCTTGATATACTGCGCCGCCCACATCTGATGCTGACCGACATCGGTAACAAAGATTGTGTCCTTATCCACCATATCGCAGACATCCCGAATCAATCTGCCGGGATGCAACCCTTCGCCGCGATAGGCAACCTTTTCCTGCTCCTTCTGCCATTCTGCGATTTTTCCGCGCCATGCAGGATGCTCTCTCTTTTCGAGCAGGGGCAACAGTCTTTCCATAAAATCCTTGACATCGCCTACGATATACTGATCTACGGGTACGTTTTTATTGACCTCACAGGGGTCGATATCTACCTGAATTTTTACTGCTTCAGGAGAAAATTTTTCAATATTCAGAGCAACACGATCGCTGAATCTGGTTCCCAGTGCGAGCACCAAATCTGCATGGAAAAGTGCCTCATTCGCTGTGACACTGCCGTGCATCCCAATCATGCCGAGGGCTCTTTCATCATCATAAGGCACCAGACCTGCCGCCATCATGGTATGTGCCGCAGGAATATCCGATGTTTCCATCAGTGCATGCAGCTCCTTTTCCACCTGACGCGCCGCAGCACCGCCGCCGCAATAAATAACGGGACATTCTGCCCTGTTGATTGCATCCGCAACCTCCTGCAGCTCTGCATCTGTTGCCTTGGGCATTTCCTTTAAGGGAAGGGGTCTTTCCGGCACATAATCCACCAGTGCCGCCGTTACATCTTTTGTTACATCCACAAGCACAGGCCCCTTGCGACCGCTCTGGGCAATGCGAAATGCCTGTCTCAGGGCATTTGCCAAATCCTCAATACGGTTTACAAAAAAATTGTGCTTCGTAATTGGCATCGTAATGCCGGTAATATATACTTCCTGAAACGCATCTCTGCCAATCAGGTTATTTGTCACATTGCTGGTAATGGCAACCATGGGAACGCTGTCCATGTAAGCTGTTGCAATCCCGGTTACCAGATTTGTTGCACCGGGGCCGCTTGTTGCGAAAACAACGCCCGTTTTCCCTGTGGCTCTGGCATAGCCGTCCGCCGCATGAGACGCGCCCTGCTCATGGGCTGTTAAGATGTGCTTGATACGATCCTGATATTCATACAGCGCATCATATACATTCAGTGCTGCGCCGCCGGGATACCCGAAAACCGTATCCACGCCGTGTTCCAACAGAACCTCCAGAATCAGTTGGGCACCTGTTTTTTTCATACATGCTCCCTCCTCTTTTGAAACTCATTAAACTCTTTTTATCTTTTGTATGTTGTAAATAAGAATGATGTATCTCATTATACCCCTTATCTGTATCCTGTCAATTCAGAAAAAGCGAAGGCAAACGATAATCCATCTGTACAAAAATTGATACAAGAAATGCCGTTATGTATACATGTATGTAAATTCATACAAAAAATCGTCACAAAAAACAGCTATATTTTTCCATTTTTCATCATTTCCCCCACACTGAAATACATTTGTACACACAGGCAGAAAATTGTGTAAATTCTTGTATAAAAACCTTGTACGACTTGAAATTTCTTTTGCGCAGAGTGTTTGCTTTGCATACAGTTTACTGCATCCGAAATTATGCTGCTTTATTCCCATAATGCGTCCATCTTTTTTGCTATCTGAGATTTTCTTTTTTCCGTTGCCGCTGCATCCTTTTTCCAGATGCCGTCCGTATCCGGAAAAACAGCATCTCCCTCCCGAATGTCTGCGGCAAGCGCCTGCCTCGGAACTTCCCTTGTCTGATTTTCTTCCAGAAGAACCGCATAGTCCCCCTCAAATCGATCTACGATAATAAGCATTTTCTTTCGCTCCTTTTTCTCTCCCGCTATGGCTTGTTCCGGCTTGTTTATGGCTTGCAGGTGCCGCAGGGCGTATAGCCAAGGGAAATGGCTGCCTCTCTGTCCTCAAGATAAATACGGTTTTCCTCATCCGGCAAGGAGGCACAGCTTTCCAGATGAAATTTCTTCGATTTCTTGTTCGCGATATAAACAACCTCCTCCGCAGGGGTGTTGTTTTTTGCCGCATCTGCATAAACCTCTGCGCCGCTGACGCTGTTGCAGTTGAAGGCAATATTTTTCCCGTCTGTGGTGCAGACAATATCCCCCTGCAAATCGGTACGGTAAATCTCCGCACCAATGCTTTGCAGCCGCTGCAGGGCTTCTTCCTCCGGATGATGATAGCTGTTGCCTACGCCGACGCTGATGACGGCATATTTCGGCTTTACCGCCTGTAAAAATGCCTGACTGCTTGAGGTGCTGCTGCCATGATGCCCAACCTTCAGCACATCCGCCTGCAAATCATAGCCTGCCTGCAAAATATCCTTTTCCGCCGTTTCCTCTGCATCCCCCGTGAAAAGGATGGCAGTCTCGCCTGCGTTTACCTTCAATACAATGGAATTGTTGTTGAAATCCTTATATTCCCTCTGGGGGCCGAGCACCTCAATTTCCAGACCGTTGAAATCAATCGTATCCCCGGGGCTGGGCGATTTGATTTTCAGCCCCTTATTCGCAACGGCATCCAGTACATCCTCGAAGGTTTTACTGGTGTGCATGATTTTCGGCATATAGACCGCGTCCACATCAAAATGATTGATGATGGCATCCAGTGAGCCGATGTGATCCTCATGCGGGTGCGTCCCCACAACAGCATCCAGCTTTTCTACCCCCTGCTCCTCTAAATAGGAAAGAATCCTGTCGGCATCGCCGTTATTCCCCCCATCAATCACCATATAATGCCCATTTGTGCTTAATAGGGCGCAGTCCGCCTGCCCGACATTCAAAAAATCAACCCGCAGGAGAACATCCTCCGCCTGAATGGCATCCACCGCCATGCCATGCTGTGTTGCCTCCGAAACCGAACAGCCTGTCAGCGCAAAGAGCATACTGAACAGCAATAAAATTCCCTTAAATCCTTTTCGTTTCATCTTCTTCTCTCCTTTCTTTTCCCCATTTTACCATCTCCAAAGGCGAACACAACATTAAAATTTTTTCTGCACAAAAAATGACCTCCAAAAGCCAGATTCCTTCATCTGCCCTTTCGAGGTCATTTTCATTTTTTTAAAGTTTATTTTTTTACGGAATTTCTTATTTTTTTGCCTGATTCATGCGCTCCAAGGCATCATTCGCCGCGTTCTGCTCCGCTTCCTTCTTGCTCTTGCCGCTGCCCTTGCCCAGCACTGCGCCGTCATGCGTTACCTCTGCCACAAAAACCTTATTATGGTCCGGACCATGCTCATCCACAATGGCATATTTCAAAGGCACCTTACTGGTTTTTTGAATGACCTCCTGCAAATGTGTTTTGCAGTCCAAGCTACGGAAGTTGCTTTTGGTGCTTTCAATGCGTTCCTCCATGAAGCCCATGATATATTTCGTCACGGCTTCCATGCCGCCATCCATACAGATGGCACCAATAATCGCCTCAAAGGCATCCGCCAGAATGGAATCTCTGCTTCTGCCGCCGGTGCTTTCTTCCCCCTTGCCAAGCAGCAAGCAGCGTCCTACGCCAAGCTTTCTGGAAAGCTCTGCCAAAGAGCCTTCGCAGACCACCGCCGCGCGTAGCTTCGTCAGCTCGCCCTCCGGCATCTTCGGGAAATGGCGATACATATATTCGCTCACAACCATATCCAGCACCGCATCCCCCAGAAATTCCAGACGCTCGTTGTTTTCATGGCTGCCTTTTTTCGTTTCGTTGGCATAGGAGCTGTGTGTCAAGGCCAGAATCAGCAGATTTTTATCCGAAAACGTATATGCAATTTTCCGTTCAAATTCTTCCAGATTCAGATGGTTCATATTTATTCTTCTTCCTTTGCCGCAACCAGCTCTGCAATATAATCCAATACATCGCCAACCAGTTTGATGCTTTCTGCTCTATCATTATCAAATTCGATGTCAAATTTTTCTTCCAATGCAACAATAATCTGGAACAGCTCCAGAGAGTCTGCATTCAGATCTGCAAATGCTGTTTCAGCGGAAAGGCTGTCCACAGGCACGCCCAGCTGCTCCGCAATTACGCCCAGTGCCAAAGATTCATCCATGTTCATTACCTCCAATGTTCTCTTTTTACCTTCCTACTATACTCTATTTCCCTGTTTTTGTCAGCAGAAAATTTTGAAAATTCACAAAAATTTAAGAATATAGGAGTACGCCTCTGCGGTAAATTTCTCAGATTTTATCCTTGATTTTTCCGATGATATCCGCTTCGGCAAACAGCACGCACTGCCGCACCGCGTTCTTAAATGCCTTCGCGTTGGAGCTGCCATGCGCCTTGACAACCAGAGATTTCAGACCGATAAAGGGTGCGCCGCCGATTTCATCGGAATCCATGAATTTCTTCATATTTTTAAAGGGCGTTTTCAAAATCATTGCCCCTACCTTGTAGAAGCCCTTCATGATTTCCCCCTTGAGGATTTCAAAAATGGTTTTTGCCAGACCCTCGGAAAGCTTCAGAATCGTATTGCCGACAAAGCCATCGCACACAATGACATCCGCCTCGCCGTAAGGAATGTTTCTCGGTTCAATATTCCCCGTAAAATGAATGGTATCCGTCTGCTCCAGAAGCTCGTAGGTTTCCTTTGTCAGCGCATTGCCCTTTTCCTTTTCCGCACCGATATTCACCAATGCCACCTTCGGATTTTTGATACCGAAAACATTTTCTACATAGACAGAGCCCATCTTTGCAAACTGCTCCAAATATTTGGGCTTGCAATCCACATTTGCGCCGCTGTCCAGCAGGAAGGTAAAGCCTGTTTTTGTCGGCAGGCAGGTTCCCAGAGCAGGACGCTCCACACCGGGCAAGCGCCCGACAATCAGCAGTGCGCCTGTCAGCAATGCGCCTGTGCTGCCCGCAGAAACAATCGCATCCGCTTCGCCGTTTTTCACCAGATTCAGCGCAACCACCAGAGAGGAATCCTTTTTGCGGCGAATCGCCATCGTAGGAGATTCATCCGTACCGATGACCTCGGAGGCCTGTACGATTTCAATTCGTTCCTTATCATATTGATATTTTGCCAGCTCCGTACGAAGCTGCTCCGCGGGGCCAACCAGCTTAATATTTACATCCAGTTCCTTCACTGCATCCACTGCACCCTTGACGGTTTCCATGGGCGCATAATCGCCGCCCATTGCATCCAGTGCTACTGTAATTCTTTTTTCCATATTTTTTCCACCCTTCTGTGGTTTTTTATACATATTTTTCAGTATACCTATTTCAGCAGAAAAAAACAATCTTTTTTCACAATAACAAAAGGGCGGTCAAAAGACCGCCCTCAATCAAAATCGAATTAGTCAACTTTGATGATTGTTTTCTTGTTGTAAGCACCGCAAGCCTTGCATACCTGATGAGGAACCATCAGTTCGCCGCATTTGCTGCATTTTACCAGATTGGGTGTTGCAATTTTCCAGCTCTGTGCTTTTCTCTTGTCTCTTTTGGATTTAGACACTCTACCTTTGGGTACAGCCATTTCTACACCTCCTCGTCATCACTGAAAAGAGCCCTCAAACTTTCGAACCTAGGATCTCTAATTGTGCGGTCGCATCCGCAATCGCCTTCATTCAGATCCTTGCCGCAGACAGGACAGAGCCCCTTGCAGTCCTCCCTACAAAGCACTTTCATAGGAAGTTCTCCAATGATACCTCTTTTCACAAAATCCGCAAGATCGATCTGATCTCCCGTAAAAGTTTCTGTCTCTTCGTTTTCTCTGCCTGTATGAGCAAAACGTTCCTTAATTTCGAAGCAAAGCTCTTTTCTGACCGGTGCAAGGCAACAGCTGCATTCCATCAGCACTGCCGTTTCACCCTTTGCATCCAGAACGAAAACATCGTCCTCGTTTTTAAGAGTTCCCTCAATTTTTACAGGCTCTGCAAATTCCACGACATCGGGATAATCCTTCGCATCATCAATCTGTTCTACCAGCTCTACAGGAAGGGTTGCCCCATTTCTATTGAACAAATATCCCATTTCGATAATCATTAAATCACCCCTAAATAGTCATACCATAGTATTATACTAAAGCGAATCTTATTTGTCAAGCAATTCCTTTGTATCTCTTGCGATAACCAGTTCTTCGTTTGTAGGGATAACAAATACTCTTACTCTGGAATCTGTAGCAGAAATTTCCAGTGCTTTGCCTCTCAGAGAGTTATTGTAGGAGTCAATATGAACACCCAGAAAGCCCAGATAATCACAGATTGCTCTTCTGGTTGTGCCGGAGTTTTCACCCAGACCTGCTGTGAATACGATTGCGTCAACGCCATTCATAGCTGCTGCATAAGCGCCGATTCTCTTAGCTACTTTATAAGCGAATACGTCCAGAGCTGTTTCTGCTCTGTCATTGCCGTGTTCTGCTGCTTCTTCGATATCACGGAAGTCGGAGGATACGCCGGAGATACCCAGTACACCGGATTTCTTGTTCAGGATATTATCCATTTCGTCTACGGTCAGGTTTTCCTTCTTCATGATATAGGTTACAGCTGCAACGTCAACGTCACCTGCTCTTGTACCCATTACCAGACCTTCCAGAGGTGTGAAGCCCATGGTGGTATCAATGGATTTACCGTTTCTTACTGCACAAACGGAACCGCCGTTGCCCAGATGGCAAGTGATTGTCTTTGTCTGGTCATAGGGTCTGTCCATCATTTTTGCAGCTTCTTCGGATACGAATCTGTGGGATGTGCCGTGGAAGCCATATCTTCTTACTTTATATTTTTCATAGTATTCGTAAGGCAGAGCGTACATATAAGCTCTTTCGGGCATTGTCTGATGGAAAGCTGTATCGAATACTGCTACCTGAGGTACGCCGGGCATGATTTCTTCGCAAGCATGGATACCGATCAGGTTTGCGGGGTTGTGCAGAGGTGCCAGATCGCAGCATTTTTCGATTGCTTCGATAACTTCGGGTGTAATGATTACGGAGTTTGCGAAATATTCACCGCCGTGTACTACACGATGACCAACTGCATTGATTTCCTTCATGGATTTCACAACACCGTATTCGGGGTTTGTCAGTGCATCCAGAACCATTTTAACGGATACGCTGTGGTTTTCCTGATAATCATCGAAGATAACGGCTTCTTTGCCGGCAGGCTGATGTTTCAGTCTGGAGCCTTCGATACCGATTCTTTCACACAGGCCTTTTGCCAGTACGTTTTCTGTTTCCATGTCGATCAGCTGATACTTCAGGGAAGAGCTGCCGCAGTTCAGTACAAGAATTTTCATTTTTTTCTCTCCTTTAATCTCTACCTTTATTCTTAAAAACCGTGGGACGCTGTCCCACACCCTGCTAGGGGAATGATTCCCCTAGCACCCCCAGTTGCAACACCATGTACATGGTGTTGCGGTATCGGGTGCAGGGGCTGAGCTCCTGCTGGGGGTATTGGGGGTAAAGCCCCCAAGGTCTTTATTTGTTAGCCATTACCTGTGCCTGTACGCTTGTCAGAGCAACAACTGCAACGATATCGTTTGCGGAGCAGCCTCTGGACAGGTCGTTTACGGGCTTTGCAATCCCCTGCAGGATAGGACCGAAGGCTTCTGCATTACCGAATCTCTGTACCAGCTTATAGCCGATGTTACCTGCATCAATATCGGGGAATACCAGAACGTTTGCCTTACCTGCAACTGTGCTGTTGGGAGCCTTCAGTTCGCCAACCTCCTTCACGATAGCAGCATCCAGCTGAATTTCGCCATCCAGCTTCAGCTCGGGATATTTTTCCTTCGCAATCTTCACTGCATCTACAACCTTTGTTACATCAGCATGCTTTGCGGAACCCATTGTGGAGTGGCTCAGCATAGCAACTCTTGCTTCCTTGCCGATGAAAGCATTGTAGGATTTTGCGGAATCGCCTGCAATGCAAGCCAGCTCTGCGGGGTTGGGGTTCTGGTTCAGCGCACAGTCAGCGAACAGCAGGATACCGTCATCGCCAGACTGAGGTGTCTTTGTAACCATGATGAAGAAAGAGGATACCAGCTCTGTGCCGGGTGCAGTTTTCAGAATCTGCAGCGCGGGTCTCAGTGTATCTGCTGTGGAATGGATTGCGCCGGAAACCATACCGTCTGCAACGCCCATCTTAACCAGCATAACTGCAACAAACAGGGAATCATCCATCAGGATTTTTCTTGCTTCTTCCAGTGTCATGCCTTTGCTCTTTCTTGCTTCTGCAAGACCTGCAACCATTTCGTCCATTCTGTCGTAGGTTTCGGGGTCTACGAAAATTGCCTTGGAAACATCAAAGGAGCCGGCAGCTTCCATGATTTTATCCTTCTTACCAATCAGAACGATATCTGCCAGTTCTTCCTTCAGGCATTCAGCCGCTGCCTCCAGGTTTCTTTTTTCATAGGACTCGGGCAGAACGATTACCTTCTTGTCTGCCTTTGCTTTTGCTTTCATTGTGCTTAAAAAGTCCACAGGTATTACCTCCTATTTTTTATAAAATATTTTTTTACTTTTTCTTTTATCGAGCAGTCCGATTCTTTCAAACGGACATACCAAACTACTTTATTATAAACAAAACAATCCCTGTATACAAGGGTCTGCCGCCAAAAAATCATATTTTTTTGAAAAATTCCCTCTGTTTTTCCCGTCAGAAAACCTCAGTAAATCCTTCTGCCACAGATTTTGCAGGAAAACTGTCCCGGCTGCAGCTGCGCGCCGCAATGCGGACAGGCAGACGGACTTCCGTCCTTATGACCGGAAAACATACTGCTGATATCCATCTGAAACGCCTTCCCTCTGAGCCCTCGGTACAGATTAAAGCCGCCCAAAAGAACCAGAAGCACCGGCAGTAAAGCCGCATAGCCTTTTCGTTTCGCAGGTCTTGTACTATGTGCGTCATACCATCCGCTTTTGATGCCTTCTATGACAAGCATCAGCATTGCAATCCCAACCACAATCAAAAGCACCGAAATTACGATATTCCTTACAGAAACTCTTTTTCCGCCATCCATAAGCAAGTCCCCTTCCAAAAAAAAGCTTTTTCTCAGCCTTCTGCGTGCATTTCATCCACTACGGGAAATTCCATAAAGAAGGTTGTTCCCATATATTCCCGGCTTTCGATACGGATACTGCCGCCAAGAGAGGCCACCGCCGCATTCACCACATCCAGACCGACCCCTCTGCCGGAAAACAGCGTCGCGCTTGCCTTTGTGGTGAAGCCGGGGCGCAGCAGAAATGCGTAAATCTCGCTGTCCTCATATTCGCTTTCAGGCTTTTTCAGAAGTCCTTTTTCCTTCGCCTTCTGCAAAATCTGGTCGCGGTTCAGACCACGCCCGTCATCGCGGAATGCAACAAAAACCTTCTGCGCCGCCTTGCTGATTTCCACAGAAATCTCCCCGACAGGGGTTTTCCCCATCTGCTCGCGGTCTGCCTTGGATTCCAGACCATGATCCATGCTGTTTTTCATCATCTGCAAAACCGCCATGGAAACCTTATCGTAAATATCTCTGGGCACCTCCGTATCCGCGCCGGAAATTTTTACGGTAAACTCCTTTTTTAATTCTCTGCCCATTACCTTTGCCAGCCGATCCATCTGCGGCAGAAGTGCCTCAAAATTCGTATAGGGAATCCGCTTTTTCCCCTTTCTGGTATAGGCAATCTGATAGCTTGGGCCCTCCGGCTCATTCTCACTATCCACATGAGAAAGGAAATTCTTGATGCGGCGCACCACTGCCCATCCGAAATCCGTTACCTCGTCATCCGTTTCCAGACGGCGCAGCTCCCGCTTCAAAAAGCCGGAAACCATACGCAAAAGCTGCAAAATCGACTGCAAATCCTTCTGCGCCGGCGCGGATTCCTCCCGCAGGTAGGAAAATAAATCCTCCGCCGCGTGCGCTGTTTCGGAAATGGCAGGATAGCCCATCATCGCCGCAGAGCCCTTGATGCTGTGCATCGTGCGGTACAGGCTGTTGACCTCCTCCGCCGTCACCTCAAATTCCTCTGCATTTGCCTTGGATTCAATAAATCCATCAATTTTATCTACATTTTTCCATGCTTCCTCCAGAAAAAGTTCCTGCAGGAAATCCGGATTTTCAACAAACCGCTCCACCTAATCATCCTCTTATCATAAAAGAATTTTCATCCTGTTTTTGATTTTACCCCTGTGCATGGAGACGCAGAAACGAGAAATCCCATTTCTCCGCCCATGTTATCACAAGTATAGACCTAAATTGAGAAAATTGCCATACGATTTTTTTAAAAAAACAGAAAAAATATGGTATACTTTATTTTAATCAGAAATTGAACATCAGAAAGGAGACTTTCTTATGAAAACCCTTGGTATCATTACCGAATATAACCCCTTTCATCAGGGGCATGCCTATATGCTGGAGCGAGCAAAACGAAAGGCCGATGCCGACCGCGTGGTTGTCATCATGAGCGGCAGCTTTGTGCAGCGGGGGGAGCCTGCCATTTTCGATAAATGGACAAGAACCGCCGCCGCGCTGAAAAACGGTGCAGATTTAGTATTGGAGCTGCCTGTGCTTTTTGCCGCAGCCAATGCGGAAGCCTTTGCCAGGGGGGCGGTGCGCCTGCTGACAGAAAGCGGCATTGTGGATACGCTTGCCTTTGGCTCCGAAAGCGGCAACTTGCAGGAATTGCAGGAGGCGGCGAAAATTCTTGCAAACGAAACAGAGGAATTTCAACGGCTATTAAAGGAGCTGCTCGGTGAGGGGCTTTCCTATCCTGCCGCGCGCGCGAAGGTTCTGGAAACGCTTTCGCAGATTAACAGCGATATCCTTTCCAAGCCAAATGACATTTTAGGCTTGGAATATCTCAAGGCGTTGGACTATTATTCCTCTCCCATTCTGCCGCTGACCATCCGACGCAAGGGTGATTACAACAGCCTTTCCCTTTCAAATGGCTATGCATCCGCAAGCGCAGTGCGGAAGGCTTTGACAGAGGAAAACAGCACCGAAGCCATGCTGCATCTGCCCGAAAATACGCATGACCTCTATAATAAAGCACTTTCCATCGGCACAGCACCCGTTTTCTGGGATGCACTCATGCCTGCTCTGCATTATAAGCTACGCACCACCTCGATTGAGGAGCTGAAGGAGATTGCAGAGGTGACAGAGGGTCTGGAAAATCGGATTCTCCATTCCATTGACAGCTGCTATTCCTTTGAGGAAATGATGGATTTCATCAAAACAAAGCGCTACACACGCACGAAAATTCAGCGTATCCTGCTTCATATTCTTCTGGATATCAAGGAATCCGAGGTTTCGTATTTCCTCAATCTGCCGAAAATGCCCTATGTGCGTGTACTGGGCTTTCAGAAGGATCATTCCGATATTCTCGCAGATTTAACGGAGCAGGCAAAATGCCCCGTTCTGACAAATCTGAAAAAAGCCCCCGCGCTTCTGAATGAGGACGGGCTTGCCATGCTTGCTCTGGAAAAAACAGCGACCGATTTGCACGCTCTGGCGTACCCCAACCCGATTTATCGCGCGCCGAATCAGGATTTCACAAAACCCCTTGTCATTCTCTGACCGACAGCGGCATAAAATAGAATCAAACAGGAAAAGCCGAAGAATTCAGATTTCCTCGGCTTTTTTATTTTATGGGAGGGATTGCATGAAAAAGGGGGCTTTGCTGTTGGGCGGCTGTGCCTGCTTTCTGATTTTTGCCCTGCTTTGCTTTCCCGCAGAAATGCTTGCCGCTTCCGCAGAAGGGGTGCAGCTCTGGCTGACAAAGGTATTCCCCTCCTTGTTTCCGTTTCTGGTTGCCTGCGGTATCCTACTGCGCATTGGTGCGGCACAGCGGATGGGTGCGGCTCTGCGCCCTCTGATGCAGCCCTTGTTTCACCTGCCGGGTATTGCCGCCTTTCCCTTCTTTTTCGGACTTCTTTCCGGATACCCCATGGGAGCAAAGCTGACCGCGCAGCTTTATGAGCAAAGACAGCTTTCCCTCGCCGATGCGCAACAGCTTCTTGCCTTTTCCAACTGCCCCGGACCCTTGTTTCTGATTGGCACGGTTGGCGTTGGCTTTTTCGGCATGCCTGCCTTTGGGTATCTGCTTTGGCTCTCCGCTTTTCTCGGCGCAGTCGCCACAGGTATTCTCTTTCGCAGGAAAAAATCCGTTCCCGCCTTTCATTCTGTTTCCATTCCTTCCTGCCAAACTCTGACAGAGGTGCTTTCCGCTTCTGTTGCGGATGCACTTCGCACCATTCTGCTAATTGGAGGTTATCTTATTTTGTTTGCGGTGCTTTCCGCGGCAATGGAACAGGCAGGGCTATTTTCTCTGCTCTCCCGTCTGCTGTTTTTTCTGCCGCTTTCCACGGAAACACTGCGCGGCTTTTGCAGTGGTATTCTGGAAATGACAAACGGAGCGCATCTCCTAAGCCTCTCCCCCGATGGTCTGCGTCTGCGGCTGACGCTGGTCGCATTTCTCGTTTCCTTCGGCGGTCTTTCCATTCTGGGACAGACCTTCGGCGTGCTTGCCGCCATGCCCATATCAAAAAAAGACTACATCAAAGGGAAGCTTATCAATGCCCTTTTCAGCAGCCTTTCTTTCTTTTTGCTCTATCCGTTTTTTTATCCATACGCACAAAAAGAAGTTCCTGCGTTTTTTTCGCTCACAGAAACCTCTTTTACGCTCTCTTTTCTCTGGCTTTTGCCAAGCCTGTTTTTCCTCGCGGTGCTTTGCTATGCAATTTCCCGCAGAGGATAAGGGGAATCATTTGCCCATACGCAGCTCCTGAATATTTTCCGCCAGAACATCCAGTGTCTGCGCGAAGTAATCATCTGTCTTGATGCTTTCGCTGTAAACAACGGATTTCAGCTCCTTCAGCTTACCTTCCGCATCCGCCAGCACGCTTTCCGCATATTCCATTGCGCCCAGACGCATATCCTTGGAGGTCTTCTTTGCAGAATCAATGATTGCCGCCGCCTGTTCGTAAGCCTTCTTTGTTACTTCGTTTTCATCCACAAGGCGCACCATACGGTCTTCCGCATTTTTTACGATTTCATCCGCTTCTCTCTGCGCATCAATCAGAATTTTATTTCTTTCCTCGATAACCCATTTGGACTGCTTCAGTTCATTGGGCAGCTTCATGCGGATTTCGCTGATAATATCGTAAATTTCCTCTTTATTTACAGTAACCTTACTGCTGAACGGCACAGCCTTGCTGCTGTCCATAACATCTTCCAATTCATCTAATAACTGCAATACAGAATCCATTCTATCTCCCTCACTTCTGATATTTTTCTATAATAAAAGGTTTAATCTCAGCGGGTACCATAAAGCTGATATCTCCGCCAAACACAGCAACTTCCTTCACATTCGTGGAGCTCAGGGCAAGATGCTCCTCATCCGCCGCCAGATAAACCGTTTCGATTTTATCATACAGCTTGCGATTGATAAGAAACATGGGATATTCCGCGGAAAAATCCAGTGTGTTACGCAGCCCTCTGACTGCGATATTCGCGCCGATTTCCTTTGCAAAATCCACCAGAAGCCCCTGAAAGGAAGCGACCTCTACGTTTTCAATATGCTTTGTTGCCAATTCCAGATGATGCTTTCTCTCCTCTACCGTGAAAAGAGATTTTTTGTTGGGATTTTCCAACACTGCCACCACAAGACAGTCAAATAAATTTGCGGCTCTTTCAATGATATCCATGTGCCCTAAGGTAACAGGATCAAAGCTGCCTGCATAAATTGCTTTTTTCATACGTTTTCTTCCTCCGCGCACAGGAACGTCAGGGTTGTTGTCTTATACACCTTTTCACGCAAAATTTTCATACCCTTCGGAATTGTGAGCGCAATCTGCGAGGAGCCTTCTGCAATGAGATACCCCTCCGCCTTTAACAAACCAGTTTCCGCAATTCTTTCCAGTACGGACGTATACAGCCCCGCTTCATAGGGCGGGTCCATGAAAATAATGTCGAATTTCTTTCCTTCCGCCGCAAGCCTGTCCAGCGCAGAAAGCACATCCGTTTGCAAAAGCCTTGCTCTCCCCTGCAGCTTGGTATGCACAAGGTTTGCCTGAATAACCTTCTGACATTCTGCCGCATTTTCCACAAAAACAGCCTCCGCCGCTCCTCTGGAAAGTGCCTCAATCCCAATCGCACCGCTGCCGGAAAATAAATCCAGAAAGCTTGCCTCGGGCAAATCGAACGCTATGATATTAAAGAGGGTTTCCTTTATTCTGTCCGTCGTCGGTCTGGTTGCCAGCCCTTCGATGGTTTGCAGATTATGACCCTTTGCTGCTCCTGCGATGACACGCATACTGTCTGCACCACCCAAAAAACCTGATTTTACATGATATCGTTTAGAGTATAGCAAAAAAATTTTCAGTTGACAACCAAAAAGAGAAAAAACACAGAAAAACTCACATTTCCAGACGTTTTCCGTCCAAATATCCCGCGATTCTCACTTTCAGGGGCTGATGCTCCATCTGCTCCAGATTCCTGTCCTTCCGCAAAAGCTCTGCCGCTGCTGCCTGCGCCTCCTTCAGAATCGGCAAATCCCGACAGAGGTCTGCAATCTTCAGCTCCGGCAGACCATGCTGACGGATGCCGAAAAATTCCCCCGGTCCGCGCAGCTTTAAGTCCTTCTCGGAAATGACAAAGCCATCCTCCGATTCGGTCATGGTTTTCATGCGCTCCTTCGCGACCTTTGTTTTTGTATCGCTCACCAGAATACAGTACGATTTTTCTGCACCGCGCCCAACGCGCCCGCGCAGCTGATGCAGCTGTGCCAAGCCGAACCGCTCCGCATTTTCAATCAGCATAATGGTTGCATTCGGCACATTGATGCCGACCTCAACGACTGTTGTGGATACAAGAACATCAATCTCTCCTGCCGCAAAGCTGTCCATGATTGTCTGCTTTTCCTTCGCCTTCATTTTTCCATGCACACAGGCAACGCGGCAATGTGGCAGTTCCTCTGTCAGCTCCGCGGTATACTCCAGAACAGACCGCACCTCTAATTTCTCATTTTCCGCAATCATCGGGCAGATGACATACGCCTGTCTGCCTGCCGCAACGTGCTTTTCGATAAAGGCATAAATCCGCGGATGATATCTGCTGTCTACCGCCGAGGTGTCAATTTTCTGTCTGCCGGGCGGCAGTTCGTCAATCATAGAAATATCCAAATCGCCATATAGAATCAGCGCTAGGGTGCGCGGAATCGGCGTTGCCGTCATAACAAGGGTATGCACATTTTCGCCCTTTTCTGCCAACGTGCTTCTCTGGCGGACACCAAAGCGATGCTGTTCATCCGTAATCGCCAGACCCAATTTTTGAAATTCGACCCCCTTTTGAATTACGGCATGGGTGCCAATCACCATCTGCGCCGTGCCATCAGCGACCTGCGCCAGACGTTCCCGTTTTTCCTTCGCCGTCAGGCTGCCCGTCAGCAAAACAACCGTAATCCCTGCCGGCTCCAGCAGCTCATGGAAGGATGCCACATGCTGCCTTGCCAGAACCTCTGTCGGTGCCATCATTGCCGCCTGATAGCCATTCTGTATTGTCCAATACGCCGCAAGCAACGCCACCGCCGTTTTGCCGCTGCCGACATCCCCCTGCACCAGACGGTTCATGATTTTGCCCGAGGTCATGTCCTGCTCGATTTCCGCAAGAACGCGCTTCTGCGCATCTGTCAGGGCAAAGGGAAGAAGCGTTTCGCCATCCTGCAAGGCTTTTTTCTTTTTCAGCCGAATCCCTTCCCCCCTCTCCTCAAGCGTGCTTTTCAGCTGATAGAGTGCCGTCTGCAACAAAAACAGCTCCTCGAAAACCAAACGCCGTCTGGCATCATAAAAGCCCTGCTCCGTTTTCGGAAAATGGATATTTTCTATCGCAAAATTGCGTTCCGCCAGATGATATTCCTTTCTCAGCCAGAGGGGCAGCTCCTCCTGCATGCCACCGCTCATTTCCTTCAAGGCCTCCTCCATCAGATTGCGGAGCATTTTCTGCGAAAGCCCCTCTACGGAAGGATAAACCGGAAGGATGCGCCCCCCTGCGAAATTCTCCCCAATCCGCTCACATTCAGGGGAAACCACCTCTGTTCTGCCGTATTTTTTTTGCAGCCTGCCGGAAAAAAGATACCATTCTCCGAGTTTCAGACTGCTTTTCATGTAGGGCTGATTATACCACAGCACCCCAACCGCGCCTGTTTCGTCGTAGACCTTCATTCTGGTATACACAAGCCTGCCGTGGCGGCTGTTCTGCCCCTCCTCCTTTATCTGTGCCAGAAAGGTAGCAGGTTCATCCGGCGGCAGGTCTGCAATTTTCAGTATTTCGCTTCTGTCCTTGTATTCTCTGGGGTAATGCGTCAGCAAATCCTCCACTGTCATAATGCCCAGCCTATGCAGCCTTTTTTCTCTCTGCTCGCCAACGCCCTTGAGCACGGAAACCGTATCCTGTCCTCGCATGAGATACACCTCCCTTCTTTTTTCCGCAAAGATTTCTACAAAGAAACAGGGAGATTTCATCTAAGAATCTCCCCATTTTGTTTTGTTTTGTTATTTTTATTCAATAGAAATAATGTAGTAATACAAAGGCTGACCGCCGTCCTGCACCTCTACCTCGCAATCGGGGAATTCTTCCTCGATAAAAGCAGACAATTCCTTCGCGTCCTCCTCTGCTGTGTCCGCGCCGTAATAAATGCTGACAACCTCGCTTTCCTCTGTGATGGCATTGCGCAAAAGCTCCTTCGTGCCCTCCATCACATCCTCTGCGACTACCTCAATTTCATCATTCAGCATCCCAAGGATATTGCCTTCCTTGATTTGCTTATCACCGATGGAGGTATCTCTGACCGCAAAGGTTACGGTTGCGGTATCCACCTGCTGAATGGCATCCTTCATTGCCGCTTCCATTTCATCGGGGTCTGCGTCATGCTCATAGCAGAACATCGCGCTAATCCCTTCGGGAACGGAACGGGAAGGAATGACATGCAGCTTTTTCTCCTCGCTCAGCTTTGCCGCCTGCTCTGCCGCCAAAATGATGTTTTTATTATTCGGCAGAATAAAGATATGCTCTGCATTGATTTTATCTACCGCATTGAGGATATCCTCTGTGCTGGGGTTCATGGTTTGTCCGCCCTCGATAACCTCATCCACACCAAGGTTCTTGAAAATCTTCGTCAGCCCATCACCTGCGGAAATAGAAACAAAGCCGACATCCTTCTTCGGCTGCTCCGCCTTGGGTGCCTCTGCCTTCGGCGCTTCTGCACTGAAATTGATTTTATTTGTATGCTGTTCTCTCATGTTGTCAATCTTCAAGCCGCTCAGACTGCCGATAGTCAGTGCCTTTTCGATTGCCAGACCGGGGTGGTCTGTATGCACATGAATTTTGATGATATCATCATCCGCAACACATACGATGGAATCCCCAATCGTACCCAGATAAGCCTTCAGTCCTGTGGTTACGGCTTCATCCGGATGGTCTACATTGATGAAAAATTCCGTACAGTAGCCAAAGGTGATGCTTTCATTTTCCACAGAAGCCAGAGAAGCGAAATTCGTTTCGGGTGCAGCTGCTGTGCTCTGTCCGTCCTGCAAAGTCACAGGCAAATCACCGCCCAGCTGCTTGAGTGCGCCCTCCAGAATATACAGCAGACCTCTGCCGCCTGCGTCCACAACGCCTGCCTGCTTCAATACGGGGAGCATTTCGGGTGTCTGCGCCAGAACCTTGTGTCCGTCCTCGATAATGCCCTTCAGGAACACCTCGATTTCGTCTGTTTCCTCTGCCAGCCTTACCGCAGCCTCCGCACAGCCTCTTGCCACCGTCAGAATCGTGCCTTCCTTGGGCTTCATCACTGCCTTATATGCTGTTTTCACTGCCTGCTCTGCCGCCGCAGCCAGCTCCTGCACACCTGCTTCCTCCATGCCCTCCAATGCCTTTGCAAAGCCACGGAAGATCTGAGAAGTGATTACACCGGAATTCCCTCTTGCGCCTCTCAGGGCTCCGCCGGATGCCGCCTTTGCGATATCCGCCACCTGTAAAGAGCCGTTTTTCTCTGCTTCTCTTGCCGCCGCCATAACGGTCAGAGACATATTTGTGCCGGTATCCCCATCGGGTACGGGGAATACATTCATTGCGTCTACCAGCTGTTTATTTGATGCCAATTCATTCGCACCGGCAATCATCATTCTGCCTAAGCGAACACCGTTCAATTTCGTTGTACTGCTCACCAATAGTTCCTCCTCTTGCTCAGTTGTCGACCCTTACGCCGTCAACAAAAATATTTACATCCTCAACCTCAACCCCTGTAAATTCTTCCACGGAATATTTCACAGTGCTGATGATATTATCTGCAATGGCGGAAATATTGGTACCATATTCCACAATAATATGCAAATCAATACTTACCTTATTTGCATCAATGCGCATTTTGATTCCCTTTGTCAGGCTTTCCAGCTTCAAAAGCTGCACCAAGCCGTCCTTCACATTTTTTGCAGCCATGCCGACAATGCCGTAACATTCAATCGCCGCATAGCCTGCAATCCTTGCAATCACTTCGCGATCAATACTGATAACGCCATATTCGTTTTCTAATTTTGCTGCCATACCGACCAGCCTCCTATTCTAAAAACCTTCGGCTATTTTTTTACAGATGTATAGATGTTAATAGTATACCATTGTATATGCAATTTTGAAAGCTATTTTTCTCTTTTCCATAAAAAAGAAGAAGAATCTGCATGCAAATTCTTCCTCTCTCCAAGCTATTTATTTTTTGCTCCGCGGCTTTTCAATCACCACATCATAGGAGCCGCCAACCCAATAGGAGGGATTTTCAAGCGAAAAGGTCAGTTTTTCGCGTTTTCCTCTGGGCAGATAAACACTTCTCTCCTGTATCAGAAATTCATTTGTCTGTTCCAAATCACGTTCCACGCCGAAATCATCCTCTTTCAGATAACGCAGATTTGCCGCGTACATCTTTCGGATTCCCTTTGCAGGCACCGTTTTGTATCTCACCGTCACCTTTGTTGCCTCCTCCGTCCGTTCGGAATCCTCATCCTCCCAGATGACATCCTCCTGCATAGCGGATAAAAATTCAACCGTTCCGTAATGGAATTTCACCTGCGGCAGCTCTGCTCCTTCTGTCAACGGAATTTCAACCTCTTGCTTTTCTCTGTCTGTTCCTGTATAGGCTGAATGGTGCAGTGTCAGAGGGAAATCCTTTTCCGTTCCCTTTAACGTATACCTTCCGCCGTTTTCCAACGATTCCAAATGTCCCCGCATTCGTTCTCCTGCCGCATTCTGAATATACGCATAGTCCTCTAAAGGCGCAAACCGATACGGACAAAGGATAATCCCCGTTTGATAATAATCCTCCATCGCCTGCGCCACCTCAGCAGAGGGAATCTGATAATATTCCAACTGAATGGTATCCCCATCCAGACTGGCTTTCGCAATTAAGGATGTACCGTTTTTCGTTACCGAATACCCAAGGTCTTCAGGATTTTCCGTCGTTTTCGCCTTCACTACCTTTAAATGAATTTTTTCATCGAAGCCCTTAATCGAAAACGCGTAGTCATAGCAACCATCCTTCAGATAAAGCCGCTCCGAGCAGTGCGGCGTATACTGCAGCACCTTGCCTTCATTGCTTATATGCCAGCCACAACCGGAAAACCAAATCACCCTGCTTTTTTCTCCGTAATAGTAGGTGACTTCATATTTTTCAGACAATTCATCGACAATTTTATCTTTTCCGTTTTTTTCTGTCGGCAAACCCTCTCCGGTGAATACAAAATCCCCTTTGAGCATATTGTTTTCGCAATAAAAGCCTTTCAGCTCCACACGCACGCCATCCTTCTCCTGCACGGGGTTGTCAATCTGCACCTCGTAAATTTCCGCATCTGTATCGTTGATATAAACCCCGACACCGGGCAGATAATGCAGGATACGCTGGAAATATGCCGCAATTGGCTTGCGTGCAAACGCCCCGACCGCAACCAGACAGCAGACCGCCGCAATCAGAATACGCCTTTTCTGCCATTTTTTCTGCTGCTTCGTTTCCGCCTGCAGCTTCTCCAGTGCCATTTTCTCTATCCGTTTCGCCGCTGTTTCATCCTCCATCTGCGGCAGTGCTTCCGGCAAATTCCGCAGGAGATCTTCCTCCTCCAGATAATCAAATACATCCTTCATAAAATCCCCCTCCTTCCAATGCTTTTCTCAGCTTTTCCAAGCCACGCCGCACCTTCTGGTCCACTGTGTTCTCCTTTAACCCTAACGCAGACGCAATCGTTTTTGTCGGATAGCCATAATAAAATTTCCAAATCAATATTTTTTCATCCGGTTCTCCCAAGGAACGAATTGCTTGAAGCAGCACCTCCCTGTCCTCAAAGGATACCTCCTTCGGATTCTCCTGCATTTCTTCGTGCAGAGGCAGATTTTCCGCCTTTTTCCTATAGCAATCTGCCGCCCTCCGCCGCGCAAGCGTTGCTAAAAATACACGAAATCCGCCTTTTGCCAAATCAATCTTTTCCCGATAACGATACGCGTCCACAAAAACATCACTCACGCATTCCTCGATGTCCTCCTGCGGAAATTCCGCCAGCTTATTTCTCACAATGTAATAGCAATACCCCATATATTGCCGCATCAATTCCTTCATGCCCTCATTCGGCCTTTTCTGTAATAAGGTCAGCAGACTTCTTTCGTCCATGCAATCCCTCCTCCCTTTATCTATCTATTCTCCGAAAAATAATGAAATCTGACAACTGTTTTGAAAAAAGTTTTGGAAAAAACGCAAAAAATCGTCGAAATTTCTTCCGACGATTCCATAAATCTGTTTTTATACAAAGAAAAAGAGAGTCTTTTCAGACTCTCTTAAACTAGGGTAGCAGGATTCGAACCTGCGAATGACGGAATCAGAATCCGTTGCCTTAC
>ERZ773192.1398-NODE-1398-length-24430-cov-4.813210_pt1 | contig 24430 bp, 20 predicted proteins | sample MGYA00581010_ERZ773192 | MGnify/ENA primary metagenome ERZ773192 (study PRJEB29015, sample SAMEA2737741) | human gut metagenome | biome: human gut; feature: human-associated habitat; material: faeces | place: China | collected 2012 ...
AGCGAGATCTTTGTTCTCGAGGAAATGGTTGAGGAGCAGTTCGTATCCGTCTTCGCTCTTCGCATCCAGCGTATTGGCGATCATCTGGTAGAACTGATCCATGATCTCCGCACTGCCAGAGTTCCTTACAGCAGCGCCGTACCGATTGATGGCATTCTGAACCTTGATCACGTTCGGATCGGTGATTGCCTTTTGTTTGGCAGTCTCTTCGACCTTCTTGGCTTCCGCCGTCGGGATCTTGACGTTCAGGGCTTTCTTGCCAGCTTTCTTTTCTTCTTTCGGCTTGGACTCCGGAACGATTTCTTTCGGAATCTCGGCAGTTGCCTCAAGCACTTTCTCTTCTTCAGGGATCATGGTTTCGGGCATTTCGTTCACTCCTTCGGTTTCGGGAACCGGGTTGGATTTGGTGTCATTGACACGCCTGTTATTACGTGACATAATGGTAGTCTCCTTGTTTCATTTTGGTTAAAAGGGTCACATGAAGTAATCTTCAAAATCGAACTCGGTGATCTCTGTAATGGTACCGTGCATATTTGCCATCGAGTACGATAAGAATGCAGAGGAGATCTCTGCTGCCAGAGTTGCAACCACTTTGACTTTGACGGAAAGTGTATGCCAATAGAAGTCAATGGATGTAAGCCTTTCGGCAACGCCTTCCAAATAGGCGTCATCAACAGAAATACAGGCATATTTCCACGGCTCATACTCGTCATATCGCTTGCCCTGCTGAGGAGCATCCATCATAATTCCAAACTCGTGTTTTGCCATGTGGATCACCTCCACAACTTCCGATTTGTTGCTCAATTTTTGTATTCAAATTATACCATAAAACTTGTGAACAATTCTACCGCAACTTTGGAATATATGAGAAAAGTCCGAACAGTTTTCTGCCCGGACTTCCTCACTCAATCGTAAATCAATTCGATTTTCACAATTTCCTCTGCCTGTGCCTTGCAAGCGTTCATCTGCCGTACCCATTCCATTTGGTGTCGGCTTTCAGTTTCTCGGTCACGCCGTTTCGCTTCGCCAGCTCCGGCACGATCAGCTCCATGCGGTTTCGTGCCGCTTCGTCAATCTTAGCGCAATACTGTCTTACGTACACCCAGCTATGTCGAGGTCTGATTATATTTATATGGACAATCAGTTGTTGTCGCCCTTCTTCTTGATGATGTCGTTAAGAATTACATAGAAATCCTCATCGTCAACTCCGCTCTTTGCCTGCGGCTTGGAGCTGTTAACAACCGGCGGCTCAATCGGAGCATTTGCAGAAGCAGCCGCTGTTGAACGAATCGGTGCACCTGCATTTGATGTTGACTTAAAAGTCGGGATAGAGCCAAAATCCTCTGACGGCTTTGCGTCAAAACCGGTAGCGATAACCGTAATGATAATCTCATCCTCAAGCTTGGAGTCAAATGCAACACCCCATGTGATGTTTGCATCCGGATGTGCCTTCTCTGTGATTGATTCGCAAGCGTTCTCAATCTCTTCAAGACCGATATCCGGTGAAGATGTGATGCTGATGATAACTCCCTTTGCACCTGCGATAGATGTCTCGAGCAGCGGGCTTGATGTAGCCATATCGGCTGCCTGAAGGCTCTTGTCCTTGCCCTTTGCAGTGCCGACGCCCATGTGAGCATAGCCTGCGTCTCTCATTACGCTGCAAACATCGGCGAAGTCAAGGTTAACGAAGCCCGGAACCTTAATAAGCTCCGAAATGCTCTTAACGCCCTGTGAAAGGACCTCGTCTGCTACGAGGAATGCCTCTGAAAGAGTCTTGCAACGGTCGCTGAGGAGCTTAAGTCTGTCATTCGGGATAACGATAAGGCTGTCAACGTTCTCTGAAAGACGTGCAATGCCCTGCTCTGCGAGCGTGCTTCTCTTCTTGCCCTCAAACTTAAAGGGCTTTGTAACAACACCGACTGTGAGAACGCCCATTTCTTTAGCGATCTCGGCAATTACGGGAGCTGCACCTGTACCTGTGCCGCCGCCCATACCTGCGGTGATAAATACCATGTCTGTTCCCTTGAGGATCGAGGAAATTTCTTCTCTGCTCTCCTCGGCAGCCTTCTCTCCAACCTCGGGACGTCCGCCGGCGCCCTGTCCTCTTGTGGACTTCTCGCCGATCTGAATTCTGTGAGTTGCCTGGGAATTGACAAGCACCTGCTTGTCCGTGTTAACTACGATAAACTCGGCACCCTGCATACCCTGAGCGATCATTGTGTTGACAGCGTTTCCGCCGCCGCCACCGACGCCTATAACCTTGATCTGAACGGTGCTCTCGAAATCGTTATCAATTTCAAATGCCATTTTTAAAACCTCCGTTTTGTAAGTCATATTTACTCCAAGTTTTACACATCTGTTATGATATCATACTTTTTTATCAATTTCAAGACTAATATCACGAAAACAGGCAAAAATATCGGATTTTTTTCAGTTTTCACAAGCTATGACCGCATACATTTATCCGTCATTCTTTTCCTGTCTTAATAAAACCGGATTTTCCTCAATTTATTCTTCCTCAGCCGTGTCCTGTGCCGTTGTATTCTCTTCCTCCGACTCGGTTTCCTCTTCCGGAACGGTCGTTTCTTCTTCGCCGTCCGTATTGTCTGCCTCTGCGGTTTCGGCCTCGGGCTGCGTTGTTTTTTCTTCAGCGGAAACAGGTTTTGTCGTTGCGGCAGCGGTTGTCTTTTCGAGCGTTTCAAGCGGCTCTACATAGACTTTTTTCACTATTGAGAGATTGATTTCACCGATTTGATTCGGGTTGTTCTCGTCCTCCTGTGCAATTACCTTTTTTGCCTCTTTGAGCTTATACTCAATATCGCTGTCATCGCCGAGATAAAGTCTGTATCTGCTCTGATATTCAAGATAGATATTCTTTTGATCGGAAATGTCAATACCCGTTATGTTCTTTATGTCCGCACTCTTGATAGCGGTGCAGATATTGTCATAAAGCTTTTTTTCGGTTTCGTCGGCAAAGCCTATAACCTCTCCCGGCTTGGCATTTATTTTGTTCTTCACGGTCAAAAGCGTAAGTCCGCTGTTTTTAGGCTTATCTTTTATGATTTCAAGTACTTTTCCGTTTGAGTCAGCTATCGCATATCCGTTGACGGTCTTAAAAATCAAAGCCGCCTTACCGTCCTTTACCGTGAAGGTTATTTTTCCGCTTATACTTTTGCTTATATCGAGAGAAAAAATATAAGGAAGCTTTTCCTCAGTCCTTGCTTTAACCTTTTCCCAGTCGGTTGTTATCATATTGTCACCGACCTCAACGCCCGCGGCATCAAGTATCTGTTCGGCCTTGTAATGAGTTCCTGCCTTGGCGACCTTTATTTCACTGACGTTAAACAGCACAGTCACCGAAAGCACGGCAAAGACTGCCGCAACGGCAACAACCGCAATAATTCCCGTAAGAATTCTGCGGTTACGAGTTACCTTTTTCAGTTTTTTTTCGTACCGCTCCCTCGCCTCCGGTGAAAGGGCAGCGACCTGTCTTGCTGTCAGTTTTTTCATTGTCAGTCAATCCTTTTTATTTTTGCTCCTATATAGTCAAGGCTCTTTTCGAGCGCTTCATATCCTCTGTCGATAAAATGAATATTTTCAACGGTTGTTCGTCCCTCGGCGCATAGTCCGGCAACAGTCAGCGCCGCACCTGCTCTCAGATCATGGGCGCAAACCGATGCTCCCTGCAATCTTCCGACACCGTTGACAACGGCAATTTTATCATGGACGCTTATATCCGCGCCCATTCTGTTAAGCTCGCCTGCATGACGAAAGCGGTTTTCAAATATATTCTCGCAAATCACGGTTGTTCCGTCGGCGACAGCCGCCATAGCCATTATAAGAGCTTGACAGTCCGTCGGAAATCCCGGATATGGCATTGTCCTTATTGTGCCCGTTGCGCAAAGACGTCTCGGTGATATTATTCGCAAACGGTTCTGTGACGCGGTTATTTTGCATCCGCTCAGCTCAAAGCATTGCATTATCGGCACAATGTGACCGGGTACAACATCGTCGAGCAGAATATCCGAACCCGTCACCGCTGCCGCAGCCATGTATGTGCAAGCTGCAATTCTGTCCGGCATAACGGTAAACTGCGTACCGTGCAGACGTTCGACACCCTCAATATAGACCGTGCTCTCCCCTGCTCCGCTTATCCTTGCGCCGCAGGAATTGAGAAACATTGCAAGGTCAACTACCTCCGGCTCTCTGGCGGCGTTTATTATTGTCGTCGTTCCCGAACAGCGTAATGAAGCGAGCATAATATTCTCGGTTGCTCCGACGCTCGGAAACGAAAGTGCAATTTTTGCTCCCTTCACCTTTTGACATTTGCACGAGATGTGCCCGAATTCCTCGGAAAGACTCACGCCGAGCTTTTCCATTGCAAAAAGATGCAGATCAATCGGTCTCATTCCGATATCACAACCGCCGGGAGCGCAGATATGAGCCTCACCCGTCCGTGTGATCAATGCGCCGAGAAAAACAATTGACGAGCGCATTTCACGCATAAGCTCATCGGGAATACCGTTCAATTTCATTCTGCCGCTGTCTACCGAAACGGAATTTCCGCTTCTGTGCACCTCACAGCCGAGTGATTTTAAAATATTCAGTGTTGAGTCAATATCCGTAAGCGACGGACAATTATGTATCACGCACGGTCTGCCGACGGCAACGGTTGCCGCAAGAATCGGGAGTGCGCTGTTTTTTGCACCCTGCACCTTCAGTCTGCCGCCGAGCTTCCTGCCGCCCTCAATAATAAAGCGTCCCATATATCGCACCCTTTCGGAAAATATCAATCTGTTCTCAGTTTATGATACTTTCCGAAAAGTGTTAATTTTTTACTATCTTACAAACGCACTCCGTTATGCGCTGCGAAGCGTCAAGTATAGCCATGGCTCTTGCGTTTTCGCCCATCTTTTTAAGACGTTCGGGCTTTGAGAGAAGCTTTTCAACCTCTGAAAGAAGTCTTTCGCCCGTGAAGTCCTTTTCCTCAATCAGAATTGCGGCATCTCTGTCGGACATTGTTTTTGCATTATAATACTGATGATTTTCCGCTGCATACGGATAAGGAACAAGTATTGACGGCTTGCCGAGAGCCTGTATTTCGCTCAGTGAGCTTGCTCCGGCACGGCAGACAACCAGATCCGACGCCGCCAGACAGCGATCCATATCGTTTATATATTCTCTGAGCATTATCTGCGGATTGGAATTAAGGTCAACGTCCTTGCCGATGTCATCAATCATTGAGGCGCCTGCCTTGCCCGTGGCATGCAGATAATAACAATCTTTCTTTTCAAATCTATGGAGTATGAGATATTTAACAGCTTCGTTAATTGCCCTTGCGCCGAGACTGCCGCCCATTGAAAGAATAAGCGGACGTGAATCAAGCTTCATTTCGGCTCTTGCAAATTCCTTGTTTGCAGAGATAATCTCTCCTCTTATCGGGAGACCGGTAACGACGCACGGATTTTTCGGTTTAAGAAGCTTTTCTGCTTCGGGAGCGGTCAGCATTACAACGTCAACCTTTTTTGCGAGGTTTTTATTTGTAACACCGGGAAAAGCGTTCTGCTCGTGTACGGCGGTCGGAATCCCCATTCTCGCCGCAACGCTGAGCACGGGTCCGCTGACATAGCCTCCGAATCCGATAACAACGTCGGGCTTGAAGTCCTCAATAATCTTTTTCGCCTGACCCTCTGATTTAAAAAGCAAATTTACCGTTTTTATATTGTGCTTAAGTCCTTCAAAATTGAGCTCACGGCTGAAGCCCTGAATCTCAATCGTTTTAAAATCATATCCTGCGGCGGGAACAAGCTGAGCCTCCATTCTGTCGGCAGTGCCGACAAAAAGTATCTCCGCCTTGGGATAGTTTTCTCTTATGTAGCCTGCAACGGCAAGCGCCGGATTGATGTGACCGCCCGTGCCGCCCGTTGCGAATAAAATCTTTTTTCCGTTAAGCATCTGTTTTCGCCCTCTTTTTTCTGTCGCCCGACCTTGAAACCGCAAGCACTATTCCCATTTCAACAAGCTGCATGACAAGCGCCGTACCGCCATAGCTGAAAAAAGGGAGTGAAATGCCCGTGTTCGGCATAAGATCCGTTACAACCAGGATATTTAATATAGTCTGCAAGCCGACCTGAAGTGAAATTCCGAGAACGAGCAGACGTTCAAACATGCTCTTTGCTCTTGAAGCGATTACAAAGCCCCTGAAAACAAGTGCGGCAAAGAGAAGTATAATGAGCACACTGCGGAAAAATCCCAGCTCCTCGCCGACGATTGCGAAAATAAAGTCGTTCTGCGGCTCGGGCATATAGAGGTATTTCTGCCTCGAATTGCCGAGGCCGAGGCCGAAGAATCCTCCCGAGCCGAGGGCAAACAGCGATTGGTTCGTCTGCCAGCGGGTATCCGTATCCTCGTAGTCCTTATGAATAAACGAATCAATTCTTTCCGCCTGATACGGGTCGAGGATTTTATCTCTGAACAGAACAACTACGGCGATCAAAACTATGCCTGCCGTTATGCCGAGAATGAACCATCGGTTATCGACACCGCCGAGATAAAGCATACAAATGCCGATAAGCATTATAAGAATCGTACATGAAAGGTGCTTTTCAAGGTAGATAAGCACACAAAGAAAGCCGAGCAGCCCGAAAAGGACAAGAGCGAACCACCATTTTGTTTCGATCTGATGTCTGTATTTTTCAAGAAGCCATGCGAAGGTCATTATAATACCAAACTTCGCAACGTCGGAGGGTTGGAATACTATTCCGAGCTTCAGCCAGCGCCTGAATTCCTCCTTGCCGTCGAGACGGTACGGATGAATAAGAACAAGAATAAGCAGGATAAGCGATATCGCCGCAATAACAGGCGTCGCTTTTTTTATAAGCTCGGGATTGATTTTTGAAATAGCAAACATGAGCGCAACGCCCACAAGAGCGAATCCGAGCTGACGCTTGATATAATACGTTGCATCGTAGCCCGTCGCGGCGTCGTATTTTGCGCTGATATAACTGGCGGAAAACATCATTACAAGTCCGATAGTCAGAAGCATCAGAACAAGCACCATATAAACGATATCGAATCCGCCGCCGATGAACACGTCCAAACCGAACAGTCTGAACCTGCCTTTTGATTTTTTTTCGGTTGAGGCTGCGGCATTTTTGCCTGCCGTCTGTCTGAGCTGTTCGGATGACATTTTCCGTATCCCCCTTTGTTTTGTTTAGGTTTATTTTTGTTTTCTCTTGAACCAAAGCTCCCCTGCATGGAGCGTCAAGGATAGGTTTTTGCTGATATTTTTACCTCGAAAATCCGCCGTAATACATCAAAAGAACACCGATTATCCCGCCGACAAGGTTGACTGTGCAGAACACCGTGTCAATCTTCTTCTCGCTCCAGCCGCCCATCTCGAAATGATGGTGAATGGGAGCCATTCTGAATATTCTCTTGCCGTGAGTTATCTTGAAATATCCTATCTGAATAACGTCCGAAAGGCCTTCGATGAAATAAATAATACCTGTCAATATAAGGATTATCGGGCAATCAAAAGCATATGCAATTGCAACGACGAGTCCGCCGAGGAACATTGAGCCTGTATCTCCCATGAACACCTTTGCCGGATATCTGTTCCACACAAAGAAGCCTATACAGCCGCCGAGAAGAGCGGCGGAAACTATGCCGATTCCGAAGGCCTTGTGAACAACAGCCATAATGACAAAGCTGATTGCCGCCGTAGCTGTAACCGACGAGCAAAGTCCGTCAATTCCGTCGGTGAAGTTGACCGCATTTATTGCGCCGTAGAGCACGCAAACGCCGAGGATCCAAAACCAAATGCCGAGCGAAACATTGCCGACAAACGGAATGAACATATACGGATCCTTATCCATCGCCAGATAGAGGCTTGTAAGATAAGCGGCGCAGATTATGAGCTGAAATATAGTTTTCTGGATAATCGAAAGACCGAGATTACGTTTTTTTACTACCTTTATGTAGTCGTCGGCAAAACCGACTGCGCCAAACATCAGCGCCATAATCAGTCCTGCCCAAAGCTTCGTCTTTTCGCTTGAGTCAAGTCCCGCTCTGCTGACTGTCATCGAATAACAAACAAGCACAACGGCTGCGGAGCAAAATATTCCTATTATAAACATCAGTCCGCCCATTGTCGGTGTGCCCTGCTTTTTCTTGTGCCATTTCGGCCCGATATCGAGAATCGTCTGACCGAATTTGAGCTTATGAAGCCATGGAATAATCACATAGCCGAGCAGTGCGGTTATTGCGAATGCGCCGACCGCGCTGAGTATAAGTGCAAGATAGCTGTTCATTTGTTTCACCCGTGTCCTTTCAACCCTTTGAATTATTTTATTCTGCCGTAAAGGTCGTTTATAACATCCTCAAGCGCCATGCCGCGGCTCGCCTTGAAAAGAACCGCGTCGCCGGGCTTAAGCGTTTCAAAAAGCTTGTCGGCAAGCGCCTTCTTATCCGTGAAGCCATATACCTCACGGACACCGCACTCCCTCGCCTTTTCTGCCGAGGCAAGTGACCTTTCGCCGTAGGTCATAAAAACATCAACCTTTGCTTTTGCCGCGAGCAGACCTGCATTTCTGTGCGATTCCTCACTTATTGTGCCAAGCTCCAGCATATCGCCGAGAACCGCAATTTTTCTTTCCGCCTTCATCTCAGAGAGCATTTTCAAAGCCGCTCTTTGCGAATCGGGGCTTGCATTGTAGCAGTCCTCAATGAACTTTATTCCGTTAAGAGTCTTCATACGCTGTCTCATGCCGGATGGAGTGTACTTTGCAAGTCCTTTGACAGCCTCCTCGGCGGTGACGCCGAGCTGCACACCCGTTCCGAAAGCGGCAAGAGCGTTATATACATTATGTCTGCCGATAGTCGGAATAACGACATGCTGATTTTTGCCGTCATAAACTATATCAAATTCAGTGCTTTCATCGCACTGTTCAATGTTAACTGCTCTGAAATCACAGGTTTTATCGTCGATTCCGTAGTAAATTACAGGATGATTCTCAATAACCGCACCCGCAAGATAAGGGTCGTCACCGTTGAGAAGAATAGGACAGTTTTCACGGAGTCCGTCAAGAATTTCAAGCTTCGCCTTGAGGATATTCTCTCTTGAGCCGAGGTTCTCCATATGAGAAACGCCTATATTGCTGATTATTGCAATTGTCGGCTCGGCAATGAGAGAAAGCTCGGAGATCTCTCCCCTGTTGCTCATGCCCATCTCGATAACTGCTGCCTGAGTGTCCTCATCCATTCTAAGAAGCGTTCTCGGCAGACCGATGTTATTATTCAGGTTGCCCTCTGTCTTAAGCGCATTAAACTTCTCGTTGAGCACAAACCATGTCATTTCCTTTGTTGTCGTTTTGCCGACACTGCCTGTCAGACCGACAACGGGAATATCAAATGTCGTTCTGTACCAATGAGCGAGTGCCATAAGAGCCTTGTGGGTATCCTCAACTCTGAGCATGGGGCCGTCTGCGTCAACATCGTGATGAACGATTGCCGCCGAAGCACCGTTTGCGAAAGCGGAAGCGGTGAAATCGTGGCCATCAAAGTTTTCGCCCTTGATTGCGATATAAAGACAACCGGGCTTACAAAGTCTTGAGTCTATACAAACCTCTGTAAATTCCGCATCAATATTAAATGTTCCGCCGATGTGCTCGGCAATTTCTTTTAAAGTAAGCTTTTTCATTTTTCAAAATTCGCTCCGTTATCAAGTATTTGCTTCACGATTTCACGTTCGTCATAGTGTATCTTCTCCGTCCCGAAAATCTGATACTTTTCATGTCCCTTTCCCGCAATAAGAACCGTGTCCCCGGGTTTTGCTTCAACGAGAGCCTCTCTTATTGCCTGTGTTCGGTCGGTAATGCGGACATAGGAGTTTTTATCGAGTCCGCTGACAATATCGTTAATTATCGAATCGGGATTCTCGGTTCTCGGATTATCCGATGTAACAAAAACCTTATCCGAATATTTGCAGGCAATTTTGCCCATTATCGGTCTTTTGGTCTTGTCTCTGTCTCCGCCGCAGCCGAATACGGTTATCAGTCTTTTATCATATACTTCCCTGACCGTTTTAAGAACATTTTCAAGAGAATCCGGTGTATGTGCGAAATCAATAAGTATATTGATTTTCCTGTCATTCTTTATCTTCTCGATTCTCCCTCTGACCGTTTTCATATCGGCGACTGCCTTGACCGCCCTTTTCATGCTGACGTTCATCATCATGCCGACCGTCAGAGCCGCAAGAGAATTGTAAACAGAAAATTTGCCTATAACATTATATACTATATCATAGCTTCCGCTTTTTGACGTGAGCTTATACTCAACCCCGTCATGGTGAAGCCTGACTTTTTCTGCCATAACATCAGCGTCTGTGTCAATTGCATATGTTACAGTTTTATTCCTTGCATTCTTTTTCATAAACGGCGCATATTCATCGTCCGCATTTATAACGCAAATATCACTGCTTTGCATCAATATCGCCTTTGCTTCGGCATAGCTTTCCATAGATTTATGATAGTCGAGATGCTCACGTGAAAGATTCGTATAAACTCCGATATCAAAATTTATTCCGTAAAGTCTTTTTTGAACCAAAGCCTGCGACGAGGCCTCCATTATGCAAACATCACAGCCTGCCATCTTCATCATATATAAATATCTGTGAAGCACCGACGGATCGGGCGTCGTATAATCGGCAGGATATTTTTCGTTGCCTATTGCAACTCCGACAGTGCCGACAACACCGACCTTGTAGCCGTTCTCTTCAAGAATCTTTTTTATAATAAAGGCTGTTGTTGTCTTGCCGTTTGTGCCCGTTACGCCTATCATTTTGAGCTTTCTGTGACAGTTGCCGTAATAATTGGCACACATGAGTGCGTAAGCCTCTCTCGTATCATTAACGATTATACTGTTTTTTATTCCCATGTCACGCTCACATATTACAACTGCGGCTCCTCTTTCGACAGCTCTGCGTGCATAGTCATGCCCGTCATTTTTGTTTCCCTTTATACAAACAAAAGCGCTTGAATTCCTTACCTTTCTTGAATCGTCGGTCACGTTAGCGATTTCAGGATTAAGGGTGTAACCGTTTTTTATTTCAATTCCGTCAAGCAATTCCTGCAGCTTCATAGTTACCTCCGTTCAAAAACTGACATGCTGTATTGCCTTAATGATCCGAAACTCCCGATGTTGTTCTGAAATATACCGTTACGGTAGAGCCGTATTCTATTTCCGAATTTTTCAGCGAGCTTTGACGGTAAGCCGTCATACTCTCATCGGACAGAGAATTTCCGGATACTTTAATATTTATACCCGCATTGATTGCGGCATAATTAGCTTCCGTTATCGTCATTCCCGCGAAATCGGGAACAACCGTTTTCAGCTTTTTCTTCTGCTCGTCGGTATAGAGAACAACAACTCCGCCCTGCGGAATATACTGTCCCGAAGCCGGCATCTGCGAAAGAACCTTGTCACCGTCACCGACGACACGAACGCTGAACTTATTATCCTCAAGAGAGGACTGAGCCTCGCCGACAGCCTTGCCCGTAACGCTCGGAACCTGGACGTCAAGCAAAGCCTTCTCGGAATCGTTGTACTGACGCTCAATATTGAGATAAGTGAGCGTATTTTCGATAACCTCGCCTGCAACCGGGGCCGCAACCGCTCCGCCGCCCGTTGCTCCCTCGGGCTCATCTACAACGATAAGCACGGTTACCTGAGGATCGTTTGACGGTGCCACTCCGACAAAGGACGCCGCAACCTCGCCCGGTTTGTTCAGCTTGTCGGAAGTACCTGTCTTGCCGCCAACTCTGTAGCCCGCAACATAGGCGTTTCTCGCCGTTCCGTTGAGAGCGACCTGCTCCATTGAAGCCATGATTTTTTCCGATGTTGATTCGGAAATGACCTGTCTCTTTTCAATCGGCTGTGTCTGAGAAACAACATTGCCCTCGCTGTCAAGAGTCTTGCTGACAACATACGGCTGCATAAGCTTGCCGTCGTTTGCGATTGCATTGACTGCCGTTATCATCTGTATCGGCGTGATCTGGAAGGACTGACCGAACGATGAGCTGGCAAGGTTTACCTTTGTCATTTTGTCCTTTTCAAAGTAGGTTACGCCTGCCTTCGGTGCGGTTTCACCCGGAAGGTCGATACCTGTTTTTTCGGTAAAACCGAAGGCTTCAAAATATTTATAGAAAGTATCAACGCCGAGTCGCTGACCGATGGTGATGAAATAGGGGTTACAGGAATTCATAAGACCCTCGGTAAGAGTCTGGGTTCCGTGACCTGCCGTGTTATGGCATGAATAGATTCTGTCTGCAACGGATATTGAGCCTGTGCAAGTGAACTTTTCGTCATATTTAACGGCGTTCTCCTCAAGTCCGGCAGCCATGGTTATAACCTTGAAAACCGAGCCGGGCTCATATGTATCCGTAAGCGCTCTGTTGTTCCACTGAGCGTACATTGCGTTTTTCTCCGCCTCGTCCTTTTCTGCAGTATCGGTAATTTTATTGAGCGACTCAACCGTTCTTTTGTCATAAACTGTGTACGGGTCGTTCGGGTCATAGTCGCCCTTGGAGGACATTGCAAGAATAGCACCGGTTTTAACGTCCATAACAATGCCCGTGCAGCTCGCCGCCTTGCTTGTTTCATAGCAGGAGAAAAGCGCATTTTCGAGATATCTTTGTATCGTTTCGTCTATTGTCAGGACAAGGCTCGTTCCCTGCTTTGCCTCATAAACGGACTTATACTCAATATCCTGTGCAACGGAGGAATTGCTCCTTGCCGAAATCACTCTGCCGTCAACGCCCGTCAGTGTGCTGTTGTAGTATTCCTCGATTCCGGAAAGACCGTTATTATCCGTTCCCGTGAAGCCGAGAATTTGCGAGGCAAGCGTCGAATAGGGATAGTAACGCTTAACGTCCTCGTCAATCATAACGATAGAGCCGAAGCTTTGCTCCTGATTGTCCTTATCAAGGAAAGTGCCCTTTATAAAGGCTTCCAGCTTATCCTTTGCTTCTTTTTCCACCTTGGTTTTGATGCTTACGCTGTTGTATTGCTTATATGATGCCTTATCTTCAAGATACTTTCTCGAAACGCCGAGAACGCTCGAAAGGGTCGAATACACCTTCTCCTGAGCCTGAGCCGGAATATCGGCAAAAGCGGTCGCGTTGAGAGAAATCTTCCAAGCCGAGGCACTCTGGGCAAGAACCGACATATTAGCGTCATAAATAATGCCCCTCTGTGCGGTTATCGCCGTATCGCTGAGCTGCTGAGTCTCCGCCTTTGTTTTGAAGAAATCTCCCTTGTAAAGCTGAGTATACGCCATGCCGAATATTGTGGCACCGAATCCGAGAATAATGATTATCGCAAGCAGGCGCATTGTTCTCTTTTGGAGATTTTTCATTATTATTTTTTTAGGTCTGAGAAAACCGTTTGTGCCTCTTTGCAACCCTATCATCCTTTCGCTCTTCATTTTTGCGCTGTACCCTTAAAATCACTCTAAGGGCGGATAAAAAATCCGCCCTCACCGTTCATATTATAAATATGTCTGATATCGTTTTTATATTCATTGATTCGTATCCTTCTGAGCTGACTTTGTGTTGTTATCATCCTCTGACATATCAAAATATCTTACCTGATAGCTTTCACGCTTAACCATGCCGAGCTTTGTCTGAGCATATTCCTCAATTTTATCCATCGACATAAGAGAGTTGAACTGCATCTGCAAGCGTACATTTTCGCTCTGTGCGGTTTTGAGAGCCGTTCTCTCGTCGGCAAGCTCGCTCTGATAATTTGTCAGCATTACTCTGCTGTAGATAAGCGAGCCGAGTATAAGCAATGCGGCAATGGCAATAATTCCTGCTCTGAGTGCAGCGATTCTGCTGGCTCTTACCTCTGTCTTTGCCTGTTCAAAGCTGATCGGCTTCGGATTGATTACTGTCGGGATTTCAATTTTTTTCTTTTTGCGTTCAACGGGAACGTATCCGTTTTTTGTATTATCGAACAAGTCGAGATCAAGGGCCAAGCCGTCATTACGATTAGCCATATCCGTCAGCTCCTTTCAAAATTTAACGTCATTTTAATTTAATCTTTCTTATTTTTGTTTTATATCTTTTCTATTGCTCTGAGTCTTGCGCTGTGTGCTCTGAAATTCTCCCCAACCTCGTTCTCCGTCGGTGCCTTCGACTTGAACGGGAGCTTACCTCTCGGCTTTCTGCCGCAGACGCAAACGGGAAATTCAGGCGGACAAATGCAGCCCTCACAGAATTTATTGAACTTCTTTTTAACTATTCTGTCCTCAAGCGAATGGAATGTGATTATCGCTATCCTGCCCGAGGGGTTGAGTGCCTCAAACATATCGTCAAGCGCACGTTCAAGCTTTTCAAGCTCGCCGTTTACCTCGATTCTCAGCGCCTGAAACGTCTTTCGTGCCGGGTGTCCGTCACGCTTGGCTTTCATAGGCATCGAAGCCTTAATGATATCAACAAGTTCAAAGGTCGTTTCAATCGGCTTCTTCTCCCTCGCCTTGACGATATTCCTTGCAATCGACGGAGCAAATTTTTCCTCACCGTAGGTGTAAATGATTTTTTGCAATTCACTTTGTGAGGCGGTGTTTACAAGATCTGCGGCGCTCATGCCCTCCATGCTCATTCTCATGTCCAGCGGTGCATCCTTGTGAAATGAGAATCCGCGTTCGTCGGTATCAAGCTGATGCGAGCTGACTCCGAGATCCGCCATAATTCCGTCCACGCCGTCTATTCCGAGATTCTCGAGTATCGACGATATATTAACGAAATTGTCGTGAACAATCATCACTCTGCCGTTATTTTTAAAACGCTCCTGCAAATTCGCGACAGCTTCGGGGTCTTGGTCAATCGCAATAATCCTGCCCGTCGTCAGTCTTTCGGCAACTGCGGCGCAATGTCCTCCGCCGCCTGCGGTGCAATCAACGTAAATCCCGTCCGGGCGAACATTGAGAGCGTCTATCGTTTCATTGAATAATACGGGGATATGCTTGAATTCGCTCATCAGAACGGAACAACGAAGTCGGCAGGCTCGTCATCCTCTCTCATCATTGCGTCGAAGCGATCCTTCGCCCAAATCTCGGCTCTCTGACCGACACCGATGATAACGATATCACGGACAATGCCTGCTTTTTCGATAAACCTTGCCGGCAGAACAACGCGGCTCTGCGAATCCATCTCGCAATTCTCGCTGTTGAGAAAAATCGTTCTCTGAAGCTTAGTCCTGTCAACCCCGTCATTGACGAACAAAAGCTCGTTGGTAATTTCCTCCCACTGCTCCTCTCTGTAAATTCTGAGGAACTGCTCGCCGGGCTTGGCAAAGACAACAAACTCCTTGCTGCCGATCATATCTCTGATTTTCGGAGGCATAACTATTCTTTTTTTTGCGTCAAGAGTACGGTCATAATAGCCGTTGAACTGCATAAAAGCTGCCTCCTTTTGAAAAATTCTTCCACTTCGTGGGTTTTATGTGTAAATTCACTCCACTTTTGTAACTTTATTATACAATACAATTTCCAAATGTCAAGAAAAAATATTGCACAAAAAGCTTAAATAATATTACAAATTGTTACAAAGCCGGAAATAACTCTTTTCTCAATCAAAAAGTATTGACAACAAACAAAAATATGTTTAAAATTCACTTGTGACTTTTCGCCGCAAATAATACACATTATAATTAAGGAATGATTAAATGAAGCTTTTTGTAAATCCCGATAAAATAATCGGCAAAATAAAGCCTATGAACGCCGTCAACAACGGCCCTGTGTACACCGAAAATGCGGATCAGAATCTGACCAATCTGCCCTATTTTAAGGAAGCTAACATACCCTATGCCAGAACTCACGATTCCTCTATCTGCTACGACTACGGCGGGGAGCACACGGTTGACATAATAAACATATTCACGGACTTTGATGCAGATCCTTACTCCCCCGAGTCTTACGATTTCACGCTGACGGATATGTATCTTGACAATATCGCGCGCTCGGGCGCCCGGGTGTTTTACCGTCTCGGCAACAAGATCGAGCATTGGCCGAAGCATTACGGAATCATGCCGCCGAAGGATTTCAAGAAATGGGCGGTCATCTGTGAGCATATTATCCGCCACATGAACGAGGGCTGGGCAAACGGTCATCACAGAGGCATTGTTTACTGGGAAATCTGGAACGAGCCTGATTTCAACAATAAATGCTGGACTGGCACTCCCGAGGAGTTTTTCGACCTCTTTGAAATCACGGCGAAACATCTTAAATCCTGCTTTCCCGAGATCAAAATCGGCGGTCCTGCCGTGTGTCGCTACAATGCAGACTGGCTGATTCCTTTCTTTGAAGAGATGAAGAAGCGTAATGTGCCGATGGATTTCTATTCGTGGCATTGCTACTCTTCAAAGGTTGAGGATTTTATAAGAGATACCCGTCTGCACAGAGCCTTGCTCGACCGATACGGCTACAGTGAAAGCGAGAGCATACTCAACGAATGGAACTATGTCTGCGGTTGGAGCGGCGAAGGATGGAAAAAAAGCCTGGCAACCGAGCTTTCAATAAAAGGAGCGGCTTTTATCGCTGCCGTTGCAACAGCCTGCCAGCACGAAAAGCTTGATATGCTGATGTATTACGATGCAAGGATCAACTCAACAATGAACGGCCTTTTCAGACCCGGCACATTGGAAGTGCGCAAGGGTTACTATCCGCTGAAAATCTGGGGAGAAATGCTTTCAAGCGACGGCGAATGCGAAACGTTATGCGACATTCCCGACATCTATGCCGTATCCGCCGTTAAAGACGGTGCAAGCGTCACGATGATAACCTATTACTCGGATGACGACGAAGCCTTGCCTCGCACATTCACCGTTGAGCTTTCGGGCGACGTTCTTCGCACGGTGTATTTGCTCGACAGCACTCACGATATGACAGCTTATGAAACAATTGCTCCGGATTGCGGCTCATTCAGATTGACCATGCAACCGAACACGGTGGTGGTAATCAGATAAATGAAAGACTATATTTTTCTTATAATAATTCTCCTTTTGAGAGTTCCTCAGAATTTTTCAAGCAAAAAGACAAGCGGTCTTGTTACAAACTCGCAATCATACTTTCTATACGGAACATACAGCTACATTTTGGCAGGGTTAATTGCCTTTGTAATGCTTCTGTTTGACGGAATGTCGGGCTTCAGTCTTCCTGCCGTCGGAATTTCCGCTCTCGGCGCCGTTTCGCTCGCCGTCAGCCTGTTCTGCAGCATCGAGGCGCTCAAAAGCGGCGTAATGGTTCTTGCCGCAATGGCCGGCTCAGCAGGACTTCTTCTCCCGTGTATTGCAGGAATTTTCATGTTTAACGAGCCTATGAAGCCTATGCAGTTTATCGGAATCGCACTGCTCATTTTTTCCGGATGGCTTTTAATCGGTTATTCAAAAGAGCAGACAGGCAGCTTTACGCCGAGAACACTGCTTCTTCTAATCGGAAGTATGCTTTCCAACGGTTCGGTCATGCTCGCACAAAAGATGTTTTCAAAATATCTGCCCGACACCAGTGTGTCAATCTTCTCGTTTTTGACATTCGGTCTTATCGGAATAGGAATGTTTATCGGTCTTGTTCCGTCGCTTCTCAGTCAGAGCGGCAGAGCCAAAATTGCGGCGGTTCCAAAGCCTGTTTTTTTGTACGGTACAATTTCGTCAATCATTCTGCTTGCCATCAATCAGCTTGCAACGCTTGCGGGACGTAATGTTCCCTCGGCAATCATGTTCCCGATAAACGACGGCGGAGCAACGATAATAACGGCGATTACGGCGGCAATTTTCTTCAAAGAAAAGCTCACCGTTCGCAGTGTTTGCGGACTGATTCTCGGAATAGGTTCGCTCATAGTAATCAATCTTTTCGGATAAAAAAGCACACCTCAAAAGCATCATACTTTTGAGGTGTGTTTCGATTTTATACAATTTATAATACTTTTTTAAGATATTGACCCGTATATGAGCCTTCGACAGCCGCAACCTCTTCGGGAGTTCCTACGGCAATAATATTGCCGCCCTTGTCGCCGCCGTCGGGGCCGAGATCAATAACATGATCCGCCGTTTTAATAATATCAAGATTATGCTCTATTACAAGTACCGTATTGCCCTTGTCAACAAGCTTCTGCAAAACCTCAATAAGCCTGTGAACATCGGCGGTGTGAAGTCCCGTCGTCGGCTCGTCAAGGATATAAATCGTCCTGCCTGTTGCAGGCTTTGCAAGCTCGGTTGCAAGCTTAACTCGCTGTGCCTCGCCGCCCGAAAGCGTCGTCGCAGACTGTCCGAGCTTCACATATCCGAGACCGACCTCGAACAAGGTCAAAAGCTTTTTATGAATTTTCGGCACTGCGGAGAAAAAGTTCACCGCCTCCTCAACCGTCATTTCAAGCACATCATAAATATTCTTACCCTTATACTTGACCTCAAGCGTTTCGCGGTTATATCTTGCTCCATGGCAAACCTCGCACGGAACAAAAATATCGGGCAGAAAGTGCATTTCAATCTTCATAATTCCGTCGCCCTGACAGGTCTCACAGCGTCCGCCCTTGACGTTGAACGAAAATCTGCTTGCAGTGTATCCCCTGCTCTTTGCGTCAGAGGTCATTGCGAAAAGCTCGCGAATATCGTTAAAAACGCCTGTGTATGTCGCCGGATTCGAGCGTGGCGTTCTGCCTATCGGCGATTGGTCAATGTCAATGACCTTGTCCAGGTTTTCAATGCCGAGCATTTCCTTATGCTTGCCGGGGAAGCGCTTTGCGCCGTTCAGCTCCTCGGCAAGACGTTTATAGATAATTTCGTTTACAAGCGAGGACTTGCCCGAGCCCGAAACGCCCGTTACACAAACAAATTCTCCGAGCGGAATTTTAACATTTATATTATTAAGATTATTTTCTGCGGCGCCCCTGACTTCAAGGAACTTTCCGTTACCCTTTCGTCTTTTCTGCGGCACGGGAATTTTCTTCCTTCCGCTGAGATACTGACCCGTTATCGACTTCTCACAGTTCATTATATCCTGCGGCGTACCCGCACAGACTATCTCGCCGCCGTGAATTCCCGCACCGGGTCCGACATCGACAATGTAATCCGCCGAAAGCATTGTTTCCTCATCATGTTCAACAACTATCAGCGTGTTGCCGAGGTCACGAAGCTCCTTGAGTGTGTTCAGCAGCTTATTGTTATCCTTCTGATGCAGTCCTATGCTCGGCTCATCAAGGATATAAAGAACGCCCATAAGTGACGATCCTATCTGTGTCGCAAGCCTGATGCGCTGACTTTCACCGCCGGAAAGTGTTCCGGAGTTTCTCGTCAGCGTAAGATAATCAAGGCCTACGCTGGCAAGAAATTTCATTCGGCTTTTAATTTCCTTGATAATCGCATCGGCAATCATCATATCTCTCTTTGAAAGCTTCAATTCATCAAGAAATGCAAGTGCCTCTTTGATTGACTTGCTGCAAAATTCGTAAATATTTATTCCGCCGACAGTGACAAAAAGACTTTCTTTTTTCAGTCTTGCACCGCCGCACTCGGGGCACTCAACCGCTGTCATAAGCTGCTCTATCTCGTTGCGTGAATACTCGCTTGTCGTTTCGGCATAGCGGCGTTCAATATTGTTGATAATGCCCTCAAAATCCTTCATGTAGGTGCCTTCGCCGTAAACGCTCTTGCGCTGCATCTTTATTTTTTTGCCGTCGGTACCGTACATGATGACCTTTTTCGCCTTCTCGGGCAAGTCCTTATACGGAACATCGAGCGAAAAATTATATTCCTTAGCCAATGCTTCATAGTACATCATTGCAATTGTTCCGCCGTCGGCAGCCGACCAGCCCGAAGCCTTGATAGCGCCCTGACGAATCGAAAGCTTAGGATCAGGCACAACAAGCTTTTCGCTAACCTTCATAAAAATTCCCAGACCGCTGCACTTTTGGCAGGCACCGAACGGGTTGTTAAAGCTGAACATTCTCGGGTTAAGCTCCTCAACGCTGACACCGTGCTCAGGGCAGGCATAGTTCTGAGAGAACATAATCTCCTCGCCGCCGATAACGTCAATTATAATAAGCCCCTTTGAAAGGCCTGCCGCCGTCTCAACGGAATCGGAAAGACGGCTTCTTATCTCGTCCTTTATAACGAGTCGGTCAACAATAACCTCAATATTATGCTTTTTGTTTTTCTCAAGCTTTATCTGCTCCGAAAGGTCATACGTTATTCCGTCAATTCTCACTCTCACAAAGCCGCTCTTGCGAACACCGTCAAGCTCCTTGACATACTCACCTTTTCTGCCGCTGACGATCGGAGAAAGTATTTGGATTTTTGTGCCCGATTTAAGCTCCATGATTCTGTCAACGATTGTATCCACGCTCTGACGGGAAATCTCTCTTCCGCAGACGGGGCAGTGAGGTATACCGACCCTCGCATAGAGCAGTCTCAGATAATCATATATTTCCGTAACCGTTCCAACCGTGGAGCGCGGATTTTTTGATGTTGTTTTCTGGTCAATCGAGATCGCGGGCGAAAGTCCCTCAATGTAGTCAACCTTAGGCTTCTCCATCTGTCCGAGGAACTGCCTCGCATATGACGAGAGCGATTCAACATAGCGGCGCTGACCCTCGGCATAAATCGTGTCAAAGGCAAGCGAAGATTTGCCCGAGCCCGAAAGCCCTGTAAAAACCACAAGCTTGTCCCTCGGAATTTCAACGTCAACATTTTTCAGGTTGTGCTCGCACGCACCCTTTACTATCAATTTATTCTGTCGCATTACTTTTCCTCTCTCAACTTGTTTATGCGGTCACGCAGATATGCCGCATGTTCAAATTCAAGTATCTTCGCCGCCGCTTTCATCTCGGCGGTGAGCTGTTTAATCATCTGTTCCTTCTCAGCACGGCTCATGCGCTTATGAGATTTTTCGTTCTTTGACGACGAGATTTCAAGAATATCTCTTACGTCTTTTTTAATGGTCTTAGGCACAATTCCGTGTTCTTTATTATATTTTTCCTGCTTCTCACGTCGGCGCATAGTCTCCTTGATTGCTCGTTCCATCGAGTTTGTTACAACATCGCCGTACATAATAACCTTGCCGTTTGCATTTCTTGCGGCTCTGCCTATCGTCTGAATCAGCGAGGTTTCGCTCCTCAAAAATCCTTCCTTATCCGCGTCAAGTATCGCAACAAGCGACACCTCGGGGATATCAAGACCCTCTCTCAAAAGGTTGATTCCGACAAGCACATCAAACTCGCCCAGTCGCAGATCACGAATAATCTTCATTCGCTCTATCGTATCGACATCATAGTGCATATAGCGCACCCTGATGCCGAGGTTTTCAATGTAATCCGTCAAATCCTCAGCCATTTTCTTGGTGAGCGTCGTAACAAGCACACGCTCGCCATTTTCTATTCTCATGTTAATTTCAGATATGAGGTCGTCAATTTGACCGTCGGTCGGGCGCACGGAAATCTCGGGATCGAGCAAGCCCGTAGGTCTGATAACCTGCTCGGCAATCTGCACGCTCTTTTGCCTTTCAAACTCTCCCGGAGTTGCGCTTACAAAAATCTTCTGCCCGATTTTATTATAGAATTCGTCAAAAGTCAGCGGTCTGTTGTCGTAAGCTGAAGGAAGCCGAAATCCGAAATTGATAAGGCTGTCCTTTCTTGATTTGTCGCCGCCGTACATGCCCCTGACCTGTGGCAGCGTAACATGAGATTCGTCGACGAAAAGAATAAAATCGTCCGGGAAATAATCAAGCAATGTGAACGGAGGTTCACCCGGTTTTCTGCCGGACATTATTGCAGAATAGTTTTCGATACCCTTACAAAAGCCCGTTTCACGAAGCATTTCAATATCGTATTCCGTTCTCTGCTTAATACGCTGAGCTTCAATCAGCTTACCCTCGGACTGAAAGACCTTGACCTGCTTCTCCATCTCGGAATAGATCTGAGTTATCGCCTTTTCCATTTTCTCGGGCGAAACAACGTAATGCGAAGCGGGATAAATCGCAACATGAGAAAGCACGTTTTTCACCTGACCCGTCAGGGCGTTTATCTCACTTATACGGTCGATTTCATCTCCGAAAAACTCAATTCTAAAAGCATTTTCATTAGAATAAACAGGGAATATCTCAACAACGTCACCCTTGACCCTGAATTTATTACGGGTGAAGCTGATGTCGTTCCGCTCGTATTGAATTTCAATCAGTTTTTTTATAAGATCATCACGGTTCTTCTCCATACCCGTTCTCAGCGAAATAACCATGCTTCGGTAATCAATCGGGTCGCCGAGGGAGTAAATGCAAGAAACGCTGGCAACAATGATAACGTCCCTACGCTCGGAAAGCGCCGAGGTTGCAGAGTGGCGAAGCTTGTCTATCTCGTCATTTATCGCCGAGTCCTTTTCAATATAGGTATCCGTCGTCGGGATATACGCCTCGGGCTGATAATAGTCGTAATAAGAAACAAAATACTCAACTGCATTCTTCGGGAAAAACTCCTTGAATTCTGAGCAGAGCTGAGCGGCAAGGGTCTTGTTATGAGCCAGCACAAGAGTCGGTCTGTTTACCTTTTCAATAACCTTCGCCATGGTGAAGGTCTTCCCCGATCCCGTTGCACCGAGAAGCGTTTGCTCCATATATCCTTTTTTTAGTCCTTGAGTCAATTCTTCAATTGCCTGCGGTTGATCGCCCATCGGTTCGAAAGGTGAAACAAGTTCAAAATGATCCATTGCCAAGCCTCCTGCCCTTATTATAATCGTACTGTTTTATTATAACATAACAAATTTAAAAAAGAAAGAGTTTGAGCCTCACTTTTCGTACAAATGTTTGGCAATTCTGCAAAAAAAGACCTCCCAAAACTGAGAGGCCTTTTTATCTATATTCTATTACAGCATACTTTCAAGTGTGACCGAGTCAAAATACTCATTTGTCATGTCGTTAAATTTCTCCCAAAGAGGCAGAGTTTTGCAGTCCTTTTTTCTCGGACATTCCTCTGCGTTACACGAAAGGCAAGCAACGGGAGCGAGGTCACCCTCTGCGGCACGGAGTATCTCCCCTGCCGTGTATTCGCTCGGAGATCTTGTCAGCTTATATCCGCCGCCCTTGCCGTGAACGCCTTCAACAAAGCCGTTCCTGACGAGCGAAGGCATGATCTGCTCCATGTATTTTTTTGAGATACCCTGCCTTGCAACAACGTCCTTCATCGGGATATATCCCTCGTCCCTGTGCTCTGCAAGGTCAATCATAACCCTTAGTGCATATCTTCCTCTTGTTGAAATCATTTTAACAACCTCGCAATATTATTCAAAAAGTGCAGTTGAGAGATATCTGTCGCCTGTGTCCGGAAGCAGTGCAACAATTGTCTTGCCCTCGTTCTCCTCACGCTTTGCAAGCTCGATCGCCGCATATACGGCTGCACCTGCCGAGATACCTACGAGCACGCCCTCACTGCCGATAAGCTTACCTGTTGCAAATGCGTCCTCGTTTGATACGGGGATGATCTCGTCATAAATCTTTGTGTCAAGCACATCGGGAACGAAGCCTGCGCCGATACCCTGAATCTTATGTGAACCCGAAACGCCCTGTGAAAGTACGGGTGATGAAAGCGGCTCAACGGCAACAACCTTGACCTCGGGCTTCTTCTCCTTGAGATATTTACCAACACCTGTAACGGTTCCGCCGGTGCCTACGCCTGCAACAAAGATATCAACCTCTCCGTCGGTGTCCTCATAGATTTCGGGACCTGTGGTCTCGTAGTGAGCCTTCGGGTTCGAGGGATTGACGAACTGACCCGGGATGAAGCTGTTCGGATATTCCTTTGCGAGCTCATCAGCCTTAGCGATTGCGCCCTTCATGCCCTTTGCGCCCTCTGTCAGCACCAGCTCTGCGCCGTATGCCTTCATCAGATTGCGGCGCTCCACGCTCATGGTTTCCGGCATGGTGATGATCAGACGATAGCCTCTGGCCGCTGCCACAGATGCCAGCCCGATGCCGGTATTGCCGCTGGTCGGCTCAATGATCACGCTGTCCGGCTTCAGCAGACCCTTTTCCTCTGCCTCGTCCAGCATTGCCTTTGCAATCCGATCCTTGACGCTTCCGGCCGGGTTAAAATACTCCAGCTTTCCCAGAATTGTAGCGCCTGCCTGCTCCTGCTTCTCTGTGTTGACCAGTTCCAGAAGCGGTGTGCCGCCGATGAGATCTGTAATCTTTTCGTATGTTTTCATGACAACCATTCCTTTCAGGTCATATAATTCCTATCAACTTTATATGCATTATACTCTATTTCCATGCATTTGTCAAGGGATTTTTTGAAAAATTCACATTTTCACGTGATTTTTTTCTTTCCGAATTCGACTCCGGCGGCGTCGGTGATAAGACAACGCTGGCAGTCGCACCGTTAGTTGCAGCATG
>ERZ773192.1408-NODE-1408-length-24288-cov-43.797342_pt1 | contig 24288 bp, 18 predicted proteins | sample MGYA00581010_ERZ773192 | MGnify/ENA primary metagenome ERZ773192 (study PRJEB29015, sample SAMEA2737741) | human gut metagenome | biome: human gut; feature: human-associated habitat; material: faeces | place: China | collected 2012 ...
AAAACTGTAAACCATGTGATTGCACAATCTGTAAACTATCTTACTGCACTTTACACATTACCGCCCGTATTCTCTTATGTAAAAACACGGCGGGCCGCCAATGACGGCCCCTACAACACCTGAGCGCAATTTCACCGCGGGCGTAAGCCCGCCCTACTCCACCTCGTACCCTGCGTCGGTTATGGCCTTGCGCGCGGCGGCCTCGTCTGCATTGGCAAATGTGGCCTGCTTGTGGGCAAGGTCAACGGTTATGTGCGTTGCGCCGATTTCCGCAAGGGCTTTCTCCACAGCCTTCTGGCAATGCTGGCACATCATGCCGTTCACTTTAAGCGTAATCATGTTTATTTCCTCCTTAGAAGTAATGTTGTTATTATTTCCCACCTGCGCGGCTTCATTCCCGCCGTTCTTCTTTGAAGAATGGGGTTTAAGGTACTTGTGCGTCTTGTTCGGGTCGAAACGGCGCAGCCTGAGCGCATTGGTAACGACCGATACGCTGCTCAGGCTCATCGCCGCCGCAGCTATCATGGGGCTGAGCAGCGGCCCGCCGAAGGCATGCAGCACGCCCGCCGCAACGGGTATGCCCAACGTATTGTAGCCGAACGCCCAGAACAGGTTTTCCTTTATATTGGTCATTGCCGCGCGGCTGAGCCTGAGCGCCGCCGCAACGCCGCCAAGCTCGCCGCCCATAAGCACTATGTCTGCCGATTCGATTGCCACGTCCGCGCCCGCGCCTATGGCTATGCCCGTATCCGCCTTAACGAGCGCAGGTGCATCGTTCACGCCATCGCCAACCATGGCAACGGTGTAGCCCATGTTTTGCAGCCGTGCTACCTCGCCCGCCTTATCGCCGGGCAGAACCTCGCTGCGCACTTCGTCTATGCCAACCTTGGCCGCAACGGCCTTGGCGGTTAGCGAATTGTCGCCCGTGAGCATAACAAGCTTCACGTTCATCTCTTTAAGCAGGCGTATGGCCTCCGCGGCGTCCGGCTTTATTGCATCCGCCACGGCGAAAAGCGCCGTCAGCTTGCCGTCCGCTGCCATGTATATTGGCGTTTTGCCATCCGCGCTCAGCGCTGCCGCCTTTTCCTCCAGCGGGTTGTCTATGCCCTGCTCGCGCATAAGCCTTGCGCTGCCCATAACTATGTGCGTCCCGCTCACGGTGCAGTCCACGCCGTGCCCCGCGCTGGCCTTGAAGCCCTCCGCATCGGGTACGGTTATGCTGCGCTGCTCCGCCGCGGCAAGTATAGCCTTGGCAAGGGGATGCTCGCTCTGCTTTTCAGCCGCCGCCGCAAGGGTAAGCGCGGCTGTTTCATCCGCACCGGGCGCGGTTATTATGTCCGTAACCACGGGCGAACCCGTAGTGACTGTTCCGGTTTTGTCCAGCATAACGGCGTTCACCTTGCCCGCCGTCTCCAGCGCCTCCCCGCTTTTTACCAATATGCCAAGCTCCGCTCCGCGCCCGGCCGCAACCATTATCGCCGTTGGCGTTGCAAGGCCCAGCGCGCACGGGCAGGCGATTACAAGCACCGATATGAATACCCTTACCGCCAGCGCAAAGTCACGGGCGAACACGAGCCACAGTATGAATGCCAATATTGCCACGCCGCCGACCGCGGGTACGAAATACGCCGCAACGGCGTCCGCCATGCGCGCTATGGGAGCCTTTGACCCCTGCGCTTCTTCAACCATATGCACTATGCGCCCAAGCGCCGTATCCGCGCCCACGCCCGTTGCCGTGAACAGCACCGCGCCTTCGCCGTTTATGGTTCCGGCGTATACCTTATCGCCGACTTCCTTATCAACGGGCATGCTTTCGCCGGTAAGCATGGCCTCGTTCACGCTTGTGCGGCCGGATACAATGGTGCCGTCCACGCTCACCCGCTCGCCGGGTTTAAGCACCACCGTGTCCCCCATCATAACGTCCTTGGCGCTCAGTTCAACCTCCACGCCGTTGCGCATAACGCGGGCCGTGTCCGGCGCAAGGCTCATCAGCTTTTTGATAGCGTCACCCGTGCGGCCCTTGGACAGCGTTTCCAGATATTTGCCGAACTGTATCAGCACTATTATCATGCCCGCCGATTCAAAATACAGCGAGTGCATGGCGTGCATATCCCCATTGGCGATTTTTATAACGCCGTATATGCTGTAAAGCGTTGCGGCAAGCGTGCTTACGGCTATGAGCGAATCCATGTTGGGGCTTTTGAGCCACAGCGCCTTGAACCCGCTCCTGTAAAACCGCCTGCCCGCGATAAGTATGGGTATTACCAATATCAGCTCCGCCAGCGCATAGTTGAGCGTATTATATTCCGGGTCTATAAAGCGGGGCAACGCATGCTCAAGCCCCTTTATCATAGGCGCCATGGCAATATAGAAAAGCGGAATGCCGAATGCTGCCGCGAATATGAGCCGCCGCTTCATGTCCCGCTTTTCGTTGGCCTTTTTTGCGGCCATCTCGGCCTTGGCGTTCTCCGTCAGGTCAAACGGGTTATACCCCGCGTCCTTAACGGCCTTCTTCAACGCCGCCTCGTCCGTAACATTTTCGTCATACACTATGTTTGCGCGTTCCGCGGCCAAATTAACGCTTGCACTTTCCACGCCGCCAACGCCCTTCAGCGCGCGCTCTACCCGCGCAGAGCATGCCGCGCAGCTCATTCCGCCCACGCCCAGTTCAAGCCTTTTCATTCTGTCCTCCTTTTTGGCTTAAAAAGCTTATACATGGCATTGTCTGCCTTATTTCGTTTTGTATACAGAATTATAGCGCAACATCATTCCGCATTCAAGCGGTTGAGGGGAATTGGTTTGATTGATTTAACCACCCCCCTTTCACATTCCCCCTCCCCTCTGCATAATATGGAATCAGCCAATAGATGCGGAGGTAAAAAGAACAATGGTAATTGCAAAAAAGGCAGCGATGATACTTGCGGCAGCCATGCTGCTGTGCGCGCTCATATGCGGCTGCGGCGGCGGCAGCGAACTGCGCCATGTTACGCTTAACGAGGTCACGCGCAGCGTATTCTATGCGCCGCTGTACTGCGCGGCGTCGCTCGGGTATTTTGAAAAAGAAGGCCTGGACGTGGAGATAGTCACAAGCGGCGGCAGCGACAAGAGCATGACCGCCCTCATATCCGGCGATGCCGAGGTCGCCCTTATGGGGCCCGAAACAGGCATATACGTCGCCAATCAGGGCCTTGAGAATCATCCCATGATAGTGGCGCAGATAACCAAGCGCGACGGCTCCTTCCTCGTAGGCCGCGAAGCCGAACCGGACTTCGACTGGGAATCCCTTCGCGGCCGCAGCGTGATAGGCGGCAGGCCAGGTGGCATGCCTTACATGACACTGTGTTACGTTCTCAAGTCCCATGGTCTTGTGCCGGGCGAGGATGTGGAGGTTATAGACAACATACAGTTCCCGCTGATGGGCGGCGCGTTCGAGGGCGGCACGGGGGACTACGTCACCCTGTTTGAGCCCACGGCGAGCGAGTTCGCTTCGTCCGGCAGGGGGCATATAGTGGCAAACGTGGGGCTTGAAAGCGGAGAGGTGCCGTATACAACTATTATGATGAGCAGCAAGACCATTGCCGAGGAGCCGGAATTTGCGCTGAGCTTCGTGCGGGCTATATACAGGGCGCAGCAGTGGGTAAAGACCGCATCGGACGAGGAAGTGGCCCGCGCCATGCAGCCGTTCTTCCCCGATTCTTCGATAGAAACGCTCTCCGCCGTGGCGAACAGCTACCGCGCGACGGACAGCTGGATGTATTCCCCCGCCATGAGCGAGGATGCGTTCACCCGCCTTCAGGACATAATCGAGGCCGCGGGAGAGCTGAGCGCAAGGGTGGAGTTCGGCAGTTTGGTAGACAATTCCTTTGCGGATAAGGTAATGGGCGAATAATAAGCCTTAGCAAATAAAAAAGCGGCATAGCCGGTCATTTGGCCGTGCCGCTTTAGCTTTATTCTATCAACTCAGTTCAAACATGCCCATGTAAAGCTGGTAATACTTGCCCTGCTGCTTTATCAGCTCGTCATGGTTGCCGCGCTCTATTATTTCGCCGTGCTCCAGCACCATTATCGCGTCCGAATTGCGCACGGTGGAAAGCCTGTGCGCTATCACGAACACCGTGCGGTCCTTCATCAGGCTGTCCATGCCCTTCTCAATCAGCGATTCCGTGCGGGTATCTATGCTGGAGGTTGCTTCATCCAGTATCAGCACCGGAGGATCCGCCACCGCCGCGCGGGCTATTGCAATAAGCTGCCGCTGGCCCTGGGAAAGATTTGCGCCGTCCGCAGTAAGCACGGTATCGTAGCCTTCCGGCAGATGAGAAATGAAGTAATGCGCATTGGCAAGCTTTGCCGCGCTCACTATTTCCTCGTCCGTTGCATCAAGCCTGCCGTAGCGAATATTTTCGCGCACTGTGCCGGTGAACAGGTGCGTATCCTGCAATACCATGCCAAGCGAGCCGCGCAGGGACGCCTTCTTTATCTGCCTTATAGGTATCCCATCATAGGTTATCGTGCCGCTCTGAATATCGTAGAAGCGGTTTATAAGGTTCGTTATGGTTGTCTTGCCCGCGCCGGTGGAGCCTACAAAGGCTATCTTCTGGCCCGGCTTTGCGTAAAGCGAAACGTTTTTCAGCACGTCCACCTTGCCATCATAGCTGAATGTAACATCCTCAAAGCGCACGTCCCCGCGCACGCGGATAAGCTCGCCCGTGGGCTTTTTCCATGCCCAAATCTCTGTACGCTCGCTGCATTCTTCAAGCTCGCCTTTTTCGTTCACGCGGGCGTTTACCATAACTATGTCGCCCTCGTCCTCTTCCGCCTTTTCGTCAAGCAGGGCGAATATCCTCTCCGCACCCGCAAGCGCGCTGAGCACGTTGTTCGCCTGCTGGCTTATTTCGGCCACGGGCATTGAAAAGCTTCTTGTGTACTGCAAAAACGCGCCCAGCGTGCCAATGTCTATTATTCCGGCAACGCCCAGCAGTCCGCCGCTTGCGGCGATTATTGCATAGGTAACGTGGGACAGGTTGTTCATTATCGGCCCCATTATGCTGGCAAGCGTGCTTGCGGCGGCGGTGTTCTTCCTAAGGGTTTCGTTCAGCTCGTCAAAGCGGCTGTTCACGGCCTGCTCGTGGCAAAATACCTTTACCACCTTCTGCCCTTCTATCATTTCCTCAATATAGCCGTTCACCTTGCCCACGCTGTCCTGCCGTGCCTTGAAGAAGCGGCCGGAACGGCCCGCTATGGTCTTGGTGATAAGCATCATTATCACCAGCATCAGTATGGCTATGCCCGTAAGTATGGGGTTGAGCACGATCATCATCGTGAATACGCCTACTATTCTTACGGCGCTGCTTATAAAGCTTGGCAAGCCCTGGCTTATCATTTCGCGCATAACGTCGGTATCGTTGGTGTAGGTGCTCATTATTTCGCCGTGCGTGCGCCTGTCAAAATAGCTTATGGGCAGCGTCTGCATCTTTGTGAACATCTCAAGGCGCAGCCTTGTGAGCGTGCCCGTGGATACGTTTATCATAAGGCGGTTATACATAAACGTGCCCAGTATGCCTATGGTGTACACGGCTGCCATAACGGCAAGCTGGCCTATAAGGCCGGTAAAGTCGGGATTTTCATTGCCTATCCACGGTATTATGTATACATTTATTATAGGTACCAGCATAAACGTGCCGGCAATGTTTGCGGCAACGCTTGCAAGCAAACCTATCAGCACCAGCACAAGCTGCCCACGGTATGGCTTAAAGTATTTCAGTATGCGCCTGAATGTGCCCTTGGCGTTTTTAGGCTTTGCAAAGCTCTGTTTCCTGGGTCCGGGCATTATTCTTCCACCCCCTTCTGCTGGGAATAGTATACCTCGCGGTATATTTCGCTGCGCTGCATCAGCTCCGCATGCGTACCAACGTCGTCTATCTTGCCTTCGTTCATAATAACTATCCTGTCCGCATCCATAACGCTTGCAATGCGCTGGGCAATTATTATGGTGGTCGTGCTGCTCAGTTCTTCATTGAGCGCCTTTCTTATTGCCGCATCCGTTGCGGTATCCACCGCGCTTGTGGAATCATCCAGTATTATTATTTTGGGCTTTGATATAAGCGCGCGGGCTATGCACAGCCTTTGCTTCTGCCCGCCGGATACGTTCACGCCGCCCTGGCCAAGCTCTGTATCATAGCCATCGGGGAAATTCTTTATGAACCCGTCCGCCGCGGCCGCGCGGCACGCTTCCTCAATTTCAGCATCGGTCGCGTCCGCGTTGCCCCATTTAAGGTTTTCCTTAATTGTGCCGGAGAACAGCACGTTCTTTTGCAGCACCATGGATACGCTGTGCCTAAGCGTTTGTATCTTATAATCCTTCACGTTGTGCCCCGCAACCTTGACCGCGCCGCTTGTCACGTCGTAAAGCCTTGGGATAAGCTGCACCAGCGTGCTCTTCGCGCTGCCCGTGCCGCCTATTATGCCTATTGTCTCGCCCGAAGCTATCTTCAGCTTTATGTGCTCAAGGTTCGGGTTATCGGGGTTGCCGTTGTAGCTGAAGGATACGTCGTCAAACTCTATCGAGCCGTCCGTAACTGCAATGTCCTTGGCGTCGTCATCGTTTATGGAAGGCTTTTCCGCAAGCACTTCGGTTATTCTTGCCATGCTGGCGCGGCTCATAACAAGCATCACCATCATCATGGCGACCATCATAACGGCGCTGAGTACCTGGCCTATATAGCTTATAAAGCTTATAAGGTCGCCGGACTGCAGCCTGCCTTCAACTATCTGCACGCCGCCAAGGTAGCACACGGCTATCATGCATATATATGCCATATACTGCGCAAGGGGCATTGCCACAACCAGCAGTTTTTCGGCCTTTACCTGATAATCCTTAACCTCGTTTGCGGAAAACGTGAAGCGTTCGTCCTCGTAATCCCCGCGCACAAATGCCTTGACCACGCGGATAGCCGTCAGGTTCTCCTGCACGTTTGCGTTCATGGCATCGAACTTGGCAAGCATGGCCTTGAACCGCGGGAATGTTTTGCTCATCAGTATGCCAATGATTATAGCCAGTATCGGCAGCGCGAACAGGAACACCAGTGCAAGATTGGGGCTTATCCTTACCGCCATTACCGTTGCCGCAATCAGCATGAACGGCGCGCGTATGAACGTGCGCACGGCCATCATGTATGTGTTCTGTATGGTGTTCACGTCCGTGGTAAGGCGGGTTATAAGGCTTGCCGTTGAAAAATGGTCCACGTTTGCAAAGGAAAAGCTCTGCACCCGTTCAAACAGCCCGCCGCGCAGGTTCTTCGCAAAGCCGGCGCTGGATACGCTTGCAAACCTTGCGCTCAGCGCGCCAAGGCTCAGCGAAGCTATTGCCATAAGTATCATCATAATACCGCGCTGTATTATAAACGCGGTATCCTTGTTCTCTATGCCTATGTTCACAATGTCCGCCATCATGTACGGTATGCTCACTTCCACCAGCACCTCGCCTATTATCGTAAGGGCGGCCAAAATGGATTTGAACCGGTAGCCCTTAGTGTAGGGCCAAATTGTCTTTATCATGCCTTTTCATCATCCTCCAGCCTTCTCAATTCGTTCATCAGCTCGCTCAGCGGCTTGCCCGCGCCTTCCTTATAAAGGTTTGCAGCCATGCGGGAATAAAGGTCGATCAGCTTCTGTTTCTCCTCGTCGCTTATTCCTTCAAACATTTCGCCGTCCAGCCGCTTGAATGCAGCCTTCACCTTTTTGTGGTTTTCCCTGCCCTTTTCGGTCAGCTCAAGCCGTGTGCAGCGCATGTCCTTCTCGTCCGTCGTTTTCACTATAAGCCCCGCGTTTTCCATGCGCCTTACGCTGCATGTTATGCTGGGCGGGCTAACCCCCAGCGATTCCGCCGCTTCCGCCTGCGTGCAGCGCGGGTGCGTTTCAATGTAATCAAGTATCGGCCCCTGCCCGCGGTGCGCATCGGTGCCGCGCAGCATTGTCTGTATGCGCATGCGGCGTATCAGCTCCAGCCTGTGCATCGCGTCCACAACGTTCCTGTCGTCCATTCCTCGCTCTCCTTTCGACAAAAACTCCATAGATCTCCAAGAAACATACATATTCTTACAAAAAAGGTTAAATAACTAATAATTAACCAATTAATCGACATTTTACCCATAAAACTTCAAGAAAGCAACAGAAACATCAATATTTTACAAAATTGTCCCAATTTCTTATTTTTACCGCCAAAAATTGTGAAATTCTGCTAAATTCTTCCCCTATCGCTGCGGAAAATGCGGTGTTATGCTTTATACACGGAAAGCAAAATTTCCCACCGAATAGACATTATAGGAGGTCGCACATGACAAAATTTAAGGTATTGATGGCAGACAGCAACCCGCAGATGCTCAGCATGATGAAGGAATATTTCACCGCGCAGGAAAACGTGAGCGTATTCGACACCGTGACCGACGGCGTAAGCGCGCTGGAGGCGCTGCACAAAACCCGCTACGATGTGCTGATAACCGAGCTTATAATGCCGCGCGCGGATGGGTTTGAAATAATGGAGCGCATTGCGGCGGGGCTGGTGAGCGACGCGCCGGCGGTTATGGTGGTAAGCACCATGCGCAGCGAGGACATGGTGCGCCGCGCGTGCTCGCTGGGCGCAAAGTATTACATGGTCAAGCCTGCCGAGCCGGAAGCGATATACAAGCGCATGCTGGACATGGCGGATGAGCCGCAGAGCGCGTATTCGCAGCTGCTCATGCCCTCCCAGCAGCCCAAGACGCTGGATGAAAAGATAACCTCCGTGTTCCTTGTTATCGGCATCCCGGCGCACATAAAGGGCTATCATTATCTGCGCGAGGCCATACGCATGGTGTATTTCCAGCCGGAGCTTATAAACCGCATCACAAAGGAGCTTTACCCCGGCATAGCCAAGCGGTTTTCCACATCCGCCTCCAAGGTGGAGCGCGCCATACGCCACTCCATAGAGGTCGCCTGGACGCGCGGCAAGATAGAGAACATAAACCAGCTTTTCGGCTACAACATATATTCAAAAAACGACAAGCCCACCAACGGCGAGTTCATAGCCCTTGTGGCGGACAAGCTGATAATGGAGGACGCCCGCGGCAAGGAGCAGGACATCCGCCCGGCGATATAGGCATTGGTTTACCTCCCGATGGATCGCTCCCGTGCGAATGTGTACGGGGGCGGTTTTATGTATACGGCTGCATACGCTGCATAATATTAAGTATTATACCCGCATATGCAACCTCTACACACCCTTTATGCACACTCTCAGCCCCCTAAACAGCCCACCCTGTGGATAACTCTGTGGAAATTGTGGATAACTCCCGGCTGTATATACATAGTATATTCATAATTTGACGTTCGGAGTCGGTTTGGGACGGATTTTCACAAACCAGCCGCCCACCTATATTTTTGCGTTTGTGTTGATATTGTAAACACGTCCTCGTATAATTACACTGAAGTGAGGTGAATACTATGCCTAAAACCGCAAATATGCACACATGTACAGCGCAAGAAGCAGCCCTTCAGGCGGATGAGCAGTTCCGCTCGGTTGAAGCATCCTCATCCAATGCCATAAACACGCTTGAAATCAAGTTTTACAACAAGGTGGACGATAAGCTGCTAAAATTTGCTGTAATTATTTCAAAAACAAATGGTAAATGGATATTTTGTAAGCATAAAGAAAGGGATACCTATGAGTTTCCGGGTGGGCATCGGGAAAAAGGTGAATCGATCTTAAGTGCTGCAAAGCGCGAGCTAAGCGAAGAAACCGGTGCAATAGATTTTGCAATTACTCCCATTTGTGCCTACTCAGTCAAGGGATATGCCAAAGTAAACGAAAACGCGGATGAAAAAACTTATGGAATGCTGTATTACGCGGATGTGTATTCTTTCGGAGAGATTCATAGTGAAATAGAAAAGATAATTATTGTAGATAAGTTAGTAGACAACTGGACATATCCTTTGATTCAACCATGTTTGCTGCAAGAAGCAACGAACCGAGGTTTTCTGTAATCCATTGCGCGCCGTGAACTTGACCGCGAGGAACACAGCAGATTGTCCGGCCGTTACCTGATTCAAATGATAAAATACCTCAACTGATTATTACCCGAGAAATAATACTAAAAAAGTGGCCCGAAAGGCCACTTTTATTTCATCTTCCTCAGCTCACTATATCGCCCTGGTGCGATATCAGCGCCGCGTCATACACGCCTTCAACACGCATGAACTTTTCAACAAAGCCGGTCTCGTTATCCTTCAGCCTAAGCTCCAGCGTCATCTCTATGCCGTCGCGCTGCACGGTCTTGCTCTTCAGCCGCGGGGACGGGAGCTGCTTGACCATCTGCTTTATCTGGCCGGAGGCGGATTCATCATAATGCAGTATCAGTATATACGGCCGCGTTCCCTTGAATTTGAACGCGCCCATCGCCGCCAGCACAACGCCGATTATTATGGCGGAAATTATGGCTATGTCATAAAACTTGGTGCCTATGGCAATGCCCTCGCCCACGCTCCAGAACATGAACACCGTGTCCATGGGGTCCTTTATGGCCGTGCGGAAGCGGATTATGGAAAGCGCGCCCACCATACCAAGGCTCAGCGCAAGGCTGTTGTTTATAAGCATGAGCATCAGCGCCGTTACCATTGTAAGCACGATAAGGCTAAGGTTGAAGTTGCGCGAATACATAACGCCGCCAAACGTTTTTTTGTATACAAAGCATACGAAGCCGCCCACTACAAGCGCCATCAGCAGCGTAACTATGACCTGAAGCGGGCTCATGCTCAGCGAGAAAATGTCTGCAAAGGTAAAATCGTTCATGTTATCCTCCGTATTTGTTAATTATGCTTAAATCCTTCATGCTTCTTTTTGGCTGCGGTGCTGCTAAAGCTCAAACTTTCTGCACAGCACATATTTGCTTATGGCGCTCCTTTGACAGCGTTCCAGCTGCAAAAGCGACCTTACATATGTGGACAAAAAGCGGTTGAACTTGACCTCCAGCACCATGTCTCCCCCGTCTATCACCGGGTATGTGGGCAAGTTCGCGTCGAACATATCCGTTGCGCGGTACGCCGTGCGGATATCCTTATCGAACGTTATGCGCACATCCTCCATGGGGAATACGAACGGTTCGCGCGTGTAGTCAACTATTACGGCGGGCTTTAGCGCGCGCTGCGTAAATTCAAGATACATCCTTTTTGCAAACGGCTCCGGCCTGTTCAGCAAAAAGCCGCGCCTGCCCATCATAAGCTGCTCGTATTCCTTGCGGCTCAAATTGACGGACTGCTTTTTTATATATCCGTTTGACTTATGCTTGCATTCAAGCTTTATCACGTCGTCCCGCATGTTGTATATGCGTATGCGGAACTTGTCGCGCTCGTCCGTGCCGTCCAGCTTTTCGCGGAAGGCGGAATCGTCCCTGTCGTCAAAGTACAGGCTGCGTATAAAATATTCTCCGCCGCTTTTCTTGGCAAACGCATCCTGCTCCATTGTAAGCGAAAGCTTGCGCTTGAGCAAGGCGTAATCGCCTTCCGTAATATAATATTTCAGCTCGTGACGGAATCCCTTTTCGCCAAGCTGCTTTTTCCCGCTCATCCGAACACCTCCGCCATGTAGCTGTCGCTCAGCCCAAGCACGCTTTTAAGCTGCTTCTTTATCTCGTCCGGCCGCTTTTGGGCAAATTCCTTTATGCGCGCTATTTCCCTTTCAAATCCTTCGTATGTGCCAAGGACCTGGCTGTTTTGCTTAACGCCAATGAACGTTTCGCCGTTGAACTTTTCGCGCTCGCGCGCTATTTCCGGCTGAACGTAGCCGTAAAGCTCGTCCACCAGCGCAATCACCCTTTCCGGCGCGAATGCGGTGTTCAATAGCTCCGCAAATCTGCGCACGAATTTGTCCTTCCATTCGGCGTTGTTCAGCAGCGCCTTGAAAAGCCTTCCGCTCGCCGCGTCCAGCGCCGTATCGCCCATCCTTGCTTTAAGGGTCTGATGGTCAACGTTATTGAAGCCCCAGCAGAAATCATAGAATATCCATTTCCATTTGCCGCCCTTGAGCTTATAGCATTGGATATTGTATGTGTCCGTATTGCCGTTGTACACTTCGGCTATCATGTAATCCATAAAGCTGTCCACGTCCATGTTGTCCGTAACGAACTTATAGTTTTCGGCCTTGGAAAGATCGCGCTTGCAGGCTTCGTCATAGAATTCCACCCATTCGGTCACGTCGCCGTAGGTAGTTTGCTTATAGCCCTTGGCAATTATCATGTCCGTAACGTTGTCCGTACCCTCATGCTGCGCCACGAAGAAGCGGTTGCGCTTTTCCCTCAGGAAATACACTCCCCAGTATTCGCCGTTCAGGTACAGCACGCACGGCCTGTACGCCTGGTAAAGGAAGTCCACGTCCGTCCCTTCAAGCAGGCCGGCTGCAAGCTCGTCGCGTATTTTGCTGCGGTTTTGGTCCTGCGCACCCGCGCGCAGCACCAGCGCCTTGTATTCGGTAAAGTCCAAATTGTCAAAGAACTTATAGTGCATGCGGTCCTCGCCGTATTCGTCCCGCGCAACTATATTGAAGCCCTTCTGCGCGCGGCCGCGGCCGAAGCTGCCCGCTATGCGTATGCCAATATTCTGGTTGAATACCTGCCGCTTCGTTTCCCCGTCAAACATGGCGAAGTTCGCCGCCCGTTCCCACGCATTCGCATCTGTTCTATCCCTTTTGTAATAATTCGCCGTCAGCAGCATATCGCCATACGGAAGATCGGGGTCAAAATTCTCGCCGTAGGCATATATGCCGGTTTTGCTGTCCCAAAGGTTATCGGGGTCGGTAATCAGCGTAACCACCGGCAGCGCGTGGTTAACGTTATCCGCAGTAAACAGGAATGTGCCGCTTACGGCAGCGTTTGTTATGTAGCCTTCGCGCACGGATATTGCGCGGATAACCGTGTTCTTCTCCGCCGTTATGGGGCCGGTGTATACGGGTGAAGATTCATTGGGCGTGGTGCAGTCCAGCGTATAATGCACCGTTTCGCCTTCCGGCACGTTTATGGCAATCTGTATAGCTTCATCATATACGCCCGGCGTTTTTGAAAAAACGGGCACCGCCGTGATGCCTTCATAGCCGGTACCATTGGCAGCGCCCACGGTGGGTTGGGTGAAGTATGCAAGCTTGCCCGCCGTGTCCCTGCCGTAGCTTATATCGGGCAGAAAGGAGGCGGCCTGCAATTTGTCGCAAATAATGCCGTTCGGGTCGAAAAGATACACGCTGTCGCCGTCCTTGCTTATGCCGAACGCGCAGCTTAGCTCGCTCCCCTCGGCCTGGGCGGATGCGCCCTTACCTTTGGCGTAAACAACTATATGCCCGCCGGCGGGTATGCTTACGTCCCCGAACACATAGCTTTTGGGGTTCTTGGGATTGTTGCTCAAAGCGTACCCCAAAAGAGAGACCGGCTCGCTGCCGGTGTTCTCAAGTTCTATTATGTCGTAATAATTCCCGTCCGGCGCTTTATACGCGGACCGGTTTCTGCCCATTATCTCGCTTATTACTATGTTTCCCTTGGGCAGCGCGGCGCTTGCCATGAATTGGTTATATCCCGCATCGTCGTTCGGGTAACCCGGCGTCGGGTGGCTGTTCTGCTGCCATTCGCCCGCGCCGTCAACCGTGCGCGCCATGGAGGAATCCGTCTGCTGCAGGCCGTATGAGTAGCTGTCTATTATAGAGCCGTTGCGGGAGGAAAGCACAACATCCTCCCCGTATGCCTTCAGCTTAAAGGGCGCATGTATCTCTCCCGTTTCGCTCATGCCCTGATTGCCTGAGCAGAATATCAAAAGATAGCTCTTCGCGGCTATAACCGTGCCTTCGGGCAGAACGTATTTCTTGGGCTGGGCAATGTTGTCGCTTATGCCGAAACCGGAAATGTCAACCTCCGCATCGGTTGAATTATAAAGCTCTATCCAGTCGCTATAATTGCCGTATGAATCGGCAACGGTGGTTGCGTTGGAGGCCATAAACTCGTTTATGTATACCCCGCAGTCCTCGCCCGTTTCCATAAGATAAGCTTCGTATGCCTTAACGCCCTCATCCGTGTTCGGGTATCCGGGTGAAGGCCGCATCTCGCTCCAAAGGCCGTTCTGGCCCAGGGCGTATGTGTTGCCCTTTTCAACGGACTTGGTCATAACGCTGTCTATGGTGCCGCCGGTGGAGTTATACAATATAACGCTTTCGCCCGCGCTGAGCGAAAACGGCGCGTACAGGCCGCCCTCGTGCTCCCCGCCCGCGCACCACACCACTATGCGGCCGCTTGCTTCAAGCTTTGTCCCCTGCGGGAAAACAAATTTTACCCCGCCGGTTATGTTGTCGCTGAGGCCATAGCCGGATATGTCCACCGCCTCGGCAGAGGAATTATACAGCTCCACCCAGTCGTAATACTCCCCGTTTTCATCGGGAACGGAGCCCTTGTTGCTGTCCATAATTTCGCTTATCCTCACGGGGGATTCGGCGCGCGGGTTCTCCTTCCCGCTCAGCGAAACATAAATTATCAGCGCGGCAACGAGCGCAATGCACATCACCGCAAAAAATATCAGTTTTGAACTTTGCTTCATATTTCCGGTACGGCCGCCGGTATGAATTCAAACATTGCCGCAGCCACCCTTTCAGGTTTTTCCTCGTGCATCAAATGCCCCGCGTTGCGTATCAGCGAATAGCCGCAGTCCCTTATGGCGCTGTGGTAAAGCTCCATGGCCTGGCTGTCCGGCGTGTGCCACTTATCCTCGCCGCCGGTAAGTATAAGCACCGGCACATCCACTTCCCTAAGCCTCGCAACTATGGGTTCATCGTCAAAATATTGCAGCGCGCGCCTTACGCAGCGGCGGCTCACGCTGTCCGCAATGGGCTTATAGTATTCCTGCACAACGTCGGGCGTTATGTTGGTCAAATCGAACACCGCATCCCTCAGCAGCTTTTCCACCGCGTTCATGTTATACAGCATGCTGGCTATGAAGCCGAAAAGCGGGCTGTCTATCATCCTTATGGTCAGCGGCATTTCCGGCGTTATCCCGCCCGGGGAAAGCAGCGCCAGCCTGCCCATGCGCTCCGGATGCCTGAGCGCAAAGCTTACGGCATATGCCCCGCCCAGCGAAAACGCCGCAATGTGCGCCGATTCTATGCCCTTTGCGTCCATAAAGCGGGCGATGACCTCGGCATAATCCTCCACGCTGAAGCTGAAATTCTCCGGCCTGTCCGAATAGCCGAAGCCCGGCAGATCTATGGCTATGACCCTGTATCGTGCGCTGAGCAGATTGAATACGCCGCGCCAGGTATAGAGCGACTGCCCAACTGTATGTATAAGCAGCAGCGGCTCTCCCATGCCGGCTTCCATATAATGTATGCGGCAGCGTTCCTGCTGCATAGTGCCTTGGTTTATATCATGCGTTTCGCCCTCGTTCTCCTCGTCCATAGGATCGTCCGGATCGAAGCTTGCCACGTCCTCCGCCTCTGCGGGTGCGTCGCTTTCCTTCTTGGGCTTCAGCTTAACGCCTGCTGCGCTGTTTATGCCTATCTCCCCCGGAAGAATTATGTCCACATATTCTCCGCTGTGTTCGGAGTTGATAAACTTCTTTACCTTTAGCGCCAAACTCACAAATACCTCCATCACCGCGCCAAAACACGGCTCAACATCGATAATCGGTTTATTTTACTATTTTTCCCGCACTATTGCAACCCGTTGCGCCCCCTTTACGCCCAATAGTCACGGATAATTAACAATATCGGCTTTCCCCCGCCGCGCACGCGTTTTATATATAGTCTTTTGCTTATTATTCCATAATAAATATTTTCTCATCGTTTTCTAATGCAAATCTCTAAATTTATGCTTGCATATATTCACATCTGCCTATATACTATTAAAGGTTTTTATCAGTATATAAATTTTTGTTTAGGAGATATAAAGAATGGACATCTTCTCTGTGCTCACCCTGCTTGGCGGCCTTGCCATGTTCCTTTACGGTATGCATACCATGAGCGGCGGGCTTGAAAAGCTTTCCGGCGGCAAGCTGCAATCGACGCTCCAGCGTATGACGTCAAACACCTTCAAAAGCCTTGCCTTCGGCGCGGGCGTAACAATAGCCATTCAGTCCTCCTCAGCCCTTACGGTAATGCTTGTCGGCCTTGTTAACAGCGGCATACTCAATCTTGAGCAGACCACGGGCATGATAATGGGCAGCAACATAGGCACAACGCTCACCGCTTGGATACTCTCCCTTGCGGGCATAAACAGCAGCAGCGTGCTTTTGAGCATGCTCAAGCCCGAAAACTTCTCCCCGGTTATCGCCCTTATAGGCGTAATTATGATAATGGTATGCAAAACGCAGAAGCGGCGCGACATGGGCGGCGTTATGGTGGGCTTTGCAATACTTATGTTCGGCATGACCATGATGGGCGATGCCGTAGCCCCGCTGAAGGACATTCCGGAGTTTGCAAGCATACTTACTTCCTTTAATAATCCCGTGCTCGGCGTGCTTGTGGGCATGATATTCACAGGCATAATCCAGAGCAGCGCCGCCAGCATGGGCATATTGCAGGCGCTGTCCCTTACGGGCATGATAACATACGGCATGGCTATACCGGTTGTGATGGGCCTTAACATAGGCACCTGCGTGACCGCGCTCATCTCCAGCATAGGCACAAGCAAAAACGCCCGCCGCGTGGCAATAATCCATATCGTGTTCAATATGATAGGCACGCTGCTCGGCCTTGTGGTGTTCTATGGCATAGGCGGCCTGCTCGGCGGCTTTCCCTTCCTTTCCAATTCGGCCGATGCCGCGGGCATAGCGCTGTGCCACAGCGTGTTCAATGCCGTAACAACGTTCGTACTGCTGCCCTTCGGCAGGCAGCTTGTTGCCCTGTCCCGCATAATAATCCCCGTTGGGGAGGATGAAAGGCAGCGCGAAAAGATATTCCTTGATGAAAGGCTGCTCCTCTCCCCCGGCATGGCCGTGCATGAAAGCTTTAACATGGCCCGCTCCATGGCCGCCCTTGCCAAGGATACCGTGCTTGATTCGCTCAGCATAATGCAGAAATACGATGTCAACAAGGCCGAGGCCATAAAAGAAGGCGAAAACGAGCTGGATACATATGAAGATAAGCTTGGCAGCTTTCTTGTTAAGGCGGCAGCATGCGCGCTGAACGAAAGCGACAGCCGGGATGTTTCCAAACTGCTGCACAGCATAAACGATTTTGAACGCATTGGCGACCATGCGCTGAACATAAAGAACAGCGCGGACGAAATGAAGGATAAAGCGCTGCATTTCTCTGCCGAGGCAAAGGAAGAGCTCAGCCTGCTGTTTAAGGCGCTAAACGATGTGCTTTCCCTTTCGATAGATTCGTTCGTGAATAACGATCTTGAAAAGGCCGCGCACGTTGAACCGCTGGAGCAGGTGATAGACGTGCTCATCGGCCAAATAAAGCGCCGCCACATAGAGCGCCTGCAGGCGGGCCGCTGCACGATAGAGCTTGGGTTTATATTGAACGACCTTCTGAACAACTGCGAACGCATAAGCGACCATTGTTCAAATATTGCCGTATGCGTAACGGAAATAGACCGCGGCGAATTCGATACGCATGAATATCTTAACACCGTTAAGAGCGGCAACGATACCCGGTACAAGGCCGACTTTGCCCGCTACGCAAAGGAATACGAACTGAAGTAATTATAAATACGCAAACGGCGTGGCTTTTTCGGTCACGCCGTTTTACTTTGCTTATTTATGCGTCAGATTCGCTTTATTTCGCCGCAAGCGCCAGTATCGCGTCCGCCATTATCTTGGCGTCCTCAATCAGGTGATCTATGCGTATGTTCTCATCCGCCATGTGTATGCAGGCGGGCTCGTCCTCGCGCTCGGTGCCGAAAGCAACGGCGTTGGTAAGATGGCGCGCATAGGTGCCGCCGCCTATCGCCATGGGCTTCGCGTCCGCGTTGAAGCGCGCGTTGTATACGCCTATCAGCTTGCTTACCAGTTCGCTTTCGGGGGACACATAGTATCCGTCGCTCCAGCCATGGTGCGTTTCTATCATGTTCGCCCTGCCGAAAGCATCGCGCAGCTTTTCGGTTATCAGCTCGCCGTTTGACGTTATGGGCGCGCGTATGTCCATGGTCAGGCGCTTTATGCCAGTTTCGTCCCATTCTATTACGCCAACGTTGGTGGTCAGCCTGCCGGAATCATCGGTGGAGTCTATGCCTATGCTCTCGCCGTGGCAATCGAACTTCAGTATGTCCCAAAGCACCGCAACGGTATCGGCATCCTCCTCGGGCAGGTTCAGCTCGTTCATAAGCTGCACCGCCGCAAGGAAGGCGTTCTTGCCCTGCTCCGGCGTGGACGCATGCGCCGCTATGCCCGTTATCACCACGTTCGCGCCGTTATCCGCCGCGCTTACATTATATGTAAAGTCCGCATTATTAAGCTTTGCCACAGCAGCTTTCACTTCATCCGCGCTTACGGGGACGAAAACTTCCGCCTTGCCGGGTACGGCGTTGGATACCGTGCCTGCCTTTACGCGCACGGAGGAAGCGTATTCCTTGCGATAGGCGCTGTTGTATATCATCTTTTCGGAATTTACCAGCGGATAGCTTGCATCGGGAGAGAAGCACATATCCGGCGCCTTCTCCACCTCATTATAATGATGCAGGCAGCCCATGCCGCATTCTTCGTCGCAGCCCAGTATCAGCCTTACGCGGCGCTTGGTCTCAACTCCGCTTGCCTTTACCGCCGCCAGTCCGAACAGCGCCGCAAACGCGGGGCCCTTATCGTCCATGGTGCCGCGGCCGTACAGGCGGCCGTCGTGAATTTCCGCGGCATAGGGCGGATATGTCCAGCCTTCGCCTTCGGGCACCACGTCAAGGTGCGCCAGTATGCCAAGCTGCTCCTCGCCCGTGCCGTAGTCCACCGTGCCGCAGTAGCCGTCAAGGTTTTTCACTTCAAAACCCATCTCCTTGGCGGTATTCAGCGTGTCCTCCAGGCACTTCGCCGCGCCCTCGCCAAAGGGTGCGCCTTCCCTTGTGCTGTCATCGTCGCGCACAGAGTTTATCCTAACGCACTGCTGAAGCTTCTCCACCAGCTCGTCCTTATGCTCATCTATCCATTTGTCCGTAAAAACGCTCATATCAAAACCTCCCTTGAGTTTTGACATTATTGTACATTTACGCGCCCCGTTTTACAACAGAGGAATTGTGAAACCTGCCCTTATTTTTCGGGTTCAAGCCTGTACCACGCGCTGTAAACGTAAATTGCCGTCTCGTCACCTATTTTGCCAATCTCCGCGCCGACAGCAGGCCAGTTGGCTTCGCCGTCGTTTTGCGGCATACGCGATAGGTCAACAACGGAAGTGATGTGCCCCTGCACCTCCGCTGTGGCATGGTCGCCGCTCAGCTTTTCGCCGCGGTAAGCATACACCTGCCCATCCCAGCGCACCGAGGGCGGGCATTCGGCGGGCATCGGTATCTTGGCCGCGTTCACAAGCAGTATTCCCACCGCAACCAGCAGCGCGAATATTATAGCCGCCATTATGATAATTATTGTCTTAGTGTGTTTTCTATCCATAGCTGACTTCCTCCTGTTATCGGTTTATTCTCGTTCAAGCTCATGGGATTCTTCGGTTTCCGTCCCTTACATTTTAAGCATAATTGACGGCGATATGCCTTGTCAATAAGGCTGAAATTAGTTCACATTTGGCATTAGCTGTATATCCCCGGTTTGACATACGATGACTGCCTGCGCAATGTGAAATATGGCTGCGCCATGTGAAATCCGCCTTGCGGCGGTTTGACTGAGGGGTTGACGTAAACAAGAGCAGCCTCGATGCAACCCCTCCGGCTTTTGCTTCGCAAAACCCACCTCCCCTTTCAGGGCAGGCTTAATATTGAAGTTTGTATAGTACTCCAAAAGGCTCCCCGGCCGGGGAGCTGGCAATACGCCGCAAGGCGGATTGACTGAGGGGTTGACGCAAACAAGAGCAGCCCCGATGCAACCCCTCCGTCTGCTCGTTGCACTCACAGCCACGAACGCTGGTTGGAATATGGTCGTCTTGCAGCGCTGCCGCTTGCAATACTCCCTATTCCGCCCGATTCTCCCCTCGCTGCATCGCCCACTGGGCGCGCTCGGCTCGAATCCCCTTTCAGGGCAGGCTAACTCCTTCCGTCTTTTGCTTCGCAAAACCCACCTCCCCCTTTACCCCTCCGCAAGCCGCCGCACGGCCTCCAAGGCCCTATCCACATCGTTTTCCGTATTGGCGAAGCCGAGCGAGAAGCGCACGGTGCCCTGCGGGAAGGTGGAAAGCGTTTTGTGCGCATTGGGGGCGCAATGCAGGCCGCAGCGGGTGAGTATGCCGAACTCGGTTTCAAGGCGGAAGGCGACCTCCGCATTGTCCTGACCGATGAAGTCGAGCGATATTACGCCAACGCGCCTATCAAGCTGCCGCGTGCCGCAAAGCCTTACGTTGGCTATGCCGCCAAGGCCGTCTATAAACCGCTTTGTCAGCGCCAGCTCATGCGCGCGCAGGGCATCAACGCCGCGGCCTTCAACGAAGCCGAGCGAGTATTCAAGCCCGTATATGCCCGCCATGTTGGGCGTGCCGGATTCAAACCTGTCCGGCAGATAATCGGGAAGCGTTTCCTTATCCGACGCGCTGCCCGTGCCGCCCGCGATAAGCGGATCGAGCGCATGCGCCATTCGGTCGCTCAAAAGCAGCAGCCCTATGCCCGCAGGGCCGAGCAGGCCCTTATGCCCGGGCACGGCAAGCGCGCTGAGATTGAATGCGCCAAAATCAACAGGGTAATGCCCGGCGGTCTGCGCCGCATCGAGCGCAAAGGGTATATTGTGCTTTTTGCACACTTTGCCCACGGCCTCAGCGTCCTGCACCGTGCCGCACACGTTTGACCCATGCGCCATTATGACAAGGCGCGTATTGGGGCGGATGAGCGGCTCAAGCGTATTCGGTATTATGCGGCCCTCGCCGTCGCAGGGTATCCTGCTGAATTCAACGCCATCAAGCTGCATAAGCGGGCGCATAACGGCGTTGTGCTCCATGCTGGATACTATGCAATGCTCGCCCGCGCGCAGCAGGCCCTTTATTATGAAATTAAGCCCCGCCGTTGCGCCGGGGGTGATAATGACGTGCGTAGCCTTTTCATTGAAGTTGAAAAACCGCTTCGCCCGTTCCCTGAGGCTGAGCGCAACCAGCCCCGCGTCCGCGGCCGATGCGTAAACGGAGCGGTTGATGGTTGCGCCGATATTGTCCATATAGTCCTTCATGCGCGCGCTCATGCCGGCGGGCTTTGGGAAGGAGGTTGCGGCATTATCAAGATAAACGGTATCCATTTTAAGCGTCTCCTTAATTCTGTGCTTAAAGCATAGCATACGACGGCGCAAATGTCACATTGATAAATGCGGTGGTCAACGCCAAAATGCCCGTATGGGCGGTTATCATCGCCAAAATAGATTTATTATATCGCTGTAAGGAGAAACATAATGCTTGAAATAAGCCTGAGGCAGCTTGAAACGTTTGTGGTAACGGCGGAGTGCGCCAGCTTTACAAGGGCGGCGGATAAGCTGCACCTGACCCAGTCCACCGTCAGCACGCATATACAAAGCCTGGAGCAGGAGCTGGACAGCCAGCTTATACTGCGCGGCGCGCGCAGAAAGCTGGAGCTTACCGAAACGGGCAGGCGGGTATATGCCGCCGCCAAGGAGATACTCAACCGGTGCGAGGCGCTTGAAAGCATGCGCGAAAGCAGCGACGCGGCAACGCTGAGCATAGCCACGTCCACCGTGCCGGCGCAGCAGCTTTTGCCCAAGCTTATGTCCGGCTTCCTTAAAAAGAACAACGCCGCCCGCTTTGCGCTAAGGCGCGGGGACAGCGACGCCGTGCGCACTATGCTTGAAAAGGGCGAGGTGCGCATAGGCCTTATGGGCGCGCAGCCCGACCCGCGGCGCTTTATAAGCTATCCCGTGGCGCAGGACATGCTGGTTATGATAAGCGAAAACTCCCCCCGCTTCCGCACGCTCAAGCAGCAGGGCGCAACGGGGATACAGCTTATAAACGAGCCGATGATAGCGCGGGAGGAAAGCAGCGGCACGCAGCAATCGGTGGAGGCATACTTTACATCCTGCGGGGTGGATACGTCCGCGCTGAGAATAGTTGCCCGCATGGACAATCCGGAGGCCATAAAGGCCGGCGTTGCGCAGGGCATGGGCGTGAGCGTTATATCCTATCTTGCGGCGCAGGAGGAGGTAGTTTCCGGCAAGGTGCTCTCATTCGATCTGGACAGGAAGAAGGCCTTCCGCACCATATACATCGCCTGGCGTAAGGACACTGCGCTTACGGCCATAGAGCAGAAGTTCGTGAACTATGTGCGCATGGAAGCGCCGAAGATAGCGCAGTAGGGGAGCAGGCCAACTCCTTCCGTCTTTTGCTTCGCAAAATCCACCTCCCTCGGTGAGGGAGGCTTAATGTAAGAGCTTGTACACTGCACCCCCAAAAGGCTCCCTCTTAGAGGGAGCTGGAAATTCGCCGTAAGCGAATTTTCTGAGGGAGTTTCCCTTACCTTGCCTTATCCCCTATTATGCGGTCTATCTGCTCCTCTATGTGCAGCAGGGAGCCGCGGTCTATGAGATAATCAAATACTATCACCTGATTTTGGGCAGCCATGTATTCATCAAGCAGGCTGCCCGTTTGATTGGCGTCGAAAAGCGGGCTGTCCGGCGCGGCTATAACGGCGCGGAAACGGCGCATGAAGCGGCGCATGGCCTTGGGATCGGTATCAAAGCACACGGGCGGGGCCTTGCGGTGGGAGGTGAATATCTCCACCTGCTCGGCAATAAGGTTGGCAAATTTGTTGCTTTGGCACAGTATGCCTATTGTGCAATCGTGCGGCAGGGCGCAAAGGCTCACAACCGTTTTACGGCTTAACGATACGTCCGCCGCCATCAGCTTTTCGCGGTTGCGCGTAAGGCTTTTTGCAACGGTATCGTAATGGGTAACGGTAGTGAGCACCAAGTCATAATCGTTCATAAGCTCGTCCGCGTCGTCGTCCATAATTATGGTGTCCACAAAGAAGGAGGATACCACTATGCCCGGAATATAGCTTAGCTGCCGCTTGAATACGGAAAGCGATTCCGGATTGCAGTCTATTACCGCTATGCGGGCGTAGCTTTCGGGCGGCGCTTTTTTGGCGAGGGCAATATGCAGCAGCGTGCCAATTTCCTTGTGGCTCAGCCCCATCGCCGCCATGCGGTCGTATGTTTGCTCCATCAGCTCCGCGGCCTTCCTTCGCGCGTCAAGGTTTATTGTTTCGCGCTCGTTATAAACATAGCTGCCGCTGCCGTGTATCACCTCTATTATATTGTTGTCGCTCAGCTCCTTATAAGCCTTTTTCACCGTGCCGCGCGCTATGCACAGCGTTTCGGCCAAGTCCCGCTCGGTGGGCAGCCTGTCCCCGGGCTTTAATTCCCCGCTTTTTATCATGCGCGTAAGCTGCTCCACAAGCTGCTTATATATGGGCGTTTTCTGCGAAAAGTCTATCGTTATCATGTTCCCTCCCAAAGTGGTACATTATCCGCCGCGTGAACAGTACCAATCAACCCCGCCAAGGGCTCCGCTAAAAGAATTGGTACATTATTCGCCGCATAAATTGCTATATTTGTGCTTGTATCCTATAATTATAATATACCAATTTGTACGCAGCATTTCAACCGGAACATATATTTGAAAGGGGTGTTTTTATTATGATAAGCCTGAACGGGCGCGACCTTACCATAGAGCAGGTGATAAGGGTCACGCGGGGTTACGAGGAAGTAAAAATAGCGGAGGAAGCCAAAGCGCCTATGGATAAGGCCCGCGCCTACGTTGAAGAAAAGGTGGCGAGCGGCGCGGCGATATACGGCCTTACGACGGGCTTTGGCAAATTTCAGGACAAGTATATCTCGATTCACGATACGGCGACGCTGCAAAGGAACCTTATAGTGTCCCATGCCTGCGCAATGGGCGAACCGTTTGCCGAGGATATTACCCGCGGAATAATGCTTTTAAGATGCAACGCGCTCTGCCGCGGCAATTCCGGCATACGCAGGAGCACCGTTGAAACGCTTATAGCCATGCTAAACGCGCATGTGCATCCCGTTATACCGCAAAAGGGCAGCCTTGGCGCGAGCGGAGACCTTGCGCCCCTTGCGCACATGGTGCTGGTTATGATAGGCGAGGGCGAGGCCGTGTATAACGGCGAACGCATGAGCGGCGCGGAAGCA
>ERZ773192.1412-NODE-1412-length-24228-cov-59.805155_pt1 | contig 24228 bp, 25 predicted proteins | sample MGYA00581010_ERZ773192 | MGnify/ENA primary metagenome ERZ773192 (study PRJEB29015, sample SAMEA2737741) | human gut metagenome | biome: human gut; feature: human-associated habitat; material: faeces | place: China | collected 2012 ...
AAACATTTCAAATAGCAATACCAGATGAATATAAGGAAAAGTAAAATTTCAGTTTTGTGTTGAATCTCTAAGCAAAATAGCTTATAATTTGACATGCTACATATAGTTATTATCCACAGTTATCGAGTAGGTGTTATCAATGCCGATAACAAAATGATAACATTAGCTCGTATAGGCAGGATAATATGGATATATCAAATAATCAAAAGAACGAGAAACATTACAGAGAATAATTCCTAAACAAAAAGCGTTAGTCTTTGTAGAGTTTGAATAGACAGATTGTTGTTTTTAAGAACTTGCAGGCTTTGATTTTACTAAGTTTTTGAAAACTTGGTTACAGAGCAAGTAATAAAAAAGTAATACTTTTCAGAAAAGAGAATAATTTTAGAGAGAACCACATAGGTGAATATTGCCTATGTGGTTCTTTTAATTTATAAGATCAGGTGCAAGCGAAGAGATATATCTTTAGAGATTGACTACTAACGCTATTGATATTATAATGGTTGCTAATTAAAACACTATTATGGTGGAGGAGGGGACATATTGGATTAAAAAATAGATGTGTTAATGATGATACGATAAAGATGAAGAAAGAGAGATTTGAGTATGAAAAAAATAATAATGATTTTTATAAGTGCGAGTTTTATTATGAGTCTTTGTGGATGTGATTTTGTTGATAATGCAGTCGATGATATGAAAAAGGATAGGGAGTGGGCAATAGAAAATAATGCTTTTACTGATGGAAATGGTTCAGGGAAAAAGAGTAGCGATGAAAATGATAGTAGCTCAGACAATCAGACAGTCGATCAGCCAAAAGAAAGTGATGATTCTAATGAACTAAAAGTCGGGGAGACAACAACATTTACTGTAGATCAAGGTGAAAAGGAAGGAGAGATTGAATTAACTATATTGAATTGGGGAAGCGTATGGAGTGATAATTATGCGCAAAATATAATCTGGTTTGATACGGAATTTAACAATGTAGGAGAAAATCCGGTAAATATATCAGCGGCTTTGTTTGCTGTTTACGCCGATGATTATTCAGTTGACTTATCGTATTTAGAGTCTGATGGATTGCAGACAACTTCATTGGATAGCGGTCGTAAGGCAAAGGGAAGGGTTTATGCTGTTGTCGATGCAAACTCTGTCAACTCAATAGAAGTTCAAGTGAGCAGCGCAGTGTGGGTATTGCAAAGGATAGATACTTCGGAACCTAATTCTGTTGAAACTGATTCCACAACAGAAAATGAGGTCGCTACAGAGGAAACTTCTACCTCGTATGGTGATTTTTCAGGAGAGTATACAGGATCTAAATATACAGCGACCGTAACCATGTACGCAGAAACGATGACTTCTTCAGATGATGAATTGGTATGTGGTACTATAGATATATTCTGTAATGGGGAGAAACTTTTTTCTAAAGATTTGTATTTGGAGGATGAAGACACTGCACCGTGGAACAAGCAATATGATGTATTGTGTTCTTTTGCAGGTTTTGATGTAGGTAAAAATTATGCTGGATTTACACAGAGTGCGGGGAAAAATAGTCTTGATTTAGGATTTGATGGAGAATATTCAGACACTCTGGAAATAAATAACTAGTCAGTTAAATTACTACATAATAAAAGCTGAACTTGTCAATATTGTGATTATTGGCAAGTTCAGCTTTTTATATTGTATTTAAGAAAGCAAGTAATGATTCTTTTTGAGAAGCATTTAGTTGGTATATTCGTTGTATAAGAGGATCATTAGTCAAATTTAAGCTTTCATCGTCAAAAAAATCTTTTAAAGAAATTCCCAGTGCCTGACATAATTGGAATAGCACTTCTATAGTGGGATTTTTGTTCCCAAGTTCAATATCACGGACGTAACTTTGGCTGATTCCAGCAAGATTGGCAAGTTTGTTGGTGGATATTTGCTTTTGCTCGCGAAAAAAGCGTAGTCTATCTCCGACAGGGTACTCATAGGGTTCATGTGTATTTGCCATATATGGAAACCTCCAATTAATTCATTATAGAGATAGACTATCAAAGTTTTTGAGATAAAATTACATCTAAAGAGTTGATAAGTTATCTTTATAGATATATAATTAATTGATGTTCTCCAAATATAACGAGATTACAGGATAGAAAAAATATTATATTTGTTACTACAATGGTTAAAAGGTATGGCAAATGTTCTATTTTTATACAAGACGATTAAACTATAAAATTAAATGAAAAGGAGATAACTAATGTTTTGTTCAAATTGTGGCGTACAGATAGATGATAATTCAAAATTCTGTTTTAATTGTGGGGTGAAAATAAAAAATTTCATTGATGTTCAGGCGACAGAATACTGTATTGGAAAAGAGCAAAATTGCAATTCCCAAGAAAATTTAACAGGATTTCCGTTATTGGGTTCTGAAGTTATGATAAAAAAAGGACTGATAAGATATTTAGATTTAAAAGATAAGGGATATAAGAAAGCCGATGAAATATATGCGGTTGCAAAAAAAAGATATGAAACCAAAGTGAAAAAATTAAAAAATGTTACATTGGATACGATGTCTGAGTTATTAAATAAAATAGGGCATGATGCGTGCAAGTCTATGAAAGAGTTTTGTACAGTTTACATGGATGACTTGAAAATATATGATTATTCCATAAGTGACTTTTTTCAAAAGGTACCTAATCACGGAAGCTGTTTGTCATACGTGAGCAGTGTTAGAGAGGATTTGCGTAGACAAGAACAAGCTTTAAGTGAGAAGGCGGCAGATAAAATGGTAGACAGAAGACTTCACAAGGAAAGTCGAGGCAGATTTGTGGGTGGAGGATTTGGAGTAGGAGGGGCCGTTAAAGGGGCTTTTCAAGCTGGGGTTTTAAATTTAATTACAGGAACTGCATATACATTAGTTAATGCTGCTGCCAATACGGTTACTTTAGCTGGAACTGCAATGAAAATGGCGAAAATAACAGAAGACTTAGACCCGGATGAGTTCTTTTCGTGTCTAAGGGAGGATTTAAATAATACAGTGGACTCTTCGTTAGATGAGTTGAAAGATTATTTGAGTGAAGATGATTTATGTAATATAAGTGAAGAGAATATCAAGAGTTCTGATTCTATATTGGAAAACATAAGAGATGGAAGGATTCCTGTAAATATGGAAAAGGAATATATAATAAAGGGATTAACATTAAATCCATTAGATGAAGGATACTATATTATTCTTCTATTACGACATCAGAAAGAAAATGTTTCTGTTATGAATATGATAAAAACGTTGCATATTCATATGGAGGATTTGTTATCAGAGTATTTATTGCATTATGAAGAAATTGATCAAAGCGAACGGTTTGATTATAAAGTTGATAAAAAAAAGATAACAGTAGACGATGCAATCGAATATAGAGATAAGATTAATTCTAATATTCAGAAAGTATATAATTTAATTGATAATAAACTTCGAATAAAAAGAAAAGACATACCAGAAGGATTTGTTGATCAGTTTGTCGTGGATTGGGTTGTGGGAGAACCTGATGAAAGATTATTAACTATAGAGTTAGCAAGTTTTTCAGAGGACTTTGTAGTCGAGTTTGGACCAATGTCAGTAAAGGCTGATAGCATCGATGAAGAGATTGAATATTTGATTGCAAGGGAAGAATTTGAGAAAAAGATAAATAATGATGCTACCAAGTTTTTATACGATATTTCACAGCCTGAATTATATCCATTTAACGATGATACAGGTTATGATGGTTATGAAAAATATTTGAAAGACTTTGTAGAAAAACTCGAAAATTTAGTGACACAAATGGATGAAATAGATTCAAAGCATTTGTTTGCAGGCATATTGATAGACGGATTAAGTTCGTTGCTGAAAGAATCAAAGAAAAAAATTGAGCAATTACCAGCAGCTAAATTAGAGTTTGAAGAAGCAAAGAAAAAAAGAGAGAAAATCTACGAATATAGATTAAATACCTTTAAAAAGTATTTTAATACACATGAGGAATATGGATCTAGTTACCACGATGTTTTTACAAGAGATATATCGGAGCAATTGAAATCAAAATTATCGACGAAATTTTCATTTAAACATAGTGAAAGGTTTTTATTTGTGTATGCCTATGAGGATGATTTGAACCATGGGGAGCTACTTACCGGTATGGTTATAACAGATCAGAGGCTATTTATATGGGGAATACGAGGAGAAGAAATATGGGAATTAGAAGACGTAAAGAAAATAGATGACTTTGTATTTGATACAAATACAATAAATATGCATGTTAAAGGATTTGATGACGAAGAGAAAGAGCATAAAGATGTGTTAGCTGCGCTGAATCCCATAAAAAACAGAAAAGAATTTTTGTATAAGATTAATTTGTACTTGAGAGAAATAAATACAAACTGCTATACAAAAAAGAATAATTTTCAAAATAGATCAGAGGCTTTGAAATGGGTGATGGATAATGAATGTGCTTCACATTTTAGACGCGGAGTAACTGGACATCCTTTTGTAGATTTAAAAACATTCAATAAATATGAAATAGCAAAGGATAATATATATATTCCACTTACATCAAAAATTCTGCTTATATATGATACTTCTTTTTGGGGAAACTGGAAACAGGGGATTGTGTTTTGTGATGATGCAATATATCAAAGTGTTGATTCTAAAAAAGATAAGAGAATAGAATGGACAACTTTTGCTACAGGTATAATAAGAAAGGATAAATCAGATTTTGGTGTGTACATAGGCGATATGTGGATTTCAGGGTGTAGCGATGATTGTCCAGCGATGATGAGATTGTTAAATGGATGGCGAGATGTTGTGTTAACATACTATGATTTGTTTGAACATAATGAGCTCCAAATTAGACATGAGAGCATAGTTAGTGATTCTATGTATTGTGTTCATTGTGGCCGGCAGATAAAGAGAACGGCAAAATTTTGTAATTACTGCGGTAATAGAATAACCACAAATGATAAGTAAGGGAGAATGGATTATGAAATGCAAAAAGTGTGGAACAGAATTTGAAGAAGGTATATTTTGTCCAGAATGTGGAGAGCGATATATATCAGAAGAAAAAAGAGAAGTAGAAGATAATGTGGAGACAGAGGAGGTGAAAAATTCTCAGCCTGAGCAAGAAACAGAAAAACAGAATGAGAGAGAAAAAAAAGTGTTAGAAACTGGGAATCCCCCTCAATATAAAGATGAAAAAGTAGTTATTAATAATCAAAATAGAATAATTCCACAAGCCCCAAAGCAGGATGAAAATGACAGAGCTCGAAGAGAGCAATTACTAATAAGTATGGCTGAAAAAGCAGAGAAGAAAAATACTCTGGGTGTAGTATCGTTGATTTTGAGTATTATTGGTTTGGTGACAACATTTATAGTTGTAGGTATTGTTCCAGATGTAATATCTTTAATTCTAAGCGTGGTGGCACTTTCTAAGAAGGGAAAGAAAAAGAAGGCTGCAACGGCAGGTTTGATTATATCACTTATAGGAACCGCTATTTGGATAGCAGAAGCGGTAATACTGGGATTGTGATTATTCCGTAATTTGGTACTTCCTGTTTATATATCATCTATATGATAACAATAAATCACAGAAAACAGGAAGGAGGATGATGTGATATAAACAGGCATACGATAGCAGTTATAGGACTTGCTGTACTTCAGGGAGTGGTTGTGTTTCTGAAGGAAACGGAACTCAGTGGAAAGTCGTAGATAACCACATATTTAATTTTAAAGAGAGATGAAGTTGTGTTTTCATCTCTCTTTTTCTATGCTCATTTTCGGGAAGGGGGTGAGAGTGTGAAAATGCAGCGTAGAGATTTATTAGAACAGGCATATCAGTTGATTGATGGAATGAGAAGTCTGTGTCAGCTTTTGGAATGTCCGGGAGTCCCACCGATCACAGAGGATGTCCTTGCGGTATTTGAATGTGTTGATGATGAAGTGCTCCGGCTCATTGATGAAGCAATGAAATTGGATAGCGATGATGACGAGGAATAATCATAAGGAGAAAAGAGTTACATGCAGAAGATTATTATTTCGATACTGTCTACAGTGATTGTTATTTGGAATGAACTACAAGACAGAAATGGAAAGAATAGAGAAGAAAACAAAGGTGAAAGGAGAAAAAAATAATATGGCAGCAAATGTAGAAACGATGTTTAGCGTAAGGGAAAAACCATGGCATGGCCTTGGTGTTGTAGTAGAGGAGGCTCCATCATCAGAGGAGGCATTAAGACTTGCCGGATTTGATTGGAGAGTAGTGCAGAAATCATTGTATACAAATTCAGGACTGGTTGATGGGTATAAGGCGAATGTAAGAGAGTCCGATAATACTGTGCTTGGGGTTGTTACAGACAGGTATAAGGTTGTTCAGAATACAGAAGCTTTTGCGTTTAATGATAATCTGCTGGGAGAGGGTGTAAAGTACGAGATGGCCGGATATCTTCAGGGAGGGAAGAAAGTATGGATTCTGGCAAGGCTTCCGAGAGAGTACATCATGTCTGGAGAGTGAATAACACCATATCTTGTTTTTAGCAATACTCATGATGGTTCGGGAGCTGTGAAGGTTGCAATAACACCAGTGAGAGTTGTTTGTAATAATACATTGAATCTGGCATTAAGCACCGCAAACAGGTGTTTCAGTATGGTTCATACAGGTGATATAAAGGGTAAGATTGATGAGGCAAGCACTCTTGGAAGTTAGTAAAGAAAAGCAGATAATCATGTTGTTTACACCTGATGAGTATTCTGATTCTGTTAAAAATATGTATGAGAGCATCGCTAACGTGCGAGAGTTAAAATTAAGCGCCGATGAAAAATATGTAGAAGGGATTGAGAGTTAATGGCAAGAGATAGAGTTTATATTAATTCAAACTATAGGTCTGAAATTGATGAGATGAAAGACAGAGATATTTTAGGATTCAGTATGGTTGAAAATAAAGATTCATTCCTCCTTGCTGTTGCTATGGGGGTTGATTCTTCTGAGGCTGTAAAAAGTAAGGATGGCTGGTTCCTCATGAAAAATCTTAAGACTACAGATAAAGCTTTACTGGCAGCAGTTCTTCTAGGAACTGCAAACGATGATAGTGATGTAGATGCTTTTGCAGATATTGAAAAGGCTTTAGACTTGTGTGAACAATGCGCAGAATCTGGCTTTAAGGATTTGAGAAAGCGTATTATCGATGCAGGAAAAGATAGAGAAATATTGGAACGAAGGATGATGAAAGAACTAGACTTGTTATATACAACAAATGTGGAAGCAGATATTTAAGTAGAAATTTCACCAATGCATTAAAAAGATCAGCGTTCATCTCCGAGTATTGTTCTGTTAGTAAATGATGACAAGAGGGCAGCCAAGAGGCTGTCCTTTTTTAATGGATGAGATTTTGGTAATCCTTAAAATAATATTTAGTGAAAAAAAGTTGCATAAAAAATAATCGATGATATAATAATGATAAGTAAATAAAAAAAGTGACTTGGAGGAATGAGCCATGATTATAGAGGTAAGAGCAAAAAACTGTTATGCATTTGAGGATGATATTACATTTTCAATGAAAGCAGATATGCGAAATAAAAAATTTGGAGCAAATGTTCACAAAGAGAATAATTTTAATGTCCTTAAAACGGTAGGAATATATGGACCAAACAATGCCGGTAAAACATGTCTAATCAAGTGCATTAGGGCAATAAGAAATGTACTTTTAAATAAGAAGAATGGACTGATGCCAAATATATTTACTGATAGTGATGTATGCGAGTTAGGTGTTACATTTATGGTATCTGGAAGAAAGTTTTCTTATGATTTTAAGTATGATGCAGAAAAAGAAGAATATATATATGAGTCATTTTCGGAGATATTTAAAGATCAGTACAACAACGAAAAGGAAGTTTGTTGGTTAAAAAAAGATACTGTTAGTGAAATATATGAGTGTATTGATGAATCTGTTCAGACTATGATTTCAGTTGTATCAAAGAATAATTTGTTATGCTATGTGGTAGATACAAGTAAATTCGAACATATCAATGAGATGAAGCAGATTCTTGTCGGATTTGCAGAAAAAATTGATATCATCAATATGAATAACATACCTATGCAGCACACGATTGAACTCATGAAGAATAAGAATCAGTTGCAGCAGAAGGTTGTTGGGTTCATAAAAAATGCTGACTTATACATGGATAATTTTGAATATGTGGATATGGATAGGATACAGCTGAAAACTGGTGAAGGCGTCGAAAAGCCAGATGAGAAAGTGCTAGATATTCCAGAGAACATTATGGATCAAATCAGATTGGTATCCACTTATAAGGGAGTCCATGTGCCAAGCATGATGTTTGACTCCACAGGAACAAAGAAGATTGCGGCTATTGCCAGCTATGTAATTGAAGCACTTGAACAAGGCAGGATTTTAGTCGTGGATGAGTTGGATAGCAGTATTCATTTTAAGCTTACCAGGGCGATTGTTGCGATGTTTAATAATGAATTAAATACAAGTGCACAGATGATATTTACAGTACATGATATAAATCTTATGGATTGCAAAAGAATGTTCCGGAAGGAGCAGATTTGGTTTGTTCATAAGGATGAAGACGGCGTATATGTGTATTCACTTGCAGATTTTACAGCACAGCAGGGCGTACGAGATACAACAGATGTTATGGAAAAATATAGGAAAGGTGCACTTGGAGCTTTACCTGATCCAGAATTGATTAACTCTTTGCTTAGCATTAAAAGTGGTGTAAAGGGGGATGATGCCGATGCCAAATAAGCTCCCTAAGTTTTTCGACAATCACAAAATTTGTATTATCTGCGAAGGCAATGAGGAATATGAATATCTAAATCGGTTAAAGAATTTAAAAGTGTGGAATGAGCAATATGATATCTCATTGGTTAATGCTGGTGGAAATGGGAATATTCCAGCGAGATATCAGGACCGCTATCAAAATGGAGCAGACGAACTTGTACTTGTATTCTGCGATACAGAAAAGAAACCGCATGAGCAGTATGAAGACATTAAACGTAAGATTAATGAGTTTTATGGTGTGGATAGTGCAGCGAATGAAGTGATTATATTTGGTAATCCATGTACGATGCAGATTATATCTAAACATTGGACCGATGAGAATCTGAAATCTCCGGCAAAACCAGTGAATTAAATATATGTTTGGTTTTTTGCACAAGCAAATGCAGGAAATGAATAAGAAATGTTATACAGGGATAAAAGGTTTACCGAATAATGTTGAAACTAATTTGTTTTATGAATTATATCAGCCAATTGAAGGAAGAAGTCGTTTTTCAAATGAAAGAAGTGCATTTTCGTATGTACATAATTTAAATAGCAGTCATCCATATGATGTATATCATGCGAGACAGGTACTTAATACTATAAAGCCGTTGGTGAATAAATATGTTGAATTTAATAATACAGAGTCACAGAAAGAGACAAATTTGCTATTACAAATTGCAACTTATTTTGATGCGTTAAAACAGAATGGATATATAAACAGAAGTATCCCAAATACAATTGAGTATAGAGGTCATTTTTATTCGTCTGAAAAAGATGTAGAACTGGAAGAATTCGATGAATGAGTTTAAAATCAAGATGATTACGAAAGAATATTTATAGCCAGATTAGATATGAAAGCTTATTAGGAAAGAAGGTGTAACACTAATGACCGAAGAAGAATTTAAAGAAATATTAGATAAAGAGGAAACTGATACAGTTGAATTTAAGTCTTGGATAAATGCAAGAAATATGAAAGAAATTATTTCTCTTGCTGTTGATGAATTAATTGCATTTGCAAATACTAAGGGAGGAACAGTTTATTTTGGAGTAGAAGATAAGCCAATTGAAGTTACTGGCTGTGATAGGAAGTATGATGGTCAGCGTATTATTGAGGGAATTTATGATAGAACTGTGCCACCATTATTTACAGAAATATCAGACTTCGAGTATCAAGGAAAACTCGTTATTGCAATATCAGTTAAAGCAGATGGAAAGACATATACCACTACAGATGGCAGATGTCTGAAGAGATTAGGTAGAAATTCAAAACCTGCATATCCGGATGAGTTGAGCAATTTTTATTCTTCTGCGCAGAATCCAGATTTTTCTGGCAGAATTATAGGCGAAAGTACTCTGGATGATGTAAATAAGTTAGAAGTGTACAGCTTGAAGGAAAAACTAAGAGTCAGGGATTCTAAATCTACATTACCAGATTTGGATGATATAGATTTTTTGAGAGACTTACAGCTCATAAAATATGATGGAGATGTAGAACGTCTGACTATTGCTGGTCTGCTCTTTGTGGGAAAAGAAACCTCGATTCAAAGATTGTTACCGCAGGCGGAAGTTATATATTTACATTATTCAGCTGATAATTTAGAAGAATACGATGCAAGACTTGATTTAAAGCTGCCATTAATAAGCGTTATTGACAAGTTGACCGAGAGAGTACAAGCATACAGTAAGATAGAGAACATTCAGGTAGGATTATTCAGACTTGAGGTGGAAGATTTTCCGGAGAGAGTATTTCAGGAAGCACTTCTCAATGCGTTGTCTCATAGAGATTATCAGAGCAATGCAGCAGTTTATGTAAAACAATATCCGGATAAAGTAGTTATTGAAAATCCAGGCGGATTCCTTGATGGAATTACAGAGGACAATATCATAACGCATCCATCTATACCAAGGAATAAACTGATAGCAGAGACACTGCAAAATTTGAAATATGTTCAGAGAACAGGTCAGGGAGTAGATATCATCTTTAAGGACATGGTTTCAATGGGGAAGCCTTATCCAAGATACAGATCGTTTAATGATGCAGTTTCTTTGACAATATTCAGTGCAATAGATAACACAGAATTTGTTAAGTTTATTACCGAAGTACAGGATAAAAATAGTAAAATTATGCCTTTGGCTGAAATGATGATATTAAGAGACTTAATGGACAACAGGAAAGAGCAGTTGTCAGAACTATCAAGAAAAGTCCAAAAATCGTTTGATGAAACAAAAAAGTCATGCAATGAGCTGGTTAACAGTGGGTTGATAGAGATTGTTGGCAAGGAATATATGCTTACAGCTAAGGTATATGAGGCATTAAAATCGGACGTGGAATATACAAGGGATAAAACAGTCCAGTATATCAAGGCTAAAAATATGATTTTAGAATATCTGCAGACAAATGATCAGATAACATCTGCTAAGATACAGGAGATGTGCGGCTTTACTAAGCAGCAGGCGAGAAGTGTCATTGATAAAATGAGGAGTGAAGAACTGATAGATATTTGCAGGAAAGGAAATAAATCATATTATGTGAGACTTTAGTGCTTTGAGTTTTCTTTCGAGTGGATTTTTGAAAAAACTCGAAAGAAAACTCGGAGGATAAGGAGAAAATGTGTTGGTAAATAAAGAAAATTATAATATGCTTATATTAGATGAACTTCAAAAATTGGAAAATTTATCATCTGAGTATGAGCCGATACTTATGCTTATTAGTAAAAGAATTAGAAGAGATTTGTGGCAAAGTGGTAACAATGATGCAATACTATATAAGATGTTAAGCGAGTGCAGAAAACAGTTTGATGTAGATTATAAATATATAGGAAAATATACCGAGGATATGTTTATAGATTATATAATGAGCATTAAGCAGTATTCTGTGTTTTTAGGGGTACATATACAGCCATATTATTTTGAAAAATTCGTATCGGATGTAAGATTAGAGAATTCTAGAAACATTATCGAAAAACAGTGGGATAATATCATATGTGCCGCAGAAAATAGTGATAAGGCATTTATAGACATTTTTGACGATGTTTTTTCAAAATGTATAGACCAATATGACGATGTATTTTTTCATACATTAAGTGATAGTGATGTTTTATGTAGAGTGGTTCCAGAGTGGGGCTGGGATGAAAGCAGATTTATCCCATGGGATAATATATATAATATGAATAGATGGAATCCACCAGGAAAAACATATTTGTACCTGTCTTTTGGTGAAAACGAAAGAAAATATAGTGATGAATTATCAGTTAGTGAATATATCTGTTTAGAAGAATACAGAGCTGAAAAAGGTGATAAATATTCATTTTGTCATTTTAAACCGATAAATAAGGGCAGAATTCTGGATTTATCGTATAATGATGTAGAATTGTGGAAAATTGAAATGGCATTGGATAAATATCAGGAAATAGTTAAAGAATTATTTGTTAATTCAACATTATCTGATCAAGCAGAATTAAAGAAAATGGGAACAACCAAGAGAAGCGTTAAGCGGTATATCAAGAAAAATGTCGATGATACATTAATTGATAGAGCTATTATTGAGAAAGCAATTGCAAAAATATATTTAAAGATGATATGCAATACGATTTATAAAAAGGTAGACGAAGATGATAATGCCGGAAAAGAGAAAGCATATAAATCATTTCATATTTTGGCAGGGTATTTGGAATCGAAAGGCATTACAGGGATTATATATCCATGTACAAGAACAAAGAAAATTATAGGAAAGAATCTTGTGTTGTTTAATAGATATGATGCAGTTCCTATCAAGGATAGTATTCGAGAAATTATTTATAAATAGATATATGGTTATATATATTGCTTGTAAATAATGTTGTCAAGAATTTCGTATATTATCAGCAGATGAAATAATGGTATTGTCTCGAGTCTCTTTCGAGTTATTTTTAGAAAAACTCGAAAGAGACTCGGAGGATAACTTAAACCACAGAGAGACTATGTGTGGTTAAGTGAATTCATTCATAGCATCTACATACTCTTGCAAACCATCTGCTCTGAGAGCAAGTTCTGCATACAGTAGAGGAGCATCCTGTGCAAGTCTTTAAAGATATACAATATCATTAGGATTACCCAAAATGACAGGTGAATTATATTTCTGGCAATTGATTATGAATGGTTTACTGTCATTTGCATATACAACAATGGAATCAGTGTCAGATTTATACATACCAAACAGATAAATAAGATTATTGCTCATTGTGAGGGCCTCCTTCCCAGAGATACTTAGCACCATCAAGTAAGTCAATGATGGCAGAAAGCATATTATTATGGCTGGTCTGCAGCTCTGTGATTTCATTGCTGGTAGGTAGATTATCGGGATTATGATCCTGATAATATCCAACAAATGCTTTCTGCATTTCAAGTAATTGAAGATACGAAGCATTGACAGTCTGTACAAGCGGATAGATAGTTTCTTTCTTACCGACAATGCAGATGCGGTTATATATGCAGGAACGGACGAAGTAATCTTTCTTCATCATTCCACTGGCAGCGATGCGAGCTTCAATTTGTTTACGTTCAGCATCAGAAACTCTAAAACTGATAGTTGGGAGTTTGTGTTGGTTACTCATGGTAATGCTCCTTTCGTTTTGAATGGCAGTAGAGTGACGATTTTAAATCACTCGCAAGCCACAGTTGATTATTCATAATAATTAATAAAAAAGATATTGAGGGCTTTGAAGACAAATTACATAATAAATTAATGATAACTGGTTTTAATGTATTATAAAAAATAAGTTAGTGGAGAAAGTTATTGATATGTCAAATTTATTTATTATAGGAAATGGCTTTGATATAGCACATGATTTACCAACAAAATATGCAGATTTTAAAAAATATCTTAGTGATAGAATAAAGATTAATCAAGGTATAAAATATATTGATGAAGATTACATAAAAATCACTGAAATTCCTTCTTTACCAGAACAGAAAATTTGGTGTAGAAAAGGGGTTTGTGCTGAATATTGGAAGGAAGAACGCTTAATTTATTGGCTTATGGATGAGGTATCTAATAAAAAATCCGATATGAAATGGTCTGATTTTGAAACATATTTAAGTGAACTTAACATTCATTCTGTACTTGAAAAATGGGGATACACTATTGACAATGCTATGAAAATACAAGAAACAATATGTGATATTAGTGGTTTCTTTTTTCGGTGGATTAATACTATTGATTTGTCAAAAGTTCAAAAGAAATCAAATTTAGAAAAAATAATTAGAGGAGATACAGATTTCGTTTTATCATTTAATTATACGGAAACGCTTGAAAGAATATATGGGGTATGTAAACAAAATATCTGCCATATACATGGGATAAGAGAGACAAATTATGAAGAACAAAAACGTAAGGATATGGTTTCAATCGGTAAGGATTATTGTAATTTGATTATTGGATATGAGGAGGAATTATTAAATTTAAAAGAGCATAATTTACTTTATAGTGATGAAAATATAAGAAATGCTATTCTTATTGCTAAAACGGGATTGATAAAGGATGTGGATCAAAATATATTTAATGAAAAAGCATTTTTTGAAAACATTGAAAAAGCAGACATTCAAAATATATATTCAGTGGGGTTATCATATTCAAATGTAGATATGCCATATATTAGGGAGGTATGTGATAGAATTGGGAAATCGAAGAAAATAAAAGAGCATATGTGGTATCTTGAAGAATATGATTCGACTGAACGTCGGAATGAATTTAAAAGAAAAATTACAGAGGCAGGGTATAATGGTAGTTATGCAGAATTTAGAATGTAGATGTGTTAGCAACATTTGTTAAAACATTAAACCAGTCTCTTATATAAAAAGTGAGACTGGTTTAATTAAATCAATTGAATTCATTCCTAGCATCTACATATTCCTGTAATCCATTAGGTTTGCAAGCCAATTCAGCATACAGCAGAGGATTCTCCTGTGCCAGCCGATATAGATACATAATATCATCCGGCGTATCGAGCAAGACGGCTGAATTGTATTTTCCACAACTGATAGTAAGAGGCGTTCCGGTATATGTATCATTGATGGCATTAACAATAACGGAATTTGTATCAGGTTCATACATGCCAAATAGGTAACGAGGATTATTTTGCTTCATGGTGTTCTCATTTCCACAGATACTTAGCACCATCAAGCAGATCAATGATGGCTGTAAGAATATTATTATAGTCGGTCTGCAGTTCCTTGATTTCATCGCTTGTAGGAAGATTGCTTAAAGTTTGATGTTCACAGCATTCAATAAATGATTTTTGCATTTCAAGTAATTGCAGATACAGAGCATTAACAGTCTGCACAAGAGGATATATAGTTTCTTTCTTGCCGACAACGCAGATGCGGTTATAGATGCAGGAACGGACAAAGTAATCTTTCTTCATCATTCCGCTGGCAAGGATGCGAGCTTCGATTTGCTTGCGTTCAGCATCACTGATTCTAAAACTTATAGTTGGGTGTTTGTGTTGATTGCTCATAGAAAAGCTCCTTTCATAGTGGGTGTGGCAGCAGGCACGAGTAAGAACCCGCAAGCCACATTTGATTATTCGCTTTTAGTAGTAAAAGTAGATTATATCTGCCATGGATTTCGTAGATGCAATATTTAATAATTGCAACTGATTTGCTACTAAAGTTTTTGAAAACGATATGAAAAGAGTAACATTAGATGAAACAGATGCGGTGGAATGCCGCATAAAATCAGCATTTTTGATTTGATGATACTTCCTTTGGGAAGAGTTTGAATAATGTACATGAGCCAAGAAATGCCGAATTTACGGTGTTTCTTGGCTCGTTTTTGATTGCGTGACAATCAAATGACAATAAAGTTTAGTGTGTGGTGAGTAAAGAAAAACGTATTTGATTTATTGTGATTACTGTTGATAACAATACATATATTAGAAATGTATTAAATGTGTAGCATATAAGCTGTTACAGTGGCTATTATGATTAATAGCACGAGTATGTAGAGAACAATCATAACTTTATCTTTTAGAATAAGAGTTAAGAGTGTTTTTCTAGAGGTATTTTTGTACAAATCATAATCATTAAGAATTTCTTTACATTGTTTCTCTAGTTCGTTTAGTTTTGAAAAAGACATTTCTTTGGTTGAGGAAAGTGATGAAACATATTTGTTGAGTTTATCGAGTATTTTTTGTAAACCAGATTCGTTAATATGTAAGTCCATAAGTTCATCTTTTAATGATGTATTCATTTTTTTGCATTCTTTCAAAAGATCGCTGACCAATCTATCTTTAGATATCCAATTTACATCTATATGTGCTTTATAATATTCTTCTTCAGTTGATATACCTTCTTTTTCCATTTCATTATGCATTTTAATGTCAGAATCATATGAGAATTCTTGAACAGTACGTATTCCAAAAAGCATACCACTGGTATATCCCAATTTTCGTAACAATAGATCAAAAGAGTTTATTTGATTTTGGAAATCTCCTTGAATCAAAAAAATTCGTGAAACAATAATACCAGATATTATACCTCCAGATATTCCTAATATTAAGTTCCAAAAAAGTTGAAATACAGACATAATCTTCGTTCCTTTCATTTGAAATATAATGTTTAATCCTTTTTCGGTTTCCTTTTCCTCTTCACATAAGAGAAATCCGGAAACAAGTCTTTTAACAATTCAGCAGTTTCTTCTGCATCGTCATATTCATCCATATTTTGAACAAGTAGCTGATCGTCATCATTGAGATTCAACGAAACAGTGTATTCTTTATTTGGACCTATTGGATTCATTGGGTACTTCACCTCTTTGAGGTAATATTCCGTTTCTGATATTTCGTTATCTTCCAGTTTGTCTCGTAAGTGTGCCCAATACTCAACCATCTTTCGGAAGTTAACAAGGTCTTCCTGTGGACGGGGACCGGCACTTGGAAGCCGCTCTTCGAATTTGAAGCATACTTCTCCATCTTTCATAGTAGGTCGTAGTCCGTATGCCCATTCAATGTCAAACAGCACATGAAGAGCACTGAATATATTTGCTACATCAGGGTCGGACAACGCATAAAAGCTGACACCTAGATTGTTTGCAATATTTAATAAAGTGGCTTCATCCGGATATCTGTTTCCAAGTTCATAGTTTCTGATAGTGGATTCGTTTAATCCACATTTATCGGCTAATTCTTTTTGCGTCATGTCAGATGCAATTCTGAAATTTCGAATCAAATAGCCTACTCGGCTGGTGAATTTCTCGCCCATTTTAACTGCTCCTTATTTGTGGAATGAGTGTTGTAGAATGCACGAAGGCACGAGGTACAAAACATGCATATAAAATTAATACTTAATATGTTTTCTGCGAAGGCAAAAATTCGAAAAACCTTCGGTTTTCCTCGTTCGCGGGCGCGTTCTCATGGTGCTTTGCCGCTTGTTTATGCTTCGCATATCAATCGTCAAAACTCCATGCTCACTTTGCCTTCGCGTACATTATATCACTAACAGTGCAAAAATGAAATGTTTTTTGCCGAAAAGTATTGACAGTACAAAAATGAACTGATAATATAAAACGCATCAAAACCGTTCGAAAATGAACTGAATAATAAAAACAAAAGAGAGGAGGTATTAACTTATGGAGAACAAGAGATTTTTGACAGCACAGGATGTCATGGAAATGCTGGGAGTATCACTATCGTATTCCTATAAACTGATACGACGGCTGAATGCGGAACTTGAGGGTGATGGATTCGTGACAATAAAAGGACGTGTCAGTACACAGTATTTTATGAAACGAATCTACGGGCTATCTACGGATAAGGAGGTGGGATAGATGGCGGTTATCAAGAATAATACAATGATGATTACACACTACAACAGAAGGTTGATTTTATCGAATCAGCTTTCTGTTGGTTATATACCAATATGCATGCAAATACTAGACCTAAGTAGGAAAAATTGGCAGATGGGAGGCAAAAATACATGGAAGAAATAAACATTTATGGATATATGCGAGTGTCATCCAAGGAGCAAAATGAGGATAGACAGAAAATCGCATTAACGGAGATGGGAGTACCTGAGAATAATATTTATATGGATAAGCAGTCGGGTAAGGATTTTGAGAGAACACAATATAAGCGGTTATTGCGAAAATTAAATGAAAACAGTGTGCTGTATATCAAGTCGATTGACCGCTTAGGCAGGAATTACGGGGAATTGAATGAACAATGGCGCATTATCACGAAAGAGAAGAAAGCAGATATTGTTGTTATAGATATGCCACTGCTAGATACCCGCAGAGAAAAGAATCTGCTCGGAACATTTATCAGCGATGTTGTTCTGGCATTGCTCAGCTATGTCGCAGAAAACGAACGTACCAATATCAAGCAAAGACAGGCGGAGGGAATTGCAGCGGCAAAAGCAAGGGGCGTAAAGTTCGGCAGACCACCATTACCAATTCCAGAAAACTTTTATCAGATGCACAAAGACTGGCGGGCAGGGAAAATCACAATAGAAGAAGCAGCAAAGGCTTGTAATATGTGCCCTAAGACGTTTTACAGCAAGGCAGTAAAATATGAAAAATCCAGTTAAATAGTTCATGTGTTCTAACTGAAATGGTATACATTTCCAGTAATCGTATACATAAAACCATTCTTACATATTGTATCACGAAATCAGTCGAAATTCAGTAATTTTCTGTCAAAACTTCGTGAAATTTCACAGTTACAAATCCAAATTTTTCTCATGAAAAAAAGTATACATTTTTTCCAAGCTGGCTATCAAGGATAGCTGGCTTTAGAAATGAGGATAAAAATGGATAAGTTAATTAATCTGAATACTTATCCGGTCAGTGAAAATCTTAAAGCATTGCTGAAGGATAAGACAACAAAGAAAAATATTATATTTGCAACTTCGGTATATAGTTCTAAAGGTACTCCAATCAAGGAAACGGAACAAATGACGGAGGAAATCTTAAAAGGATTTACGCAGTATGAGATACAACCGAGGGTGCTAAAGAATAAGGAACAACAGCAGGAGCGTACCAAAGCCAAAGCAGAGGTGTTTACGCCTTCATGGATTTGCAACAAAATGAATAACCACTGTGATGAGGAGTGGTTTGGAAGAAAGAATGTTTTTAATACTGAACAGGAACAGGGTTGGCTGGTAAACACAGAAAAAGTGGGGTTTGACACAGAGGATGGATGGAAAAAATATGTCGATTCCAAAAGGCTTGAGATTACCTGTGGCGAAGCTCCCTACATCGTGTCGCGTTATGATGCAGCTACCGGAGAACTGCTTGAGATTAGGCAGCGGATAGGAATTTTAGACAGAAAACTACGTGTGGTAAATGAAAATACAGTCAATGAAACAGAATGGTTCAAATGGGTGCTTCGGGCATATCAGAGTGTGTATGGTTATGAATTTCAGGGAGACAGCCTTCTGATTGCAAGAATCAATCTGCTAATAACTTTTGTGGACTATATGCAGGACAGGTGGGGTAGAGTTCCAACAGATGCAGAACTGCGAAAGATTGTGAATGTCATTGTCTGGAACCTGTGGCAGATGGATGGAATATCCGGGACAATCCCTTTTGGAAAGCCCAAAGAGGAATACCATCAATTTAGTCTATTTGACTTTGTGGTAGCAGATGAGCCGGAAAAGCAGGATACAGAAGAACCGGAAGAAGTGTACTGCCGGATCTATGACTGGCGTAGCGATAAGTCACTGACATACAAAAGCATGAAGGAAGGTAGATGATATGAAGTTTGATTTTGCGATTGGAAATCCGCCGTATCAAGATAATGCCATAGGAGAAAATGATACATATGCACCACCGGTATATAACAAATTTTTAGATGCGGCTTATGCGGTAGCAGATTCTGTGGAAATGATACATCCGGCAAGATTTCTATTTAATGCTGGATCTACTCCGAAGGCATGGAATGAAAAAATGCTAAATGATCCACATTTTAAAGTAATGCATTATGAGGAGGATGCTTCTAAGGTATTTGCCAATACGGATATTAAAGGTGGAGTAGCTATTACTTATCGAACTTCTGATGCTAAGTATGAACCCATTGTTGTATTTACTAAATATCCAGCACTCAATCATATTCTTCATAAAGTAAACAATACGATTGATTTTGTTCCGATGGATACTCTTGTAGTTACACGTACCGCTTATCGTTTAACTGAAAAGTTACATCAAGAACATACGGAAGCGATGGATCAGTTAAGCAAAGGACATCCATACGACATGTCAACGAATATATTTAATCGGCTTCCTCAGTTCTTTTTTAATGAAGCACCTAATGACGGTAATAAATATATTCGAATTTTGGGAAGAGAAAATTCTCAAAGAGTATATAAGTATATTCGTTCCGATTATGTTAATCAGCCTAAAAATTTGTTTCAGTATAAGATTTTTTTACCAAGCGCAAATGGAAATGGTGTTTTTGGAGAAACGCTTACTGCACCTGTATTAGGTATTCCGGGAATAGGATCTACGGAAACATTTATCAGTGTGGGATGCTTTGATAGCAAGGCTGAAGCAACAAATCTGTTGAAATATATAAAAAGTAAGTTTGCCAGAGCTATGTTAAATGTATTGAAAATTACGCAGCATTTAACGCCTGATGTATGGAAATATGTCCCTCGTCAAGATTTCACTGATAAATCCGATATCGACTGGTCTGTATCCATAGCAAACATTGACAAGCAACTCTATAAAAAATATGGGCTTTCCGAAGAGGAAATCGCATTTATCGAAACTAATGTAAAGGAGATGGAATAGCATGAATAAACCTAACATTCAAACAACCAAACAGGTAGTTCCGATGCTTTATGGCTATTCCACTCCGGAAGTAGTTCGACATAATGGCTGGACGAAGATAGGATATACAGAGCAGGATGTAGAAACTCGTATCAATCAACAGACACATACTGCTGATGTTAAGTGGCATCTTGAATGGAAAGGAAATGCCACTTTTGATGATGGTTCAGGGGAGACATTCATAGATAAGGACTTTCATGCTTATTTGCGGAAATCCGGTATAGAGCAGGAAAAAGGCAAGAATAATGAGTGGTTTCATGTGGATGGTGCTACATCAAAGCAGATGTTTCGTGATTTCAGGGAAGATCATGGTATCCTAAAAACCACAGATGCAGTGATTCCGTACAAATTGCGTGAGGAACAGCAGCGTGCGGTTACAATGACGGTTGATTATCAGGCAGCGCATAAAGATGGCGAGTTCCTTTGGAATGCCAAGCCGAGATTTGGAAAGACATTATCGGTCTATGATTTTGTGCAGAAAACCGGTGCAGAAAAAGTACTGATTGTGACAAACCGACCAGCAATTGCAAATTCGTGGTTTTCAGATTATGCCAAATTTCTGGGTAGTGAATCAGGGTATCTTTTTGTGAGTGAAGTTGATGCACTAAAAGGGAAAAGAGGTGTGTTGACAAGAGAAGAATATACACATTTTCTTTTAGGAAAAGACAGTGAAAATGTAAAATGTATTGAATTTGTATCCTTGCAGGATATGAAAGGTTCCATTTATTTTGGAGGTCAGTATGATAAATTAGGTGAGGTCGCAAATATGGAGTGGGATATCCTTGTCATCGACGAAGCACATGAGGGTGTGGATACCTACAAAACAGATGTTGCATTTGATCGTATTAAGCGTAAATTTACGTTGCATTTGTCAGGAACACCGTTTAAAGCACTTGCCAATAATAAATTTGCTGATGATGCTATCTATAACTGGACTTATGCAGATGAACAGAAGAAAAAACGTGACTGGGATGTTTCAGCAGAGGAAGAAAATCCGTATTCAACATTGCCACAGCTTAATCTCTATACTTATCAGATGTCAGAAATTATCAAGGATGAGCTTCAGCAGGGCATAGAAATTGACGGGGAGACAGAAGAATATGCATTTGATCTGAATGAGTTTTTTGCGGTTACCAATGGTAAGTTTAACCATGAATCTTCCGTTGATAAATTTCTCGATGCCCTGACAAGACAGACAAAATTTCCATTTTCTACGGAAAAATTGCGAGATGAATTAAAGCACACCTTCTGGCTGCTCGATAGGGTAGACAGTGCAAAGGTGCTGGCAAAAAAATTAAGGGAACATCCAATATTCCAGGAATATGAAGTTGTTCTTGCTGCTGGCGACGGCAAACTGGACGATGATGAGGAAACAATGAAATCTTATGATAAAGTGGTTGCGGCTATTGCACAGCATGAAAAGACCATTACTTTGTCGGTAGGACAGCTTACGACAGGAATTACAATTCCAGAATGGACAGCAGTGCTGATGCTTAGTAATATGCGATCCCCGGCACTTTATATGCAGGCGGCATTCCGGGCACAGAATCCTTGTCTGTTTAAAGTTGGGACATCTTTCAAGAGAAAAGAAAATGCTTATGTATTTGACTTTGATCCGGCAAGAACCCTTACTATTTTTGAGCAGTTTGCCAACAATCTGAATCCTAATACAGCGAAGAGCGGCGGTACTGCAGAGGAGCGGAAGGAAAATGTAAAGGAATTGCTTAATTTCTTCCCTGTAATTGGTGAAGATGAACAGGGAGAATTAGTAGAACTGGATGCGGAAAAGGTACTGACAATTCCGAGAAAAATTCGTTCTATTGAGGTTGTAAAGCGTGGGTTTATGAGCAATTTCCTGTTTCAGAATATCAGTAACATCTTTGGGGCGCCGAAGGAAGTCATTGATATTATCACAAAGTTTGAACCAATAGAAGAACCAAAGAGCAAGGTAAATCTGACGGAGGAAGTGCAGAAAGATCTATCGCTGGATGAAAATGGGGAAGTGGCTCTTAGTGATGAATTTGTGATTGGAAGAACACAGGATGTTTTTGGCGATAAAATTTATGATGTGACATCTCAGGTACAGGAAACAATGACGCAGATGAAGCAGGCACCGGACAAGGCGCAGAAAGCCATCGACAAACTGAAAGAAGCAGTAAAACAGAGTGCAGTCAAGGCTGTTGTGGATACTGCGCAGTCTACCTATGGCTCTGATATGAAAGCAGCAGATAAAAGACAGATTGAATCAAAATTGAATCATGAAGCCGATCGGATGATTGATAAGTTGCATACCAATTATGAGATTGAGCGAAATGTTATAGAAAATCAACGTGTTGCTGAACAGCAGGCAAGATATGAAACCGGTAAAACCTCAGAGCAGATTGATAAAGAATTTGAGCAGAAGCAGAAAGTGGCTATGGAGAAATTCAATGAGGAACTGACAACTGCTATTTCTGATTTTGCAAAAGAATCTACAAAAGAGACAGTCAAGACCATAGAAACCAAGAAAAAGGAGCGTGAAAAGGAAACAATCGAGGATGGTGTCAGAGATCATCTGCGTGGTTTTTCGAGGACAATCCCGTCATTCCTTATGGCATACGGAGATAATACGGTAACACTTGCGACTTTTGATACGATTATTCCAGATAAAGTGTTTCTTGAAGTGACAAGCATCACACTGGATCAGTTCAAATTTCTGCGTGATGGTGGCGATTATGTAGAGGAAGAAACCGGACAGACCAAGCACTTTGATGGACAGCTATTTGATTCGGTGGTATTTGATGATTCGGTAAAAGAATTTCTTGCTTTAAAGAAAAAGCTGGCGGATTATTTTGATGAAAAGAGTGTGGAAGATATATTTGATTATATTCCACCGCAGAAAACCAACCAGATATTCACACCAAAGACAATGGTTAAGAAAATGGTGGACATGCTAGAGCAGGAGAATCCTGGTTGTTTTGATATGCCGGATAAGACCTTTATTGATTTGTATATGAAATCCGGTCTGTATATTACAGAGATTGTAAAAAGGCTGTATCAGAGTGACGAGATGAAAAAGCAATTCCCAGACAATAAGGAACGCTTGAAGCATATCTTTGAAAAGCAGGTGTACGGACTTGCTCCAACGGAAATCATATATAAGATAGCAACAAGTTACATATTGGGATTTGATGAGGATACGAAGAATATCAAGCATAATTTCAGACAGTTAGATGCTTTGCCTTATGCAAAGGAAGGAACGCTGGATCAAGTGTTGGATGAATTGTATTCTAAAGAGGAGTAGATAAGAGGATGCACCCGGAAACGGGACATTTTTGAAGTTGGACAATAAAAATGTTATATGCATATTCGTTGCCTTATGGTATAAGAACATTTTGAAACCCGTAGAATGGATAGAACGTATAAAGTAGCGCTACAATTGACTTTTAGCATATGATAGTGTATATTTAGGTCACAAGAAGATGTTATAGTCGGAATGAAAACTTAAAACTTATTTATGGTGGTCGGACTGAAGACCTAAAACTCATTCCCATTACAGAGTAAACTGCTAAACATCAAAAGGCGGATGACTTAGGTCATCCGTCTCAGACTGTAGACAAAGTCTCGCACTACTGTGCGGGATTTTTCTTTGCTAAGTA
>ERZ773192.1416-NODE-1416-length-24161-cov-7.664855_pt1 | contig 24161 bp, 21 predicted proteins | sample MGYA00581010_ERZ773192 | MGnify/ENA primary metagenome ERZ773192 (study PRJEB29015, sample SAMEA2737741) | human gut metagenome | biome: human gut; feature: human-associated habitat; material: faeces | place: China | collected 2012 ...
ACACAAGCACCTCAAGCTTGCCTGTCTGCCGATTCCAGCATCCCCGCAAATCAGCATAATCTATTATAGCAGAATAAAATCGGTTTGTCAAGCACTTTTTTGATTTTTTTCAAAAAATGTTGTGCTACGACAAACCGACTTGTTTTTAGGTTTATCTGTTCCGCATTTTCAGCTCACGGTCGATAGTGCGTTTTGCGTCACGCTGAGCCATAGCGTCACGCTTGTCGTGCTGTTTTTTACCTTTGCAAAGACCGACCTGAACCTTCACTCTGCTGCCCTTGAAATAGACAGATATGGGGATAAGCGTCAAACCGTCCTGCTTTACCTGTCCGAGCAGCTTCATTATTTCACGCTTGTGCATAAGCAGTTTTCTGGTTCTCAGCGGATCCTTGTTGAATATGTTGCCCTTTTCGTAAGGCGAGATGTGCATCTGCTTGATAAATAATTCGCCGTTGTCGATAGAAATCCAGCTGTCCTTCAGATTAAGTCCTCCGTCACGGATAGATTTCACCTCGGTGCCGGTCAGCTCTATTCCTGCCTCGTAGCTTTCAAGGATGAAATAATCATGCCTTGCCTTTCTGTTGTCTGCAATCGTTTTAAGTGCCGTTTTCTCCATTGTGACCTCTCTTTTCTTATATATAAAGGTATGATCGGCAGTGCAAAATGCCGATATTCGTTTTCTTAAATAAGGTATAAATATTATTTTACTATAAAACCGGTATTTTTGCAAGCGAATTTACATTCACATTGTAAAAAATTCCTGCATTTTGCAATAACACGAATAAAATCTTGCGGAAATGCACATTTAAATGCGTAGTTTTGAGTTTTTTAAACTTTTTTATGAAAATTTTAAAAAAACTATTGCAAATTTTGCGTATATGTGGTATACTTTTTCTTGCAGTTTAAAAGCAATAACGGCTTTAGTCACAGAGAATGCAGTAAAGCTTACCGATGAAGTCGGTTTTCTCACAAATTATTATATGAAACGCAGAAAAACCGTGTTTATCCGTAAAACTAATGTATATCACACTTGAGCCGAAAATATCAGGAGGATTTAACAATGGCGTTAAAAAATCAGTATCTTATCGACCTGCTCGAAACAGTTAAGAAAAGAAATGCAGGCGAACCCGAATTCATTCAGGCAGTAACAGAGGTTTTTGAGAGCCTTCAGCCCGTAGTTGAAAAAAGACAGGATCTCGTTGACGCAGGCGTATTTGAAAGAATCGTTGAGCCTGAAAGACAGATTATGTTCCGTGTACCCTGGGTAGACGACAACGGCAAGACACAGGTAAACAGAGGCTTCAGAATTCAGTTCAACTCGGCAATCGGACCTTACAAGGGCGGTCTCAGACTCCACCCCTCCGTATATCTCGGTATCATCAAGTTCCTCGGCTTTGAGCAGATTTTCAAGAACAGCCTTACAACACTGCCTATGGGCGGCGGCAAGGGCGGTTCTGACTTTGATCCCAAGGGCAAGAGCGACGCAGAGGTTATGCGTTTCTGCCAGAGTTTCATGACAGAACTTTACAGACACATCGGCCCCGACTGTGACGTTCCCGCAGGCGACATCGGTACAGGCGCTCGTGAGATCGGCTATATGTTCGGTCAGTACAAGAGACTCAGAAACGAATTCTCAGGCGTTCTTACAGGTAAGGGTCTGACATACGGCGGTTCGCTCGCAAGAACACAGGCTACAGGCTACGGTCTTTGCTACTTCACAAACGAAATGCTCAAGGCTAACGGCAAGAGCTTCGACGGCAAGACAGTTGTTATCTCAGGTTCGGGCAACGTTGCTATCTACGCTACAGAAAAGGCTACACAGTACGGCGCTAAGGTAGTTGCTCTCTCTGACTCAAACGGCTACATCCACGATCCCGACGGCATCGAGCTTGATGTTGTAAAGCAGATCAAGGAAGTTGAAAGAAAGCGTATCAAGGAATACGTTAACAGAACATCACACAAGAATGTTACATATACAGAAGGCTGCTCAGGCATCTGGACAATCAAGTGCGACATTGCACTCCCCTGCGCTACACAGAACGAAATCAACGGCGAGTCAGCTCAGGCTCTCGTAAACAACGGTTGCTTTGCAGTTGCAGAAGGTGCTAATATGCCCTCTACTCCCGAAGCTATCGAGGTTTACCTTTCAAACGGTCTTCTTTACGGACCTGCTAAGGCTGCAAATGCCGGCGGTGTTGCTACATCAGGTCTTGAAATGAGCCAGAACTCAATGCGTTACAGCTGGACATTTGAAGAAGTTGACGCTAAGCTCCACGATATAATGAAGGAAATCTTCAAGCAGTGCGATACAGCCGCTAAGGAATACGGCTTAGAGGGTAACTACATGGCAGGCGCTAACATAGCAGGCTTCTTAAAGGTAGCTGAGGCTATGAAGGCTCAGGGTTGTGTATAATAATCCGATTTCACTAAAACTACTCCCTTAAAGGAGGGCTTTATATGAAACACGGTACTTTATCTCAGGGCAAAAAGAGTACGGCTGACCCCAAAACCTCGCTTGTCAGAAATGACGGAAGCGTTAAGCGTACCGATAATCTTTCTGAAACGGGTTTGGAGTTTCACAAACCGTTTACTCATCAGAAGCCCGATAAGGATAACAAGTAGATAAATCGACCTCCGCATTATTAAGCAATGCGGAGGTTTTTATCTGCGTTATTTGAAAGACCGCCCTGCGTATTGCACACAGGGCGGTTTCGTTATTCAGAAATTTTCCGTAATGCTCTTTGCAAGCTGTTTTATTTCGGGAACGTCTGCCGCTTCCCAAAGCCTAATGCTGCAGCAAAGAACGCCGTTCTTTTTATACAGCATTCCGAGACGGTGACAACGCTCGGTGTTGTCCACAACCTGAACTATCGGAGTAACATCGGGTGTATCGTCAAGAATATCCGCCTTGCTATGCGTTACTGCCTCATACCACTGCGGCGTGGTATACTTCTCACACGGGAAAGCACTCAGTAGCTTATCGTTCTTATCTATAAGAAGTCCCATCGTACCGGGTGCTACAGGCTTGTTCATACTCTCCGAAATGACACGGAACATATGATAGTTCCAGAAATCCGCACAGTATGCGTTTTCTATTGCATTACTGCCATCGGTTATCACCATAGCCTTTTTGCCGCTCGCTATAAGCTCCTTTGCCTTTTCAACGCTGTCTGCAAAAATCAACTCATCATCGACTGTCTTTATGCCGTTTTCGGTAATTTCAACATCTGCCTGCGGATAAAGCCAGAATACATAGCTGTTATGCAGTTCGCCCATAGCAAGTGTAAGGACGGCTTTCTGCGGTTTTGTGATACTGCTGAAGTCGGGAACAAATGCGCCGACAGAGGTAAGGCGTGCATCCGATGAGGTAAATTCAACACTGCCGTTTATATCAAGCTCATCGCTTATGAGCATATACCGTACTGCTCCGCTCTTTATCTTATCCTTGCCGTATGAAGAAAGAATAATTTCGATAACAGGTTTTTCTTCCGCACCGAAAACATACTTTTCCGTCTTTGCAAGCAGTACATTACTGTCGCAGAAGCCTCTCCAGTCCTCAGGCGTTATAAAGCCCTTCGATTGCATAAAGGCATTAAGCACGCCGACAAGCGAAACTCCCTGTCCGTTGAAATCCTGCAAATCGAGAAGCTGAAAGCCGCTGAGTTCGGAAGAACGCAGAGCCGTTTCGATCTCATCCTTATAGCACTGCGTACAATGTGCGCCGACCGCCTCGAAGAAATCTCTCCACTGCGTGTAAAGTCCCTTTTCTTCAAGCCTTTCTCTGAAAATATCAAGATAGCGAGGAACGAGCGGGCCTGTGTACATTTTCATCTCGTCAAAGTCGGGGAAATAATCATACTGTCCGACCTCGTGAGATATTACAGGTTTGTGCGGAATATAACTGCCGTCTGCGGCGCTCAGCTTTACCGTCTTTACCCCTGTGCCGTACTGTATCTGTATCGTATCGCCGCCCTCGTTCTCCGAGCCGTTTTCGCCTCTGATTATCGCATCATAATCGTGAGCGGTATTCGGCTTGTCCGTCTGGATATGGCCGAGAGGTGCGTCACACATAGCATAAGAGCCTCTGAAAAGTCTGTCACGGGAAAGTCTTACCCCTGCGAAAAAATCCTCCTGCGGAATTTCGGCAGGCCAGAACTGGAAGTTGTTTGAGCCGCTTGTAAAGAAGATTGAATGATTTTCACGGCGGAGAACGTCGATTATCTCACCGAGCCTTTCACGGCTGCCCCAAAGCTCGTTTCCGAGCGACATCATGACAAATGAAGGATGGTGGGAAAACTCCTTTATAATACGGATACCCTCGTTTATAAGGTAGTCCTGCTCTTCCTCGTTATAACCGTCCTCGCCCTTTGCGGCAATCGTTCCCCAGAAAGGAAGCTCCGGCTCCATATATATGCCAAGCTCATCTGCGGCGGTAAATGCGGCATCGGGAGGACAGCAGGTGTGGAAACGGTAATGGTTTATACCGTAGCTTTTGGCGATTTTAAGACGCTCTTTCCAATCGTTAACATCACAGGGAGCATAAGCGGTAAGCGGAAAAATCATTCCGTCGTGCTTTCCTCTGAGAAATGCCTCACTGCCATTTACGAGCAGTTTCCTGTCGATATTCGAGAATGTGACAAAGCCGAACGAGGTACTGAATATATCTTCACCGCAACGTAATTCAAGACTGTAGATATTGCGTTCAAATTCATCCCACAGCTGAGCGTTTTCAAGCCTGAACTCTGCTTCAAAAGTATCTCCGTCAGCGATTATATTTGCCTTAAGCACACGGATTCCGTCCGGTGCTGTAACGGTCGCAGTAACAACGGCATTGTCTGCACCGTTAGCCGTGCCTCTTACCGATAAACTTCCGTCAGCAGATGCGATAACTCTTACATCAAAAATGTAGCTCTTAGGATATATTTCGATATTCATCTTTCCTACTATACCGAGCCAGTTTGTCTGGGTATCCGGACTTGTCATGTGACCTCCGCCCGTCTTATAACCGACATTTGCCACACGGATAACAATTTCGTGCGTGCCTGCGGTCATATATGAAGAAATATCATAGCGGTGCGTACTGCAAAGGCTGTCGCAGGTACCGATCTCCGCACCGTCAATATACAGCGTGCTTACTCTTGTGCGTTCAAGCGTGAGTATCGACACCAAGCCCGTCATATTGCTTTCAAGGGTACACGAACGTCTGAACCACGCATATCCCGTGAATGTGTATTTATCGGTAAGGTATCCTTCGTCCCTGTTCTTGTTCTCAGCCACCTTTGCGGCATTTGACAGAGTATCGGGAAGAATTATGCTGTCGTTGTAATTATCCGGAAGCGAGGTACGGTTATTATTGCTTATGAAAAGCTCCCACTTTCCGCTGATATCTATCGAATTTATCATAGCTGTTTTTCCTTTCGTGTGAACGTTTACATTCTTTGACTATGATACTATAAAGAAGCAAAGCTGTCAATAGACAATCGGGAAGAAAATATTAAAAATAATCCGCAGAATTTAAATTCAGTTAACAAACGTCGAATATAATACAGGTACAGGGTGAGAAAAAGCCCTATAAATGTTGCTATCTTCGTTTTCATATATTTCCCCAAAGCATTGATGCCCGGCTGTAAAAGGTCGGGCATCAATGTTTTTTATTGATTTTTTTCGTCGGAATAATCCTTCCACATTTCAGTTACGTTTCCTTCTCCGTTATGCTGTGCATAAATATCTCCCATAAGCATAGCGTATGTATAATCGCCGCACTGCCACACCTCACGGTAGCGTTCACGCACCTCCATCACAATACCTTTTCCGAGAGCCTCCGCAATATAGATATTATTCTCGTCAAAGCCGGCGATTATCGCAATGTGACCGTCACAGCCGATAAGATCGCCCACCTGCAATATTCCGCTTCGCATTACCTCCTCGTCAAGCCATACACGCTCGCCGAAATCGGAATATTCATCGTCATAACCGGGAGTATCCCCTGCGCCGACATCACCGAGCGGAACACCGCCGTTATACAGGCACCACGAAACAAATCCGGAACAGGTCATGCCGTTTGCGTATTTCGCACCGGGAATAAGCCCGAATGCGTCCTCCCAGTTTGTGAGCGGTTCACCCCACGTTGCAGGACCGAATAATATGCCTTTCTTATCAAGAATGTCAAACTTACTGTGCGTCAGATAAAGTCCCTTGTGATAGAATCTGCCCTCGCCGTCACAATACGGCCTTTCGGGCTGTGGATTCAGCCTGCCGTTTTCATAAAAATACGGTATCTTGTAATTGAATTCAAGCGGAATAAACCTTGCCGCCGCAACTACGCCTGCTCTTGTTCCGTAGCCTGCGGTATTTACACGGCTTTCAAGCACAGCGTCAATCATACTGCCCTCCGCCTCACTGTATTGACCGGGCTGAAGAAGCGGCTTTGTTGCAGTAATCTTCGGCGCTCTGAGTAAATCCGTGACCGTTATTTCTATACTGTCTGAAATGCTGTCCGATACGCTTGCTGTTATTGTCGCCGTACCCACTTTCAGTGCGGTGATTACACCGTCCTTGACACTGACCGTTTTCGGTGCGGAGCTGCTCCACTTTACCGACTTTTCGCTGTCTGTGGGATTACCGATAGTTTCAAAAGCGGTTGTAAGCGTACCTGTCATTCCAACATTCATATATGTATCGGTTTTGTCTATTGTGATTTTGGTTACCGCATCAACGTTTACCGTAAACTCATCACTCCGCACGGCTTTTCCGCTGTCGTTAGTCACGGTTATAATGTAGCTTCCTTTTGGCAGGGATAATACCGCTTTTCCGCCTTCAAGCCTTTTCCTGTCATTATCGCCGCTATATGAATAATACAACCCGTCCGTTGTACCGTCCTCGTTTCTGCATTCTATTGCTACATTGCGTGTGAAGTCTGCATTCAGTTCTTCCGCTACCGATACGGATATGATTCTCGGCACAGGCTTTATTTCTGTTGCTGTCAAAGACGACTGTACTTCGGTAGAAGGTCTGTAAGGACTGTTTTGATTCCTTTGTGTCATAGCATAACCGCAGAAAAGCATTATACCCGTACAAAAGGCTATCACGACCGAAAGAAAAACTATGCAGAAATCCCGCAGCCGTCCTTGTTTTCGCTTTTTATGCCCGTTTACAGCCGTAAAGGCGTTTTTTTCACAGACAGAAACAGAAATATTTTTTTGAGCGTTGTTGTTGACCGTTTTAGCTGATGCTGATGAAGATAAAGATGTCATGGCGTTTACCTTTTGATTCTTGATTTTATGATTTTTCGGATTTTTAATATAAATAACTGTTTACTTGAGTATAGCATTTAAATTTTGAAAAATCAATTAAAAAAAGGTTACAATTTGGTTACAATTTTTGCATATATTGTCGAAAAAACAGTATTGCGTATTTTTCCGAAAATTTTTTTCAAAACCTCTTGACTTGGAGTTAACTCCATGTGATACAATACGGTTGTAACAGGAAAGCAACGTGCTGTCCGTCTTATAGCGGCAGGCACATACTAAAAAGGAGAATAACAATGTATCTTGAAAAAATCAATTCGCCGTCGGTTATAAAGAATCAGGGCGGCATTATCAATCAGTCTGTCATTATTTGCAGACGGTAATCGCAGCCGCAGGTAACACGAAACGCTCATAAAAAACCACCAAAAACGTCCTTCATTTTTTTGTTAGATTGATGAATTTTCACAAATCTATTTACAATCATTCCAAACTGTGTTAAAATTGGTGTATGATGCCTTAGCAGCTGACAGGAAGGGACGCGTCGCCGCTGTTGAGGTCATGCTTGGCACGGACGCGGTAAAGAACCACATTCGCTCCAACAAGATCCCGCAGATGGAAACCGTTATGCATGGCAGCACCCAGCTTGGAATGCAGACCCTCACTGAGAGCCTTGCAAAGCTCTACAAGACGGGGCAGATTTCCTACGAAACTGCGCTTGAATACAGCAACAACCGCACTGAAACGGAGAAGAAGTTCCTTTTGGGCATCTGAAGCATTTTTTGTATTTACAAATGGCGGCACATACTTGTCGCCGTGACTTATTTATATGTCGTCAGGAGCATGACTAATGTCACTGTAAAGCACTTCTCCGATACATTCGCGAGTTGTCTGCTTTGAAAAGACAAAACAAAATAAACGTATGGCAACGCCGCAATCTTTGTGCGGTATTGCCATAGCAAAAAATATACCTAAAAGGAGATATTTCCATGATAAAGGGTTTCAAAAACATGAAAATGGCAACCATAATTACCCTCAGCGTTGCTGTTATCTCGCTTCTGTGCCTGTCGTGCCTGTACCTTGTAATGACTTCTTCAGTTACACAGACATCGAAGCAGAGCTCTATTGATAATATGTACACCGCTCTTGACGGTCAGGCAAACATGATAGAGTTGTTCGTACAGGAATCAGAACGGTCGCTGAGGCAGTATGCAACGGCGGACGAACTTAAAGAACTGCTGCTTGCACCCGACAACGCAGCTAAACAGCAGGCGGCGCAGGCATACACCGAGCGTTTCTTCGCACAGCTCGAATCATGGGAAGGAGTTTACCTCAGCAAGTGGGACACAACAGTGCTTGCCCACTCCTCCCCTTCCGCAGTGGGCATGGTTACGCGCAAGGGCGACGCGCTCGCACCCTATCAGGCGACGATGACTTCCGCACCGAACGGCTTCTACAACGGCGGCGCATTCGTCTCTCCCGCTTCCGGCCAACTCATATTCAATCTGCGTATGTCCATAACTGATGACGCAGGCAAGCCCATAGGACTTGTCGGCGGCGGCCCATTCCTTGCGGGACTTAACGATCTGCTCTCGAAGATGACCATTTCCGGCATGGCGCAGGAAAAGTATGCGATACTTGACACTGCAAACCTTATCTACACCTACAACACCGACAATTCGCTGATAATGGCTGCCGTTGAGGACGAAGCCATGCTTTCAATTATCAATCGCGTAAGCAGCGGCGAAAGCAAGGGCGTTGTTTACAGTGACGATGATATCATCGCATTCGAGTCACTGCCCGAATACAACCTGATACTTACCATGCAGGATTCCTCCACAGAGATACTGGCGGCAAGCAACAGCATTGCCCGTACGAACATACTGCTTACCGTGCTGACGCTAGTGATAGTAGTGCTTGCGGTATTCGTGACAGCACATCTCATCACAAAGCCGTTGCGCAAGGTGAAGGAGGCTGTAAATGAGCTCGGCGAACTGTCTCTTGTGAACAGCAAGAACATTGAACGCTTCGTCGGCAGGAAAAACGAGGTAGGCAATATCGCCACTTCTGTACACATTCTCGCAGAAACGCTTCGTGGCGTTGTATCAATGCTCAGGGGCTGCACCGAGTCGCTCAGCAACGGTGCGGAAGTCATGAACGAAACGGTCACTTCCCTTGTTTCCTGTGCGGAGGATAACTCACACTCTACCAAGGAACTTTCCGACAGCATTAACGAGACATCGCAGACCATTCAGAAGGTCAACGCAGACATCTCCTCAATACACGACATCATGCAAGAAAGCAAAAAATCCAATGCGGAAAGGATTTCGGTTGCCGATGACATGATAAAGAATGCGCAGAGTCTGGCCGGCTCCATTAAAGACAAGGCCGAGCTTACTCAGGGTGACATCTCAGCCGCCATTGATAACCTTAATAAGCTTAACAGTATCAACGAAAAGGTAAAGCGCATACAGGATATCTCGTCGCAGACGAACATTCTCGCCATAAATGCTTCAATCGAAGCGGCGAGAGCAGGCGCAGCCGGTGCAGGATTCTCCGTTGTAGCAGATGAAATCAAAAAGCTATCGGAGGACTCCGCAGACGCCGCCAAGGAGATTTTCGACGTGTGCGGCAGCATGAACAACATCATCGCAGGCATAGAGCATTGTTTCAAGGACATCACAGACTTTATCAGGACGGACATTGCCGACAGCTTCGGCGACATGAACAAGCTTGTTGGCAGCCTCAAGGATTCTATGGACTCCACTAACGGCGAGATGGAAAACATCTTCAGCCTGCTTGAAAACATCAGCGCCGAAGCAATGCACTTTGACAGCATTATTCTCAATAACGAGAACAACATACGCAGCATTGACGAAAAGGCCAGCGTAACAAATTCGATTGCGCAGAAGCTCAATACCCTCACCCGCTCAAACGCACAGACTGCTGCGCAGATAAACGATGTCGTGGAAAAGTTCAACTGACACACTCAAAAAATTTCGCTAACCTATTGAAAAATCGACAGGATATTGTATAAGGCAATACCGCACAATCTTTGTGTGGTATTGCCTAACTGTTTACTTGAGTATAGCATTTAAATTTTGAAAAATCAACTAATAAATGGTTACAATTTGGTAACAATTTGGTTACAATTTTTGCATATATTATCAAAAAAACAGTATTGCGTATTTTTCCGAAAAATTTTTTCAAAACCTCTTGACTTGGAGTTAACTCCATGTGATACAATACGGTTGTAACAGGAAAGCAACGTGCTGTCCGTCTTATAGCGGCAGGCACATACTAAAAAGGAGAATAACAATGTATCTTGAAAAAATCAATTCGCCGTCAGATATAAAGAAGCTAAGCATTGACGAAATGAAAAAGCTGACGCAGGAAATGCGTGACGCACTTATATTCAAGCTCAGCCGTCACGGAGGTCACTGCGGTCCGAATCTCGGTTTTGCGGAGGCAACGGTCGCTCTGCACTATGTATTCGATTCACCGACAGACAAAATAGTATTTGATGTATCCCACCAGACATACTGCCACAAGATGCTCACAGGCAGAAAGGACGGTTTCCTTTACGAAGAGCATTTTGACGATATTTCGGGCTACTCGAATCCCGCCGAAAGCGAACACGACTTTTTCGTCATCGGTCACACCTCAACTTCTGTAAGCCTTGCACTCGGTCTTGCAAAGGCAAGGGATTTAAAGCACGAAAGCGGAAACGTTATTGCGGTAATAGGCGACGGTTCGCTCAGCGGCGGCGAAGCTCTTGAGGCTATAGACTACGCCGGCGAATTTGACGGAAATCTTATCATTATTATAAACGATAACGATATGTCTATCGCTGAAAACCACGGCGGTATGTACAAAAATCTCAAGGCTCTGCGTGAGGGCAACGGAAAAGCCGATACGAACCTGTTCACAGCTATGGGTCTTGACTATGTGTTCGTAAAGGACGGCAACGATATTGAAAGTCTTATCGCCGCTTTCAGTAAGGTAAAGGACAGCAAGCGTCCTGTCGCAGTGCATATAGTTACCGAAAAGGGAAAAGGTCTGTCTTTTGCGGAAGAAAACAAGGAGGACTGGCACTGGCATATGCCGTTTGACGTTGAAACGGGCAAGGCAAAGTACAATTATGACGGCGAGGATTACGGCGACCTTACAGCTAAGATGCTTCTTGAAAAAATGAAGGAGGACGAAAGCGTATGCGTTCTGACCTCCGGTACTCCCACAGTAGGCGGCTTCCGGAAAGGCAGAAGAGATGAGGCAGGCAGACAGTTTATAGATGTAGGAATTGCGGAAGAAAATGCGGCGGCTATGGCTTCGGGAATCGCAGCAGGCGGCGGAAAGCCTTTGTACACAGTATACAGCACATTTATCCAGCGTACCTATGACCAGATTTCGCAGGATATATGTATAAACAACAGCCCCGTTGCGATAAGCGTATTTGCAGGCTCTGTCTACGGTATGAGCGATGTTACCCATCTCGGACTCTATGACATTCCTATGCTCTCAAACATTCCGAATCTTGTTTATCTTGCTCCCACAACAAAGGAAGAATATCTTTCTATGCTTGACTGGGCAATCGAACAAAACAAGTATCCCGTTGCGGTGCGTGTACCGGGCGGTGCGGTGATTTCGGACGGCAAGGAAGTAAAAAGCGACTGGTCGGATATAAACAAGTACGAGATTACAAAAAGCGGCTCAAGGATAGCAGTGATAGCGCTCGGCACCTTCTATCAGCTCGGTGAGAAAGCCGCAAAGCTAATTGAAGAAAAGACAGGCATCGCTCCCACTCTTATAAGTCCCCACTATATCACGGGAATTGACAAGGATTTGCTTGAAGGCCTCAAGGAAAACCACGATGCTGTTATAACTCTTGAGGACGGAATCCTTGAGGGTGGTTTCGGCGAGAAAATAGCACGTTTCTACGGCAACAGCGATGTTAAAACACTGTGCTTCGGCCTTGAAAAGAAGTTCTACGACAGATACGATGTAAACGAACTTATGCATAAGGCGCATCTGACTCCCGAACAGATAGCAGAAGACACGATCGCTCTTCTGAAGTAACCCTATATAACCACAGCCCGTAACGGTCTTACCGCTGCGGGCTGTCTGTCTGTTGATAAACCTATATGTTTAGTATTGCTTGATCTGCCGGTTTTACAATCTCTGCAATGGCACAAACAGATGATATAAGCGTCCTTACTGTTGCCGAAAACATTGTCCTTTACAGCTTCTTCAAACCCACCTATCGCAAGATGTTTTCCCGAACACCGCCGTTACGCATATATCTCCGTCATTTATCTTTGCGAATACCTCGCCGTTCATCTTGTGCATAAGCTGTCGGCAGATGTAAAGCCCAAGTCCGCTTCCCTTCAGGTTTTCTGCGTTTGCACCTCTCCAAAAGCTTTCAAAGATGTGCGGCAGATCCGTATCGGGAAGCGTACAGCCGCTATTCTTCACAGCAATAAGAATACAGCCTTCCTCTTCGGAAAAGCTGATTGAAATTTCCTTGCCGTCGCCGTATTTTATGGCGTTCTCCATTATATTCTGAACCACCTCGACACTTCGGTCAAGATCTCCGCTTATAAGGCAATCACCATATTCTCCGACGAAAAAATCAGTCTTTATGAGCGACAATTTTTCGGTATAGTAAAGCTTGATTTTTGTTACAAGCTCCGACAGATAAAATTCGCCCATTGTAACATCAAGACTTAAAAAGTCCTCTCTTGAAGCAGTGATGATTTCAGCAACATATCCCTCTATTTCATCGGCTTTGGTATTGATGTTTTCGGCAATTTCAAGCTGCTTTTCCTTATCGGTATACAGCCCCTTTGAGAGTGCTTTTGAATACAGCTTTATAGCCGACAAGGGAGTTTTTATGTCGTGCGACAGGGACAGCAAAAGCATTTTCTTCTCCCTTTGCAGATTTAATTCACGCTCTTTTTGCTGCTCCATATTCTCACGGAGCATATCCACACCCCAGACAAATCGCCCGAAAAACCTGTTTTTCGCTTCCTTTACAGGTGCAGTAAGATTACCCTTTGAAAGCTCATAAGGAATATCAGAGAGCTTCTCAAACGGAGCGAGAATTTTTGCCCGTATGTAAACCATAACCGCAATGATTACCACAGACATTATGCTAAGGATTACGTTCACAACAATTATTGTTTCCGCCTTATCAACGCTTCCGTCAGTGGTATAATCAAAACGGTACAACTCGCCGTTTATCTCTCTGATAACGTAGTCGCTGTGTGAATTGTAAAAGCCCTCACCATACTCACTTACGCCCGTTACATATTTGCAATCTGAAATGTCATAAGCGTTCCCGTTTTCGATTTCGTTTACAAGCCTTGAAACCTCTACAAGATATGGTCTGCCGCCGGTGCTATCCTTAAGAAGTATCGCATTTGCTGTAACAAAAACCGTAATTATAACCGCTACCGCTAAGGCGAAAATTTTGTTAAATGCTTTCATATTTGTAGCCTACTCCCCATACCGTCTGTATATGCTTCGGATTTTTCGGATCGTCCTCGATTTTCTGACGAAGCCGCTTTATATGCACTGTGAGAGTCTGCTGTTCCGAAAAGCTGTCACTGCCCCAGATCTGATTAAATAGATACTCCTTTGTAAGAATCCTGCCCTTATTTTCGATAAGCAATACCAGTAATTCAAATTCCTTTACAGTCATTTCAATAGGTATGTCGTTTCTGCATACCGTTCTGCTCACCTTATTGACACGAATATCCCCGTCAATAAGCTCATCAACAGCGTACCGACGCTTGAAAATACCTGCAATTTTTGCAAGCATTATGTCAATGTCATACGGCTTTTCAATGTAATCGTCAGCACCAAGAATAAGCCCGTTCAGCTTATCCTCCTTTTCGACCTTTGCACTTACGATAAGTATGGGCGTGTCGCTTTCTTCACGAATTTTTCTGCACACCGCAAAGCCATCAATTCCTGGTAGCATTACATCAAGCACAATAAGCCTTGCGCCGTATTTTTCATACAGCGACAAGGCTTTTTCACCTGTTTTGGCAACAGATACTGTGTAGTTTTCCGCACGGAGAAAATCACACAGTATATCGGCAAGTTCTTCGTTGTCTTCAACAATTAAAATATCGGTCATATTACCACCCTAATTCAAGTAACCGGTTGTTCAGCGCACGTTCACGCTCTCTCACCTGAGAATTGCTTTCACATCTGCCGAGATTATATTCGTCCCTGATATTGCCGTCAACTATATACATAACTCTTGTGCATTTTGCCGCAACCTTAACATCGTGAGTTACAAGCATAACTGTCGTACCGTCGGCGTTTAGCTTTGCAAGCTCTTCCATAACTTCGTCAGACGATGTACGGTTGAGTGCGCCTGTCGGTTCATCGGCAAAAATCATTTTCGGATTATTAATCATACTGCGGCAGATGCAGGCACGCTGAAGCTGTCCGCCCGAAACCTCGTTAATGTCGTTGTCGGCGATTTCGATAATGCCCAGCTTACGCATTAAATCCTGCCCACGCCGAACGATTTCTTTTCGTGTTTCGGTATTCTTATTCGATTGTACCGCAGGGAGCATGATATTGTCAAGCACCGTTAAATTTTTCAGCATATACATCTGCTGAAAGATAAATCCCATTTCGTCAAGTCTTAAATCCGCAAGCTCCCTTTCACCCATTTTTGCGATATTCCTGCCACAGAACAGCACCTCGCCTGCGGTAATGCCATCCATACCCGAAACGGCGTAGAGAAGAGTTGACTTACCCGAGCCTGACGGTCCCATAACGGCTACCATCTCGCCCTCCTCTACAGTAAAACTGACATTTTTAAGCACATTGTTCTGGCGCTTGTTTACGATATATGTTTTGCACAGGTTTTTTACTTCTAAGATGTTCATAACGGTTTCCTTTCTTATTCTATATTGGCTGTGTCTGAGGACTTGATTTTTCTTGTGTAAAGCGAAGTGAGAAATGCAAAAATAATTGTTACAGTAAAAATAATTGTCGGATAAATCAGGAATATCTGCAACGGGTCAATGTTAAACTTGATTTTTGTTGCGCCCATCATTCCGTAAATGGGTGTAATGCAAAGTTCTGTCATAGGTATTGAAGCTGCTGCCGCTAAAATTGCTGCTGCAAGAGCAACTATTCCGAAACGCAGGGTGTTCCAGCTGATTATAGTTCCGTTCTGAAAACCGATAGCCTTTAAAAGGGCAGTCTGACTTTTTTCATCGGAAATAAAGGAGCGTTCAACGAGAACTGTAACAAGAATTACCACAACAATCGTTATTGCCAAAAGCAGAACCTGAACGGCCTCCATTGTGGGAACAACCGATACACAGTCTATACAGTATTCAGTTGCATTCATTACATCTTCAACATCCAGAAGCTCCTTGATTTTTTCCTTTCGGCTTTCGATTTCACTTTCAGAGGGGTTGTCGGTAAAGTCCACCTGATACTGTCTGATACTTGAAACACAGCTCATATCGGTGGGCGCACCATCGTGAAGACGGATAAGCTCGCCGAGATTGTTCATCGTCTGAAAATACGCTGTTACTATACAGTCGATTTTTTCAGTTCCGAAATCAATTGTCACAGTATCGCCAATTTCGGCACCAAGCATTTCCGAAATCTTGGGTGTCACGGCAATCTCATTCCTGTTCTGCGGAGCAGAGCCTTCAAGATAATCGTATTCACCTACGGGGATATTCAGGCTTTGTGCACAGCTTACAGCATATTCATTTCCCATAGCTATAACCTTGTATTTATACTGTATATCAACGCTTACATTGCAAGGCATACCATCGTCTGAAATTTTATCGGAAAGATTATTCAGCCCATCTGACAAGCTTTCCTTATCGCCTGTATTCATAAACTTCATTACACCGTCTACATCGTTTATGTAAAGGTTGCTTTCTGTTCCGAAGGTTGTAATAAGATTCGGACTTTTCATAGTTGCAACCATGTTGACCAGCATAAGCACAAAAAGTGTGCAGAGGAAGAACGAAATTATAATCGTCATAAAGCGTTTTGGTGCGCTTAAAACATCGTTTAACGCCATATATACAGAGGGTTTTAAACTTGTTTTTCCTATCCGCAGAAAGCTCTTTTTTTCAAAACGTTCACCTGTCTGTCCCGAGCGAATTGCGTCAATAGGTGTAAGCTTTTTAACCTTGCTTGTGCACCCGTAAGCGAACAGAAGAATTATAATCACAGTGCCGACTGCACTGATAATATTTATAAGGAAGCCTGCGTCATTTCCAAGCACCATATTTTCGCTTACAGACATAATCAGCATATTTCCGAAGGGAATACTTGCGAAAAATCCGATAATTCCGCCGATTACCGACATCATCAGATACTTTACTATATAAAGCCCCCTGATTTTGTGATTTTTAATACCGATAGCCTTCATAACGCCGATTTCTCTGTATTCTTCGGCAATCGTAAAGCCGATAGAAAAGCGGAGTACCACGAAAGAAACAATTATAAGACATACGCTTAAAATGAGTATGATAAACGCTACAATCATTTCCATTACATAGCACATTTTAAGAGTATCTCTTGCGCCTGTAAAGGCAATTCCGGGGATATCGGCAATAGCTGAGGTTGTTGCTTTGACATCATCGGTTTCGATGTAGATAACCTCGCCCAGATAATGTGCATTTATCATTTCATCCGCAAGGAATGTGTCATAATCAGCCTGATTGAGCAAAAAGCGTGTATTGCCCATAAAATCAGAGCCTAAAAAAGCGTCCTTTACTTTTCCTGCAATTTTCAGTTCCTTTTCCACATCGCCCAATTTTATGCGGATATAATCGCCTACCTTGAAACCGTTGTTTTCTATAAATTTACCCGCAATCAGAACCTCGCCCTGATTTACAGCGGAAACGGACTTGTTCGCCGTATCAAAGAATTTGAGCTTTGCATCAGATATTGATTGAAACAACGCAGTGTTTTTGGTTTCAACCTCTGCGCCGTCAAGGTGTGAAACGCTGTCCTGTGAGCCGAAAATACAGGTTTCGATTTTGTAGCCGTTTACACAATCGGCTCTGTCGAGTATGCCGTCGGCATATCCTGTGGACTCATTACCCATTGTAATAACAACAAAATCACCGATTTCTGCCTTGTCAAGATAATAATCCGTGCCGTTCATAACGGTAAATACGTTGTTCAGACCACTTGCCACAAACATCGTCGCAAGTATAATAAACACCAGCAGTATCATATTCATAGTTTTTTTGCTTTTAAGGTCTTTCTTCAGTATGTTTAAATACATTTCCTAGCTCCTTTTATCGTTGTGATTACATTGTAGCATAGAAATTATTAAATAATCCTTAAATCTTGTTTTATATCGGAATTTATTTTATCATATTTTGGTTGGTTGCGCAATCCGGCAACAAAACGCAATAGACAGACATTACAATTTATATAATATCCGCCTAATACGAGAGCATAATATTCACGGCTTGTTTGTCCGTGTATTTTAAGCTGTTAAAAGGCTTGATGAGCAGTGAACGTGAACGCTTGAAATACTTTCTCATGCCGTCATCAAGTGGTTGCTGACCTTTTTGCAAATATTTCTTGAATTACTGAGTTTTAGATGATATAATTTATTCGACAACCAACGCACTGCCCCTAAATCGAAATTCGGAGGTACTTACCATGATAGAGGAAGTAAATGAAAAAGATATTCCCGAATGTGTAAATGTAATCAGAGTCAGCTTTGCCACAGTTGCTGACGAGTTTGGCTTTACCGCTGAAAATGCACCTAAATTCACAGCATTCGCAACGACGGAAGAAAGATTAAAGTGGCATTTATTCGGTGAGCATAGACGTATGTATGCCTTTTGGGATAGTGGGAAAATTGTTGGCTACTATTCATTGCTATTGCAGAGTAATAATGAGTGTGAGTTAAATAATTTATGTGTACTTCCGACATACAGACACAGAAAAATCGGTCAAGAGCTGTTATTTCATGCCTTTAATACTGCCAAAAAAATAAATTGCGTAAAAATCAACATCGGAATAGTCGAGGAAAACAAAAAATTAAAAAATTGGTATGAGCAATTCGGATTTACACATACAGGAACCAAAAAATATGATTTTTTCCCTTTTACCTGTGGGTATATGGAAAAGATTTTATAATTTTTTTCATTTATAAAGCAGACAGACATAAAGGATCATGCTATAATAGTCTTGAACAAGTAGTTATTATTCCGGACAAACAGAAAATGAGAGGTTTAGAGTATGTGCTTTATATGCGACAGAATTAAAATGATCAACAATGGTACGAATCCATACTTCGTTAAAGAATTGCAAACGGGTTATGTAGTTATTGGTGATAATCAGCATTTTAAGGGCTACACATTATTTCTTTGCAAAGAACATAAAACAGAACTGTTTCAATTAAACCATTCGAAAAAGATCAAGTTTTTAGAGGAAATGTCCATAGTCGCCGAAGCGGTTTCAAACGCTTTTGGAGCTGAAAAAATGAACTATGAATTGTTAGGCAATGGCGATACACATCTGCACTGGCACCTATTCCCAAGGAAAAGCGGAGATATAGAAAACTATGGCAACAACGGAAAAGGACCTGTTTGGTGGTATCCTATGGAAAAAATGTACAATGATAATAACCGCCCTTCAAAGACGGAATTAGAAGATATGAAAGAAAAGTTACTGATAGAATTAGAAAAACTGTTGTAATCCTACTTCAAGTTTTTATAGGGTTGCAAAGCCTAAGCGGGAAGCAGATATTGATGACGCTATGCCGATGGAGATTTGATTGGAAAAGCGGTTGAAAAAAGTGGGAATGCGTAGTATAATGAGTTTATAAGGGCAGTTAATCTGCCCGATAATCGGAATATGTATATGTTGGTAGATAACTCAGTTCCATTTCGTTGAAAGGTCGTGTGCTTATGTCTATAATTAATTGTGTTGGCAAAAGAATAAAACGGACAGTTGCGTTGTTGATTGCAGCAACATTACTTTGCAGTTTGACAGGCTGTGCCAAAGGACCAACAGGAAACAATAATTTAAGTTCTGACATCGATTCAAATAACGCTGATGAAACGGAATTTGATATAGAACGTGTCCGGAAAAGTTTCATTATAAAAGGGGTGCCCTTTGAATTGCCAAAGAGAATTGGCGATTTGGATGATGCGTGGACATACCAAAAGCGTGAAACGCATTATGTTGACGATACAGGATTGGCTGATTTTTATTTTAACGGAAAAGAAATGTTTGTAGCGGGAATCGGTGACTTTATAGAAGGGCAGGAAGAAGATGGGTTTATTTACGATATCGCTCTTGAATCGGATGATTGCTCAATTGGGGGTATAACGCCAAATGTTTCAACAAAGGCTGATGTTCTGAAGAAATACGGAGAGCCGTCAAAAATAAATAATTTTGAGGATAGGGGCTTATATAGGTATATTTATGGCACTCAAGACAGCAATCAAAAACTATTTTTCATAGAGCATAGCCAAATGTTCACCGTGGTGTTTTATGCTGAAAATGATGTCGTACAAGGTGTAAGGGTAGTTTATAATACCTTGGACGAATAAAGGAAAATTAATTATACTGAATTGCTTATTGACAAATTCCAATTCATCGCACTTTAACACAACAAAGGAGCAACCATGCACGGTTGCTTCTTTTTCATATTCCCACCGAGTCGCAAGGCTCTTTTTTATGCGGTTTACGATGTCAGCCCAATGGCAATTTGATAGAAAAATCGGTTGCATAAAGTGGAAATGCGTGGTATAATGGGATTATAAGGATGGTCAATCCACCCTACAAATCGGAATTTATAAAAGAAAGAGGCATTGTACGTTATGATTGATTTCGTTAAGTCTACAGAAATGAAGATCTCACTTGCTCCCGATCAGGAGGGGATGCTTTCAACAAAGGAAACAATTAAGACGATTATCAGGGATAATCCTGATACGGTTCTGGCTTTTGATATATTTGACGAAAATGATCTGATTGGTTTTATTCTGGTTAATCGTTTTGAAGAGCATAAATATTTTTTGTGGGAATACGCCATAGACATAAGCCACCAAAATAAACACAAAGGCACAGCCGCACTAAAAAAATTTATTGACCTTATGCGAATTCGTTATGATGCAAAAGTTATAACAACCACATATATTTACGGTAATGACCATGCGAAGCATATATATGAGAAAATGGGGTTTGAGGAAACCGATGTGGTGGACGAGCAAGACTGCCATGAGGTAAATATGGCTTATTATATATAACATCGAAAAAATTCGTATAATCGCTGATACATATTCCCATTTATCGAGCAGTTTAACACACTAAAGGAGCACCCCGGCTGCTCCTTTTTCATATATTCCACCCCGAGCCGCAAGGCTCTTTTTTATGCGGTTTACGATGTCAGCCCAATGGCAATTTGATAGAAAAATCGGTTGCATAAAGTGGAAATGCGTGGTATAATGGGATTATAAGGATGGTCAATCCACCCTACAAATCGGAATTTATCTTGCTGATTTATATATAATACTGTAGGGGACGGTTTTTCCGTCCCCTAAATAGATATACCGAACAAGAACGTATCGTTACCGAGCCGCCCGTTCGATACCCAAATAAATATAGAACGAGTGGCTATGGGCATAGCCCGACACAGCCCTATTCCGATTTGTAAACACGCTTTGTTTTCTTTCCGAAGAATTGCCCTTGCTGTCCTCATTGCTTCCTCGTCAAGCACACGTTCCCCTGCGGAATTGGCTTTCATTTTTCTTGCCAGCTCCGGGTGTCGGCTTAACATTTTTTAAAACTCAAGCGTTTGGAAATTGTTGTTCCTGCAAAATTCGGAGATGGAACAGGATTTCTTATTCTTTCTCATTGATTTGTTGTCCTTTCTTTTCAAGCGAGTGCTTGACAATTGAAAAAAAGCGTGTATAATATAATTAAACACGTTTAATAATGTGAGGTGATACAATGTCAGATAAAATAAAGCGTGACCTTGAAGCAACAAGAAATGCTCTTTTAAATTCAACTGCAAAACTTATGACGGATTGCAGTGAACCTTCGGAAGTTACATCTCGAGCTATTGCAAAAGAAAGCGGAGTAAATCTTGCAATGATTAATTATTGCTTTGGTTCACGAGAGGGTTTGCTTTATGAGGTGTTTCGAAAGCTTTTGTCAGATGTTCAGAAACACGATACGGAATTTATAAAGATTATGTCATCGGGAATGTCGCCTAAACAGAAGCTTACTGAATTGCATTTTAAAATGATGAGGCTTATGATTGCAAATTACAACTATTCGCAAGCGGTGACAAAAAATATATTGTTCAATCGCAATGATGATTTTGGTATGGAAAGCCTACCATTTATTGTAGAACATTTTAACGGAAGAAAAACCATAGAAGATTGCAGATTGATTGCGTTTGAGCTGACAAGTATACACGAACTTTCAGTTCTGCGTTATGAGACAATAAAAAGCTCCTGTAATATCGACCTCACCGATGATGAAACACTTAAACGGTATATTTGTCATAATATAAACAGATTTTTAGATTAGGAGAAATTAATATGTCAAACAAGAAAGCGCTTATAGTTGTAGATATGCAGAACGATTATCTTTGGAATAGAAGAAAAAAGATGTTTTCCTATAACACTCCCGAACTTGTAAACGCTGTCAATAGTCTTATTAGCGAGTTCAGTGAACGGGGTGATGATGTGATTTATGTTGGGCAAGTATTCCCTAATATTATCACAAATAAATGGTTTATAGGCTTTTCTATAAAAGGTACATCTGGTGCTGAAATTTATCCTGATGTGGATATCGTATCTGATAATTACTTTGAAAAAAATCTGCCTAATAGTTTTACTTCGCGAAGCTTCAAAAGCTTTGTGACTACAAAAGAATATTCGGAAATCACAGTATGCGGACTTGACCTTTGCGGTTGTGTGGGAGCAACTGCAAAGGGGGCCATTAAAACAGGAATGGCTGTAAAGCTTTCAGAAGCAGCTACGGGGTGTCGCTTCGGAAAAGAAAAAGCAAATAGAATGAAAAAAGATTTGATTTCATTGGGTGTCAAAATTATTAAATAGATATAAAAGTGAGCCGTTTTAAGCCTGTGACGGGTCATTCTTCGGCAAATCTCAAATACATCTGCCACAAGCAAAAGTTCAGCCACTTTTCTCATTCCTTTCAATTTTCCATATCATAACAGCAGCTTCATTCCCATATCGTGTTCAAAGCCTGCAAAGGTGGAGTTCATCAGCGTATAAACAGAGTTGAACAGCGAAGTTGTCAGGAAGCGGTCTATCCTGCTTATCTTGTCGGGGTAATTCACAAGGCTGTGCAGAACATACTGAACGTGTTCAAAGGTTATCTTTCTGTAAGCAGCTTTCTCCGTTTCTTCTGAAATACGCCTGCCCTCGGAAACCACACTCCTCTCTCCGCAGAGAACATCAACCATTAAATCCTTTATCTCCTCCGCCATTTTCACCACCGATTCATCGGGGTGAGATACAAGACAGTAATAGTCGATCTGCACCTTTACAGTTTCCTCAACAGCGGCTCTGTCAATCCCGTCAATCAATCCGTCATTTTCAACTGCTCCGGGCGAAAAATTTTGAAAGCCTGCCCGTGAACGATTGACGGATTGATCTTCAATATAACTCATTTCAATATTATTCTTATCAATATAATTAGTATCCGAATTTCGTACTTCAAGAGGTTCGTTTTTCGGATTTGCAGAAGTCTGATTTGCGGACTTCCTGACTTCCGTTTTCCGTACTTCTTAATATCGGAGAATTATCTACTGCCTGCTCACAGCTTATGATGAAGTTTTTCGCATACAAAATAGATGGCAGTCCCAGACCTCTACGCTTCTTCTTCACAAGCCCGATTTCCGATTGATTGTCAAGCTCTTTGAGAAGATTAAGAGCCTTTTCGTGACCAACATCAAGGATCTCTTCAATTTCTTCTACAGGGAAAATGATATACACCCTATTGTGCTTATCGATCTGGTTGTTCTTCCTGCTAAGGCTCATTCGTTCAAGCAGCAGACCATACATAAGCTTTGCTTCATTGGATAAATTATCGAAATGCTCCTTATCGGTAAACAGCACCCTCGGAACACGAACAAAAGAAAATTGCTCCGATTCCGCACCGTAGTAATAGTCAAATTCTGTTTTGGGCATATATTTCACACCTCATTTGGATTTTATGGCAACAAAAAAAGGCTTCCGTACACTTACTGAATTGTAAGCTTACGGAAGCCTTTAGCTTCCAATAAAAATTGTTTCAGCCCAACAGGTCAAGATAAAAACTTAACCTATTGAGAAGCGAGAGATAATCGCAAACATTACTCTCTTCGCCTTTCAATAGGTTCAAGTTAAAACTACTTTGGCTCCCCCTGTTGGACTTGAACCAACGGCATCGTGATTAACAGTCACGCGCTCTACCGACTGAGCTAAGGAGGAATATATAAAGAAAGCACAGGAACTGTGCTTTCTTCTTTATGTCGGCATCTATCTATCTTCCCGGGCAGTCACCCGCCAAGTATTTTCGACGTAAATGAGCTTAACTACTGTGTTCGGAATGGGAACAGGTGGAACCTCATCACAATCAACACCGACTTTTAAGGGATATTCCCTCAAAATTGAATAACGAACCAAAAACAAAACATATATTCTCATTAGGTTTAAGCCCTCGACCGATTAGTATCTGCTGGCTAAATTGCTCACACAACTTACACCTTAGACCTATCAACCTCGTAGTCTACAAGGGGTCTTAACTTAAAAGTGGGATATCTTATCTTAAGGACGGCTTCACGCTTAGATGCTTTCAGCGTTTATCCGATCCGCACTTAGCTGCCCAGCTGTGCCACTGGCGTGACAACTGGTGCACCAGAGGTGCGTCCAT
>ERZ773192.1421-NODE-1421-length-24103-cov-8.194528_pt1 | contig 24103 bp, 16 predicted proteins | sample MGYA00581010_ERZ773192 | MGnify/ENA primary metagenome ERZ773192 (study PRJEB29015, sample SAMEA2737741) | human gut metagenome | biome: human gut; feature: human-associated habitat; material: faeces | place: China | collected 2012 ...
CCCATTACAGCGATTGCTTTGCCCTGATGGAGAGCATTGAGAATGAACTCATCGATGCATTCGAAAAATCCCTTCGCTATGTCAATTCCTTTGATGTGACGGCGCTGATCGAGGCCATCTATGATATGGTCGATCAGAATCAGGAGGCCTGCCGGGTGCTGATCCTGGGCAACACAAGCTCGACCGTCCTGATGCGGATGATCGCCTTGGCCAAGGAGGACAGCATTGCTTACTGGCGGAAAGAACTGCCCAATGCCAGCGAAACAGAGCTTGAGATGATGTATACCCATCTGTCAAACGGTTTGATGCATGTCGTTGTGGAGGGCTATGACAAGTACAGCAAAGAGGAAATGATCCATTTTGTCAGCCGGGTCGTAAAAGCCAGTCTTTCGGTGTTCCAATCGTCCCAAAAGCCTCTTGCTTAACATAGGTATTATATCTGAGTGGTATAATAAGCGAAAGGATTGACGGTCAAAAAAGCAGACCTTGGTCATATGGTGGAACTTTATCGGCGTAGTCGATATCTCACAACAAGAGCAAAAAGAAACGGCATAGCCTACATGATCGTAAGCTATGCCGTATTCTTTTGAGCACCTTTTGTCCTTACGTGAATGCGGACTTGGCCTGCCCTTGTGCTTTGTCCTGTTACAGCTTTGCGTAGCGCATGAGGATGGTCGCGAACTCTGCGCGGGTGGCATTGCCGGTCGGCTGGAGGCCGCCGTCCTTGCCGTTGATGATGCCCGCGCCGACGCACCAGCGCAGCGCGTCAACAGCCCACGAGCCGACCTGGCCGGCATCCGGCCAGCGGCTGAGGTCGCCCGTCGGAGTCGTGTCCGTTCCCTTGACGGTCTTCGCATAGCGCTGCAGCATGAGCGCCATGTCCTGACGGCTGATCTCCTCCATCGGGCGGAACGTGCCGTCCTCGAAGCCCGTGACGATGCCCTTCTGCTGGGCCCAGGCAACGGCCTCGCCGTACCACTCGTTCGCCGGGACGTCCGGGAAGGCGTTCGTCGCGCTGACCTTGTCGCCGGAGAGGCGATAGAGGACCGTGGCGACCATGGCGCGGTTGAGGGTGGTGTCCGGCTCAAACTTCCCCTTGCCCATGCCGTTCATGAGGCCGGCCTCGAGAACATAGTCCACGCTCTCGTGGTACCAGCCACGGTCCGGACGGTCGGTGAAGGCCTTGGACGGGCAGTTGTCGGAATTGGCCGGGATCGTGCGGGTCTCCGTCTCGCCGCAGCCCGAGCAGCTGCGCGTCTGCGTGCCCTCGTGGAAGCAGCCGGCCTGTTCCGTGGTCTCCCACGGGCCCCAGGTGTGGGTGTGCGGTGCGGAGATCTCGTGGATGTCCGCGCGGTCGCGCACGCGCAGGCGGGCAAAGATGGCGCTGTCGGCGCTTTCTTCATCGACGTCGCGGGAGCCGATGCCGATGCCGCTGACGGTCATGCCGACCGTGAGCTTGTCGAGGCTCGTGTCCGTGCTCGTGATGTAGCCGTTGATGAACAGGAGGGCCGTGCCGGTCTCATCCTGCACATAGATCTTGTCAACGACGCCTGCCGTCTTGTGGATCTCGGTGATCTTGCCCTCGACGCGCATCAGGTTGCCGATGTTCTCGTCCGCCATCGCGGCCTTCGCCGTGACGAGCTGCGGCTCGAGCGGGGTGATATCGTCGGAGATGATCTCGATGCTGCCGTTGTAATCGCTGCTGAGGTTCAGCTCGATCTCGCCGCAGTAGTAGGTCACGCCGCCGTGGACGCGGACCTTCATGCCCTCGGCATAGTTGCCCGCGACCGGGAAGACGTTGATGCCGCGCGTGTCGTCCTGCACATAGATGCAGTCGAAGAACGCGGTGTTCTTGTCATAGCCTGAGGCATTGGCCGTGACGGTGCCCTCGACCGTGAATTCTTCCTTCTCCGCAGCCTTGTGAACATCCGCGATCTTCGTGACGGTCTCGGCGGGCTTCAGGGAGTTGAGGATGTTGCGCAGGATGAAGCGGTTGGCATAATCCTGATCGCTCTTGATGTCGTAGTTGCTGAAGAACGTCACGCCGGAGGTGATGACCCAGCCGCCGCCGGGCAGATCCTCGTAGGTCATGACATTGACGTCGCCCTTCTTGACGGTCACGCGGCCGTCGACGGACTCGTCATACTCCGGCACGAAGGAGCTGCCGTCAAAGTAGCCGTCGTAGTGCGTGCCCCAGGTGCTCTGGTAGCCGCGCACGAGGACCTGCACCTTGCTCTCGTCGAGGACCTCGACCGGGCCGCCGTTGTAGAGCTGGAAGCCGGTCTGGTTGTCCGTTGCGGGGGTGGTGCCGAAGGCGTTCGAGGACGTGTAGGCGCCCGCGGTGAACGGATGCCCGGTGTTGAAGTTCTCCTTGGAGGAGAGGTAGAGACGGTAGGCCTCGTTCGCCTTCAGGTCATTGTCGACGATGATGCCGTTGACGATGCGGGAGTGCGCGCCGATGGCGGTGAGCAGGGCGTTGGAGTTCTCGGCGCAGTTGTCATACTTGTTGTCGCGGTCGGACTTGGAGCAGAGGATGACCTTGCCGCCGTTGTCCGTGTACTGCTTCAGCGCGGCGATCTCGGCCTCGGTGTACATCGTGGCCTTGGCCGTGTTGCGGCGGTACGGGACCGTCAGAACGAGGAGGGTATAGTTCTTCAGATTGTCATAGGTGAACTGACCGGCCTCGATGTAGCTGCACTTCACGCCGTTGTCGGCGCAGAAGCTGATGAAGTTGCCGGCGCTTCCGGCATAGTCGCCGGAGAGGTAGTAGTTGTCGTGGCCGTGGTCGACGCCGACGTTGATGAGGTCGGCCGCGTCATAGACCTTGAGCTCCAGCGTTGCGGCGCACTGGAATTCCTCGCCCTCGTAGGTGCCGGTGTAGAGCACGCGCAGGGTCTGCGCACCGGCGGCGGAGGGCTTGAACGTGAAGGAGAACGTCTCCTTCTGGTCCGGAGCCAGCGTCTTGGCCGGGGTCTGGGTCTCGACGGTCGTCGTCGTGCCGCCCGCCGTGACGGTCAGCTCGACCTTGCTGATCTGGTAGTTCGCGGTGGCCGCGTTCGTGATGGTGGAGGTGATGGTCTCAGAGGTGCCGACCGTGCTCAGGGCGGTGCTGTTCTTCAGATCCGCCGTGATGGGCGTGGCCTCGCCGACCCAGACCGGAGCGGTCACGGCGATGTCGCCGTCGGCCTGCGTGACCTTCAGGTAGTAGTAAGGCTCGGTGTTCGGCAGCTCGGCGTCAAGCTCATAGGTCGAGCCGGAAATCTCGAACGTCTTGACGGTGATGCCGTTCGCGCCGATGACCTCGACCTTGCCCAGCTCCTCGCCGTCGGGGTCGGCGATGCTCGCCTTGACGCGGACGGTCTCGAGCGTCTGGCCGTCCTCGAGCGAGATGATGCCGCCCATGAGGGTATCGTTCAGATAATAGTAGATCGCGAGGTTCTGGTCCTCGGTGGCGTAGACGCGGCGCTCAGCCATGGCGGCATAGAGGCCGGCCTCCGTGAAGTCGTCGGTCACGATGACGTCGCGGCAGGTGTTGGAGTCACCCCACTTGCCCTTGTGGTTATCCTGGTTGTTCGTCGGCGCGACATGCCAGCCCTTGGACAGGGCCTTGTCATACTCGGAGTAGCTCGGCCAATAGGAGCTGCCGCCGACTGCGCCTTCGCCGTTGCCGACCTCGACGAGGTTCAGAACGACGTCGCGCGACGGGGTATAGCCCGCGAAGTCATCGAACGTGCCGAACGTCGTGCCCGGATGGTTGAACTGGGAGACGACCGGAGCATTTTCGAGCCACTTCGTCTTCACGCCAGCCGCGACGGCTTCGCCGTTGACATCGAGGCCCTTGTTCGCGTTGACCATCAGGTCGTTATACAGGTGCATGCCCGCATAGCTGTTGCTCTTCTCATTGAGCTCGCCGTTATTGCGGGAGACGATGCCGTAGGTGTTGAAGGTGTTCGTGTGGCCGGGGCCGCCGGACCACGTCATCTCGTAGCCGTAGGCGGCGATGAAGTCCGTGGACATGGCGTTGTACTTCTCGGCCGTCTTCTTGGCCTCTTCCCACTTCGTCATGGTGCCGTCCGCCGTCTTTTCCAGGGAGGACAGATCATAATAGCTCGTCTTCGTGGCGGAGCTCTTGGTATCGAAGTAGTTCGAATGGTCCGTGACGATCAGGAAATCGACGTCCTTGGCCTGCATGGCATGCTCATAGGCATCCTCGAGCGTGCCAGCACCGTCGGAATACTCCGCGGTGTGGGAGTGCATCTGGCCGAAATACAGGCTGAGGCCGGATTCGCCGACAAAGAACGACCAGATCTTTTCGGCCTTCTTGCCGTCCTTGCGGGTCACGCTCAGCTCGACGACGTACTTGCCGTCTGCCAGATCCTTCGCCGGGGTGTAGGTGAGTCTGCCGTCCTTCAGAACGGGCGTGACGCTCTCGCCGTTGAGCTTCATGGAGAACGTCGGGCCTTCGCCGAGGTTGGCGGCGATTGCGCCGATCTCCGGGCGCTTGTTTGCGCCGGTGGCCTCGTTGGCCGCAGGCATGACGTTCGTCAGCACCGGCTCGTCGAGGACCTGCACGGTCGTCTCGCCGGAATAGGTCATGCCGAAGCTGTTCTTTGCGCTGGCCGTGAGCTTCAGGCTCGTCCGGCCTGCCAGGGCGGCCATCGGGACGGTGTAGGTGTAGACCTTGCCCTCGACGGAGGCGGCCGTCAGGGTGACGGCAGCGCCGGTCGTCTGATACTGCACGGTCATCTCCGTGATGTCGGACAGGTCGTCCAGCGTGACGGAGAACGTGTAGTCCAGGCCCTGATAGGCGTCGGCCGCCTTGAAGGAGACCTTCGGGTTCAGGACATAGCCGATGTTCAGCTCGTCCTGCACAGGGTAGAACTTCATGGCAAACAGCTCGAGGCTGCCGTTGTAGGTCCAGCCGCTGAAGCCGTTGCTGAAGTACTCGATGCACACCTTGTTGTTCTTGTACTTTGCCGTCTTGTTATAGATGATGTAGCCCTCCGACTTCTTCTCGAGCGTCCACTTGGTGTAGTCGCTCTCGACGGTGTCGAAGTACAGGCACTCTGCGTTCGAGCCGTCGGACTGGTTCTCGGACGTGCGCAGGAACTTGCCCTGATTTTCGAACGTGTAGTAGGTGCCGTCGGTGTGAACGGTGAAGATGAGGCCGCCGTTGCCGACCTCGATGCCGCTGCCCTTCGGCGTGGCTTCGACGCCCGTCAGTGAGGGGGCGGTGGTGTCATCCGTCTGCGGGCCCATGACGGCGCCCGCGTTGTCGTTGTAGATCACGACGGTCTGGCCGTCCTTTGGCAGCTCGCCGGCCTCGGGGCGCGTGCCGATGTAGCCGTCGTTGTCCGGGTCAGCCGTGCCGTCCACGGAGAAGAAGCGGAAAACATAAATGCTCCAGTCGTTCTTGTTCGGGTTGTACGTCCAGGCCTTAAAGGAAGTATAGAACTCCAGGAAGATCTCGTAGTTGTTGTACTTGACCTCGGCACTGGCAATGGAGAAGCCGTCGTAGTCCTTACCTGCGTCGGCGATCTTCCACTTCGAGCTCATGGAGGAGCCGGACTTCGGCTCGTTCTCGAACGTGAGCTTTTCGGCGCTGTCCACGGTCAGGTACTGACCGCCGCACGTCAGGTAGTAGGTGCCGTCCGCGTTCTTCACGGCCTGATAGGCACCTGCGCCCGTCTGCACGGTCAGATTTGCAGACTCCTCGGAGCCGAAAGCAGCCGAAACGCCGACTGCGCCGCCGGAGGCCTCCGGCGAGAACACGCCGCCTGCGGGCGCGCTGTAGATGACGAACGTCTGCCCGCTCTCCGGGATGCCGTCGATGGGCGTGGCCGTGAAGCGCTCCTTCGCAGCCGATACGACGGGCAGCATCGTCAGGGCCATTGCCAGCACAAGGAGCGCCGCCATGACCCGACTGAGGTGTTTCCTCATTAGATTATCCTCCTTTTCTGTCCCCCCTGTATATGCAGAGGGCAGTATGATGAGTTTATGATACCATACTTTCTTTGCGATTGCCATAGAAAACAGGATGTTCATACGGAGATTTTACTTTTTTCGGCAGAATTGCCAAAGATATGACGTCTTATTCCGCTTTTTGATCCCGCGCCTCATACAGCCCGCAGGGTTGACAGCCCATGGGCCGGACGGTATAATAGAATCGTTAATAAACATTTTCGGAGGTTGCCCCATGAAGAAGCTCCCCCTGCCGCGTCTGGCCTCTGCCGTTCTGGGCGCACTGTTTTTCCTTGCTGCCTGTATCGTGCTCGCCGTCCGGCTCGTCCGCGGCGAGGCCGGGCTGACGGACGCCGCCGCCCTTGTGCTCACGGCCGCAGGCGGCGCGGCGCTGACCGTGCTGGCCCTTCGCTCCCGTGCGCCAGGCCTGCGGCGCAGCCTGTGGGTGCTGCTGGCGGCGGCCGTCGTGTTCCTTGTGTTCTATGGTCTTGCGCAGCAGACCCCCTCGGTACCGATGTCGACGGTGCAGCAGGCCACGCACTATGTCCGCGGCCGCGTCGTCGAGGTCACGGAGAATGCCTATCAGGGCCAGCAGGACTATGAGGACATCCCGGTCGGCAAGCAGACCGTCCGCGTGGAGCTGCGCTCCGGCAAATACCGCGGGCAGGTCTATGAGCTGCCGAATCAGCTGAGCTATCTCTATGGCACGATCCTGAAGGCGGGCGACGCCGTGACCGTCGCCGTTACGGAGGAGGACGGGGAGATCAGCAGCATGACGCTGCAGGACTACGACCGCACCGTGCCGCTGGCCCTCGTGGTGCTGGCCTTCCTTGTTGTCACGGTGCTCGTCGGCCGGAGGGTCGGTGCAAAGTCGCTGCTCGGCCTCGGCCTGACGGTCGTGTGCATTTTCTCCATCCTCATCCCGCTGCTCCTCGGCGGCTGGCCGACGCTGCCGACCATTCTCGGCATGTGCGCCTATGTGACGGTCGTGGAGTTCGTTATCCTCGGCGGTGTGAACCGTAAGACGCTCTGCGCCATCCTCGGCACGATCTCCGGCGTTGCTTTCGCGGCCCTGTTCGGCGAGCTGGCCTGCGCCCTGCTGCGCGTGAACGGCTATAAGATGTATTCCGCCGAGCCGACCATCGAGGCCCTGCTGCAGATCAAGCAGGGGCAGGATCCCATGCATTCGCTCCAGCTCGGCGATCTGCTCGTCGGCGGCATTGTCATCGCGGCCCTCGGCGCGGTGAATGACGTAGCCATGAGCATCAGCTCCGCCATGAATGAGCTCGTGGCCGTCAACCCGGCGCTCACGCGCCGCCAGCTCCTGCGCTCCGGCATGAACATCGGCCGCGATATGGTCGGCACGATGACCAATACGCTCATCCTTGCCCTCGTCGGCAGCTCGCTCGTGCTGATGATCTATCTCTCGTCGCTCGAGCCGTCGTTCTCCCAGCTCATGAGCGGCACGTTCTTCTCCGTGGAGATGGTGCAGGCCATCGCCAGCTCCGTCGGCGTTATCCTCGCCGTGCCCCTGTCCGCCCTCATCGGTGCGTTCCTGTTTGCAAAGCATAAAAAGTAAAACGCAGGGGAGCGGCAAGTGGAAACTTGAAACCGGAAAGCGGGAAGTTTTACAAGGCCGCCGTAGGGGAGCGGCATGCCGCTCCCGGCTGCGCACTTCCAGTCCGTACCGGCCGCCGTTAAAATGGTGATCGCCTCCGATTTGTCATTGCGAGGAGCGAAGCGACGTGGCGCCCTGAGCGCGAAGCGCGAGGAAGTGCCCTTGGGGTGCAATCTCGTGCAGGCAGTTACGATTTCGTCGATAGTTTCCCACGATTCAACCGGATGTTGCGAGATCACCGCGTCCCTTTTGGGGCCTTGCAATGACAAATCTGATGGCCTAAGCCACCGAATTTGTACTGCAAAAAACCTGCGCCTGCCGCTGCAAAGGGCCTATTGTCCATTCCCGGAACGCAGCTTCTCTCTTCGTGCCTGCTTTCGCTGTTCCTTTTTGAGCCTGCTTTTTCGCTTCCGTATGGCGGCGCGAAGCGGCGGGACGATAAGGAGCGGCAATGCGGCTCCCCAAAGAATAAAATCGAACATCAAACATATCCCGGTACGGTCCTTGAAGGGCGCAATACCGGCCGATTCCGGATAGAGTTCTTCCTCTCCGCAGGTTACGGAAAGAAGGGCAAATTCTCCGTTGGAAAACGCCGGTCTTCGGACGTAGGTGCATGTGATCGGCTTTCCGATGACAAAATGCTGTCGGCTGTCTTCCAGTGACGAAAACGGCGACTTAGCTTCGTCCGAAGAGACTGCGACCTTTGTTTCATCCTGCAGTGTAAGGACATAAAGCATGCGATAGGGCGTATGCTGCCGCAGTTCGTCCGTCCGGCTGCTTTGCACTGCAATACATTCTGCTGTTACAGTTTCCGTGTTTCCGGATTTTGCTCCAAAATAGATCGCAACATCACGCCAACCCGACAGGGTGGACAGGCTCAGCAAGATAGGTGTGATTGCAGCACGGGCGGAAAGGGAAATCGATCTTCTTTTCTTTTTCTTCATGGCCCATTGCCCCATTTGACTTCTAACGGGTCTCCGACGCACCCGAGAAAGACGGGCCTTCCTGCGCGGGCAGCATGATAATAATTGGTACGGAGTTTTTCCCAAAAGGCGGGAGAAAAGTAGGCTCCCGCTTTTGGCTCATAGTGATAGGCCGCCTTGAGATATCTGCGGAGCGCCTCGTATAGTGCCGCGCTCTCCGGAACATATGCGCCGCTGCAGGCGGGAACAAGGTACAGGCGGCCGACCTCATATGTCCGCGACATGGCATTCCCCCTGCAGCAATTGCAGAATTCAATTATTGCTGCCTCCGGCATGGAAGCGCTGCATGCGGCTGCAAGCCCGGCCGGGACGATACGGAACTTGCACAAGTGCGTGGACATTTTGTCCTGCACAGCTTCTATCATGGAAAGCGGCGGAACGGCGGCATTTCCGATCCAGAATGTGCCGCCCCGTCGGTCGATTTCCTGAAGGAATCGGACGGCATCCGGCTCTGCGTGGAAGAACGATATCTGACGGGACATGATGGACTCCTTCTATCATAGAGATGTACTGCCGAGCTGCGGCGTGGCTCAGTGCCCGGTGCGTACAACGCGCCGGGTGGTTTCTATGATCGGCGCAAAGAAAGCGGCAAGTTCGGCATCCGACAATCTGGCCTGCGCCTTCAGTACTTCCAGCTCCGCGTGCATCCGGCGCGCAACTGCCTCGGAAGAGCAACGGTCTGCCGGAATCAACTGCCCGGTTTCTGCCGCCATGCGGGAAAAAAGACTGCGATCGTGAAGATACAGTGCGGTGTATGCTTTCAGCATGGCGATCCTCACTGGCGGACAGAAGAAATAGCGCTGTACGTCCCGAGCGGTCAGCAGATACTCCATGAGAAGCTGCGGCGCAGCGATCCGTTCAAAGAAAGGAAGCACCTCTTTCTGCAGAGCGTTGATCAAACGGTCGACGTCTATCTGTTTGGAGTTTCGGCCGTTGGTGATCTCGGAGATACGCCGACCATAGGTAAGATATCGCGTGCTGCAGGGTATGTAGAGTGGCATAATGAAATAAGTCGGGTATATGAGACTTGACGGCCGTTCAAACAGAATGCACTGCATGATATTGTGATGCTCGCGGGTATATAGCCGCCCTTTTTTAGAAAAGCCTGCTTTGATGATAAATCCGGATAACGCGGCGGGGATGATATCGCTGCTCATGCGGAGTGGCCTCCCTTTGACATGAAATGGAAAACGCCGAAAGCAGGCCCGCTGCGGCTTTCCCTGAGCGCCATGCAGGTCGGCAATATTTGCGGTATTGATTTTATGGCGCACGGCCCTCAGGTTTGTCATTGCGAGGAGGCCGTAGGCCGACGCGGCAATTTCGGGAAGGCACTGCCGATAGGTACAGACCATCATCAAAACGCCACGCGCCAATTGCGTCTGCCAATGGCGCTCATCGAGCGCCCTGTACAGGGGCATTCAAACGAAGAGGGCACTGGTGCACCACAGCAGGGGAGCACGGCGGTGAGAACGGTATGCTTCTGCTTCCATTATGACGGATCGCGCAAAAATGTCAACAAAATTTTCAAAAATTCCTCTGCAGAGCGGGTGGAAAAAATTCGTCAGAAAACCCGCCGCCAACTTCATTGGACGAAACAAATCGCCGGAATTTTACGTCACATTCCGTATCGTAACGAGACGCATCGGCGTGAATAAAATCACGCAGCCAGAAATGAGATAATCAGGAATGTAGTCTATCATACGTCAGATTGAAGTTAGTTAACTTGAAATTATGCTAAAAGAACTGCCTGCTGACAAATGGGAATGTCTCGTGTATGATCAAATCAGGATTCGGCATCGCCGAACAGAGACATGATACAGGAGGAGAAACCATTGAAAGCGGGAAAGAAACTGTTAGCGCTGCTGCTGACGGTCTGCATGCTGCTGTGCATGCTGCCGACGGTGGCGTTCGCTTCCGGCAGCGATTATCTGAAGATCGCCATGCTGGACAGCGGCCGAAAATATTTTTCGGCAGATTGGGTCAAGGCCTTCCTCTATGAGGCCAAGGCGGACGGCTATACGCACGTCATGCTCGCGGTGGGCAATGACGGTATGCGCTTCCTGCTGGATGACATGTCGCTCAGCGTGGGCGGCAAGACGTATTCCAGCGACGCGGTCGCCTCGGCTATCCGCGCGGGCAACAACGCCTACACGACGGCATCTTCGGGCGAGTGGACGGAAAGTGAGATGGACGAGTTCTTTGCCACGGCCAAGAAAGCCGGCATCGAGATCATTCCGCTGCTGAACAGCCCGGGCCACATGGACTCGGTGCTGTATGCCGCGTCCTCTCTGACGGGGACGAACTGCAGCTACAACGGCTCGAGCCGCACCATCGACGTGACGAACGACACGGCCGTCCGGTTCTCGCAGGCCTTCCTGCAGAAGTATGTCGATTACTTTGCGGGCAAGGGCTGCCGCTACTTCAACTTCGGTGCGGATGAATACGCCAACGACCGCTACACGAGCGGCTCCATGGGCTTCGGCAGCCTGCAGAACAGCGGCAAGTATGGCTACTTCATCAAATATGTCAACGAGCTTGCCGCCATGGTCAAGCAGGCGGGCATGACGCCCATCGCCTTTAATGACGGCATCGAGTTTGCCAACAAGATGAGCGCCTCGGTCGGCTCGACGACCTACACGTTCGACCGCGACATCGTCGTGTGCTACTGGTCCGGCGGCTGGAGCGGCTACACGCCCCGCACGGCGGCCAACCTTGCCTCGGATGGCTTCCGTATTATCAACACGACAGGCGACTTCTACTATGTCCTCGGCAAGAACGACAGCTTCGACAATGGTTATACCTATGCCGCCAACTGGAGCAATTATAAGGTGTGCGGCACGAGCCTGAGTGCTTCCTCCGTGATCGGCGGCATGTTCTGCATGTGGAGCGACTATCCCGGCGCAGAGACGCAGACGCAGGAAGCCAAGAAAATCCGCCTGCCGCTGCGCGCCATGGGCCTCGCCATGGACGGCGCCTACACAAGCGGCATGGACACGTCCGTTGTGCCCGGCGGCTTCAACGCCGACGGCTCCATCAACACCGATCCTCCCGCGCAGAGCCACGACTACCGTCAGACTGCCTCGACGGCTGCGACCTGCACGGAGGCGGGCAGCGTGACCTATACCTGCGCCGACTGCGGCGACAGCTACACCGAGACCGTTCCCGCCCTCGGCCACGATTACGCAGCGGCAGACGACGCGGGCGACACGATCTACACCTGCACGCGCTGCGGCGAGCAGTATTCCGAGCTCCTGCCGCGCGAATATGTCTCCGTCAAGACCGGCAAGACGACCGAGGCCTACACGCTCGAGGGCGAGCAGACCTTCACCCACACGGGCGATGCCGCCATCGCGCGCGGCGAGCTGACCGTGGTGCAGGGCACGGGCACGAAGGTGTCCTACTCCGCCAGCGCCTCGGCCTCCGTCCCTGGCTATACGGACGGCGGCTACAACTGCGTCGCCTCCAAACTTATCGACGGCGACACCTCCACCTACTACTGGTCCACCAGCAGCCAGACGTCCGGCATGTATGCCCGTGTCGACCTCGGCGCGGAGGTTCGCTTTGACGCTGTGCAGATCAGCGCTCCGGCGCATGGCGACTACTGCACGAACGCCAATGTCCAGCTTTCGTCCGACGGCCGAACATGGACGACGATCGGCACGTTCACGAGCAGCCGCAGCACGGCTGTGACGAAGACGTATGCCGTCCCGTCCTCCGTCGAGAGCTTCCGCTACATCCAGGTCGCCCTCACGACGGCGCGCAACTACTGGTGGCAGCTGTCCGAGATCGCCTGGGGCAGCTATGACGGCGCGACGTTTACCCGCGCCGCCGCTTCCGGCACGGTCCAGACCGGCACGGCTCCCATGACGGAGGTCCGCTTCACCGGCGTGGCTGCCGGTACGACGTACTATGTCATCGGCGGCACCCGCTATGTCATCGAGGTCGAGGCCGACCATGTCCACAGCTATCAGGAGGTCAGCCGGACCGCCCCGACCTGCACCGGGGACGGCGTGACGACCTACCGCTGCGAGACCTGCGGCGACACCTATACCGAAACGACTCCGGCCACCGGCCACAGCTACACGGCCGCCGTAACGGCTCCGACGTGCACGGAGAAGGGCTATACGACCTACACCTGCACCGCCTGCGGCGACCATTACACGGCGAACGAAGTGGCTGCGCTCGGCCATGATTATGCGGAGACCACCGTTCCTGCGACCTGCACGGAAAACGGCTCCGTGACGCACACCTGCACGCGCTGCGGCAACAGCTACACCGAGACCCTCCCGGCCACGGGCCATACCTACACCGTTTCCGGCAGCGAGGCAACCTGCACCGAGGGCGGCAAGACCGTCCATACCTGCACCGTCTGCGGCGACACCTATACCGAAACAACGCCTGCGCTCGGCCATGATTACAAGGCCGTTGTGACGGCTCCGACCTGCACGGAGAAGGGCTACACGACCTACACCTGCACGACCTGCGGCGATACCTACACGGCGGACGAGGTTGCCGCGCTCGGCCATGACTACGAAGCCGCTGTGACGCCCCCGACCTGCACGGAAGACGGCTACACGACCTACACCTGCGCGACCTGCGGCGACCATTACACGGCGGACGAGGTTGCTGCGCTCGGCCATGACTACGAAGCCGTCGTGACGGCTCCGACCTGTACCGAAGACGGCTACACGACCTATACCTGCAGGAACTGCGGCGACCGCCGCACGGGCCATGTCGTCGGTGCGCTGGGCCACTCCTATGAGTGCACCGAGAACGGCAATGACCGCATCTACACCTGCACGCGCTGCGGCGATACCTACACCGAGGCCATCCTGCCGACGGTCGAGGTCAAGCTCCAGCCGGGCGAGACCTACACGTTCCACACCGAGGACGCCGCTGTGACGGAGTCCGCCGATCCTGCCGTCGCTGCGACGACGATCGAGGCGCTCTCCGGCGGCTATCAGCAGGTGACGGAGCTTGCCGAGGGGACGTTCCTCCTCGTGAGCGGTGACCGGATGCTGACGGCGACGGCCTCAACGTACTACAGCTCCTGGGACGGCGCGGGCACTGTGAGCGGCCTGACCTGCGCGGCCTACAGCACGACGGGCGACCTGTCGAACGCCCTGTGGACCGTCACGGCGGTCTCCGGCGGCTACACCGTGCAGAGTGCGGACGGCCGTTACCTGAACCTCACGGAGAGCACCCGCTCTGCAAGCGTGACGCTGACCACTGCGCCGCAGGTCCTCACGATCACGGATCTCGGCAGCGCCTTCTCCATCCGCTTCAGCGATACCTATCTCGACCGCTACAGCACAACGTTTGCGGGCGCCTATCCCGGCAATGCGAACGCGAACGAGCGGTGGCAGCTCTATCGCGCGGTCCCTGCGGGCTATGACGTGACGATCACCGGCGTGGCCGAGGGCGCGACCCGCACCGTCATCGGCGGCGTGCGCTATGCCGTCACGGTCCACGCCCATTCCTACACGGCCACCGTCACCACGGCGGCAACGTGCACGACGCCCGGCGTCCGCACTTATGCCTGCGCCTGCGGCGAAAGCTACACCGAGGAGATCCCGGCAACGGGCCACAGCTATGTCCGCACGGAGGAAAACGGCAATTACGTCTACACCTGCTCCGCCTGCGGCGACAGCTACACCGAGCCGGTGAAGACCGCGACCTATGACTCCGTGAGCAGGCTCACGTACGGCGGCCGCTACGTTCTCACGGTCTACGCCAGCGGCGGCTACTATGCCATGACGCACGACGGCACGACGATCGGTGCGCAGGCCGTCACCATCGAAAACGGCCGGATCACCTCCGACGTGACCGAGAGCATGCTCTGGGATTACTCCAACGGCTGTTTCAGCTTCCAGAGCGGCACGACGACGTATTACCTCTATAAGTCCGGCAATTCCTCTCTGCGCATCAGCACGTCCGGCACGAGCGTCTCGTACTGGTATAACCGTCTCGGCTTCGGCAATGCCTACCTGCGCTACTCTAACGGCTCGTTCTATCTGACCCGCTGGAACTATTCCTACTGCTACCTGTTCCAGGAAATGAACTGAATCTGACGGGAAAAATGCGACCGGGGCCGGCTCGAAAGAGCCGGCCCCGGTTCAGACTGTCAAAAACCTGCTCAGCCAAAGGTTTCGGAGGGAAGAAACCGTCAGGGTTTCCTTTCGCGTTCAATCACCCGCCGCAGCGGCAGAATTGCAAAATCATGCTGCAAAATTTGATTTTGCAATTCTGAAAGCAGCTTGGCGAAAAAGCCCCGGAGGGACTTTTTTTGACAAGCCGGTCCCAGCTTTGCGATTTTGATGGTGCAGAAAATAGAGAGGATAGCGGGAAAATGATGGCCGTGGTATAACATTCTTGGATAATATGCCTGATAAACTGTAATTTGTTATTTACTTTTTGTGCTGCGCGTTATATACTAAAAACGGCAGATGGCGGAGTGAGGACACGGCGCTGTCTGACTGAATTTCGGAGGGAACGATCATGAAAAAGAGACTGCTTGCGCTCCTGCTGTGTGCCGTAATGGCCTGTGCGCTTCTTGTTCCGGCATTCCCCACTGCCGCCGCTGCGGAGGTGACAGAAACTGACCAGGAGATCCGTCTTTCGTGTACGGATACATGTGTAGCCGTGATCAACAAGGAAACCGGCGCTTTGACCTTTGAAGGCGATGGAGATATGGTCCAAGGTTACGACATGAAGGTCCGCTTTTCCGATTACAGCGATTATATTCGAAAGGTGACCCTGAAAGCTGGTATGTTTGAAATCCCAAGCGGAGCATTTGAAAACTGTACCCGGCTCGAAAGTGTAAATCTGTTTTCGGCCTCAGCTATTTATGAGAATGCATTCAAAAACTGCTCAAGCCTGAAAGATATCAAAATCACGGGTAATGTAAATTATATTTCCGGAAGTGCTTTTGCAGGATGTATAAGTCTTACAAAATTTGATCTGAGTAAATATAACACTTTTTATAAGATCGATGAGGCAGGGGCCCTATATCGGGATACCAAGCTTATTCGGTACCCTGCGGGCAGAACCGGAAGCTATGAAGTCCGTGCTATGACGAGAGAAATCGGTGAGGGAGCGTTTGAAGGCTCCTTAGTCCACGATGTTGCACTGCCTGACTCTCTTTACAGAATCGATGAGAGAGCATTTGCGGATTGCCCCAATCTGACCGGGCTTACCATTCCAAAATCTACGGTGAACATTGAAAGGTGCATCAGCTTGGGCAGCCCTAATTTCCGCGGGTTTCAGGTGGAGCCGAATAATCGTTTTTATTCTACGGATTCCTATGGCGGGTTATACACGACAAAGAATTTATCCGGAAACCTGGAGTTTAAAGAGTGCCCGGGGGGCTTCCGCGGGAAGTATGTCCTGCAGGATGGAACGCGGATTGTAAACGGATTTCATGAACATGACGGTGTGACGGAAATCTGGATGCCGGACAGCGTATTAGAAGTTTACTATTCTGACGGCTGCAAGAATCTTAGCAAAGTCAGACTATCTAAGAACTTATTAACAATAGATTCTTCCGCTTTTAGAGACTGTGCCGCACTGCGTGAGATCGTGTTTCCGGAGAGCGTTAAAACAATCGGTGAGCGCGCCTTTTCTGGCTGTATTTCACTCAAGCACGTCTATTTTATGGGAGACTTGCCTGAAATCGGCTGGCTTAGCTTCGCTGACAGCAATGCAATAAGTGACTTTGCTGCGATTCCCGGCATGGTGTTTTATTACCGGGAAGGAACCTCCGGATGGGGACCGACAGTTTTTGATCAAACTTTAAGCTACCCCACAGCGGTTTGGACAACAGCCCCCTATACGGATGCCAGCCCGGACAGCTGGTATGCCTCGGCCGTGCGGTATACTTACGACAATGGTCTTATGAACGGCACAGGCGAATACAGCTTTGAGCCGGAGAGCAGCATGACCCGCGCGATGCTTGTGACGGTCCTCTGGCGCTATGCCGGACAGCCGCGGGCTGCTGCCAACCCCTTTACGGATGTTCCGGGCGGCGAGTGGTACACGCAGGCTGTCGCATGGGCAGCGGAGAACGGCGTGGTCAACGGCATCGGCGGCGGTAAGTTTGATCCGAATGGCCGCGTAACCCGAGAGCAGGCAGCGGCGATCCTGTTCCGCTATGCGCAGAAGGTTGGCGCTGCGTCCGCGGAGCGTGCTGATCTGTCCGGCTTCCCGGATGCGAACGCCGTGTCGGATTATGCCAGCGATGCCATGCGCTGGGTTGTGGCGGAGGGCATCATCGGCGGCAGCCGCGAATACGACGGCCGCGATTGGCTCAAGCCGCAGGGAAGCGCCACCCGCGCACAGGTCGCGGCGATCCTCATGCGCTACATTGAAAACGCTACAAAATAGGGAAAAGGAACGGCTGCGCCCCGGTTTCGGAGCGCAGCCGCTTTGCATGGTTTGCGTGGTATGGTCGGAGGGCCACAGCATAAAGCCGCAGCCCTCCGTCTTTATGTTATATGAGGGAGCCTTCACACAAAGTGATCTCGTGCAATCATGGCCAGCCGCTCCCGCAGGTCGGGGCTGAAGCCTGCGAGGTCCTCGAGCGTGATGGTCTTGTCATCCAGCAGATAGAGCAGGTTATAGTACATTTCGGAGCGGCTGACATCGGCCACGACACCGACGCGCTTCTTGTCCTTGCGAAGCCTCTTCTCCAGCTCCCAGAACTTGTCGGATGCCTTGCCGGGTCCGGCCAGCAGGGCCGCGTAGGATTCGGCCAGCTGCTCCATGCAGCGCTCCTGCCACTCCGGCAGCCTTTTGCGGAACAGCTTCCAGTCGGATTCGTTTACGGGCAGCATGGGGGACCTCTTGTGTAGAATAATTTGACGTTTGCAGGGATGACAGAATGTCTGATGCGGCTTTACTCCCGGTTCTCCAGCCGCCTGCGGATGGCGTTCAGCCACGCGCCGTTGTATTTGAAATACTGAGGCCCGGCGACCGAATTCCGGGTCCCCAGCAGATGCTTCGCCAGTGCGGTCAGGGACCATATTTCGTCCTGAAAGCGCACGTGCTTGTCGTCGGCGACGGTGCAGCGCTCGCCGGTATGTTCATTCCCGCGGCAGCAGAATTCCAACTCCGCTCCCTCGGAAATGCCGCATTTGGAAAATGCGAACGGGGAGACCCGTTCCCGGTGCTGCTCCTCGATCTGCCGGGCCAGCGCCTCGTCCTCTGCGCTGTTGTCGTCACCCTCCGTTTTTTCAGACGGTGGTGGAAGCCGTTGATCTCCGCGATCGCCTCGAGGATCGCGTAAGCGTCCTCCGGCGGCATGGCATAGAATTCCCGGATGCGGCGCTTGCCGTCCACTTCTTCGGCAGAACGCAGATCGGGGTTCAGCTTGTCCAGAATGGAGTGGAGCTTCTTGTCCGAGAGGGCGGAATCCACCTCGTAGGTGGCGTACACCCGGAACGCAAAGGGGACCGCCGTGCTGCGGTTCAGCTCCGCGGGCCGCTGCTTTACATCCGTGGCATAGCCGAGCTTCCCATATTGCGGGAAGGAGGGATTCGGGAGAATGTAAATGTATCCGGTCGTGGTCGTCTGGGGCCTTTCGTGAGGGTGGAAAGATTGTGCTGTTTTGGGCCTCATAATAGGCCTCCCTGGCATCGGAGATCAGCACCTCAATACTGATGTATTTTAACAGCTTGCTTCTTCTCTCAGCGCAATTCGTGCGGATCGCAACTAACGATATGCTTGTGATCACAAACGGCACGGTCTTTGTCTCAGCGCACCGCGTGCAGATCGCAACCGGACAGCAGTACGTCAAGGCGCCTTTTGCCAACTTTGTCTCAGCGCACCGCGTGCAGATCGCAACGTTTAACCCGATTTCCATCACGCACTGGCTCAACTTTGCCTCAGCGCACCGCGTGCAGATCGCAACGGGCAATCTTGCCATCGCGTATATGCGCGCGGACTTTGTCTCAGCGCACCGCGTGCAGATCGCAACCGTTGTACCATCGGTTATAGGCCTGCTGCTCCACTTTGTCTCAGCGCACCGCGTGCAGATCGCAACATCTGCCCGTTGAGCATGCCGGTGTTCATCGCATACTTTGTCTCAGCGCACCGCGTGCAGATCGCAACCCCTGCATCCGCGTGCACGAGGAGACGATCTTTCTTTGTCTCAGCGCACCGCGTGCAGATCGCAACGGCAAATGTGCACAAAGCACCGCGTGCGGATTTGTGGAATGCGCTGTAAGTCGGTAGATAGCTTTTCGCAGCACGAAGATCTGCTGCGCGCTGACTATTTTCCCGAGCTCTTCTGCTACCAAAGCAGCCTCCGCTGCCATTAACGGTAGCCCCGGACGGGCAATCGACCGGTTTTCTCCGGTGCGAACGGCACCGGCATTTTATGTCTTCCTGGCCTTCGCGTCAGGCAATGCTTCTGCGGATGCCCATACTGGAGGGTGTTTTGGGGAGAGCGTGCAGGCGCTCGATTTCCCGATGATGGTACTGCACAAAGGCGGGATAGTCCCGCGCAAGGGAATCGAGATCAAGAGCTTTTGACATAGAGTCATAATGCTGCAGCAGGAAGGCGGAATAGAGATCACGTTGGAGATGCTCACCGTCCTGCATTTCGTTCCAACGCCGGGAAAGAGACTTTTTAACATATTCACCGGTCAAATGATTATATTGGCTTGCTTTGATGTCTGCCGGGTTGATCTCTACAACATTCGGCAGCCCGAGAGACTTGCATTTTTGCCGCAATATTTCGATCAGCATGGCGGGTGCCTTGTTGGCAATGGACTTTCCAAACCGCTTTTTGCTTCGGGGCTTTCCGGTCTTTTCAGATATCACGGTCTTCTTTGCCCGGTGCGTCAGGGAAGACCATTCCATTTTTTCCACATAGAAATGATCACCCAAGGACAGCAAATGGTTCGCCAGTTGAATGTGCTGGAGCTTTCGCATTTCAGCCTGACGGTGCTGCAGATATTTCAGTTCCTGTTGGCTCCTCCGATATCGCTTGGACTTATTATGTGTTAACTTGACACCGCGCCGGATCGTGCCGTCCTCGGCATAGTTATCCGGGTTGGTTGCCCTTCTGCTCCGGTCCATTTTTCGTTGCAGGCAGCGCTTTTCCTGCTCGATGTTCTGTACCCGATCTGCCAGTTCGACGAGTCCGGCCACCCCGGCGGCGGAATACGCCAGTGTTTGCGGCCCGATGTCCAGCCCGACGGGGCCGCTGCCGATAGGGCGAACCGCTTTTCCGGTAACGGGATCGGCCTTGATCGCAGGCTTCCCCTCCAGAACGAGCTGGGCATACCAGCGGTCTCTGCGCTTTCCGGGCCGGCGGACCAATCGGACAAGCTTTACTCTGCGCTGCAGCATATCGGTCTCGTAAGCATTGTCCGGCGATACCTTCAGCGGCAGCTTCAGGCCCTTCCACTCGATGTAGGGCCCGCGGAACATGATCTCCGTGCCGCCGCTTTTTCCCGTTCTGGAGTAGCCCTGCACAGAATTTACCTCACCGGGCTTTTTGTAATGTACCTTCTTGCCGCCCTTTTTGAACAGAACCTTATCAAAGGCCGCCCAGACCTGCGGCGCGATCCCATGAACGGCGACACTGGAGCCGATGTTATCACGGAAGTGCTTGTAATATTTTCCCATATCTGTAGTGAAGGAATAATCCGTAAACCCGGCCGTTTTTAAACTTTTTCGCCGCTCTTTGTATAAGCCTTTCAGTTTGGCTTGATCACCGGGATCATTCCAGTCCAATGTCCGTATTTTCCGTTCATTCTCCCGATATTCGGCAGTCTGCTTTACCTGCGCAAGCCGTTTCAGCTCTGCATGGACCAGCGTGTTATAGAGCTGCCGCGCGATCTCAAAGCGCTTGGCAAGACGGTCCTCCTGCCACTTTTCCAGTTTTAACGGTAAAGTCAGGCAGCAGGTATCTGTGCTGCTCTTTTTCACAGGACTCCCTCCTTGCCGACTGCAGCAAAATGCGATCCGGATCGTTTAGAACTATTTTATCATTAGGTGTGCAAAAATACAAGCTGTGTGACAGCGGTTTCCTGTCCAAATTCCTTTCAAAACTGCAAGGATAGAATTGTTTGCGGAGCGCTGCAGCGCCCCGCAATGTCTTTTTATCAGTCCATAATTCCATACCGCTTCATCAGTTCGATCCGCTCTTTTCCCAGCTTGATGGAGCCGGAGGCGCTGTTGTCTGGATTGGACTGCTTCTCACTGGCGTAGTGCGCAATGCGCTGCACCCATGCGACCGGCAGCAGGTACGGGCGCTTTTTGAGGTACGGGTAGCGCCGCTCCAGATACTCGCGCTTGGGGAATACCGTGCTCAGAACGCTGCTTTTTTCACCGGTGCGGCTGGCCTTGACGGCGTTCAGCGTGACGGTGGAGGAATGGAGGCGCGTCAGGTCGTTGGAGCCGTACACGCCGCCGCAGAGGGTGTCATGCAGCAGCGGCTCTACGTCGATGGAAGCATCCCAAGGCATGGGCAGGTCAAAGTCAATGCCGAGATAGTCTCTGGCAATGCGGAACGACGCCGCGGCGAAGGTCGCCGCGTGAACGCTCTCGCACTGCTCATGCAGAAGCTGCCAGTCGATCTCCGCATGATACGCCCGCGCCCACAGGCCAATGTCGCAAAACTGCCGCGCCCCGATGCCGCTGCGGACGAAGTGCTTGTAGGCGTGCAGGATCAAATACAGCAGATGCTCGTGGGGCGGCATGGCGAGAAGGCCGTCGGTTTCGACGGGGTTGAGGTCGGCAAAGAAGTGGTTCAGCTCGTCATGCGCATCCTCGGCAGAATCAAATAAATGTCGGTGCAGCTCGATGTAGAGCGGGCTGCCGTTTTTTGTGTAGGACACCTCGTCCGCTGTGGCCAACTCGTCGGTCGGCGTGCCGGTGGTCAAACCGTTCGCAAGAAGCTGCTCATGGCAGGCCATAAACTCCACGTCGGAAATGTAGAGGTCGTCGTCCGCGCTGATGCGGTGATCCTTCAGCGGATATAGGTGGCTGCAAAGCTGGCCCTTGACCACAATGGGGCGCAGTCCCGCCTTACGAAGCTTGCGATAAAGGTCAGCAAACTCTGCCGAGCGCACAGTCTGGTTCAGCACCTGCCCGATGACCTGCTGCTTGGTCACAGCAAACAGCACGGCGTTCTCCTCGGCGGCGGGCATCTTGCGAACAGCCTCGAAGAGGATCGGCAGCAGCTTCTGCTGGTTGGCCAACGTAAAAATGGCAGGCCAGTCCACCTTTTCGATGGGCAGATCACTGCCGGAGATAGCAGCTCTGGCGATATGCAGGAATTGTGTTTCGGTGGTGGTCAGGGTCATGTTCGTGTGCCAAGCCCTTTCTCTGTGTTTTTCGATGGCGTGAGCGGCAAGCAGCGACACCGCGCCGAGGAACGCGCCCAAGGTGTTGCAGATCACGTCGTCCGTCTCCGCAAGCCCCAGCGCGCAGCGGTACTGCGCGTACTCGATCCCCGCGCTGAGCGCGCAGCCGACAAACGTCGTGAGGGCAATCCTGCCCCAGCGGTGCCACTTTCGCGGTAGGGCGTTGGAAAGCGTCAGCCCCAGCGGGAAGAAGAGGAAGACGTTCATCAGCATCTCGCGGTAGAGTTCTGGTTGCTGGAGTGCGGCGGTAAATGTGGCAAAGGGCGTAAGGATGAGCTCGTAGTTGCCGGGTGTGCGATTCAGAATATTCACTTCGCTGAACAGCGATTATTGGGGGCGTGAACGGTGTTCATCTTTCAATGAACATCACCACGGAACGCATTGATTTTTCACGGCTTCGCAAAATGAAAAGTGCCAGCTTATGAACAATCCCTTGTCGGGAGAAAATTAAATCGCTGGAAACGGGAATGCCCGCGGCACTGTACATCTGGCACAGCGCCGCGGGCTTTTTTATCACAGGAGGTCATTCAGAAGATTCATGCACTTAGCGTTATGAATCATTCAGTGCCGAGCACTTGCTTTCTTCATGAACTCCAGATAAAGACTGTACAGCACGGCGCAGACGGGAACGCTGAACAGCATCCCTAAGATGCCGAATGCTTCGCCGCCGATTGTAACAGCCATCAGCACAAGCAGTCCAGGAAGTCCGACGGACTTGCCGACCACCTTTGGATAAATCAAATTCCCTTCAATCTGTTGCAGCACAAGGAACAGCACGACAAACGCTGCTGCCTGCGAGGGGCTGATCGTCAAAATCAGAAACGCCCCTACGACACAGCCGATAAACGCCCCGAAAATGGGAATCAGTGCCGTAAATGCAATCAGCACCCCAACCAACACAGCAAAGGGGAACCGCAGAATCGTCATGGAAATGAAGAACATCATCCCCAGAATCACCGCTTCTAGGCACTGCCCTGTCAGGAAATTTGAAAATGTGCGATACGTCAGCGCGCAGATTTGCAGAAAACGGTTTGCGTGCTTTTCCTTCAGATAGGCGAAAATCAGCTTTTTCATCTGCCGCTTCAGAAATTCCTGCTGCAACAGGATATAGCAGGCGAAAACAAGGCCGATGAAAAACGTCCCCACGCCGCTCACAATTCCTGTCGCTACGCTGATGGTAGAACTCAGCATGGAATTTGCCCCTATGCGGAAGAATGTCACAAGCTGATTCAGAATTTCCTCCCAATTCAGCTGTGCCTGTACCTCGTCTATGTAGTCCACCAGCTCAGGATGGTTGGAAACAAGCTGTTCCGCCTTTTTCATCAGTACAGGCACCTTTTCGGGCAGTGTTTTCCCAAGCGTAGCAATGGTATTTCCCAGCTCCGGCACAACCACAATCGTCACAAGGCTCAATAGTGCCAGCACAAAAATCAACGTCAGAATCAGGCTGACGGGCGCGGCAAATTTTTTCTGCTTTTCCTTTGCGTTTGCAAACAGCCGCTTCCGGATGCGGTTCATCGGCACACTCAGCACAAATGCAATCGCGCCTCCCAGAAGGAAGGGGAACAGGATGTGCAAAATCGCTTTTACCGCCTGCAGCACAATGCTAAACCGCCAAAGCCCCACCAGAATCACCAGTGTAAATATAATTAAGCCCCGCAGCTTGCGGAGCGTATCCTTGTCTAACTGCATCCAATCAACTCCCAGTATATTTTTATTTATATTAGAAGAAAGTATATCACAAAAGTAAATTTTCTTGCAATACGCGCGCACAATTCTTAATATTTTCTTCTGTTTTTCCTTTACACAGCGGGCATTTGCGTATAAACTATACAAAGGAATATGTGGCTTTTTTTCAGAAAAGTCAATTTATCGAAGCAGAAAGGAAGAAAAAAATGGAAGTAAGAACAAGATTTGCCCCTTCCCCTACGGGCTATATGCATATCGGCAACCTGCGTACCGCGCTTTATGAATACCTCATCGCAAAATCTCAGGGTGGGAAATTCATCCTTCGTATTGAGGATACCGATCAGGGCCGTCTGGTGGAGGGCTCTCTGGATGTCATTTATAAAACCATGAAAATGACAGGGCTTCAGCATGATGAAGGCCCCGATGTCGGCGGCGAATACGGCCCTTATGTGCAGAGTGAGCGCATGGGCTTATACATG
>ERZ773192.1430-NODE-1430-length-24000-cov-5.865316_pt1 | contig 24000 bp, 18 predicted proteins | sample MGYA00581010_ERZ773192 | MGnify/ENA primary metagenome ERZ773192 (study PRJEB29015, sample SAMEA2737741) | human gut metagenome | biome: human gut; feature: human-associated habitat; material: faeces | place: China | collected 2012 ...
CAATCCCGGCTACCGCCCATAGAGAGGCCGCCGTAGTCAGCCCGCGTACCTTGCCCGAGCTGCTCATGATGGCCCCGGCACCCAAAAAGCCGATACCGCTTACGACCTGCGCCGCTATTTTGAAAACGGCAGCATCGTTGATGAAGTTTACGGACTTCAAAAATTTCCGGATTTCCTGAAAAAATACGGGAAATAAGTGGAGATTGCAAAGCTGCACAGGCACAACTTGTCTGTCGACGGGCACATTGTCCGGAGCGATGCTGATCGGTCTGCGATCTGATATTTGATTTAAATGAATGATTTATGATAAACCCGCACTTCGCGCAAATGTGAAGAGCGGGTTTTTGCATTATGACGGCAAATCAACGGCTCTCCGATATTTAAATACTGAAGCTCGGGGTATCGGAGTTTGTCTGAAATATGATGATGCCCGCAGAATCTGAAAGAATAACAACATATCTTATAACAAATTTCCACGAATTCGGTTATTCTCCGGAAGGGTTGATTGTTTGAATCTTTCTTACAGATAAATTCACGAAATCGTCAATAATCGGATTGAACCCCGGTGCAAAATGTGGTACAATATTATAAGTATATTTTGCGGAGGTTTTATGCACAACCCGGGTGAAATGAACAGTGAGCGGCATTATTTTGCGCTGATCGGAGATATTATCGACTCGCGGCACGAACAAGATCGTTACGATGTGCAGAAAAAGCTGCAATCGATACTCTCTTCCGTCAATGCCGAACATGCGGCGCATATTGCGGCAGATTTTTTGATAACACTCGGTGATGAGTTCCAAGGGCTTCTGTTTGCGGAAAAAGGGGCGGATCCGATTTTTGTTGCCGATAGGATAATCGACGAAATGTTCCCGGTTCGCATAAGAATTGCAATCGGTTTCGGCGGAATGGCAACACAAATCCGAAGGGAAGCGGCGATTGGGGCGGACGGAGAAGCGTTTTACCGTGCGCGGCACGGAATGAATTTGCTCAGGAAAGCCGAAAACCGCGGCAGAGCATATTCAAGAATTCTGCTTGACGCCGGAGGCACGGAATGTTCGGACTGCGAGCGGAATGCGCGGCGGAAGGAGCTTGAAACCGGCGTGAATACCGTTTTGCTGCTCCTGTCCGCATTGCGGCGGGAGAGAACAAAACGGCAGAACGAAGCGGCAGCGATGTATGTTCGAAATGCGGTCACAAACGCTGCACAAACCCAAACAGAGCTTGCAAAGCGGCTCGGAATAACACAGAGCACGTTCAATATCAGTCTTTCCGTTTCAAACGCAAGGGAGTATGCCGAAGGCCTGATCGCTGCGGAAGCTTTGCTTTCGGAACTGAAAACCGACGGTGAGCATGCGGAGAACGGTGATAAGGAATGTGCCGATAAAACCGTTTTAACCTGAAATTTAAATACGACAGCAGAGGATGAATCGATGAAGGAATACACACTTTTGATGCTTGCGCATATGCTCGGAGATTATTATTTTCAACCGCAGTGCCTTGCAAAACTGAAGAGCAGGAACACACTGTATGTTTTGATTCATGCAGGGATTTATGCGGCAGTGATGTTTTCAACGCTGCTGCTGTGCTATTCGAATGCATACTTATATGCGGTTGCTGCCTGTGCCGTGACACATGCGGTGATTGACATTGTGAAGCAGCTGATTTTAAACGGTGCCGCAAAGCGCGGCAGTTTGACCGTGAAACAGGACAGAGCCGCATATCTTATCGATCAGGCACTGCACCTTTCGATAATCCTTGCGGTATCTTTCACGTCAGCATTTTACGGTGAGGGGCGCGGAATAGAATTTTTGCAAAACGATATAAAAGCCCTCGTTGGCATTGACGGCTTTGCAATGCTAAGCATACTGACGATGCTGCTTGCCGTGCTGAAGCCCGCAAATGTTTTTGTTCAAAAGGTGCTTGTAACCGAAAAACCTGATGAAAAGGTGAAAACACGCCTGAAGCACGGCGGATGCATCGGTTCGTTGGAACGGTTTATAATAATTTGCATGCTCCTGCTCGGGCAGTATTCCGCTGTTGCGCTTGTTTTCACCGCGAAATCGATAGTCAGATTCAAAGACTTTGAAGATCGCTCCTTTGCGGAATACTATCTTTACGGAACGCTTCTGAGCGTCGCGGTCAGCATCGCACTCTTTGCCTTGCTGAAAATTTTCGGCGCATAAACCAGTGCCGGAAGGAATGACCGAACAATGGATAACAACGGAGATAAAACAAAATGAAACTTATTGCAATTGACGGCAACTCACTGATGCACAGAGCGTATTACGCGCTTCCTAACATGACCAACAAAGCGGGTACGCCGACGGGCGCACTGCACGGCTTCCTTTCGATGCTGCTTAAGCTTGTTGATATGCGGCCGGATTACCTGCTTGTTGCATTTGACATGCCGATAAAAACCTTTCGACATGAAAAATATGCCGATTATAAAGCCGGCAGAAGGGAAACTCCGGACGATCTCCGCACGCAGTTTCCGCTCTTGCAGGAATTGCTGAAAAAAATGGGCATTGCCGTTATTGAATGCGAACGCTTTGAGGCGGATGATATTCTCGGCACATTTTCCCGTCGGGCGCAGAAGGAGGGCGTTGATTCTCTGCTTGTGACCGGGGATAGGGATGCTTTACAGCTTATCACCGATAATGTACACGTTCTGATGACGAAAAAGGGCATCACCGAAACCGTTGAATACGATAAAGGAACCCTTTTTGCCGAATACGGACTTGAACCTGCACGCATGGTTGATCTCAAAGGCTTAATGGGCGACAATTCGGACAATCTGCCCGGCATTAAGGGCGTCGGCGAAAAGACCGCGCTGAAGCTGCTTTCAAAATACGGTACGATGGAATCCGTGCTTGAAAATGCGGAAAATGAAAAAGGCGCATTGCGGCAGAAGCTGCTTGACGGTGCGGAGTCCGCAAGGATGAGCTATGAACTCGGAACAATAAACACCGATGCTCCCGTGAGCGAGAGTGTGGAGGATTGCAGATTCAATCCCGCTCTGCTTGCAAACGGTGCGGCGGAGCTGACAAAGCTTGAACTTCGCGCCGTCCTTAAACGCGTGCGTGAACTTGCAGGCACCCAGAATCAAAATGCGGAAAACATGCCTGAACCAAACGGGAAAAATTCTGCCGAGGTTCGAACTGCCGAATTTGATCTCCGCGATGTCAAAAGTGATGAAGAGCTGCAGGCCTGCGTTGATACGCTTCTGCAATGCACTGAAACAGCATTCGATATTTGTGAACAGAGTGTCACGGTCGCTGCAATAACGGGAGAAGGCACAGTGCTTTTCAATGCCTCGGTCGGAGGTGATCTGTTCAGTGCGGCATTGCTGCCCGAACAGGTTCTCTGCGCACTTAAGCCCGTCTTTGAGTCGGAAAAAATCAAAAAAACCGTATTTGATGCCAAATCAAAACGGCATATCCTTGCGCCGTTCGGTGTTGCGCTCAACGGTGAAATTTTCGATGCCATGCTTGCGGATTACCTGCTTAACGCACTGCATCCCGCAAAAACACTTGATGTGCTTGCCGAGGAGAGCGGTATCGGTGAGCGCGGAGCGGCTGCGCTTATCGTTTTGAAACCGAAACTGGAACAAATGCTTGAACGCAGCGGCATGACGGAGCTGTATCGGAATGTTGAACTGCCGCTTGAACATGTGCTGTTCGATATGGAGAGCGCGGGGTTCATGCTCGACAGGGAGGTTTTATGTTCTCTCGGCGAAACCATGGCGGCGCGTTCCGAAGAGCTTGCGAAAGAAATTCACGAGCTTGCGGGGGAAAGTTTCAACATTCTTTCGCCGAAGCAGCTTTCCGTGGTTTTGTTTGAAAAACTCAGCCTTCCGCCGCGAAAGAAAACAAAAACGGGATATTCGACCGACAGTGAGGTGCTTGAAGGGCTGAAGACCATGCATCCTATCGTGGGCAAGGTGCTTGAGTACAGATTCCTGACAAAACTCAAATCAACGTTCATCGATGCAATGCTCCAAAAAATCGGTTCGGACGGACGAATCCGCACAACCCTGAACCAGAATGTTACCGCAACGGGACGTATTTCAAGTCAGGAGCCGAATTTGCAGAACATTCCGGTCCGCACGGAGCTTGGACGCGAAATCCGCCGCGCTTTTGTTGCAAGCCCGGGCTGTGTTCTTGTCGGGGCGGACTATTCGCAGATAGAATTGCGCGTGCTTGCGCACATAAGCGGGGATGAGGCTTTGATTGCCGCATTCAACGACGGGGATGATATCCACACACGTACGGCGGCGGAAGTTTTCGGCGTTCCGAAGGACGAGGTGACGCGTGAAATGCGTTCTGCGGCAAAGGCTGTCAATTTCGGCATTGTCTACGGCATTTCCGAGTTCTCTCTGGCGGAGGATATCGGGGTTTCCCGCTATGAAGCCCGGGCGTATATCGACAATTATCTGAACAACTACCGGGGTGTGAAGGAATACATGCACAAGGTGGTGGCGGATGCACGGGAGAACGGCTACACCGAGACGCTGTACGGCCGCCGCCGGTATATTCCGGAGCTGAAAAGCAGCAATTTCAACGTCCGCAGCGGGGCGGAGCGCATTGCGCTGAACACGCCCATTCAGGGAACGGCGGCGGATTTGATCAAGCTGGCCATGATTCGGGTAGAAAACGCCCTGAACGAAAAATACCCCGACGCACAGCTGCTTTTGCAGGTACACGACGAGCTGATCGTGGAATGCCCGGAGGGCATTGCCCAAGAGGTCGCGGCGCTGGTCAGCCGGGAGATGGAAAACGTGGCGTCTCTCAGTGTGCCGCTGACGGCGGAAGCAAAATTCGGAAAGAGCTGGTACGAGGCAAAATGAGAATTGCGCACATGACGGCGGAGCATGCCCCTCAGGTCGCGGCACTGGAAAAAGTTTGCTTTTCCGACCCGTGGAGCGAAAAAAGCGTCGCTTCCGAGCTGGAAAATCCTCTTTCCTGCTGGCTTGTGGCGCTGGACGGCGAGACGGTGGCAGGCTACGTCGGCTCCCAGACGGTGATGGACGAGACGGACATGATGAATGTCGCCGTCCACCCGGACTTCCGGCGGCAGGGCGTCGCCCGGGCGCTGATTCTGGCGCTGATCGGGGAACTGAAGAAACGGGGAAGCCGCTGCCTGACCCTGGAGGTTCGCGCATCCAATGACCCTGCCCGCACCCTCTATGAATCGCTGGGCTTTGCCCATGTGGGAACCCGCCGGAACTACTACCAAAATCCCAAAGAAGACGCTCTCATTCTGAGAAAGGAGTGGGAAATTTGAACATTTTAGCTGTGGAGTCCTCCTGTGACGAGACCGCCGTGGCCATTGTCCGGGATGGACGGGAGGTGCTGACGGACTGCATCGCGTCTCAGGTCGATCTGCACCGCATTTATGGCGGCGTGGTGCCGGAAATCGCGTCCCGGAAGCACATTGAAGCCATCTACGGTCTGGCAGATCAGGCGCTGGCGCGGACGGGTCTATTAAGAAGCGACATCGACGCCGTGGCCGTGACCTATGCTCCCGGGCTGATCGGCGCGGTGCTGGTGGGGGTGAACTTCGCCAAGGCGGCGGCGCTGGCACTGGGGAAACCCCTGATCCCGGTTCATCACATCCGGGGACACATCGCCGCCAATTACATCGCCTATCCTGAGCTGGAGCCGCCGTTCCTGTGTCTGGTGGTGTCCGGCGGCCACACGATGATCGTGGAGGTCAAAGACTATACGGACATGAACATTCTCGGCACGACGCTGGACGATGCGGCGGGGGAATCCTTCGACAAGGTCGCCCGGGTGCTGGGGATGCCCTATCCCGGCGGCGCGGCGCTGGACAGGGCCGCGAGGCAGGGGGACGAGACAAAATACGTCCTTCCCCGCAGCAAGCCCGGGGAAAATCCCTACAATATGAGCTTTTCCGGGCTGAAAACCGCAGCTTTGAACCTGATCCACCATGCCGAACAGGTGGGGGAAGAGCTGGATATTCCCAGCCTTTGCGCCGCGTTTTCCGCGGCGGTGTCCGACACGCTGGTGCCCCGGGCGGTAATGGCGCTGGAACAGACCGGCTATCGGAAAATTGCCGTGGCCGGGGGCGTTGCCGCAAATTCCCGCATCCGCGCGGACATCCTCGCGGCGGCGGAGAAACTGGGGGCGGAGGTTTACCTGCCGCCGCTTCACCTGTGCGGGGACAACGGCGCCATGATCGGCGCTCAGGCGTATTACGAGTACAAAGCAGGGCATGTGGCCGACATGAGCCTGAATGCCTACGCCACCAAGTCCATTCTGGGGGAAGCACTATAGAATGTGGGGGAGACGGGAAGTCTCCCCCCTTTTGTATGAATATCGACGAATATACGGTGGATGCAAACCAAGTTGTAACTAAAGGTTACAAATACATTACATTTTTTGGATCATAACGGATTTTGGCAGGTGTTATGTATATCGCCTGTGGATAAAATTGTGGAAACTGTGTATAACGGTGTGAATAAACCCGGCTTATCCACCGCCGGAACGGAGAATATTGGTTGACAAAGGAAAACCGGCGTGTTATGATATGCTCACAATTATGAGAAAGGAGGAAGTGAATATGTTGAAGAACGGCTGGAACGTTTATGGCAGAAGACTTGCTCCGGGGGTAACTGTGCGGTAGGAATACCGGCATGGGCTGTTTGTGCGGCGCAGGCTTCGGCCTGTGCCGTTTTTCTATGCAAATGCATAGAAAAATATGAAATGTGCCATTTCCTCGCCCCTACGGGGCAACCGGAAATGATGCACAAAAACTTCATGCATCAGCATTTGCGCATTTTCACGGTGCAGCGCACATGCATGAAGTTTTATTGCTTGAGGTAGAAAAATGAAAGAAATGCTGCATTATCTGAAGCCCTACTGGAGGGGGCTGCTGGCCGCGACCATTGCCGTGGCGATATCCACGGTCTGCGACCTGCTGCTGCCCGCCATCATGAGTGAAATTCTCAACAAGGGCGTTTATCGGGCGGATTTTGCCTACATCGTCAGATGCTGCGCCATCATGGCGGCGGTGGCTCTGGTGGGGTTGGGAACGGTGCTCTTGGGATCGAAAATTTCCAACGACGTGGTGGCGTCTTTCTGCGCCGACCTCCGCGCCGCCGTGTTCCGCAAGGTCAACCAGATGAGCTTTGAGGAATTCGGCGAGCTGGGGACGGCGGCGCTTGTGACCCGCTGTTCCCACGATGTGGAGACGGTGAGCTGGATCGCGGCGGAGCTGTCCGGCACTGTCATCATGATCCCGGTGCTGTTTTTTGGCGGTGTGGTGCTGTCCCTGCGGAAGGACGTGGCGCTGTCGCTGACCATGCTGGCCTTTGTGCCTGTGATTCTGGCAATCGTCATCTTCATCGGAAAGAAGATCGACGGCATCTGGGAAGTATCCGACAAGTTTGTAGACCGCCAGAATGAGATCATGCGGGAGCGTCTGCGGGGCATCCGGGTCATCCGGGCGTTCAACTCCGAGAAGCGGGAGCATGAGCGGGTGTCCGAAGCTACCCGAATTATGGTGGACAGCTTCATCCGGGGCAATGTGGCCATGGGCGCCATTTCCCCGCTGGCGACGTTCCTGCTGAATCTGGCGGCGGTGCTGATCGTGTATTTGGGCGGCTGGCGGATGGAAACCTCCACCGGCCTGACCGGCGGCGATATTTTCGCCATTGTCCAGTACGTGTCCCTTGTTTCCGCGGGCGTCATAACCGGCGCGTTTGCCATCATCAGCTTTCCCCAGGCCGAGGTGGCGGCAAAGCGCATCGGGCAGGTGCTTCACGCCGAGGGCATGGCCGACCCCATTGGACGGCAGGACATCACCCTGTCCGGCGACATTGCCTTTGACCACGTCACCTTCCGCTACGACGGCGCGGCGGAGGCTGCCCTGAAGGACATAACCCTTTCCGTAAAAAAGGGGCAGAAGGCGGCGGTCATCGGCGGCACCGGCTCGGGAAAAAGCACCCTGGTGCAGATGCTGCTGGGGTTCCGTATGCCCACCGCCGGAGAGGTTCGCCTGGACGGAATGCCCACCCGGACCCTCAGCCGCCGCACCATGCGGGACAATATCAGCTGCGTGCTGCAAAACGCGACCATCTATTCCGGCACCATCCGGGACAATGTGCGCATGGGCAGGCTGGAAGCGGGGGACGTGGAGATCCGGGAAGCGCTGGAGATCGCGCAGGCCGGAGAATTCGTGAACGGCTTCTCGGATGGTATCGACCACATGATCCGCCAATCGGGCAAGAACCTGTCCGGCGGACAGAAACAGCGGCTGAGCATTGCCCGTGCGCTGCTGAAAAATGCGCCCATCTACATTTTTGACGACAGCTTTTCCGCGCTGGACTTCCTGACGGAAGCGAAGCTCCGCGCCACCCTGAACCGGAATCTTGCAGGGAAGACCCAGCTGATCATCACCCAGCGGGTGACCTCCGCCATGCACTGCGATGTGATTTTCGTCATGGACGGCGGCGCGCTGGTGGACAGCGGCACCCACGCCCAGCTGTTGGAACGGTGCGGGGTGTACCGGGAAATCTATGCGTCCCAGACGGGAGGGAACCTGAATGCGTGAAAAGAATGAACTGCTGGACGAGACCACATGGCGGATCATCCGGGAGGCAAAGGGCATTGCCGGATGGGTCGCGGTCAGCGCGGTGCTGGGAATTCTCGCGGTGCTGTGCGCCATTGCCGCGCCGGAAATTCTGGGAAACCTGATTCAAAAGCTCTATGATTTCGGACTGAGCGACCGGCAGACGCCCATCCGGGACAGCCTTGTCAGCGGGCTTCTTCTGCTGACAGCGGTGTACGCGGCGCAGGGCGTGTTCCGCTATTTGAATATGCAACTGATGAACCGGACGGTGAGCCGTCATTTTACCTGTGATCTGCGAATTGCCATTTCCGATAAAATTCAGCGGCTTCCGGTGAAATACGTCGATCAGACCCCGGTGGGTGACGTACTGAACCGCATGATCGACGATGTGAGCGCCATGGGTAACTATATCCATCAGGTGTTTGACGTGATGGTGGAGGGCGTTTTCCAGATCACCATGATCGCCGTCGCCATGTTTCTGAAAAACTGGATGCTGGCCTGCCTTGTCATCGTACTGACCCCGATCTCCCTGTGGATCTCCTCGAAAATCGCGGGTGCCAGCGGGAAATACTACGACGAGTGGTTCAAAAAATCCGGAGAGCTGACGGAGATTGTGGAGGAGAGCTTCACCAACTTCGCAACAGCCAAAGCCTACAATCTGGAAGAATACACGGTGCAGAAGCACGCCGTCGTCAACGAGCAGCTGCGCAAGGCCGTGTCCAAGGCCAACTTTACCGGCTCTATCGTGCAGCCGCTGATCAAATTTGCCAACGCCATGGCCTATATCTGCATCAACCTCATTGGCGGATGGCTGATCGTGCGCCGGGGCGTGGGCGTGGGGACTGTGGTGACCATTGTGCTGTTTGCCCGGCAGTTTGCGTCTCCTTTGGAACAGATCGCCTCGGGGTTTGCGAACCTGACCCATGTCAAAGCCTCCGCCAAGCGGGTGTTCCGGATAATGGACATGGAGGAAGAGGAACGGCCGGAGGGAACGCTTCCGGAACCCTGCCGAGGCGAGGTCGTCTTTGACAAGGCTGCTTTCTCCTACACCAAGGACGAGCCGCTGATCGAAAATCTGAACCTCAGCGTCCATCCCGGCCAGCGTGTGGCCATCGTCGGCCCCACCGGCGCGGGAAAGACCACCATCGTCAATCTGCTGATGCGGTTCTACGACGTGGACGGTGGAAAAATTCTGCTGGACGGGCAGGATATCAAGTCCCTATCCCGGGACGAGGTGCGCCGGAATTTCGGCATGGTTTTGCAGGATACATGGCTGTTCCGGGGTACCATTGCCGAGAACGTGGCCTACGGCAAGCCGGACGCCACCCGGGAGGAAATTGAGCTTGCCTGCCGGGAAGCATACTGCGACCACTTTATCCGCACTATGCCCGACGGCTACGACACCCTGATCAGCGAGGACACCACCAACCTTTCCGGCGGGCAGAAGCAGCTGCTGACCATCGCCCGTGCGCTGCTGGCAAGTCGTCCGCTGCTGATTCTGGACGAGGCCACCTCCAACGTGGACACCCGGACGGAAATACTGGTGCAGAAGGCCATGGACAAGCTGATGAAGGGGAGAACCTGCTTCGTCATTGCCCACCGCTTAAGTACCATCGTGGATGCCGACCTCATTCTGGTGCTGAATCACGGCCACATTGTGGAGCAGGGGACTCACGCTCAGCTGCTGGCGAAAAAGGGCTTCTATTACGACCTCTACACCAGCCAGTACGCGGTATAAGGAGAAGAAATGCTGTATCTTGCGCGGAGCCTTTCCCGGCTGCATTTTAGCAGCCTGATGGCAGTTTATGCAGAATCCAACCGGGAAAACGGCCAGGAATTCTGGCCGGAGGAGCCGGAAATGCGTCAAATCCAGTTGGCGGAAGAAGATTTCTACCGCTATCTGAGTCAGGTGTTTTTTAGGTCACCGGGGGCGGTTTACGCCGTCTGGGAGGAAAACGGGCGGTATGTCAGCGCCCTGCGTTTGGAACCGTACCGGGACGGGCTTTTACTGGAAGCGCTGGAGACTGCCCCGGAGCAGCGGCGAAAGGGGTTTGCCGCCGCGCTGATACGGGCGGTACAGTGCTTCCTTGACGGAAAAACGAAGCTCTATTCTCATGTGGACAAGCGAAACCTGTCCTCCCTGAAAGTCCACGAGAAATGCGGCTTCCGCCGCGTCGCGGACTTTGCCGTCTGCGTGGACGGTTCGGTGAATCAGAAAATGTACACCCTGTGTTGGGACGACAAAACCTCCGTATGACCAAAGTCATACGGAGGTTTTCCGTGATGGAGCTTGCGCGCTTACATATTTACCACGTTCTGGGGCTTTCCTTCCAGAAAACAGCGGATGTTTTCCACAACGCAGTCCAGAAGTCGCTGGCGGCTCTCCAACGGTGCCCAGGCCATGTGGGGCGTGATGATGCAGTTGGGCGCGGTCAGAAGGCGATTGCCCGCAGTGATGGGTTCTTCGGATACTACGTCCACAGCGGCGGCGCGGAGACGGCCGCTTTCCAGCGCGGCTTTTACCGCCGCTTCGTCCACGAGACCGCCCCGGGAGGTGTTGATGAGGATGGCGCCCGCCTTCATTTTCGCGAGGGTGCCGGCGTTTATCAGCTTCGCTGTCGCCGGGGTGAGGGGACAGTGGAGGGAGACAAAATCCGACTGGGCGAGCAGGGTGTCAAAATCGACGTACCGCGCCAGCGCTTCCCCTTCGGGACGGCGGGTGCGGCTGTAGGAAAGAACATTCATGCCAAAGGCGCGGGCGATGTTCGCCACGGCCTGACCGATGCGCCCGAAGCCGACAATGCCCAGCGTCTTCCCGGCCAGCTCCATCTGCGGGGTGTCCCAGAAGCAGAAGGAGCCGCAGCTTTCCCACCGACCCGCATGTACCAGCGCGTCGTGATGGCCGACCCGGTGACACAGCTCCAGCATCAGCGCGAACGTAAACTGCGCCACGGCGGCGGTACCGTAGGTGGGGACGTTGGTCACGGGAATGCCCCGGCGGGCGCAGGCGGCACAGTCCACGGTATTGTAGCCCGTCGCCTGAACGCAGATCAGACGGATGCTGGGACAGGCATCCAGCAGCCGCTCGGTGACGGGGAGCTTGTTCACCAGCACGATCTCACTATCCGCAATGCGGGCAATGGCTTCGTCCTCGGTGTCCGTGCGGTCGTAAATGGTTAGTTCGCCGAACTGGCGAAGAGGCTCGTAGCTCAAATCGCCGGGATTTAAGGCGTAACCGTCGAGAATGACGATCTTCATGGCAATTCCTCCTTGCAAAACAGGCGTATTTTTGATAGGATAGGGAAAACGCTTTTGTGGGGTGCGCAATGGAAATTCTGTATCAGAACGCTAATATTCTGGTCTGCATCAAGCCGGCGAGAGTCCTCTCCACCGACGAGCCGGGGGGACTGCCGGAGCTGGTGCGGGAAACTCTGGGCGACCCCAAGGCCGACGTGCGCACGGTGCACCGGCTTGACCGGGTGGTCAGCGGCGTGATGGTGCTGGCGAGAAACGCCCGCGCGGCGTCGGAGCTGTCCCGACAGATTCGGGAAGACCAGTTCAGCAAAGAATATCTGGCCGTCGTCCATGGCAGACCGGAAAGTCCGGAGGGGACGCTTCGTGACCTGCTGGCGCGGGACAAGGCAAGACGGATGACATTCGTGGCGGACGCGCCGGGGAAGGGCGTGCAGGAGGCGGCGCTTTCCTACCGTGTTCTGGAATATGCGGATGGCATGTCTCTTGTGCGTGTGCGGCTTCACACCGGGCGCACCCATCAGATCCGGGTGCAGTTTTCCAGCCGGGGAATGCCGCTGGTGGGGGAGCGGAAGTACGCCGTTCTGGACGACCCCTGTGAAATTGCCCTGTGGTCGGCGAAAATCGGCTTTCATCATCCGGAAACGGCGGAGTGGGCGGAGTTCTCCAAAGAGCCGCCCGCTGTGTTCCCATGGACGGAATTTGGAAAGATTATACCATAGATTTGCGGCGCTGAAAAGAGCGGAGGAAGAAAAATGACGTTAAAGCTTGTAAAATTGGAACCAAAGTACCGGCGGCACCTGAACGATATGATGTCCCAGTGGTATGCGACGGGGGAGAAGATCGTCCCTTACGCCATTCGCCGATTGGATTACCGGGACTTTGACAACTATCTTGCCAATCTGGATGTGAAGGATGAGACGGAGGAACTTGTGCCGGACTCCACATTCTTCTGTCTGGACACGGAGCAGGATATCTTCGTGGGCGCGGTGAATATCCGCCACCGGCTGAATGACAGGCCGCTGTTGGACGGCGGCCACATCGGCGACGGTGTGCTGCCCTCCCAGCGGCGCAGGGGCGTTGCCACCCGCATGATCGCTCTTGCGCTGGAGGAATGCAAGAAGCTGGGGATCGACCGGGTGCTGATGGTCTGTGACAAGGACAACATCGGTTCTGCCAGGAGCATCCGGCGCAACGGCGGCGTCCTGGAAAACGAAGTGGAAGTGGACGGCGTGGTGGAGCAGCGCTATTGGATTGACCTGAGACGCCAGACTCACTACGATTTCTTCCAGAACCGGGAATGCGAATATTTTCCCTGCCATCAGGGCGCTGACCCGGAGACGTTCAGCTGCCTGTTCTGCTATTGCCCGCTGTACTGTCTGGGTGACAAATGCGGCGGCGCGTTCCGGTATACGGAAAGCGGCATCAAGGATTGCTCTGCCTGCTTAAGACCCCACCGCCGGGAGAACTACAATGCCATCTGCGGAAAAATGAGCGAGGTTCTGGAACTGGTCAGACGGAAATAAAATCAGCCCCGCGGCATTTTGAAATGCCGCGGGGCTGTATTGCATCAGGAAAGGGAGAGCGCTTCTCACGAAGCCTCTCCCTTATGCGTTATTTCAGCAGATTGTCCGCCATTTGCGAGATCATGGCGTGGTCGTAAGTATCCTGACTGCACTCCCAGACGATCAGACCGGCAATGCCTTTCTGCTCGATGAAGTCCAGCTTGTCCTGTAGGGTCATGGGGGTCTCGTAAGAGATGTACCAGCAGTAATACGGGGACTTTTCGTCGTCGTTGTACAGATACGCACCACGGTTGAAGGCATCGTAGCCGTAATGCCAGCCGGTGCCGCCATTATCGAAGGACTCGCCCATGACAGGCTTGCCGTCCACCCACTCGGTGGTGTAGCCGCTGACGGCTTCGGCTTCCCACGCTTTCAGCATTTCCTGCGTGATCTCCACGTCAGAGGGGGCCTTGGATTCCACAGAAACGCCCACGGGGTTGCTGCCGGAGGGCGGGGTGAACATTTTCAGGTCGGTGCCGTACATGGGGCTGCCGATGCAGATCTTGCGCAGCTCCACGCCGTAGCCAAGATTCATGACGGTGACGGCGTCCTTCGCGTGCTGTAGCTTGCTGGCGTGGCCGGTGATCTTATCCCATGTGCCCGCCATGTCATAGGTCATGATGTTCACAAAATCCATGTAGGGAGACACGAGACGCCAGTTCTGCATGGGCAGCGTCCAGCCGGTGGAGGCGGAGGCGCAGGCGGTGAGCCGCTTCACGCCGGGGCCGTAGGCGTCGTCCATGGCCTGACGGAGCTGCTGGGCAAGGGCGGCAAAGTTGGCGCTGTCCTCTTCCGGCGTACCCCAGATGGGACAGCCCTGATCTTCTTCGCTTTCGGGCAGGCGCGCGCCGTCCTTACTGCCGCCGAAATATTCCCAGTCAATGTCGAAGCCGTCCACCCATGGGTATTCCTCCAGAATGTTCAGACAGCTCTCCACGAAGGAGGTGCGGCCCTCGGGGGTGTAGGCCATTTCGGAGAAATAGCCGCAGCGGGTCCAGCCGCCGATGGAGATCAGAATTTTGACATCCGGGTACTGCTCGGAATAATACTGATACTGGGCAAAGTGGTTCCGGGGCAGGCCGGGCGCCATCCGGCTCGGCTCGTCGTTGTCAAAATCCGCCTTGGGGAGGGTGGACGCCACGCGGAAGCTGGTTCGGGGTTCCCCGGACGCCGCCAGCCGGTCCCATGAGGTCTCCGTGGAGCCGTCGGCGGGTTCTACCGCCCAGAAAGCGTGGTTGATGCAGGTGACCTTATCCCATGGAATGCTGCACACCTCCGCGCCTTCCTCGGCGGTTTTGGTGTCCAGATACCAGTTGGCGAAGTAGACGATGACCTCTTTTTCCTCCGCCACCGGCGAAATGGTCTCCGCCGGCTCGGTTTCAGTGGGGACAGTCGTTTCGGAAGCGGTGGGGGCTGTGGTTTCCTGCGGGGCAGAACTGCACGCCGTCAGCAGACACAGGCAGACAAGCAGCAGAGCAAGAATCGTTCTTCGCATGGTAAAGTCCTCCTTGTATTGGCGGTACGGTAAAATACCAGATGCTGCCATTATACCATGGGGGTACTCATTATACGATGGATTTCGGCGGCAATTCTTGTTGCTGCTTGGCGTGTAGATGACAAGAATAGTAAAATCCGCGTACCCCCGGCAAGGGGTACGCGGAAATAAACGCTTGTGATGTTATTCGACGGGAGCAGGTTCCTGAAGTTTCCCCAGTTCTTCTTCCTCCAGAACCCGGTAGGCAACCTTGCCGACCAGCGTCTTGGGCAGCTCGTCCCGGAATTCGATATCGTAGGGCATGGCGTATTTGGCCACGTACTTCCGGCAATACTCCATAATGGAACGCTTGGTTTCGTCGTTCTTTTCCACGCCGGGAACCAGCTTGACGAAGGCTTTGACCTTTTGCATCTTGTAGGAATCCGGCACGCCGATGACGCAGCTCATCTGCACGAATTCGTGGGCGTCCAGAATGTTCTCAATCTGGGCGGGGTAGACGTTGTAGCCGGAGGTGACGATCATCCGCTTGGCTCTGCCGCGGAAATACACGAAGCCCTCGCTGTCCATGGTGCCAAGGTCGCCGGTGCAAACCCAAGTCAGGCCGTCGGCGTGGTGCTGCAAGGTTTTTGCGGTTTCCTCCGGATGGTGCATGTACTCCTTCATCACCGTGGGGCCTGCCAGAAGAATTTCACCTTCTTCACCGTAGGGAAGCTCCTCCTCGGTGCCGGACTTGACGATCTTGATGTAGGTATCGGGGAAGGGAAGACCGATGCTGCCCTCCTTGTGCATGTGGCTGGGGGTCAGGCAGCAGGCGGTGACGGTCTCGGTGGTGCCGTAGCCCTCCCGCACCTGAATGGAGGCTTTGTGGTCGTACAGGAACTTGTCCAGCTTCTTTTTCAGCTCGACGGACAGGGAATCGCCGCCGGAAAAAACGCCCTTCAGGCAGCTGAGGTCAGCGCCCTCCATATCCGGCAGACGGAGCAGCGCCTCATACAGGGTGGGAACGCCCGCGACGAAGTTGCAGCGCTGCTTGACCAGATCCTTGGCGTAGCTCTTGGGGGTGAACCGGGGAACCAGAATGCACCGGCCGCCCTGGGTCAGCATGGTGTGGATGCACACGCCCAGACCGAAGCCATGGAAAATGGGCATGGCGGCCAGCATCTTGTCCCCGGGACGGAACATGGGGTTGGCGGCGATGACCTGCTGCCCCAGTGCGTTAAAGTTCTTGTTGGTCAGGACGATGCCCTTGGTGGTGCCGGTGGTGCCGCCGGAGTAGAGGATGACGGCGGGATCGTCGGCGGTGCGGCTGATCTTGTAGTCATAGAAGCAATAGCGGCTCATCCGCACGAATTCCTGCCAGCGGATGACTGGGGCGTCTTCGGGAATTTTCTCGATCTTCCGCCCCTGTGTGAGCATGTAACCGGCCTTGATGGGCTGCGCCAGCGCATCCTTGATGCTGGCAATGATGATGTTGACCACCTTGGTGTTCTTGCGGACGGACTCGAATTTATTGTAGAACTGATCGAGGGTGATGGCGGTGACGCTTTCGGATTCGTTGAGATAGAACTCAATTTCCTTCTCAGCGGACAGAGGATGCACCATGTTGGCAATGCCGCCCACCAGATTGATGGCGTAGAACAGGTAAATGGCCTGCGGGCAGTTGGGCATGGCGATAGTGACCTTGTCGCCCTCCCGGACGCCAATGGTTTTCAGTGCCTTGGCGCAGGTCTCCACCTCCTGCACCAGCTTCTTGTAGGTGGTGGACTTGCCCATGAAGTCAAAGGCAACGTAATTGGGGTATTTTTCGGCAATGGCCTCCACAGCCTCAAACATGGAGCCTTCAAAATAGTCAAGGTGCATGGGCATACTGCCCATGGAGCCAGCCCAGGGGGTCTTTGCGGTGATTGTTTCCATCAGTAATCTACCTCTTCCTGTAACGGCTTGTCCAGCAGCTGGGGATTTTCCAGCAGCGTTTTTAACAGACGGACGGTTTTGGCGTAATAATAGCCGTCGGCAATGCGTTCGTCGATGGTCAGCCCCAGATCAATGCTGGGCTTCATCTCGAAGGTGCCGTCGTCATTGTAGAAGGGACGCTTTTTGATCTCGCCGATGGCGCAGAACACCGACGTGGTGCCCCAGTTGGTCAGGTGGTGATAGCCCGCGTGGAGCTTGATGGAGCCGAGGTTGGTCAGCACCACGGAGGAGTAGTAGGGGTCGCCCGCAATGACGCTCTGGGGCATCCAGCCGTGGCGGTCTAAGAAACGGGCGATGCCGCCCACCGCCTGCACGAGAAAACCGGGCAGGCTCTGCACCGCGTTCAGACTTTGTGTACCCTTATCCACCTCGTCGCTGCTGCGGCAAATGGAGATCTGACGGAAAATCTCGTCATGAATGGTGTCGATGGTGTCGGTGCCCCTGGAGTGGATATAAGCCAGCGCCTCGCCGCCGTCGTCGGAAAATTCCTTTTTCACGGTGAAGGCCGCGGAGACCTCATTGCGCTGATACATGGTCTTGTTGGCAATGAAGCGGTTCATCTTCGGCCGCAGGGTGATGACCTTCAGCATGATGGTGACCATCACCTGAAAGAAATTGTATTTGTAGTCCGGGTTGGAGGCGTTTTTCTCGTCCAGATAAGCCAGCACATTGGTCAGGTCGATCCGCTCGCTGATGAACGCCTCGTTGTCACATCGGTTTGGATACATCAGCGGCATGACCAGATGCATCGCGTGGATGTTTCTGAGCTTTGCGCCGTCTTTCCTGTCTCCGAAATTTTTTGCCATAAGTACACTCTCTTTCTGAAATCTTTGGGGCAAAAAACTTTTTCGTGAAGCCGCGACATTTTATGCGGTTTTGCCCCTTGAAAGTTCCCGTCCTTTCGACGATAATTATACCACCCGTATACCATGCGAATCTAAACTGAAACGAAACTTTGTTTATTTTCGGTTTAGGTTCCCGCGATATTCTTGACACATTATTCCCAGAGAAAGGAAGAAGCAGATGGGAGAACGGAAAATTTCTCCGCTGTACCGGCTGATCAAAGCCGCCGTGCGGGCGGTGTATCCCAAAATCAAGGTCGTGGGGGAGGAGAACCTTCCGCCGGAGCCGGTGGTGTATGTGGGCAACCACAGCCAGATGAACGGCCCTATTGCCTGTGAGCTGTATACCCCCGGCGAGCATTATATCTGGTGCGCCGGAGAGATGATGGACAAGAAGAAAGTACCGGCCTACGCCTATCAGGATTTCTGGTCGGAAAAGCCGAAGGCCGTCCGCTGGTTTTACAAGCTGCTGTCCTACATCATCGCGCCCCTGTCCCAGCTGGTTTTCACCAACGCCAACACCATCGGCGTGTACCACGATGCCAAAATCATTACAACTTTCAAAAAGACGGTGACGGCGCTTCAGGAAGGCGCAAGCGTGGTGATTTTTCCGGAGCATCACGTGCCGCGAAACAACATTATCTGCGAGTTCCAGGACAGGTTCATCGACGTGGCGAAGCTCTACTACAAGCGCACGGGAAAGGCGCTGTCCTTCGTGCCGCTGTATCTGGCGCCTAAGCTGAAAACCATGTATCTGGGCAAACCCATCCGCTTTCAGCCCGACGCACCGCTGGAGGAAGAGCGCAGACGCATCTGCGAATACTTAATGGAGCAGGTCACGGAAATAGCGCAGGCGCTGCCAAAGCACATCGTCGTGCCTTACCCCAACATGCCCAAAAAACAATATCCCTGCAATATCCCACAGGAGGCCACCCATGAGAAAACCGGAAATTGATTACCGCACCTTTCGGCTGTCCAAGCTCAATGACCCGCAGTTTGCGCACTTAAAGCTTCTGGGCGGCTGGATCGGCTACTTTATCATGTATTTTCTGACGGAGAACCTGATCCCCGAGGAAAGCTGCCATGTTGTCCACTGCTGGATCGACGATCTGATTCCCTTCTGCGAGTGGTTCCTGATCCCTTACGTATTCTGGTATTTCCTGATCGTGTTTACGCTGCTGTACCTGATGCTGTATCACGTGGAGGGCTTCAAGCGGTTCCAGATTTTTATCATCGTCACGCAGGTGGTGGCCATGGCGATCTACATTATCTATCCCAACCGGCAGGATATGCGCCCGGAGGTGTTCCCCAGAGAGAATTTCCTCACGGCGTGTATTGGATTGCTGTACCGGCAGGATACGCCCACCGGCGTGTGTCCGTCGCTTCATGTGGCCTATTCCATGGGTATCGCGTCGGCGTGGCTGAAGGAAAAGAACGTGTCCAAGTGGTTCAAGGCGTTTATCATCGTGGCGGTGGTGTTTATCTGCCTTGCCACCATGTTTATCAAGCAGCATTCCGCCGTGGACTTCTTCGTGGCGCTGCCCGTCTGTCTGCTGGCGGAGGGAATCGCCTACGGCAAGAGCTACTGGGCTGTCCGCTGGAAAAAACGGCGTTCAGTGACCTGACAATAAATAATATGGAGGGGAGGAAATCGCATGTTTCAGATCATGGTCGTGGACGATGACCGAAACACCCGCAGACTTTTGCAGGCGGTGCTGGAAGCGGACGGCTACAAGGTGCTCACCGCCGAAAACGGAGAGGACGCTCTGGCGCTCATGGACTCGGAGTACGTCGATCTTGTGGTGCTGGACATCATGATGCCCAAAATGGACGGCTACGAGTTTACCAGAACCCTGCGGGAGACGAACAACAACCTGCCCGTTTTGATGGTTTCCGCCAAGGAGCTGCCCTCCGACAAGAAGCACGGCTTCCTGGTCGGCACCGACGACTACATGACCAAGCCCATCGACGAAGAAGAAATGCTCTGGCGGATCAAGGCGCTGCTGCGCCGGGCGAAGATTGCCAGCGAGCGCCGTATCGTGGTAGGGGACGTGGTGCTGGACTACGACTGCCTGACGGTGAGCCGGAAGGGGGAAGTGCAGGAGCTTCCCCAGAAGGAATTCCTGCTTCTATACAAACTCCTGTCCTATCCCGGAAAAATCTTCACCCGTATCCAGCTCATGGACGAGATCTGGGGCGCGGATTCCGACACCGGCTGGGAGACCGTGACGGTACACGTGGGACGTCTGCGCAAGCGCTTTCAGGACTGGCCGGAATTCACCATTGAGTCCGTCCGGGGACTGGGCTATAAGGCGGTGAAAAAGGCATGAGCAAAAAGCCGGGAAAGCACCGCTGGTCGCTGACGCTGCTCTATTCCAGCGCTTTTTTTCTCATTCAGCTGGCGGCGGTTCTCATTACGGCGGCGCTGTCCTTCCTGCTGACCAAGCTGGGGGTGCTGGACAATCTGGGTATTCCCAGAAACTCCGGCTTTGCCATGCTGATCGTGATGCTGCTCATCAGCGTTCTGGTGGGCAGCGTGGTTGCCATCGGCGCCGTGAAAATTCCGCTGCGCCCCTTTAACCGGCTGATCAACAACATAGACCGTTTGGCGGCGGGAGATTTCACGGCCAGAATGCACTATGGCAAGGTGATGGGGGACAACCCCGTTTTTCAGGAGCTGTCGGAGAGCTTCAACGCCATGGCGGAAGAACTGGAAAACACCCAGATGCTGCGAAGCGATTTCATCAACAATTTTTCCCACGAGTTCAAAACCCCCATCGTCTCCATCGCCGGGTTTGCGAAGCTCCTGCGCCGGGGCAATCTGACCGACGCGCAGAAGGAGGAATACCTCGCCATCATCGAGGAAGAATCCCTCCGGCTGGCGGCAATGGCCACCAATGTGATGAACCTGACAAAGGTGGAAAACCAGACGATTTTAACGGATTTGACCACCTTCAATCTGTCGGAACAGATTCGTGCCTGCGTGCTTCTGCTGGAAGAAAAGTGGAGCCGCAAAGAGCTTGACCTCGATCTGGAATTCCCGGAATATACCATCCGGGCGAACGAGGAACTGCTGAAACAGGTCTGGATCAATCTGCTGGACAATGCCATCAAGTATTCCCCCAACTACGGGGAGATCGGCGTGCGGATTTCCGAGGGGCCGGAGACGCTGGCCGTCACCATCACCAACTACGGCCCCGATATCCCCAAGGACAAGGTCAGCAGAATCTGGGGAAAATTCTATCAGGCGGACGAGTCCCATTCCTCGGAGGGCAACGGCATCGGCCTTGCCGTGGTGAAGCAGGTGGTGCAGCTCCACGGCGGCACTGCCACGGTGGACAGCGGCAGCGGCTCGACGACTTTTACCGTGGAACTGCCCAAGCAGGAAGAAACAGTCTGAGTGCTTGAAATCAGAAAAAAATACATCTGCCGGCTGCGTCCGGGCTGGCGGCAAAAGGAGGAAAACGGATATGAATGAAGTCAAACGGCCAAAGAAACCCCTGATTTTCTACTACACGCTGGTGATGGTCGCGCTGGTGCTGGTCAACTTCCTGCTGGTTCCATGGATCGCCGAGCAGCAGATTATTGAGGTAGACTACGGCACCTTCATCACCATGACGGAGAATAAGGAGATCAGTCAGGTGAAAGTGGAGGACAACCAGATCCTCTTTGAAGGGAAGGACGGCAAAATTTATAAAACCGGCCTGATGAACGACCCCGATCTGGTGAACCGGCTCCACGATTCCGGCGCACAGTTCGGCGGAGAGATCGTGGAGGAAACCTCCCCGCTCTTAAGCTTCCTGCTGACGTGGATCCTGCCCATTGTCCTGTTCATTGCTCTGGGGCAGTTCATGTCCAAAAAGCTGATGGACAGAGCCGGCGGCCCCAATTCCATGATGTTCAACGGCGGCAATTCCAACGCCCGGGTGTATGTCCAATCCTCCGACGGCATCAAATTTGACGACGTGGAAGGCGTGGACGAGGCGGAGGAAAGCCTGCAGGAGATCGTGGATTACCTCCACAATCCGGACAAGTACCGGGAGATCGGTGCATCCATGCCCAAGGGCGTTCTGCTGGTAGGCCCTCCGGGTACCGGCAAGACCATGCTGGCAAAGGCCGTCGCCGGTGAGGCGAACGTCCCGTTCTTCTCCATCAGCGGCTCCGAATTTGTGGAAATGTTCGTGGGCATGGGCGCGAGCAAGGTGCGCGACCTGTTCAAGCAGGCGAAGGAAAAAGCCCCCTGCATCGTGTTCATCGACGAGATTGACGCCATCGGCCAGAAGCGGAACACCGGCACCATGGGCGGCAACGACGAGCGGGAGCAGACGCTGAACCAGCTGCTCACCGAAATGGACGGCTTTGAAGGTAACTCCGGCGTCATCATTCTTGCCGCCACCAACCGCCCCGAATCCCTTGATCCTGCCCTGACCCGTCCCGGACGGTTTGACCGTCGGGTGCCGGTGGAGCTGCCCGACCTTCAGGGACGGGAAGCCATCCTGCGGGTACACGCGAAGAAGATCAAAATCGCCGACGACGTGGACTTCAAGCAGATCGCGCGGATGGCCTCCGGCGCGTCCGGCGCGGAGCTTGCCAATATCGTCAACGAAGCGGCGCTGCGCGCCGTCCGGGACGGACGGAAATTCGCCACCGAGGCGGACATGGAAGAGTCCATCGAGGTGGTCATCGCGGGCTATCAGAAGAAGAACGCCATCCTCACCGACCACGAAAAATGGATCGTCGCCTACCACGAGACCGGCCACGCGCTCGTCGCGGCGCTGCAAAGCCACTCCGCCCCTGTGCAGAAGATCACCATTATCCCCCGCACCTCGGGCGCGCTGGGCTACACGATGCAGGTCGAGGAGGGCAACCATTACCTGATGACGCGCGAGGAAATGGAGAACAAGATCGCGACGCTCACCGGCGGCCGCGCTGCCGAGGAGGTCCGCTTCGGTTCCGTCACGACCGGTGCGTCGAACGACATTGAGCAGGCGACCAAGCTCGCCCGCGCGATGGTCACACGTTACGGCATGAGCGAGGATTTCGACATGGTCGCGCTCGAGACGGTCACGAACCAGTACCTCGGCGGCGACGCCTCGCTCGCCTGCTCCGCCGAAACGCAGACGAAGATCGACGCGCTGGTGGTCGCGCTCGTCAAGCGCGAGCACGAAAAGGCCGTCAAGCTGCTTACCGACCACCGCGCCAAGCTCGATGAGCTCTCCCAATACCTCTATGAAAAGGAGACCATCACCGGCGAGGAGTTCATGAAGATCCTGAATCTCGAAAAAGCACAGACCGGCTATAATTTGTCAAACTGAAATCTCATTTGGGATACAGGGCGTGTAGGCCTTGTTGTCTCTCATAACGGCGTAAATGATGGAGACCATCTTCCTGCAGGCATGGCCCACGGACGCCATGTAGGGCTTCCCTTCATCTCGTTTTTTCTGAAAATAAAGCTTCAGCGCCGGATCGTGAAGTACTGCCGATGAAGCCGCCAGCCAAATGGCGTGCCGCAAATAAGGCGAGCCTCGTTTGGACATACGGTTTCTGACGCCGTTGTATTCGCCAGACTGCCGCATGGTTGGATCGATCCCCGCGTAAGCGGCAAGCTTTGCCGCGGAGGAAAAACGGCTGATGTCTCCGATCTCGCTGAGGATGTACGCGCCAAGGGTCGGGCCGATGCCGGTGATGGTGGTAATCGGCGTGTCCAGAGTTTCCATGATCTCCGCGATCTTGCGGTCCATTTCTCGTACCTGCTGTTTCAAGAAATCAAGGTGCTTTGCGTAGAGCCGGATCATCGTGCTGAAAACATCGCCGGCCATGGCGAAGCCGAAGGAATTGCGCGCGAGCGCCTGAAGCTCCTGTGCCTTCTCCGTGCGGAAACGCTTGCGGCTGGGGACTTCGATGAGATGACAAAGCTCCTCAAGAGGCATCTCGGATAATTCCTTTGGCGTGGGGCAGGCTTGCAAAATTGCCATGGAAGTATCGCCAAACAGATTGGTAAAAGCTGTTTCATATTCGGGAAAGACCTGATCCAGCAGGGCAACGACCTTTCGTTTGATATCCGCCTGCATGGAAACGATGGCGTGCCGTCCACGGCACAGTTCCCGCAGCTCATAGATGTTTTCCGGGTGCAGGGTAGACTCGGAGAAGTGTCCGAAACGGATCACCTCTGCGATCAGCAGGGCGTCCCGCGGATCTGTTTTGGCCTGACGGATATAGAAACTGCGGATGGAGTTGGTCTGCACCGGGTTGATGACCTGAACACGGAAGCCCTCCT
>ERZ773192.1445-NODE-1445-length-23789-cov-9.360538_pt1 | contig 23789 bp, 28 predicted proteins | sample MGYA00581010_ERZ773192 | MGnify/ENA primary metagenome ERZ773192 (study PRJEB29015, sample SAMEA2737741) | human gut metagenome | biome: human gut; feature: human-associated habitat; material: faeces | place: China | collected 2012 ...
TATATATGACTACTACATATAGTACAACAGAAGAAGTAACAAATGCTATAGGAGGAGAATGGGAAAAGTATGCACAAGGAAGAACTATAATAGTAGAAGGAACAGATGAATCAGGATATATATATATCAATCAGGACAAAAAGGTGGTAATAAGTCAGTTACCTTATCTTCTTCTAATATACCAAGTTTGTCAGTAACAGGCACTACAAATTCAACAGGTAGTGGATATAATATTGGATATGGTGTTTCTAGTAGAACAACGAGTTCTAATGGAAATCATAATCATAGAATTGAGATTGGATTTAATCAACATGGATATAATTGGAATATTCCAGCAAAATATATATATATTGTGTGGGGAACAGGAGTAAAATATACAGCTACAGAGATAAGTAATCAAAATCGTACTTTCTGGAGTTCAAATAATGCTGGTTCGCATACTCATACTGTTTCAGATTACTATGCAAATAATATAAGTGGTGTAGGAGCACACACACATACATTTACAGGAAATTATACAAATAATAATGTAAGTGCGATTAGTACAGAAAGTCCATATGTAGTAACTTATATGTATAGAAGAATTAAATAACATAGTTAGCAGAAGAATAAATGTTATATGATAATTTATTCTTTTTTTATTATAAATTTAATCTATTTATTTGTGTTAATATTAATTAAAATATAAATAAGATATTTTTGTACTATATTAAAAAAATCTTCATATATTTTATTAGTAGATATTTGGAGGAGAAAAATATGATTAATAAACAAGGAATTTGGCTTTTAACATTATTTAGTTTAATTTTAGTATTAAGTGTATATTATATTACTATGCCATCAGAATTTTTAGCAAGTGCGAGTAAAAATGTAAGTGAAAATAATAAAGAGGTAACAAAAGTAAAAGAAAGCGAAATAATATCTACTTTGAAAGTAGAAAATGAGGAAGAAAGAAACGAGAAAATTAGTGAACTACAAACAATTTTAACAAAAGATGGTTCTACTAGTGAAGAAAAAAATAATGCATATGAAGAGTTAAAAACAATAAATATAATTAAAGGAAAAGAAGAAGAAATAAGCTCAAAAATCAAAGAACAATATAACTTAGAAAATTTTGTGAAAATAAAAGATGATCAAGTAAGGGTAGTAATTATAAAAAATGAACATGACACAAAACTTGCCAATGACATAATGAATTTAGTTCAAAAAAACTTTGACTCAAAAATGTATATATCAATAAAATTTCAAAAATAACAATTATGTTATTTTTTTTAATAACATAAAATTTTTTTTAACATAAAATAATATGAGTAATTATATATACACCTCTAAAGAGAAAGTGAGGATAAAAATGAGCAAAGGAATATTGACAAAAAGAGAAAGAGAAGTATTTGAATTGTTAATTAAAAATTATACTACAAGAGATATAGCAGAAAAATTAAATATAAGTGAAAAAACAGTTAGGAACCATATATCAAATGTAATGCAAAAACTAGGTGTTAAAGGAAGAAGTGGAGCTGTAGTTGAACTACTCAAATTAAATGAGATTTCTTTATAAGAAAACTCATTTTTTTTAATTTCTTGCATATATTTTTTTAGGTGATACTATAATGATACAAAGATTTTCAATAAAAAAAATTGGTAAATATACTGTACTTTTATTTATTGTTTTTTTATTTTATTTGTTTCCTAATAAAGTAAATTATGATTTAGATAAAGAAGTAAGTAAGGATATTAGTATTAATTATCATGATATATTTTTAATAGATAAAAATAATTATATAGCTAAGACTAATATTCAGGTAAGATCATTGAGGGCAGATTCACTTATTGATGAACTAATAGAAGCAATGACAATTGATGGAAAATATCAAGATAAGATACCTAATGGATTTAGGGGTGTTTTACCATCTGATGCAAAATTATTAAGTAAAAAAATTGATAATAATATAGTAATCTTAAACTTTAATTCAAATTTGTTTGATGTGAGTAATGAACTTGAGGAAAAAGAATTAGAAGCAATAATTTATACAATTACTTCTATAGAAAAGATAGATACAGTTAAAATTCAAATTGAGGGTAAGGAATTAACTAAATTACCTAAATCTGGTAAATTATTACCAAGTGAATTAAAAAGAGAATATGGAATAAATAAAATATATAATATTGATAGTATAAAAGATGTAACTAAAGTAATTATTTATTATACTAATAAAAATAATAATGATGATATTTATTATGTTCCAGTAACAAAATATATTAATAGTAAGGATGATAAAATAAAAATAATAATAGATGAACTTACAGGTAAATTTTCTTTTGAAAGTAATTTGATGAGTTATTTAAATTATAATACAAAATTACTTGATTATAGTTTAAATGAAAATGAAATAGATTTAAACTTTAATGAATATTTATTTGATAATACAGAAAATAAAAAAGTATTAGAAGAGGTAATATACAGTATTTCATATTCAGTAAAAGATAATTATGATATTGATGTTATTAATTTTTTTGTAAACAATGAAAAGATAAAAAATTAAGTTAAAGTTAAAAACTCACTATTGACAGTAATAAGTGAAAGTGTTATAATCTTATTGTCCTTTGATTAAGGATACAAATTTGAGTGCCTCAGTAGCTCAGTTGGATAGAGCAACGCCCTTCTAAGGCGGCGGTCAGGGGTTCGAATCCCTTCTGGGGCACCATAATTGGATAATAAGAAATCAGTCAGTAATGATTGATTTTTTCTTTTTCTGACCGCAATAATTTTAAAATTATATTTAAAGTAGAATGAAATGTTGATAAAAAATAAGATTATATAGTATAATTTATTAGGTGGTTTTTATGAAAAATGTAACAATTTTTGGTGGTGGAACTGGTATGTCCACACTTTTAAAAGGATTAAAAGAGTTTCCTATTAATATAACAAGTGTAGTATCTGTTTGTGATGATGGTAAAAGTACAGGTAAACTTAGAAAAGAATTTAATATACCTGCAATGGGGGATATTAGAAGAGTTATGATATCTTTATCTGAAACTGAACCTCTTATGGAAAAACTTTTAAATTATAGATTTAGTAGTAATAGTGAACTTAATGAACATACAGTAGGTAATTTACTTTTAACCGCAGGAACACAAATTACAGGTAATTTATCTGATGGTATTAGATCTATAAGCAAAGTATTAAATTTAAAAGGAAAAGTAATTCCATTTTCTGAAGATAATATTGTTTTGTCTGCTACTATGGAAGATGGAAGCGTTATTAATGGAGAGCACAATATTACAGGGTCCCCTCTAAAAATAAAAAAAGTATATTATAAGGAAGAACCTAAAATATGTGAAGAAGTATTAGATGCAATTAAATCATCTGATTTAATAATACTAAGTATGGGAAGTTTATATACAAGTATTATACCTAATTTACTTAGTAAAAAAATAAGAAAAGGTTTAGATAGTACAAAAGCAAAAATAATGTATGTTTGTAATATGGTTACACAGCCTGGTGAAACAGATGATTATAAAGTAAGTGATCACATAAATACTATAAATTCTTATTTAGGTAAGCATAAGATTGATATTATAGTTGCAAACACTGGCGTAATAGATCAAAAAATAGCTGATAAATATTCAAACTTAGAACAAAAAGATCCTGTAATTTATGATGAAAATAATATTAATTGTAAAAAGATATTAAATAATTATGTTTCAATAGATGAAGATGTAATAAGACATAATGTAATAAAATTATCTTTAGATATATATTCATATTTAATTGATGAAGGTATTAGTAAATATTGACTTAACACCCTTTAAAATGGTATTATTTAGAAGGTGGTAAAAATGAATAAAAAAGATGTTTTTAAAAAAGAATATACATATATTGCAAATGATAGATATAGAGAAAATGCAGAAAAACTAGTGGAATTATTACCTGATTATTTTTTTAAAGTTGCAGCTTCTTCAACAGGTAAATATCATCCATTATTTTCTTTAGGTGATGGGGGCCTTGTAAGACATACTAAAGCTGCTATTAGAATAGCAAAAGAACTTCTAGATAATAATAGTATTGGACATAAATTTACTAGTGATGAAAAGGATTTACTTATAATTTCAATAATGGTTCATGATGGTCTTAAACATGGAAGGGTTGAAGAAAAATATACTAGATTTGATCATCCTATTCTTATAGGGGAATATATAAAAGAAAATAAAGATAAATTAACTCTTACTGATGAAGAAATAGATTTTATAGTGAAAGTAACTTCATCACATATGGGAGAATGGAATACAAATTCATATAGTAATGTTGTTTTGCCACTTCCTAAAGATAAATTTCAAAGATTTGTTCATATGTGTGATTTTTTGTCGAGTAGAAAATTTTTAGATGTAAAATTTGAAAATGATGATATAATAGAATAAAAGGGTGAAATAATGAAGATAAATAAAAAATATATAATAATTTTTGGATTAGTAGTATTTGCTTTTTTAATTTTTTTATTCCTTATACTTAAAAGTAATAAGCCTGAAGAAATAATAGAATTAAAAAATGTAACTTTTACTACATCAGATAATAGAGTAACAATTACAGCAAAAGAAGACTTTAAAAAGAGAGATGTAAGTAATTATGATTTGTATTTAACTAAAAATGATAAACAAATAGTAGGTTTATTTACATATAATTTAAATGAATATGAAGAAAAAAATAGTAAAGAAATTCTGGATAAACAAATAGAATATTTTACAAGTACAAGAAAAGATTTTAAACTTTTTAAAAAAGAAAAAATAATAGATTTAGATGATAAAAAAATTACTAAAGTAGAATATTCTGGAACAAATACAGATTCATCAGATTGTGTTTATATATTTGCAGTTATTGATTTTAAATCTGATCCTAATTATGTTGTATACTCAAATGAAGTAATATTACATAAAGATTATGAAAGTAATATAAGTGAAATGCTTGATATATTAAAAAATGCTAAATTAAATTAGTGAAATCTCATTTTATGGGATTTTTTGAAAAAAGTCTAAAATTTAGTTTGATAGTTGTAAATTATTATAGAAAATGAAAAAAAATAACTTTTTTTCATTTTTTTTACTTTTTTTAGGGGAATTTGATGCGTAAACGGCTTATATAATAAGTGGAGGGATAAAAATGAGCTACAAATATGAAAGGCAACATGGGATAAAAGATTGTGGTGTAACTTGTCTTTATAATATTATTAAATATTATAATGGTAATATTAGTATGTCAAAGCTTAGGAGACTTACTAAAACAAATGAAAATGGTACTAATGTTTATAATATTGTTAATGCGTCTAATTCTTTAGGTTTAAAAGCAGAAGCATATAAATGTGAATTTAATGATTTAAGTAAAGTAAAATTACCTATAATTGCGCATATTAAACTTGATAATAAATTTGATCATTTTGTTATTTTAGAAAAAATAAATAATGAAAAAATTATAGTTCAAGATCCAATTAGAGGTAAGGTAGTATATGATGATATTTCTTTTAAAAAAGAATGGACAGGCTCTATTATAACATTTGATAAAATGAATAATTTGGTTAAAGAAAAACAAAATGGTGCATTTATTAATTTAAAGTCTTATATCTTCTTATATAAAAAAATTTTATTATTCTTTCTCGTTTTAACTATTTTAGCATCTTTATTTTCTTTGCTAAATTCATTTTATTTAAGTTCTTTATATAATCAAAAAAATAATTATCATATAGTATTATTCTTATTTCTTCTTTTTTCAGTTTTTAAAATTATAACTGATTATATAAGAAATAGTATTGTTTTTGATTTTGATAATAATTTTGATTCTAAGCTTACAAATAATATTTATAAAAAGATTTTATCTCTCCCTTTAAAATATCATCATAGTAGACCAGTTGGTGATATTATGTCTAGAGTAAATGATTTATCTAGCATAAAAGAATTTATTAATTTTGTTAGTTTTTCACTTATTACTGATTTTCTTTTTGTGATAATTATATTTATAATTATATTTTTTATAAATAAGTTATTATTTTTGTTATTAATAATTTTTGCTTTAACATATATGTTTGTATATCTTCTTTTTCGAGATAAAATATATTCAATGTCATTAATACTTAAAGAAAAAAATTCTGAGGTCAATTCATATTTAATAGAAAGTATTTTAGGTATTGATACGATAAAAAATTTTAATATTGAAAAAGAGAGAAAATTAAGATTTAAAAGTAAGTATAATAACTTATTAAAATTAAATGTTAAGTATAATAAATTTATATTAAGTATAGAATTATTTCAAAATTTTATTATGACTATATCAAATGTTTTTATATTATTTGTTGGTATAAAATTAGTTAATAAAGGTTTATTATTGTTTTCAAATTTAATTATAATTAATTCACTGTTAATCTATTTCTTTATTTCACTTAAAAACATAATATATTTCGACCGCATATTAATTGATTCCAAAAATTCTTATAATAGATTAGAAGATTTATTGGATGAGGAAGAAGATAATAATAACAAATCTAATTTTAATTTTAATAATAATATAGAATTTAAAAATGTAGCCTATAGTTATGACTCCTATAATATATTTGAAAATCTTAGTTTTAATATAGACAAAGGTGATTTTGTTTTTGTAAAAGGTGATAGTGGTGTAGGAAAATCTACATTATTCAAAATTTTAACTAAACAAATAAATGATTATAAAGGTAAAGTGATTATTGATAATACAAATATAAAGAATTTAAGTTTAAATGATATAAGAAATAATATATGTTTTGTATCACAAAATGAAATAATATTTACAGATACTATATTAAATAATATTACGTTATTTAAAGAAGTGACAAAAAAAGAATTAGAAAAAGTAATAAGAATAACAGGTATTTATAAGTTTCTAAAAGAAAAGAACATATCCCTAAATTTTCTTTTAGAAGAAAATGGTCATAATATATCAGGTGGGGAAAGACAAAGAATATTATTAGCACGAGCGTTACTACAAAATAAAAAAATACTTATATTAGATGAAACTACAAACGGTATTGATATTCTAAGTGAAGAAAATATAGTTAGAAAAGTAAAAGAGGAATATGATGTAACTTTGATATTAATTTCACATAGATATGATAATTTGAAGTTATTTAATAAAGTATTTGAAATTAAAGGAGGTACAAAATGTGAAAAAGCTCAGTAAAAATGAAATGAAAAGTATAAAAGGTGGAGGAATGTCTGCGACTGCATGGGCAGTTATCGCAGGTGTTATATCATTTATATCAGGTATTTTTGATGGTTTTACAAGGCCATATAAATGCAGATAGGAGGTAATATGAAAAAATTAAGTACTTTAGAAATGAAGAATATAAGTGGCGGTGGAACAATTTCTGGTAGTCTTTTTAGTGCACTTGCTAAAGGCTTTAATGTATTTGTTGATATGGGAAGAGCACTTGGTTCAAGCATAAGAAGAATTGTTAACAATAATATGTGTGATTTTTAAATTATAGTAAAAAATGCATTATCATACAGGTATAGAATTTTTCATTGTTTAAAAAATTTTAAAAATATTTTGTAAAAGTGGGATTATTCTCACTTTTTCTTTTACTTTTAACTAAAAAACTTAAAAAAATTGTTGAAATAAAGTCTTCTAAGTGATATAATTTGTTTAGTTAATATGAAGGGAGGGATAAGAATGACTAAAGTAGTGGTAAAAAACGGAAATATTGATGGCGCTTTAAAAAGATTTAAGCAAGTGGTAGCTAAAAGTGGTATCCCTTCTGAATGTAAAAAAAGAGAACATTATTCTAAACCTGGTGTTCAAAGAAGAGAAGCTAAAAAAGCTGGTATTAAAAATAGTAGAAAAAAACAAAGTCGTGATAGAGACTAATCTAAGCAGTTAATACTGCTTTTTTAAATAAAAAGGAGAGAATGTAATATGAAAGAAAGACTTCAAAAAGATTTAATAAGTGCGATGAAAGAACACAACAGAAAGAAAGCAGATACAATAAAATCTGTTAAGGCAGCAATACAAATGGAAGAAATAAATTCTAAAAAAGAATTAAATGAAGAAGAAATGTTAAGCATTGTTACTAAACAAGTAAAATTAAGAAAAGATGCTGTTAAAGATTTTGAAAAAGCGGGAAGACAAGATCTAATTGATTCATATAATGAAGAAATTGATATATTAAATGAATACTTACCAAAACCATTAACTATGGAGGAAATTAATTCTATAATTGATGAAGCATTTAATGTAGTAAATCCAAAAGCACAATCAGATATGGGTAAAATAATGAAAGAAATATCACCAAAATTAAAAAATAGAGCAGATATGGGTGAAGTAAATAAAATTATAAAAGAAAAATTATCACAAATATAAGATGTCTTAAGTCTTATATTTTTTCATATAATTTACTAGGGTGATATTGTTTATGAAGCATACTAGTAACTTAAGAAACTATATATATCAAAAAGAATTTAAGATAACTATTAAGAAAAATATGATAGATATTGAAAATTTTACTAATATAGGAAAAATAGAAAACTATGAAATAGTTATATATAATAATAAAGAAAAAATAACTATTAAAGGGAAAAATCTTTCTATTAACAAAATGTTAAGTAGTGAAGTACTAATACTTGGAAATTATAATGAAATTATTTTTGAGGGAGAAAATGAATAGTTATTTAATAATAAAAGTAGAAGGAAAAATAATAGAAAAGTTTATTCTTAGATGTAAAAAAAATAATATTAACCTTTTAAAAATAGAAAGAATATCAAATAAAGAAATAATAATTAAAATAAATAGTAAAGACTATGAAAATTTAAATAAAATAAAATCAATATATACTCTTACCATAATAAATAATGAAGGGTATTTAAAATTTAAAGAAGAATTAAATAAAAATAAAGTATTTATAATAATGGCAATACTTGGTCTTTTATTTTTAATTTATTTATCAAATACAATTTTTAGTGTAAATATAATAAGTATGAATAAAGATTTAAGTGAAAAAATAATTAAAGAATTAGATGGTTATGGAATAAAAAAATATCATTTAAAAAAATCATATGATTCTATAGAAAAAATAAAAAAGAAAATTACAGATAAATATAAAGATAGTATTGAATGGATAGAAATAACTGATATTGGTACTAAATATGAGGTAAAAATTGTTGAAAGAAAAAAACAAAATAATAATATAAGTACTGAGTATACAAATGTTGTTGCGAAAAAATCAGGTGTAATAAAAAAAATATATGCTGAATCGGGATTAAAAATGGTTGAACCTAATACTTATGTAAATAAAGGTGATGTAATAATAAGTGGTGCGATAACAAAAGATGAAGAAGTAAAAAAATATGTTCATGCTAAAGGAAAAGTTTATGCAGAAGTATGGTATGATGTGTCTATAGAGTTTCCTTTAAAGTATACTGAGAAAAAATATACAAATAATAATAAAAGGAGTTTTTATATAAAAATAGGAAAAGATTATATTTCAAGAAATAAATATAAAAACTTTGAAAGAAAGAAAATTTTTAGTTTAAAAAATAGATTAGTACCATTTGAAGTTGGAATAGAAAATCAAAAAGAAATAAAAATTATAAATGATACTTATAACATAAATGAAGCAAAAACAAAGGCTAAGGAAAAAGTTAAAGAAAAGATTTTACAATCACTTGATAAAGATGAGTACATACTTGATGAAAAAACTTTGAATTTTTATCAAAAAGATAGTAAAATAGTATTAGATATGTTTATAACATGTTATGAAGAAATAGGAAAAGAAGAAAAAATAGAACCTATAACAGAAGAATAGTAAGGAGTAATAAAATGATAGAACAAACACTAAAGGATGCAGTTAGTAACAATTGGCCAATGCTTTTAATATTTACAGTAGTAATAGTAACAATCAGAATAACATATTTAGTAGTGCATAAAGATAAATTTGTACTTTATAAAGAACTATTTATGCTTGCCTTTTTAATTTATGCGATGCTTTTATTTTATGTAGTAACATTCCAAGATGTAAATTATGGAACGAATAATTTTATCCCATTTAAGGAAATACTAAGATATAAGGTTGGATCAAAAGTATTTATGAGAAATATACTTGGTAATATACTTTTATTTGTACCATTTGGTCTTTTTGTTTCATATATAATGAAAACAAGAAAGGTAACGCCAATATTATTTATATCATTAGTTACATCAGGTGTAATAGAATATACACAATTAAAAATTGGAAGAACATTTGATATAGATGATATTATATTGAATATTGTAGGTGGTTTTATAGGATATTTAATATTTATTATATGTGATACTTTAGAAAGTCATTTACCAGCATTTTTTTCAACTGATTTATTTAAAAATATACTTGCGATTGTATTATGTGTTATAATATTTTTGATTTATACAAATTATTCATTATGGGGGATTTTAAGATGACAGAAGTATTTAATGAAACAAATGAAAAACTAAAAGAAATAGATGAACTACCAGATTTAATTAAATTTATGACTAAATATATGGGTGAAGAAGATTCTGAATTTAATGTAATTATAGTAGATAATGAAAAAATACATGAAATAAATAAAACATATAGAAATATTGATAGAGAAACAGATGTAATTAGTTTTGCTTTAAACGATGATGAAACATGTAATTCTTTTGTAAGAGTGCTTGGTGATATTTATATTTCAATAGATAAAGCAAAATCACAAGCAGAAGAATATGGTCATTCTTTAAAAAGAGAATTGTCTTTCTTGACAGTACATGGTTTTTTACATTTACTTGGATATGATCATATGGAAAAAGAAGATGAAATAAAAATGTTTTCACTTCAAAATGAAATATTAAAAGAATATGGAGTAAATAGATAATATGAAAGAAAAATTATTAGAGTTATTAAATAATAGTTATAGTCCTTATTCTAAATTTAGAGTAGCGGCTATTGCATTAATGAAAGATGGTACAGAATTTAATGGAGTAAATGTAGAAAATGCTTCATATGGAGGCGCTATATGCGCTGAAAGAAGTGCAATTGTATCTGCAATAAGTGCTGGATATAAAAAACATGATTTTGAAAAAATGTATGTTATGTGTGATAATGAAAAAATTGGTATGAGTTGTATGATATGTAGACAAGTTATTCAAGAGTTTTTTGAAAAAGATAAGATGATAATTGCAATGAATCCAAATGGTGATGAAATAGTTCATACAGTAGAAGAATTATGCCCATATCCATTTGATGAAGAGGATTTAAAATGAAAGTAGGATTTGTATCAATAGTAGGTAGACCAAACGCTGGTAAAAGTACACTAATTAACAGCATTATTGGTAGTAAAGTTGCAATTGTATCAGATAAAGCTCATACAACAAGAAATAATATTCAAGGAATATATAATGATGATGATTCACAAATAATATTTATAGATACTCCAGGTATTCATAAACCAATGCATAAATTAGGTAAGTATATGAACTCTCAATCTTATTATTCGATTGAAGATACTAATGTTATATTATTTATGGTAGATGCTACAGAGAAAATAGGTAAAGGTGATAAATTCATACTTGAAAAATTAAAAGAAGTAGATTCTAATGTATTTTTAGTGCTAAATAAAGTAGATAGAATAAAAAAAGAAAATTTATTTCCAATGATTGAAGAATATAATAAGTTATTTGATTTTAAAGAAATTATTCCAATATCAGCTTTAAAGAAAGATAATATTGATGATTTAATAAAAACTATTAAAAAGTATTTAGATGAAGGTGAAAGATACTATAGTGAAGATTATTATACAGATAAAAGTATTAACTTTATGGTATCAGAAATAGTTAGAGAAAAAGTACTTAATTTGACTCATGAAGAAGTACCACATGCAGTAACGTGTGTACTTGAAAAATATGAAGAAGAAAAAAATAGCATTCATATTAATGTGCTTATAATAGTTGAAAGAGAAGGAATAAAAAGAATACTTGTAGGTCATTCTGGTTCTATGATAAAAGAAATAGGAATAGAAGCAAGAAAAGATATAGAAGAATTAGTAGGTAAAAAAGTATATCTTGAATTATTTGTTAAGACAGTTAATAACTGGAGAGAAAAAGATAAATATTTAACAGAATTTGGGTTTAATAATGAATAAAAATTTTTAATATCATCATTATATAAATAGGTGATAATATGAATAAAAATGATGTTTGGTCTTTATTTAAAATGACAGGAAAAATAGAATATTTCTTAAAATTTAAAGAAATGCAAGAAAAGGAAGTAGAGTATCTTGGAGATAACGAAAGTAAAAGGGATAATAATTAGTGAAAATGCATATAGCGAAACAAGTAAACTCTTAAATATATTTACAGAAGAATATGGAATAATTAGTGTAATCGCAAAAGGTGCTAAATCAATTAAAAGTCCTATTAGAAGTGTAACAACAAAATTAACTTATGCAATTTTTCAAATATATTATAAAAAAGGAAAATTATCTACTTTAGTATGCGCAGATGTAATAAATCCTTTTACTGAAATAAAAAAAGATTTATTAAAAATAAGTTATGCTTCATTTTTACTAGAACTTACTTCTCAGGTTTTAAAACAAACTAATGAAAAAGATATATTTAAGTTACTTGAAGAAACTCTACTAAAAATAGAAGATGGCTATGATCCAATAATAATAACAAATATACTAGAACTTAAATATTTAGATTATTTAGGTATAAAACCTGTACTTGACTCATGCGCAGTATGTGGAAGACCTAGCGCTATTACAGTTTCTACTAGTAAGGGTGGATTTGTATGTGCAAATTGTCATACTAATGAAAAAATAGTAGATAAAAAAACAATAAATGTTTTAAGAAAACTTTATCATGTAGATATATCTAAAATAAGTAAAATAAAATTATCAAATAATACTAGAAAAGAGATAGATGATTTTATAAATGAATATTATGATAGATATAGTGGACTTTATTTAAAAAGTAAAAATTTCTTAAAATCGATAAAAAATGTATACATATAAAAATAAAATATGTTATAATGAATTTGATAAAAGAAGCGATGACTAAGTGTGGAAACTTAAACAGCTATATAACCTAAAGATGATTCTTATTAAAGAATAAGTAAGGTGGAACCGCTCATAATTTTTGAGTCCTTACAAATTATAAAGAATCATCTTTTAATTTACGGGGGTGTTATATGAAATATATTGGTAAGAAACATCTTAATTCTAATATGTATAAGAAAATTAGAATGAAAGAAAAAGATGGGAAAGTAGTAATTAGTGCAAGACCAGATGAAAAGTATAAGAATATGGAACTATTAAAAACTTCAACACCAGATATAACGGATACAATTGATGGTTTAAATGATGAAGAAAAAATAGAAGAAATTACTAAGTACTTTTTGAGAAATAATACAATACGTTCAATAAAACAAAATGGAGGAGAAATAATTGTTTCAAGCACTTCAGACAGACATTTAGTTATTAATTTATCAAAGAAATATTTAAATATATTAAATTTAATATTAGACAAATACCAAAATGATCGATTAAAATTTTTAGATAAAGTATCAGATAAAAATTTGATTCAAATTACTACAGGCTATGTAGATCATTCGTTCAGAAATTTTAATAATGAATCATCTTATGGGATACATTATATAACTAAACCTTATGGTTTAGAAAATGTGGCGGAAGCAGTACATTTAAATCTAATGGAAATACATCATAAAAAAATATCAAAATTTGATTTAGATTTTTTAGATGAATATTTAAAAGAATTTATTAATAATAATCCTAATACTATAAAGTTAATTTGGAATTATTACGAATTAAAATATGGTTTTAGTGATGGTAATAGAGTAATAGAACTTCCAGAATATTTATGTAGAAAATATGAAGATATGGTATATAAACATAACAAATTTATAGAAAAAGAAGGAAATAAACAGCTTTGTTTAGAATTAAAATAACTGATATTAATCCTTTTGCAATATAAAGGAAAATATAAATAATAATAGAATAATAGAGATGGAGATGAAATAATATGGAAAATCTAACTATGGATAAAATAGTAAATGTATGTAAACAATATGGATTTATATTTCAAGGAAGTGAAATATATGGAGGACTTGCTAATACTTGGGATTATGGACCACTTGGTAGTAGATTAAAAAATTCAGTAAAGGATGCTTGGAGAAAAAGGTTTATTCAAGAAAATGATAACTCATATGAACTTGATGCTGCTATCTTAATGCATCCAAGAGTTTGGGTAGCAAGCGGGCATGTTGGTGGATTTTCAGATCCATTAGTTGACTGTAAAGAATGTAAAACAAGACATAGAGCAGATCATTTAATAGAAGGATTTACAGATGACGTAAAACCAGATACTATGACTGACGAAGAAATGATAAAATATATTAGGGATAACAATATAAAATGTCCTAATTGTGGTAAATCAAATTTTACTGATATTAGAGAATTTAACTTAATGTTTGAAACTAATAGAGGTGTCATAAAAGATGATACAAGTAAGGTATATTTAAGACCTGAAAATGCCCAAGGTGAATATGTTAACTTTTTAAATGTTCAAAGAACTACAAGAAGTAAGTTGCCATTTGGTATAGGTCAAATAGGTAAAGCATTTAGAAATGAAATTACACCAGGTAATTTTACATTCAGAACAATTGAATTTGAACAAATGGAACATCAATTATTTTGTAAACCAGGTGAAGATATGCCAATATATGAACATTATAAAGAATATGCAAAAAAATTCTTTATGGATTTAGGATTACCTGAAGAAAAATTAAGATTTCACGATCATGATAAATTAGTTTTTTATGCCTCAGCAGCCTGTGATATAGAATATAAGTTCCCATTTGGTTTTGGTGAAATAAATGGTACACATGATAGAACAAATTATGATTTGAGTCAACATCAAGAGTATTCGGGAAAATCAATGGAATATTTGGATCCTGAAACAAATGAAAAATATATTCCATATGTTGTTGAATCTACTGTTGGACTTGATAGAACAGTTCTTGCGGTATTATGTGAAGCATATGATGAAGAAACTTTAGATGATGGTAGTACAAGAGAAGTAATGAGATTGAAGCCTTATTTAGCACCATATAAAGTTGCAGTTTTACCACTTGTTAAAAAATTCCATAAAGAAAAAGCAGAAGAAATATATAGAATGCTTAGTAAACGTTTTATGTGTACTTATGATGAAACTGGTAACATTGGTAAAAGATATAGAAGAGAAGATGCTATTGGTACACCATTTTGTATAACTATTGATGATGAAACAATTAATAATGGAGTTGTTACAGTAAGGGATAGAGATACAATGGCACAAATTACTTTAAATGTAGATGAAATAGTAGATTATATAAATGATGAAATAGAATTTTAAAAGGTATTTTAACAAATATCTTTTTTTATTTATTTGTACCAAATTTTAACTTTTACATAAAAAAACATTCAAAAATTATATTTTTACTTAAACAAAAATTGAATTTTTGAATTAAGAATGCTTCAAAAATGGATTTTTTGTGCTTTGATTACAAATTTTTCATATGTTAAACTACCCTTCAGAAAGGAGAAAATGTATGAAAAGAGAGTTTTATACATGTAAAAATGATAGAGCATTTAAAGAAGTATTTTTAAATCCAAATAATAGTGATTTATTAAAAGCATTACTCGAATTTATTCTTAAAATAAAAATTGATAAATTAGAAATTAAGAAAACAGAATTACTAAGTGGTAATGTAAATATTAAAGATAAGAGAGTAGATGCACTTGTGTATACAGGTAATAAAAAGATTGATATAGAAATTAATTCACAATATGAAAAATATTTAAATCCAAGAAATACTGCTTATATTTGTAATACATATCAGTCTCATACACTCGTAGGTAAAGAATATAATCAGCAAACAGATATTGTGCAGGTTAATTTAACGTGGGGATTAGGCGCAGAAGAAGATGTAATGACTAAGTATATGATAATGAGTGAAAATGGTAAACTATTTGTTAAAAATTTCATAATATACGAAATAAATATGGATTATTATAATAAGTTGTGGTATAGTAAAAATGAAGATGAAATCAAGAAAAATCTATATTTAATAATGCTTGATTTAGATAAAAAGGAGCTTGAAAATATGCCAAAAGATGATATAGTAGATAAGTATATAACAAATGTAACAATAGTAAATGATAATCCAGAATTTCAAAAATATATGAGTGAAGAAGAAGATAAAAAGAAGATACAAAATAGTTTACTTTCTGAAGCAAAAGAAACTGGTTATACATCAGGTATTAATGATGGTATTTCTAAGGGTGTGTCAAAAGAAAAAGTAAATATTGCTAAAAACTTATTATTAATGAATATGTCACTTGAGGACATATCAAAAGCAACAGAATTATCAGTTGAAGAAATTAATAAACTTAAAAATGAAAAATAATTCTAAAGATATTATTGTTAATATCTTTTTTCTTTACTTAATTTTAAAAAATATAACAAAAACATATTTAAATTTATTTATTTTTATGGTAAAATTAACTATAGTTAAATAATATGGAGGAATAAATTATGGGAATGTTTGATAAAATTTTTGGAAAAGAAAACGTTGGATCAGAAATAAGTGAAGATGAATACTATTCACTAGGTATAGATGAAGCATATAAAGATTCAAATAGTGAAGGAAATAAAATGATTCTTTTAGAACCAAGAGCATACTCAGAAAGTCAACAAATTGCAGATCATTTAAAAAAGAGAAATACTGTAGTTGTTAACTTAAAAAGAGTAACGCAAGAACAAGCTAAAAGAATAGTAGATTTCTTAAGTGGAACATTATATGCGATTGGTGGAGATTTACAAAAACTTGGACCTGGAATATTCTTATGTACACCAAAGAATATTAATGTACAAGGAAAAATGAGTGAAGAAGAAGACAAAATTAGAAAAACAAAAAATGATAATATGGAACTATAAAGGTTTACAAAATAAAAATAAAGTGTTAATATAATGCACATAGCTTTAAGAGGTGATAACTTGGAAAAATTTAGTAGAACACTTCATGGCTATAATCCAGAAGAAGTAAATAGCTTCTTAGACGAGGTAATAAATCAAGTTGAAAAACTAATTGAGTCAAATAGACAAAAAAATGAAGAAATATTACTTTTGAAAAGTCAAATAAAAAATGCAAAAACTAGTGATGAACTAATTAAAAAAGCACAAAAGTTTGATGAATTAGAGGCTACTTTAAATAAAGCAATTGTTATGGCTGAAAATACTGGAGAACACATTAGAAGGGTTGCTAAACAAGAGCGAGATTTAATGTTGGAAGAGGCTAAGAAAAATGCAAGCATAATAATTAATGATGCTCTTGTGAGATCTGAAAAGATAGAATATCAGGCATCTCTTTTAAGAAAAAATATTATTATGTTTAAAAGAAAACTTAAGATTAATTTAGAAGAACAACTAAAATTAGTTGATGATATTGAAGTAATCGATGATATAGAATAGATGATAGAGACGGATATTTAAAAGTTTATTTAAAGAGAAAATGTTAAATGGTGAGAGACATTAATAAATTTAAATATTAGATCACTCTTGATATTTTTACCTGATATTTAAGGTAAAACGTAAAACTCATGCGTTAAATGAATAAAGAGCATAGTAAGTCTATGAAGTAAGGTGGTACCGCGATTTATCGTCCTTACATCATAGGCTTTTTTTATATATTGGAGGGATAAAAATGATAATAAGTATACTACTTTTAATAGTAGGATTTGTACTTTTAATAAAAGGTGCAGACATATTTGTTGATGGTGCAAGTAGTACAGCACTAAACTTAAAAGTATCAAAAATGGTAATAGGACTTACCATAGTAGCATTTGGAACAAGTGCACCAGAACTTGCTGTATCTATTAAAGCACTACTTTCAGGTAGTTCAGATATAGTATTAGGTAACGTAGTAGGTAGTAATATATTAAATATATTATTAATACTAGGTATATCATCATTATTTTCATCTATGGTAGTTAAAGATAATACTGTAAAAAAAGAAATACCACTTACGATATTATTTTCAGTATTATTAACAGTTTTGTCATTTGATAATGTATTTGATAAAAAAATTACAAATGTAATAACTAGAACAGATGGTTTTGTTATTTTGCTTTTCTTTATAGTATTTATTTATTATTTAGCATCTATTGCTAAAAATAATAAAGAAGAAAATGAAAAAGCTCCATACAAAATCGGAAAGTCATTATTATTTGTATTAATAGGACTTGTTGGAATAGTTGCTGGTAGTAACTTAGTAGTTGATAATGCAAGTGCTATAGCAAAAGCACTTAATGTATCAGAAAAGATGATATCACTTACAATTGTTGCATTTGGAACAAGTCTTCCAGAGTTAGTAACAAGTGTGCAAGCTGCTAGAAAACATGAAAATGATATAGCAATTGGAAATATTATTGGTAGTAATATCTTTAATATAGGAATTGTTATTGGACTTCCATGTGCATTAATAGGAAACATTAATGTTGGAACATTTAATTATATTGATATGTTTACAATGATAGGAGCGGCAATACTTTTATTCTTGTTAACATTTAAGAAAAGAAAACTAGATAAAGGTGAAGGCTTAATCATGTTATTAATATTTATAGTATATTATGGTTATGTAATTATAGGAGGATAGATTTATGAAAATATTTGAAAGTTTAGATAAAGTATCTAATGAAGAAATGGAAAGTAAAATATTAAAAAAATGGAAAAGTGAGGACATATTAAATAAAACAATAGAAAACAGAAAAAATTGTAAGAATTTTGTATTCTATGATGGACCAATATATGCGAATGCTAAACCTGGTATTCATCATGTATTTGCTAAAACTATAAAAGATTCTATTTGTAAATATAGAACTATGAAGGGAAATAGAGTACTTAGAAAAATAGGACTTGATACACATGGACTTCCAATAGAAGTAAATGTTGAAAAGAAACTAGGATTTAAATCAAAAGCGGATATTGAAAAATTTGGCATTGAAAATTTCTGTAAGGAATGTAATAAAGAAACAGCAACTAATATTGATATAGTTAAAAAAGTAACTGATCAAATGGGTCAATTTATAGATATGGAAAATCCATATATTACATGTAGTAATGAATTTATTGAATCAGAATGGTGGCTTATAAAAAATATATTTGACCAAGGATTAATTTATCATGGAAATAAAGTACTTCCATATTGTCCAAGATGTGGTACTGAACTTTCTGCTAATGAAGTATCACAAGGATATAAAAATGTATCAGTTAATACTGTAATAGTACCATTTAAATTAAAAGATGAAGATACTTATGTACTTGTTTGGACAACAACACCATGGACACTTATAGATAACGTTGCTTTATGTGTTAACCCAAATTATGAGTATTTAAAAGTTGAATCAATGGGATACAAATTTATAGTTGGTAAATCACTTGCTGAAAAAGTATTAGGTGATGACTTTAAGGTATTAGAAGAACTTACTGGTAAAGATTTAGAAGGACTTTCTTATGAACAATTACTTCCATTTGCTAAAGTAGAAGGTAAAGCATTTGTTATTTTAGCTGATACATATGTTACAGATGCTGATGGTACTGGAATTGTACACATTGCTCCAGCTTATGGTGAAGATGACTCTAGAGTCGCAAAAGAAAATGGGGTTGCATTTGTTCAATCAGTTGATAAAGATGGTAAGTATAAGATTGGTCCATGGGAAGGAACAGTTGTAACAGATAGTGATCTTGAAATAGAAATAATCAAATACTTAAAGGCAAATGATAAATTATTTAAGAAAATAAAATTAACACATGATTACCCACATTGTTGGAGATGTAAAAAACCACTTATTTATTATGCAAAACCAGCATGGTATATAGAAACGACAAAAAGACAAAAAGAAATAATAGAAGCAAATAAAAAGGTATCTTGGCATCCTGCTTATGTTGGTGAAAAAAGATTTGCTAACTGGCTAGAAGGTATGGTAGATTGGGGAATTTCAAGAAATAGATATTGGGGTTGTCCAATGCCTCTTTGGACTTGTGATTGTGGTAACGTAACTTGTATTGGTTCAATAAAAGAATTAAAAGAAAAGGCAGTAGATAATATAGATATAGAATCTATGGAACTTCATAGACCATATATAGATAACGTTCATATTAAATGTGAAAAATGTGGTAAAACAATGAATAGGGTAACAGATGTTATGGATGTTTGGTTTGATTCAGGTGCTATGCCATATGCACAATATCATTATCCATTTGAAAATAAAGAATTATTTGAAAGTCAGTTCCCAGCAGATTTCATCGCAGAAGGAGTAGATCAAACAAGAGGATGGTTTAATTCACTTATTTGTATATCTACTTTAGTATCAGGTGTATCAAGTTATAAAAATGTTGTTGTAAATGATATGATGCTTGATGAACATGGCAAAAAGATGAGTAAATCAGTAGGTAATATTATTGATCCAGAAGAAGAAATGTCTAAGTTTGGTGCAGACGCAGTAAGATTTTATATGCTTAATGCATCACCAGTATGGACACCACTTAGATTTGATGAAGAAGGAGTTAAAGATGTAAACTCTAAAATACTTGGAACACTTAAAAATACATATACATTCTTTGAAATGTATGCAAATACTGATAATGTAGATCCAAGAGAGTTTGATGTACCATATGAAAAAAGAGAAGAAATAGATAAATGGTTACTATCTAAATATAATAAACTTGTTAAAAATATGACAGAAGCATTTGATGAATATGATTTAAATAAAGTAACAAAATATGTGTTTACTTTCTTAAATGAAGATTTATCTAACTGGTATATAAGACGTAATAGAAGAAGATTCTGGGGCTCAGAACTTAATGATTCTAAAAAGGCAGTATATAAAACAACTTATGAAGTATTAACTGGAGTATGTAAGTTACTTGCGCCAATTATTCCATTTATTACTGAAGAATTATTTATTAAACTAACTGGAAAAGAATCAGTACATTTGGAAGATTATCCAGTATGTGATGATAATATGATAAATGAAGCTATAGAAGAAAAAATGGATCTTGTTCGTGACCTTATTTCACTTGGTAGAAATGCAAGAGAAGAAGTTAAAATAAAGGTTCGTCAACCAATAAGTGAAATAATTATAGATGGAAAAAATAAAGAATTAATTGGTGACTTAACTGATCTTATTAAAGAAGAATTAAATGTTAAAAATGTAATATTTGAAAATGATTTAAGTAAATATATGAACTTTACTATAAAACCTAATTTTAAAGTATGTGGTAAAATGTTTGGTAAAGAAATAAATAATTATGCTAAAATGCTTAGTACTTTAAATGATGAAGACGTAAATAAACTTCAAAATGGAAATACTATTATTGCTGCATTTAATGGTGAAAACATTGAAATAACAAAAGAAATGGTTGATATAAGAATTGAATCAAAAGAAGGATTTGATGCTGCTAAAGAAAATAATAACTTTATAATATTAAATACTACTTTAACAGAAGATTTAATAAATGAAGGTATTGTTCGTGAACTTGTATCAAAAGTACAAAATTTAAGAAAAGTTAAAGATTTTGATGTAGCAGATAGAATTACATTATATTATGATGGTGATATTGAATCTATAATAAGTGAATTTACTGACTATATAAAGAAGGAAACTTTATCTGTTGATATAGCTAAAAAAGAAGATTTAAGTGAAAACTTTAACTTAAATGGAATAGATGTTAAATTAGACGTTGAAAAAGTTACACAATAGTGTAATTTTTTTCTTATCTATGGAATAATATAATTTAGATAACTTTTTTTGTCTAAATATGTCGAATAAATTGACAATTGTTATTTGGTATGGTATCATCTTAATCGTTGCCAAAAGAAGGAGATGTTAATTATGAGTATTATAGATGGAATAAACGGAGAAATTGCATATCTTAAATTAAAAAAATTATCAAAAGGATTAACTGACTATGAAAATGAAAGATATGAAAAATTAAAAGTAGTTAGAGCGAGAGAAGAACAACGTAGGCAATTAGAAATATCAAAGGCACAAATTAGTGTTAGTAAAGATGTAAAAATTAAATCTTTAACTGCTTAAAGTATCACAAAAAAGTGATACTTTTTTCTTGACTTTTAATATTCCAGGTGTTAAAATCTTTTTAACAATTTTATTTAGTGCTTAATAAAACTCGTGAAGTGTGGTGAAGTATATGAATGATAAAGAACTTGCATCTAAATTGTTTAGAGTAGTTTCGGAATATAATCCCGAAGGGTTAAAGATGGTAAAAAAAGCGTATGAAATGGCTTATGAAGCACATGATGGACAAAAAAGGAAAACAGGTGAACCATATATAATTCATCCAATTTGGGTTGCACTTATATTAACAGATTTAAAAGTTGATACAGATACATTATGTGCAGCACTTCTTCATGATACTGTAGAAGATACTAATATAACACTTGAAAAAATAGAAAAAGAATTTAATAAAGAAGTAGCAACATTAGTAGATGGTGTTACAAGAATAAGCAAACTTAATTTTGAAACAAAAGAAGAAGAAAGAAATGCAAACCTTAGAAAGATTTTAATGAGTATAACAAAAGATGTTAGAATAATAATGATAAAACTTGCTGATAGAACGCATAATATGAGAACAATGGATAGCATGAGACCATTAAAACAGAAAGAAAATTCATTAGAAACAATGGAAGTTTATGTTCCACTTGCATATAGATTAGGTGCATATAGAATAATGCATGAATTAGAAGATAAATCATTTTATTATATAGATAGAGAACAATATAAAGAATTTGAACATATTAGAAATGCACTTATAGATTCTAATTTAAGAATATTAGAACAAATGAAAACTAATATAAATGGAACACTTACAAAAGCTGATATAGCAAATAGCATTAAAATTAGATTTAAAAACATATATGGAATATATGAGAGAATGAAAAAGGGCAATAAATTAACTGATATTCATGATCTTCAAGTACTTAAAATTATGGTAAAAAATATAGATGATTGTTATAGATCATTAAGATATGTACATGAACTTTATCATCCAGTTCACAATAGATTTAAAGATTATATATGTACTCCAAAATCAAATATGTATCAATCACTTCATACAAATGTTTTTGGACCAAACGAGCTTTTAGTGCAAGCCCAAATTAGAACGTTTGATATGGATGATGTAGCATCTTTTGGTATAGCAGCATATTTTGATAAAAATGGTGAAAATGCAAGAGATAAAATGCAAAAGGCAATAAGAGAAAAATATCAATTTTATAAAACATTAGAAGATTTGGATGAAATATTTGGTGATAATAAAGAATTTGCTGAATGTGTTAAAAGAGAACTTCTTGAAAAAAGTATTTATGTGTGTTCAAATAAAGGTGATGGAATAGAATTACCAAATGGATCAACGGTTATTGACTATGCATATAAAATATCTGATAAACTTGGAGATAATTTTAGATGTGCATTTGTAAATGATAATTTAGTATCAGGTGATTATGTTTTAAAAGATAATGATATTGTAAGTATTGTTTCTGATACAAATTCAAAAGGACCAAAAAAAGAACTAGCAAATACTGCTAGAACTGAAAAAGCAAAGCAAAGAATACTTTCAAAGTATGAGAAAAACTTTATTTAGTATATTGATTATTTCTAATAAATTCTCTTAAGAGCTTAGTTAAAGCTCTTTTTTCAATTC
>ERZ773192.1447-NODE-1447-length-23780-cov-15.465121_pt1 | contig 23780 bp, 17 predicted proteins | sample MGYA00581010_ERZ773192 | MGnify/ENA primary metagenome ERZ773192 (study PRJEB29015, sample SAMEA2737741) | human gut metagenome | biome: human gut; feature: human-associated habitat; material: faeces | place: China | collected 2012 ...
TGCTTTCTACTGTCCGTTCAGTAGGTGTGATGGGTGATGAGCGTACATACGAGCACCCGGTTGCCTTGCGTGCTGTAACCAGTACTGATGCGATGACTGCTGACTGGGCACATCTTCCTTATGATTTCATGGCTAAGGTAAGTAATGAGATTATTAATAAGGTGAAGGGTGTAAACCGTGTATGTTATGACATCTCTTCAAAACCACCTTCGACAATTGAGTGGGAATAAACTGAATAAAAAAGTCGCCTTCAAAGAGGGCGACTTTTTTTTATTCTTATTTCTGGTTCTTCAGGAGATCACGTATTTCCATGAGAAGTTTTTCTTCATTGCTTGGCTCCGGAGCCTTAGGTGCTTCTGCCGGTTTTTCCTCTTCCTTCTTCTTGGAAATCTTGTTCACCACCTTGATGAGCATGAAGATACAGAAGGCAACGATGAGGAAGTCGAAACAGGTCTGGAGGAAGTTGCCGTAGTTGATGGTAGCCGCCTTCAGTTCCTCACCTCCTACATTGACGGTAGGTAGGGTGAATTTGAGGTCGGCGAAATTCACGCCGCCAATCAGCCATCCTATAGGAGGCATGATGACGTCATCAACAACAGAGCTTACGATTTTGCCAAAGGCACCACCGATGATAACACCGACAGCCATGTCGAGCACATTGCCACGCATGGCGAATTCCTTGAATTCATTCAAAAATTTACTCATACTTTTATCTTTTTAATTATAACTATAGTTTGATTGTTCTTCTTTTTCTTTTTTCTTATATATATAATAAGGTATAGAATGCTGAGTTTTTCCTTTGCTTTTTGCAATATGGAGTTGTCAGTATGGCATGTAATGAGTGAAAATAATGCCAATATTAAAACTCTACTATTCTTTTTTAACTTATTTAATACTCATTCTGGTTGCAAAGTTAGAAAAAAATTAGTAACTTTGCGCTCGAAAAGAAGAAAAATGCTCTAAGGCGTAAAATTTTGAATGTTTCAGCATCAGATGAACGCTCGAAAGCAGTTAAAAAAGTAATTTTTATTAAACTTTTAATTTAAATATTAAGAACAATGATTAAGATTGGTATTAACGGATTTGGCCGTATCGGTCGTTTCGTATTCCGTTCTACAGTTGAGGCTGAGAACGCAAAGGAAGTACAGGTAGTAGCTATCAATGACTTGTGCCCAGTAGATTACATGGCTTACATGTTGAAGTATGATACAATGCACGGTCAGTTCGACGGTACTATCGAGGCTGACGTTGAGAAGAACGAGTTGATCGTTAACGGTAACCACATCCGTGTTACTGCTGAGCGTGATCCTGAGAACTTGAAGTGGGATGAGGTTGGTGCTGAGTACGTAGTTGAGTCTACAGGTCTCTTCCTCGCTTACGATAAGGCTGAGAAGCACTTGAAGGCTGGTGCTAAGTACGTAGTACTTTCTGCTCCTTCTAAGGCTGACGCTAACGGTAACCAGGCTGATATGTTCGTTTGCGGTGTTAACACTGACAAGTACAATGGTCAGAAGATCGTTTCTAACGCTTCTTGTACAACAAACTGCTTGGCTCCTATCGCTAAGGTATTGAACGATAACTTCGGTATCGAGACTGGTTTGATGACAACTGTTCACTCTACAACTGCTACACAGAAGACTGTTGACGGTCCATCTATGAAGGACTGGCGTGGTGGCCGTGCAGCTGCTGGCAACATCATCCCTTCTTCTACAGGTGCTGCTAAGGCTGTAGGTAAGGTTATCCCTGAGTTGAACGGTAAGTTGACAGGTATCTCTATGCGTGTTCCTACTTTGGACGTATCTGTTGTTGACTTGACAGTTAACTTGAAGAAGGCTGCTTCTAAGGAGGCTATCTGCGCTGCTATGAAGGCTGCTTCTGAGGGTGAGTTGAAGGGTGTACTCGGTTACACAGAGGATGCTGTTGTTTCTTCTGACTTCTTGGGTTGCGCTTTGACATCTATCTTCGACGCTAACGCAGGTGTTTATTTGACAGACAACTTCGTTAAGGTTGTTTCTTGGTATGACAACGAGATTGGTTACTCACACAAGGTTGTTGAGTTGATCAAGATCATGAAGAAGCACAACGGTTAATTCGTTGCCTCTTAACGATTAAGTATATGGCCGTCCAGCATTTTTTCAATGCTGGACGGCTTTTTGTTTTTATAAGTGAGAATTTCTTTTCATTTTATTTTGTTTTCTCAATAATTTCATTTAACTTTGCGGCATGAAATATTCGATGATAACCATATTGGGACCTACGGCGAGTGGCAAGACGAGTCTTGCTGCTGCTCTTGCAGCCAGGATCAATAGCCTGGGTGCCCATTTGTCGGGTACCCCTGCCAAGGGCGCTGAAATCATTAGTGCTGACAGCCGGCAGGTATATCGCGGCATGGATATAGGTACGGGTAAGGATTTGGCTGACTATACCATTCATGGCAAGCAGATACCTTATCACCTCATTGACATCTGTGAGCCTGGTACGAAATATAATCTCTTTGAATATCAGCAGGATTTTTATGATGCCTATCAGGATATTCAGAAGAGAGGGGCTTTTCCGATATTATGTGGAGGTACAGGACTCTATATTGAGTCGGTGCTGAAAGGTTATCATCTCTCACCTGTTCCGCAGAACCCGGAACTCCGTGAGTCATTGGCTCATAAGAGTTTAGAGGAACTTACGCTGATACTGAAAGAGCTGAAGGCGAAAACGGGTTCTAATATGCACAATCGCACAGACGTGGATACTGCACAGCGAGCTATCCGGGCGATAGAGATTGAAAGCTATAATCTGGAGCATCCGATGCCCGAACGTGAACTCCCTGCGGTTGATTCGCTGATTATCGGTGTCAGCATAGACCGGGACGCAAGAAGGGAGAAAATTTCACGGAGACTGAAACAGCGATTGGATGAGGGAATGGTAGATGAAATCAAGGGACTGCTAGATCGCGGTATTCCTGCCGAAAATCTCATCTATTATGGTTTGGAATATAAGTTTATTACAGAATATGTGATCGGTAAGACTTCATACGATGAGATGTATCGCGGTCTGGAAATAGCAATCCATCAGTTTGCCAAAAGGCAGATGACGTGGTTCAGAGGTATGGAGCGCAGAGGCTTTACTATCCATTGGGTAGATGCATTGCAGCCAATGGAGAAAAAGGTGGAGACGGTTTTGGAGCTGATGAGAAGCTAGGCTGCGGCCTGGAATCTGGCTAGGGCGCTGGCATCCGATGGAATCGGATGCAACGGTGGCTGGGCGGAAGTGATATTTTATACAACTTTCAAATTACAAAGAAGAGACAATGGTAAACGAGAATAAATGGGGGCTGCTTTATTGCCCTAGAGGAGGCTGGCGAAGTAACAAGCGCTGGGAAAAAATAGAGAAGGTGCTCAAGCAGCAAGGCGTGGATTACGACTTTGTGCAGAGCGAGAATCAGAAGAGCGTAGAACGGCTCATCAGAATGTTTATCAACAATGGTTATAAGACCATTGTCATCGTTGGTGGAGATTCTGCGCTCAATGATGCCGTAAACTGTCTGATGCAGATAGATCCGAAAGAAAGAGAAGAGGTGGCACTGGGTGTTATTCCTAACGGACTGATGAACGACTTTGCCCACTTCTGGGGATTCAGTGACAGCGATATCGAGAAGACGGTGGCGTCGCTGAAAAAACGTCGTATCAGAAAGATTGACCTCGGTTGTATCCGCTATGTGAACAAGAAGGGGGAGAAATGTCGTCGCTATTTCCTCAACTGTATCAATATCGGACTCATCGCCGCCATCATGAACCTGAGACGAAAAACCCATCATATCTTCGGTTCACGTACCCTGTCGTTTCTCTGTTCTTTCATCCTGATGATATTCCAGCGTCTGGACTATAAGATGCATGTGAAAATCAATTCGGATGTTATCAGGCGTAGAGTGATGACGATGTGTATAGGCAATGGAACAGGATATGGACAGACTCCGAATGCTGTGCCATATAACGGACTGCTCGATGTGTCGGTGGTATCTCATCCTAAGACAACCCAGCTCTTCGAGGGAATCTATCTTTTTGTGAAAGGTAAGTTCCTCAACCATAAGAGTGTGCATCCTTACCGTACCCGAGAGGTAGAGGTGCTCGATGCCCAGCATGCCCTGATAGGTATTGATGGCAGATTGATGAATACACCGGTAGGCCCATTCCAGATTACTGTAATTCAGGAGGTTATCAACTTTCTGATACCTGTATAACCAGTATGCCCGTAATAAGGGAAATGTATCAAGAAAAACGTATAATGTAAAACATATAAATAAAAAATAGCAGAACTTTATCCGAGTTCTGCTATTTTTATGATTTCTTCTTCCTTTAAGATTTTGATTTTCCTTCCTTCAGTCTTAATGAGTTCTTCTGCCGAAAAGGCTGAGAGCGTACGGATGGCATTGCTCGTTGTCATATTACAGAGATTTGCCAGATCTTCACGACTCAATCGGATGTCAAGAGTTTTCCCGTCTTTTTCTAACCCATAAGAGTCTTTCAGAAATATCAGTCCCTCGGCAAGTCGGGCACGGATATGTTTCTGGGTGAGGTTCACGGTACGGTCGTCCGATTTACCTATTTCCACACTGAGATATTTGATAAAGAAGAAGCCGATGTTGAAACTCTTGGAGAGCAGTTTCATGAGAACTGCCAGCGGGAACTGGGCAACGACGCAGTTTTCCAGCGACATGGCTGCCGTCTTGTATATCTCATCTGCAAAATAGGCTCTGAAACCAAAAAATTCAATCGGTTTGATAACACGGATAATCTGGCTCTTGCCACCGATACCTTCTTTGTATATCTTCACTTTTCCCGCTATGAGACATAGTGCATATTCGGGAGTACCCTCGTTCTTGTAGATGATTTCGTTCTTCTTATACTTCTTGATTTCCAGATGTTCTTTCAGTAAATCGAACTGGTCATCAGTGATGCCTCCCCATAGCTTAGCAATCAGCATTGCTATATTTTCTTTATCGTATTTTCCTCTAGCTGCCATGTGTACAAATCTTTTAAACTGAAAACTGAGTGCAAAAGTAATGCTTTTTCTTGAAATAATCAAGCATTTTTGTCTAAAAATATGTTTTAAAACATAAAAAGGCAATTTTTTCTAAAAATGGCATACAAAAAACTTTGTTATACCATAAAAAAGTGTTACCTTTGAAAGCAATTAATTTAGTCAACAAAAATATAGAACCTTAATATAGATCTATGAGTTATCTAAAATTCGAAAAGGCCCTTATGACGAATCTTCAAGAGTCGTTGCCTAAGGAGTTGTTGAGAACAAATCGCTCGGGTGCATATTCGTGCTCAACGATTGTAGACTGTAATACCCGCAAGTATCACGGATTACTTGTCGTGCCGGTTCCAGAACTGGACGATGACAATCACGTGCTCTTAAGTTCGCTGGATGTTACGGTAATTCAGCATGGCGCTGAGTTTAATCTTGGCTTGCACAAGTACCAGGGCAACAATTACAGTCCGATGGGCCACAAGTACATTCGTGAGTTTGATTGTGATAAAGTGCCAACTACCCTTTATCGCGTAGGTGGCGTTATCCTGAAAAAGGAAGTTGTATTCCAGCATTATGAGAATCGCATTCTGATTCGCTATACGCTGGTAGACGGCCATTCGGCTACAACCCTTCGTTTCCGTCCTTTCTTGGCTTTCCGCAGTGTCCGTCAGTTTACTCATGAGAATGCTACCGCATCTCGTGATTATTCTGAGGTAGATCATGGCATCAAGACCTGTATGTATGCAGGTTATCCTGATCTCTATATGCAGTTCTCCAAGAAGAACGAGTTTAAATTCTGTCCAGATTGGTATCGTGGCGTGGAATATCCAAAGGAGCAGGAGAGAGGTTATGCTTCTAACGAAGACCTCTATGTTCCTGGCTATTTTGAAATGGATATCAAGAAAGGCGAAACCATCGTCTTTGCTGCTTCTACATCAGAAATCAAGGCGGTCAGCCTGAAGAAACTCTTCGACAAGGAAGTGGATGAGCGTTCGCCTCGTGACAATTTCTTCCATTGTCTGGTCAATGCGGCTCATCAGTTCCATCGTCGTGAAAAGAACGATGACCGTTATATCCTGGCAGGTTACCCTTGGTTCAAGTGCCGTGCCCGCGATACATTCATCGCTCTTCCGGGTCTCACCCTCTCTATCGAGGAAGATGACTACTTCGAACTGGTGATGAAGACTGCCATGAAGGGATATTACGAGTTTATGGAAGGCAAGCCGGTCAGCGTTCATATTGCTGAGATAGAGCAGCCTGACGTGCCATTGTGGGCTGTCTGGGCTTTGCAGCAGTATGCCAAGGAAACCAGCAAGGAAGAATGCTTCAAGAAGTATGGACAGTTTATCAAGGATGTTATCAGCTTTATCCAGGATAACAAGCATCCGAACCTGAAGCTCGAAGAGAACGGATTGCTTTATACTGATGGTAAGGATAAGGCTGTTACCTGGATGAACTCTACAGCCAATGGCAGACCCGTGGTTCCACGTACAGGTTATATCGTAGAGTTTAATGCGCTGTGGTATAACGCCTTGTGTTTCTGTGCTTCTCTCGCTGCAACAGTAGGTGAAGAAGACAGCCAGCAGAAACTCCTGGCTCAGGCTGAGCTGACCAAGCAGGCATTCCTCGATACCTTCCTCAATGAATATGGCTATCTCTACGACTATGTAGACGGCAATATGATGGATTGGAGTGTTCGTCCGAACATGATATTTGCAGTGGCTTTCGATTATTCTCCATTGTCGCAAGACCAGAAGAAGCAGGTTCTTGATATCTGTACACGCGAACTCCTTACTCCTAAGGGATTGCGTTCACTCTCGCCAAAGAGCGGTGGATATAATCCTGTTTATGTAGGTCCGCAGACCCAGCGCGACTATGCTTACCATCAGGGTACGGCATGGCCATGGCTCGGTGGCTTCTATATGGAGGCAAGTCTGAAACTCTATAAGCGTACCCGCTTGAGCTTTATCGAACGTCAGATGGTTGGTTATGAGGACGAAATGTCTTCACATTGTCTCGGTACCATCAGCGAACTCTTCGATGGAAACCCTCCATTCGCAGGTCGTGGTGCCATCTCTTTCGCCATGAATGTGGCTGAGATTCTGCGTGCGCTCGAGTTACTTGAAAAATATCAATATTAATAATAGGAGGACTGCTATATGAAAGTTTTAATGTTTGGATGGGAGTATCCTCCTCATGTATTTGGTGGTTTGGCAACTGCCAACTTTGGTATCTCCCAGGGACTTCATGCCCAGGGCGATGTTGATATCACATTGTGTCTGCCTCATCCTTTCGGTGATGAGGACCGCAGTGCCTGCAAGATTGTGGCAATGAATAGTGTGCCTATCGCCTGGCGAGATGTAAATCACGACTATGTGCAGCAGCGGGTAGGCAATATCATGAATCCGGATGACTATTTCCGTTACCGTGACCACATCTATGCCGATTTTAATTATATGCATGTAAATGACCTCGGCTGTATGGACTTTGCCGGTGGTTATCCGTCAAATCTTCATGACGAGATCAACAACTATAGCATCATTGCCGGAGTTGTAGCCCGTTCAGAAGAATTTGATATTATCCATGCTCACGACTGGCTTACATTCCCTGCCGGTATTCATGCCAAGCGCGTGAGTGGCAAACCATTGTGCATCCACGTTCATGCTACTGATTTCGACCGTAGCCGTGGAAAGGTGAACCCTACCGTTTACGCTATCGAGAAAGACGGTATGGATAATGCCGACTGCATCATGTGTGTATCCGAACTGACCCGCCAGACAGTGATTCACCAGTATCACCAAGATCCACGCAAGTGTTTCGCCATGCACAATGCCGTATATCCATTGAAGCAGGAGTGGCAGGATATTCCACGCCCAAATCATAAGGGTAAGGAGAAGGTAGTAACCTTTCTGGGACGTCTTACCATGCAGAAGGGACCTGAATATTTCGTTGAGGCTGCCAACATGGTATTGCATCGTACCCGCAATGTGCGTTTCTGTATGGCAGGTTCGGGCGATATGATGGATCAGATGATTTATCTCGCTGCCGAAAGAGGCATTGCCGACCGGTTCCACTTCCCTGGCTTTATGCGCGGCAAACAGGTTTATGAATGTCTGAAAGACAGTGATGTCTACGTGATGCCATCTGTGAGCGAGCCGTTCGGTATCTCACCTTTGGAAGCTATGCAGTGCGGCACACCAACCATTATCTCCAAGCAGAGTGGATGTGGAGAAATCCTGTCCAACTGTATCAAGGTAGACTACTGGGATATCCATGCCCTTGCCGATGCCATCTACAGCATCTGTCACAACGAGAGTCTTTTCGATTATCTCTCAGAGGAAGGCAAGAAAGAAGTAGACCAGATTACCTGGGAGAAAGTGGGAGCCCGCATCAAAGACCTGTACCTCAAGACCTTAGGGTGGAAGTAGTGGGCAATTAATAGTTAAAAATTAATAATTAATAATTATGAAAACAATTTGTTTATATTTCGAGATACATCAGATTACCCATCTGAAACGCTACCGCTTCTTCGACATCGGTACCGACCATTATTACTATGATGACTACGAGAACGACCGTAGCATCAACGAGATTGCTGAGCGCTCTTATATGCCTGCCTTGAATGCCCTTCAGGAGATGATTGAAAAGAACGGCAAGTATTTCAAGGTAGCTTTCTCGCTTTCGGGTGTGGGTATGGAGCAGTTGGAACTTCATGCTCCTCAGGTACTGGAGAAGCTTCAGCAGCTCAACAATACGGGTTGTGTAGAGTTCCTGGCTGAGCCTTACTCTCACGGACTTGCTTCTCTGGTTAATGAGGCAAGTTTCAAGGATGAGGTGATGCGCCAGTGTACTAAGATTGAGGAATATTTCGGAAAGAAACCTACCGTATTGCGCAACTCTTCGCTCATCTACAGCGATGATATCGGTAACGATGTTGCCAACATGGGATTCATTGGTATGCTCACCGAGGGTGCCAAGCACGTGCTCGGCTGGAAGTCTCCTCACTATGTTTACCATTGCGCCCTGAACCCTAAGTTGAAGCTCCTTTTGCGCGATGTGAACCTGAGCGATGATATCTCTCTGCGCTTCAGCAACAGCGATTGGGACGGTTATCCACTCTTTGCCGACAACTATATGAACCAGATTGCTGCCTTCCCAGAGGAGGAGCAGGTTATCAATATCTTTATGGAGCTTTCTGCTCTTGGTATTGCCCAGCCTCTGTCAAGCAACATCCTCGAGTTTATGAAGGCTTTGCCTCAGTGTGCCAAGGACCGTGGCATCACCTTCTCTACACCTAGTGAAATCTGCAAGAAGATCAAGTCGGTAGGCGAGGTGAATGTGCCTGATACTTTGAGTTGGGTAGACGAGGAGCGTGATGTAAGTTCATGGTTGGGTAATCCGATGCAGCGTGAGGCTTTCAACAAGCTTTACAGTGTGGCAGACCGTGTACGTATCGCCAACGATCCACGTATCAATCAGGACTGGGATTACCTGCAGGCAAGTAACAACTTCCGCTTCATGACTACCAAGCCAAGCAATGTGGGTCTTGACAGAGGTATCTATTCAAGTCCTTTCGATGCTTTTACCAACTATATGAACATTCTTGGTGACTTCATCAACCGTGTGAACGACCTCTATCCTGCTGATGTTGATAACGATCAGCTGGAGGGCTTGCTTACTACCATCAAGAATCAGGATGAAGAGATAGAGATGAAGGACAAGGAGATTGTCCGTCTTCAGGCTAAGATTGAAAAGATAGAGAAGGAGGCTGAGAAGCACCATGGCGAGAAGCCTGCTAAGGCTCCTGCCAAGAAGGCCGCAGCTAAGTCTGCAGCCAAGAAGGCTCCTGCCAAGAAGGCACCTGCCAAGAAAGCAATAAAGGCAGAGCCTACAGAAGAAAAGAAAGATTAGAATTTTTAGATTACTCATAAAGATTAATCCCCCTCGCTGCATTGATTTGCAATGAGGGGGATTTTTTTTATTTCCCAAAATATTCTCTGAAATAACGCGTTAGCTGGAAAGCGTTATTTTTCGAAATGAATCCAGTCTACGTCGAAGAAGGCAGCATCGTTCTTCTTGGCTGTGCGGGTGTTGAAGAAACCGAGTTTGGCACCAATCCACTTGCCTTCACGCACAGTGAAAGGATTGCCTATCTTGGTGAATTTCTTACCATCCAGGCTGTAGCTCCATTCAGCGATAGCCTTTATCTGGTTGGCGATACCTTCGCTATGAACCTTCACGCGGAGCCATACATCCTGGGTAGCGATGCGGGATGAAGGAATATCATCTACGGCATACTTCACGGTGTAAGGTTGAGGCAGCTTGCTGGTCTTGATGGTCACTTGCTTTACCACCTTCTCTGCCTTTCCCTTCTCAGCCTTCTCGCAGGTTACATATTGCAATACAACCCCCTCTTCCTTGGTATCAACAAACTTGAGTGCCGCATAGTCCATGCCTTGCATGATCATGCCGGCGCTTTCGCCCAGTACCTTATCTTTCTCCTTGTAAGCCTCGGTGCGGTTAGGTATGAACTTCACCTTGGCAGTAGCAGTAAAGTTCTCGGTAGGGAGTTTCTGGAGCAGGAGGTTTGGCAAATCATACAGGTTCTTTACATCTTCAGCCTGCTGCACACCATAGAGACGCAACTTGGAGTTCTTGGCATCACAGAAGTACCAGTACTGACTGTAAGGACCGTTCCACTGCCATTGCAGACCTAAATCTACGCTGTTGAAATCATCCGATTCCTTAGGCTGGAAGTTACCGCTTGATGGCAGGTTTGGCTTTTTCCATTGCTGAACAGGATCTCCGCAGCCATCACCATCCTTGTCGTCACCGATGACGAGCCAGTCGTTCACCCATTTGGCTGGTTGCAGATGAACTACACGTCCGTAGGCGTGCTTATCTTGGAAGTGGAGGAACCAGTCTTCACCATTCTGTGTATCTACCCAAGCACCCTGGTGAGGGCCGTTTACCTTCTTGTTCTTTCCCTGTGCCATACCTACATATTCCTCGTAAGGACCGTATGGATTCTTGGAACGCAGTTCTACCTGCCAGCCATACTTCACGCCGCCCGCAGGACTCATGATGTAATAGTAGCCGTTGCGCTTGTAGAACTTGGTTCCTTCGATGGTAGGCTGGTTTTCATGCCCATCATATACGATGCGTGAAGGACCAATCACCTTGGTGCCGTCAGGTGACATCGGAGCTACGAAGAGCACCGATTTGATGCCGGCTCTTGAACCTGCGCAACCATGCGAAAGATAAGCCTTGCCGTCTTCATCCCAGAGAGGGCAGCAGTCGATAAGACCTTTTTCCTTCATCACCCAGGTGATAGGTTCCCACGGACCACGAGGGTCCTGTGTCTTGGTCATGAAGAGTCCCTGGTCTGGGTCGCCGCAATAGATGTAGAACCATCCGTCGTGATAGCGGATAGAGGGTGCCCACACATAGTTGCCATGCTGAACTTTCTTGCGCCAATCCAAGTCTGTGCCCTGGTATTCAGGCAAAACAGGATAGTCATCGAGTAGGGCAGCGCCTATAATCTCCCAGTTTACCAGGTCGGTACTGTGCAGAATCTGAAGACCTGGGAAACATTGGAAGGAAGAGGAGGTCATATAGTAGTCATTGCCCACACGGCATACGTCTGGGTCTGAGTAGTCGGCGTCAATCACCGGGTTGCGATACATTCCGTTCTTCAGGTTCGGATTCCATGTCTTGGATACCGCTTTCTGGGCATTCACGCTCACCACAGAGAGTGGAGAACTCAATGCGATGGTGGCGAGAATGCACAGGAGTGAATGCGATTTTATTTTCATTGTTACCGATGTTTAAATGAATTATTTAGCTACGTATTTCTTGTTGTTGTAGATATAGATCCCTTTTTTGAGACTTTGCAGGTCTTCTGCCTTGGCATTGAGCTTTACCATGCGACCGCTGAGGTCGTAAATGTTGTTATTGTTTACCTTGGCGATGGCAGCAATTGGCTGAATGCCTGTAGAAGTCTCTGTATAGAGAGTGAACTGCAGGATGCACTGCTTTACCTTTGGAGTGAAAGTAAGCGTGTGCTCTACAGGTGAATCAAACTCTACTGTATATTTTTTCAGACTTTTGTCTTTTGGAAAAACATAGGTAGAAGCATCATAGCTTGTGCCGTTTATCTCGCCGAGATAGGCATCTGCATCTGTGTAATTGTCTTTTCCCTCGATATCCATTTTGACAATCTTTATGCCGTCAGGAATGACAATGGTGTATTGGTTGGCGCTAAATTTGATATAAGTAGTACCTGAACCAATATCGTATGTCTTTCCCTTTTCATTGCTGATAGCGAAGCCGTTGCTGAAAGAACCGGCTGTCTTATCCGTCAAAGTTTTTGAGTTTAATGTGAAAGGACCCTTGGTATCAGTAACGGTTGAACCTGTAGATGTAGCACCACACTCGTCTGTCCAAGTAGAATCAAACTTCTTGAGCCGGATTGAACCGCTGCTGACGGTAATCTTAGAGTTGTTCTTGAACACGAGATTATCTACGAAGCGGATATCGATACCCTTTTTTGCAGAAATCTGTACGTTGTCGAGAGTCACGTTCTTGATGTGGCTCTCAGGGCGGCCAATCAGGAAGATAGCGTTACCTTCGCAGACATCTGTAGTCTTCACGTTCTGAAGCAGAATGCCGTTGTAGGTTGGGGTAGTACTATCAAGAGCTCTGGCATTTGCCTTGTCTACGGCAGGGTCACTGTTGTAGTTCTTATCGTAGAAGCAGTCGATAGAGAATGGGTTCTTAACCTTGGTCATGGTGAAGTTGGTGAACTTCCAGTCCTCCTCGCCACCGCCACGCAGCGTTACCTTGTTGGTTGTTTTATCTACATCTTGACCTGTTTTCATGCGGATACCGGCAGTTGTGCCGTTCATGGTGATGTTGTCGAACCATACATGCTTGATGTTCTTGGTGAAACTACCGATAGAAGCACCATGACCAGTTCCGAAGTAGCAGTTCCATACATGGATATATTGTGCATCGTTGTCGCAAACGATATTGTCATCGCCGTTGCTGATGTTACAGTTGTAGATATTAACGTATGGACCCCAGATAGAGATTCCATCTGTGTTATGCGATGCCTTTCCCTTGCCAGCTTCAGATGAAGGTTCACTGATAATCAGATCATGGATGGTAGCATGGCTAGCCTTACCGCTGTTGCTGATGGTGATGTTTACACCCGGAGTATTCTGAATCTTGAAGTTGCGGAGCAGGAAGCGCTTGCCCTGCTCGAAGCGGATCATTGCACCAGGATTGAAGGTTTCGCCATTCTCTCTTGCAAGCCACCAGCGTGCACCCTGACCGTCGATGACTGAAGTTTCACCTTCACCCTCGATAACAATGTCGGTAATGTTCTTGCCCTTGTTCTTTCCGCCGATGAAGACAATCTTTGTGTTAGGAGCCTTGCCGTATTCCACGAGCTTCAATGTGGCACCTGCGCTGAGGTGAAGGATGGTCTTCGCCTTGATGCTGAGTACCTCGGTCTTGCTTGTCATCTGGTCTGCACTACCAAACATCCATGTACCGGCAGGAATTACGACCATACCACCGGTAGAAGGCACAGCATCAAGAGCTTTCTGGATAGACTTGGTGTTGTCTGCAGCAGATGTCGAGGCACCATAATCCTTGATATTAAATGTGTTTGCCGAAGTGATGGCAGGCAACTGTGGCAGTTCTACGGCAGTCCATCCTTCAGGAGTGTTCTGTGCGTTCTGCTCGGCTGTGATACCAGCGAAAGTTTGTGCTTTAGTGAACATTGGCAGAGCCATGAGCGCAGCCAGCACGACTGTCTTAATGATTGATTTCTTCATTTCTTCTTAGGTTTATTTATTTTATTATTTTCTTTTCTATAAGATTTTCTGCAAAGTTACGACATTTTTGCTTATCGCATGCAGATAGTGGGCGAAAAACTACGAAAACGATTACGTATACCTTGCCGATAGAACCAAAAGAAAGACCGTATCCATCAGGAATTATCTCCCTAGAATACGGTCTTAAACCTAATGATTAACGTATGTCTTGATAGGTTTTCTTATCAACATAATGACTTTGATTAGTAACCAGGATTCTGGTCGGCTAATGTCAGTTGGTCATTGGCATCAATTGCAGCCTGTGGGATAGGGCGAAGAAGCTTCTTGCCGATATACTGGGCAGCCTTGTCTCCCATCTCATGGTTATACTTGGTGCAACGTGTTACCAGGGTCTGGGTTCTGCGAAGATCCATCCAGCGTGCCTCATTACCGAAGTTCTCGCATGCATTCTCATCAAGGATGTCATCGATAGTGATAGTTCCTGTAAGTGCAGAAAGACCAGCGCGCTGGTGAACTTCATTGAGTCGTGCCAATGCCTTAGGATTATCACCAGCCTTCAGATAAGCCTCAGCTGCTACGAGATACATCTCTGGCAAAGTGATGATATGGATGTCGCGATAGCAGGTGTTCTTCTCTGTCTTAGCAGTCTTGCTGTCGTCAAACTTCTTGCATGGACTGGAACCATATACCAGTTGCTGGTTATCGTAATATTCCATATCTCTGCCGTCCATATTCTGTGCTTCCTTGCTCTGTGAATCCATCGGAATGCGATAGGTGTTTGCTCTGTTTGCAGGATCTATAGCCTTCCATGCTTCAAAGTCGGCATCTGTTTCATACCATGCAGAATAGTATCGCGTTACTGGCTTACCTACCAGACTCTCACCATTCTTGTACCAGGTCCAGTAACCGGTACCTGCAGCATTTCCTTTGTTTATATCTGGCAATTCCTTCATGAAGGTAGCATCGTAACGCTGGTCTCCCTTCTTGAAACAATGCAAGGCATAGAGGGTTGGTACATAGCTGGAGGTTGTAGCCTTGATGTTATCCTCGTTTCCACCCAGATAGTTGCAGTAGTAACCGCTCCATTCTGTACCACCTGATGTTGTATTGTTGGCTGTAGCCAAATCATATTCCACATCCCAAAGGAACTCTTCGTTGTCATCGCCCGATCCGTCTGCTTTCCAGAGCTTGGCAAATGGGGTAGTCAGTTTTCTGCCTGCAATCACCTCATCGGCAAGAGCTGCTGCCTTGGAGAAGTATTCCTGCTTGTTGAGGTCCCATGCTGCAGAAAGGTAGGTCTTGGCAAGGATCGCCTTGGCTGTTTCCTGACTGATTCTGCCGCCACCTTTGGTAGCTGTAGAAGCTTGGAGCACATTCTTACTGATAACATCTTCGAGCTCGCTGATGATATAGGCGTATACATCTTCAGAAGAAGACTTAGGATATCCTGTGTCTGCTGTGGTGAGGAAGTCCTTCATGATAGGGACACCACCGAAGTTGTTTACCAGGAGATAATACTCGTAAGCAGCCAATACACGGGCTTCGCCTACAAGCTGACCTTTCGTCTTGTCATCAACTTGGGCTGTCTGTGCATAATATGATACAGAGTTGGCTGCACGTATACCTGAATAGAGGTAAGTATAGAGATTCTTGATATCCGTATTTTCTGGAGTCAAGGTCTCGTAAGTGTTCAATGCCTCGTTCATCTTGTTACGGGCATCGGCATACATGTCTGTACCTGCTGAGAAACAGCTAGTGAACAGAGGAGCAGCATAAACGTTTTGCAGATGCTGATAGGCATTATTGACGAGGTTGTTTAATCCCTCTTTTGTCGCAAAACTCTGTTTAGCAGTTACATTCGACTTGTTGCTAGCATCCAGGAAGTCGCTGCAACTTGTCATGGTTCCCATGCAGCAGGCCGCCAATGCTACGCTATATAATATCTTTTTCATAATTGTTTACTTCATTTAATGAGATTAGAACTTAAGATTTACACCAAACTGGTAGGTAACAGATGATGGACCGCCATTCTGCAGATTCTGTGATGCCCACTCTGGGTCGAAGCCCTTGTAGTTGGTGAAGCAGAATGGGTTCAGAACGTTTACATAAACACGGAGATTTCTGATACCTGCCTTGTTTACTACGCTCTTAGGCAATGTGTAACCCAGGGTAATGTTCTTAACCTTGGTGAAAGAGGTCTTCTGATACTGGAAACCTTCTCCCTTGGCTGAACCCTTGTCACCGAAGTAACCACCCATCGAAGTATCGCTGTTGTTTGGATAAGGATACTTTCCGTAGTGGGTCTCTGTGGCGGTTGTAATCTCACCTGTTGCATGATCGATGATTGGTGCTCCCTTTGGTATGTAGTAATCCAGTTGCATGTGAGCATTACCACGGTCGCCATACTTCATATACTTCTCATGGAAGTAGCTGCGTGACCAGAATCCGCTCTTGGTATAGAACATGATAGAGAAGTCGAAGCCCTTGAAGTAAACATTGGTAGAGAAACTACCTGTCCAGCGTGGATCGGTACAACCATAAATCTGCTTATCGTTGTCATCAATCTTACCGTCATCGTTCCAGTCGTTTACTGCCATCTGACCTTCATACCACTTATATTTAGTGCCATACTTCTCGTAGAATTCCTTCAGGGTATAGTGCTTGTCACCATTCATGGTGTGCATGGTTACACCCTTGTCGGTGATGACATCGGTATGGGTATAGTCACGGAGTACATTCAGTGGCTCGCCGATAAACCAGTTGTTGGCTACCTCATCAACCTTACCATTACTCAACTCCTTAATCTTGTTCCAGTTGCGGGCGAAGTTTACATTCGCACTCCAGGAGAAGTCTTTCTTGTTGATGATATTAAAGTTCAGACCGAGTTCAATACCTCTGTTCTGGACAGAACCTACATTGAAGGTTGAAGTCTTCTCACCAGTTTCGATAGGCACTGAACGTGACATAATCTGACCATCAGAAAGACGGTTATAGAAGTCGGCTGTAACATTGATGCGGTTTTTCAGGAAACTCAGGTCGAGACCTACATCAAATTCCTTCACCTTCTCCCAAATGAGGGCTGTATTTACCAATCCGTTAGGATAATAACCCTGTACCTCTTTGCCGTCAATGGTTACATAAGATGGACCTGTAGCAGAAGCGATAGTTACATAGTCACCCACATTGTTGTTACCTGTAACACCGTATGACAGACGGAGTTTAGCATTGTCTAACCAGTTGTTGAACTGCTTCATCCAAGCTTCATCAGAGATACGCCATGCTGCAGCTACAGAAGGGAACCAGCCCCATCGGTTGCCGTCTGCGAAGCGGGAGCTACCATCGGTACGGAGTGTAGCTGTAGCCATGTAACGTCCCTTGTAGGAATAGTTGGCACGGAAAGCGAATGACTCCAGTGATGACTCAGTATAAGAACTTGAGAGTGTCTTGTCGCCACTGGCTGTTCCCAGATTGTGGAATGTAGTGTGGTCGCTGGCGATACCCTTGCCTTCTTCGTACTGATATTCTGTGTTACTCTTGTACAGTGAGAACAGTGCCATGGCACCAACGGTGTGGTCGCCAAATGTGCGGTTGTAGTCAAACTGGTTGTCCCACGTCCAGTCTACACGGGTTGTATTGGCAACGGATCCGAAGTTTGTCTTGTTCTTCTGGTAGTAAGTTGAACCTACGTCGTTACCCTCGTTCAGACCTGTTGCATAGAAGATGCCCTGGCGCTTGTGAGAGTAGTTAGGAGAGAAGGTGGTTGTAAACTTCAATCCCTTGATGATGTTGGCACGCAGGTAGAAGTTACCCATCAGTCGGTACATCTTGGTCTCATTGGTATAGTTGCCGTCATTCAAATCGATGAGCGGGTTATATGTAGATGTAAACTGTGCATCTGAACCAAAGGCTGCCTTTGCTCCCGGGTTAGGAATCAGGTTGCCATCTGTATCTGTTGGAGATACGAATGGGTTAAAATAGAATGCATTCACGTATGGAGAATAAGTACCATCAGTACATACGTCCTGGGTGCGGCTCATTGACATGTTGGTAGAGAAACCTGCCTCGAATATCTTAGAGAGCTTAGCATCCATTGCTCCCTTGAAGTTGAAACGCTCATAGTCGTTGCCTTTGAATACGTTCTCTTCTCCCTGATAACCCATACCTACACGGTAGTTAATCTTGTCTGTAGCACCGGCAGCACTGATAAAGTGGTTCTGCTGAGCAGCTGTGCGGGTAACCATCTTCTTCCAATCGTAACCGTCGAAACTTGGATCCATCATCAGTTCGTAAAGCTTTGAATCCTTGTAGCTGGTTGCTCCCTTGCGGGCAAGGAAGGCAGAATTCAAGTCGGTATTCTTGATGATGTAATGTGGATGTCCATCGGCATCAACACCCTTGCGGCTAGAGCCATCGTAGCTCTTTCCGTCGAGCGTGGTATATCTGGCAAAACGATAATCCATAAACTCGTTGGCATCCATAAACTCAGGCATGCGCGCTAACTTCTTGATACCATAATATCCGTCATAAGAGATGGTTGCCTTCTGTGCCTTGTCTGCACCCTTGCTGCCCTTGGTGGTAATCATGATGACACCAGCAGAGGCACGGGAACCATAGATGGCGGTAGATGATGCATCTTTCAATACGTCGATGCGGTCGATATCATCAGGATTGAGGAAGTCCATGTTGTCGCAAACTACACCATCGATAACATACAATGGCTGTGCCTGCTTGTTGATAGAAGCCTGTCCACGAACCTGAATATTGAAGCCTGCACCTGCGCGGCTACCAGACTGGGTGATGTTGACACCAGGAACAGAACCCTGCAGAGACTCTGCAAGATTGGTAGTACCACGAGCGGCTATCTTTTCTGAGTTGACAGATGCAATAGAGCCGGTTACGTCGCGTTTACGCATAGTACCATAACCAACGACAACGACCTCGTCAAGAGCTGCATTGTCATCTTCAAGTACGATGTTCCATGTTTTCTGACTTCCTACTTTTACTTTCTTAGGCTTGCAGCCGATGTAGCTGAAAGTCAAGACCGTATTAGGGTCTGCGTTCTGAATGGTAAACTTACCGTCAAGGTCGGTGATGCCACCTGCCTTACCATTCTGGTCAGTAATGGTTACACCAATCATTGGGTCGCCATTAGCATCCTTAACGGTACCTTGGATTGTTTTCTGCGCAAAAGCGAGGAAACAAACCGAACTCAAGGTCAGTGCCATGCTGGCACGTTTCAGTTGTTGATACATAACGATGTTTGTTTTGTAGGTTATTATTATTTCTTGTTAAGTTTCTCTGGTCTAATTGAACTTACTAGCGATTAGTTGTAGTCGTGTTTGATTCTCAATAGATCATAAGGAATCTTCGATTTTTGGTTATAATCTTTGATTTCTGCTACAAAGGTAATTAAAATTTTTAAATGTTGAATAAAATAAATGAAAAATCTAACGTAAACGTTTTCGGAAGTGTTGTTTCTACAATATTGTCTTTTCGTCGTATTGATTCAGGCGGATAAGTGAGGCTTATTTGATGGGGCAGGAGGTAGCCGGAATTACGTCACGACGTATCTGTTGCTGCGTCGCGACGCACTGGTTATTACGTCGGGACGCAGCAAATGCTACGTCGTGACGTAATTTCAGCAGCCTTAGGGTAAGCGGAGCAGCTTACGCTGATGAAACCATGTTCTTCATTGCGCAAGTTCATACGTTTCATTGAGCCGATACATCCGACTGCGCTGGCTTAAAGATTCGATTGCGCTGGCTTGAAGATTCGATTGCGCTGGCTTGAAGATATGACTTCGTTGTCTCGAAGATTCGAATTCGTAAGCAGAATGAGACGGATTTGTTTGCAGAATGAAGTGGCTGAATTAACTGAGTGAAGTGACTGAGTTAGCTGGCAGAAGTGACTGAAATAGCGAAGTAGCGAAAAAGAGGGCATGTCATCCCACTTATGACACACCCTCTTGTTCGTATAGTATTATTGTTTCAATTTTTTAATCTCTTCGACTGTTAATCCTGTGGATTGGGAAATGATGTCGATTGGAGTGTTAAAAGCAAGAAGTTTGAGAGCGATGTTTAGGGCTTTTTCTTTTTCCCCTTCCGCTCTTCCTTCCGCTCTTCCTTCCGCTCTTCCTTCCATCAAGCCATCTTGATATCCCTCGTCCCGGCTAGTGTCGAATAGGCTTTTCATATGTCTAACAGCTTCTAGATGTCGGTAATAAGCTTGCTTGTCTTCTAGTGAGAGTGAATCCACACGAAGTCGCTCACGCGCTTCTGGTAATCCTGCAGCAGTGGCTTCGGAGCTGATAGAGCCTGTTTTCAGAAATTCTATCCATTCGTCAAGAGGGGTGGTTGCTACCTTGTCAAAATCATTGACACGTAGTATGTAGTACTCAGGGAACAAGTCGCCAGGACTCTTCCTAAGTTTTAGATCTTTATCCTTGATGCCAAAGAATTTCTCATTCTGTCGGATGGAAAGTTTCAGAATGTCGTGCGGTTCGTGTTCACCGATGAATTCGGTTTTACCATGGTACACATAGTCTTTTCCTTGTCCTAGTTCAAAATAGACGATGTTAATGGAATACACCTTGCGAACCGCTTCGTATGGTTTTCCAAGACCAATGTACTCTGTTATTGCCTTAGAAACGCCATAGAGCATGCGATGGAAATAAGTATGCTCACGACTGTTTTGTACTTCAATGATGCATAACTGTTCATCCTCGCTTTCTGCCAGAATATCTACCGAACCAGCGAACTGACCGGCGAGCAGGTCGTACAAGGCCTTATCGCCAACAGAGTATCCTAACCACATAATGTTAAAGCGGGGCTGCAAAGTGCAGTCCCGCTTTTTCGCAGTTTGGATAGAGTTTAGTGGATGGGAGTTTGTCAGAACTCGTCAGACAGCAGGAAATCGGCCACGTGCATCGTCTTGATGCCTTCATAGTTTCCACCTGCAAATTCATCGGTTCGGAGCACATATTTGGGATAGTTGTCACGGATCTCCAGCAGGCGCTCGTACTCTCTGCGCTCTGTTTTTTCAGATGCGATCTGCTGCGTAACCTGCACATAGACCTTCTCATTCTGACGTGTGGCAACAAAGTCGATTTCACCATCGCTGGTTTTTCCGATGTTTACGGCGTATCCTCTGCGGCACAATTCCAGATACACGACATTTTCAAGGCTCGTGGCAACACTGTCTGCATTGTAACCAAGGACGCTGTACCGAAGGGAGGTGTCGGCCAGATAGAATTTCTCCTGCGTTTTCAGAATTTCCTTACCCTGCAGGTCATACCGGGAACAGCGATGCAGCAAGTATGCTTTTTCCAGTTTTTCAAGATAGCTGTACACCGTTTCGTTATCCAGAGCGCGGTGCTCCGCTTTCAGATAGTCGGAAATGGATTTTGCTGAAAAGGTGTTTCCCACATTGTTAAATGTGTATTTGACCACACGCTCCAGCTGATCAATTTTTCTTACCTGATTTCGCCTTACAATATCAGAGAAAATCGTAGAATTGTAAATGTCTCTGACGATGGTATAAACTTCGTCCTGCGTGTAATTTTGCAGATGCGTCGCGGGGAAACCGCCAAGACGGATATAGTTGGCAAGCTCCTGTCGAGGATCACCAACAGCGTCGTACTGCTCTTTGAAAGTAAGATATTCTGCAAAGGATAGCGTGTATATCCGGAAGGAGACATATCTGCCGGTCAGGTAGGTGGAGATTTCCGAGGACATCATGCGCGAGTTTGAACCGGTGATATACAGATCCACATCATAATCGGAGGAAAGCGAGTTGACGACCTTCTCCCAGCCCTTGATTTCCTGCATTTCATCGAGGAAGAAATAGGTCTTTCCTTCCGGAGAAACGCGGGACTTCAATTCTGAATACATCTGCTTTGCGGTCATATCTTCAAATTCCATGGAATCGAAGCAATAGCTGACGATTCGGGATTCAGGGATGCCGCACTCCCGGAGTTTGGACATGATCATCTTCAGGATTGTCGATTTGCCGCAGCGACGCACACCCGTCAGTATTTTTACAAACGGTGTATCCACATAGGCCATGATCTTATCAACATAACTTGGTCTGTAAATCATTGTAATCGCCTCCGTTCACCCACATCATACCGCAAAATAACGTAGAAAGCAAGTAGTTTTGCGGTTATAAACCGTAAAAGATTTTCGACAGCAGGAAATATACGATTATTTTCATAAAATAACTTCAAGTTTGAGATCCTGAGTGTGGGTGCAAGAACTGCAACTATACGCCCTGCCCTGTGAATGCTACAATGAAGGTGTATTTCAGGGCGAAGTAAGTTAGGGCGGAGTAAGTTAGGGAGGAACAGCGACGGAAAGGGGGTTAGTGCGCCCTCCGGAGCCCTCAAAACGACCTGGAATGAAATATCGGACAAAGAACGAAACCGTAATTGCTCATGGGAGCAGTTGCGGTCTTTTTTTGTCCCAAAATCGAAAGGAGCAAAATTATATGAGTGAACCCAACAACAGCGCGTGGCCCTTCAGTGAGATCACCGAAAGCGAAGGATTTGACATCGACGCCATCTTTGGCACCGGCAACAGTGCAGCAGCTCAGGCAGACTCCTTTGCGGCTCCTGCCCCTGTATCTGCTGCGGTCCTTGCTCCAGCACCTGTGGCGCAGGAAGCACCAACGGCTCCCGTTGCAGCGCCCGCACCGGCTCCTGCCGCTGCTCCTGCTGCCCCGGCACCCAAGGCCCCTGCACCTGTGAAGGCTGCTGCGGAAGTTCCTGCGGAAAACCCCATTGCCGCGGCCTTTGAGCAGAAAACTGCGGAGAACACCAAGGTTGGCCTTTTGGAAAAGCCTCCTGTGTTCTACACAAGGGTATCAAAGAAGACATCGAGGACGCTTCCATGACCTTCGAGGAGCTTCGGATCAGAAAGTCGGATGACTTCACCGATCTGGAGGAAGGCAAGCGTGTGTCCTGGAGCGTGGAATACTGCGGTATCCGCAAGGAAGTCAAAGACCCCAAGGGCACCACGATCATTTCTATGAAGGAGATGATCGAGCGTTCCCGCGAGTTCCTGGACGCCCTCAAGAAAACGAAAGACAAGAATCCGTGCTGCTATGTCAAGCCCAAGGTGGAGATGAAGACCAAGGGGAACGCTGCCACCTACAAGGGTAAGTTCGGCAGTCTGGAGGAGGCCCGTGCCTCCGACAAGGTCATCTGCCTGATCCCTTCCAACGATGGCAGGATCTACGAGCTTCGTAAGATGGAGCAGGGCGAGTTCATCGCCCCCAAAAACAACGTGACCGATTTTGCAGAGGTCAGAGCCGGGTTCACCCCGGCTCTGCCTAAGATCCCGGGGAGCCTGATGGGCCAGATCATAGCCTTTTTTCGTGCCTTCATGACGGAGAACGAGGAAAACGAGGCGCTGGCTCTGATCTACTGGGATAAGGTCAAGCAGGAGTTCTTTGCCTATGTCCCCAAGCAGACTGTCTGCAAGGTGGAAATCGAGGCCAACCTCCACGACTGTCCCTACGATGATGCTGAGCGGTACATCTGCTATGCGGATATCCACTCCCACAACAATATGGACGCCTTCTTCTCTTCCAAGGACGACAGTGACGAGCGTTCCACGGGCCTCTACTTCGTGCTGGGAAAGCTGGATCAGTTCTATCCCGACATCAAGGCCCGTATTTTCTGCGGAGATACCTTTGTCCCCATCGACCCGGACACGGTGATTGAGGGACTGGAACAGCAGTTTCCCGTGGAATGGCTGGATCAGGTGACCATCCAGAAGAAAAAGGGTGCAAGACTGGAAAAGAACAGCGACAAGAAGTGGGGCTTCCGCGATATTCTGGCGGAGGTGGGGTTATGAAATTCCCCATGGACCGTCCGGTAAAGGTGGTCATGCTGGGTGCCGGCGGCACAGG
>ERZ773192.1466-NODE-1466-length-23548-cov-6.675776_pt1 | contig 23548 bp, 17 predicted proteins | sample MGYA00581010_ERZ773192 | MGnify/ENA primary metagenome ERZ773192 (study PRJEB29015, sample SAMEA2737741) | human gut metagenome | biome: human gut; feature: human-associated habitat; material: faeces | place: China | collected 2012 ...
TCTGCACATATTCCCTCGGAAGCAGGACATCATGCTCCTTCAGCACAGCGATCACACCATCCAGTCTGTGCATGGAAATCTTATCCTCCATCTTACCGCCGATGAATGCTACCGCCTGACAGCCCCGCTCCAGCAGATGCCTTGCTGCCAGTTCTCCGGCCAGCCTGTTATTGATATCGATCCAGCAGAAATGGCTCTGAAAATTGGGATTGCCAATGACGATATGCGGAATCCCCTTTTCAAAGATCATCTCATCCAGCTCCTCTGATATCACCGATGCGTGAATGACAAAGCCATCCGCCTGCTTGGAATCTGCCGCCTCCTGGATATAATGGCCGCAGTCCTCCGCACGCATATTCCTGACGATCAGCGTGTAGCCCTTTTCCTCCAGCGCATGCATCAGACCGCACATCATTTCAAACATATGTGGATTGGAAAACCCGGTATTTCTGCCAAGCTCTGCCACAAACACGATCGTCCTTGCTGACTGTCTGGCAAAGTTCTTGGCCCGGAGGTTCGGATGATAATCCAGCTCATCCATAGCCTTTCTCACCCGGTCTGCCGTTTCCCTTGATATGGAATAAGAACCGTTCATTACCTTGGATACCGTTGCCGTTGAAGTTCCTGCCAGTCTGGCTACATCCCTGATTGTTGCACTCATTTTTTCCTGTGCCATACCCTTTAATCCCGTCCTTTTATGATCACAAATCCTCTGCCCTGCAGTCTGTTTTCTGTAAGTCCTTCCTGCCACAGGATCTCCCCCTCCAGCCATTCCGGAAGGAGCTCAGCTGCATGCTCTTCCATGTTCAGGAAGATACGTATTCTTTCACTGCCAAGATACCTCTCATAGCCATAAAGCCTGCTGCCTTTTTCTGCTGTGACCGTCCGGTACTCTCCCCGTTTCAGGATCAGCTCCCTTTTGCGAAGCCCGATCGCTCTCTGATACAGGTAGAAAAGCTCGTCTGTTTCTGCCAGCGTATCCCATGGCATGGGACTTCTGTACTCTGCTTCCAGGATCCCTGTGACCCCTGCCTCATCCCCATAAAATACAGACGGCATTCCCGGGAAGGTCATCTGGAAAATCACCGCCAGCCGGAAGCTCTTTACGTCCTTACATAGGGAAAGAAACCGGCTCACATCATGGCTGTCCAGCAGATTTAACTGAGAAAAAACAGTCTGCCTCCGATACCTCATCCGCATATCTGTCACCCGGCTGTCAAACTCCAGGGCATCCGCTGTTTCCTCTGCAAAGAACCTCTTACAGTGCTTCCGGAAATCATAATTCATAGTCGAATCAAACATGGTTCCATCCAGCCAGTGTCCCGCACTTTCCCAGACCTCTCCGATCAGCACAGCATCCTTTTTACATTTTTTGACAGCCGCCCTGAATTTTCTCCAGAAGCCGTCATTGATCTCACTGGCCACGTCAAGCCGCCAGCCGTCAATGTTATACCTCTCGATCCAGTACTGTCCCACCTGACAGAAATAATCTGCTGCCTCTTCCTGATCAAGTGCAAGCTTTGGCATCATCCGCTCATAGCCAAAGCACTCATAGCCCGGATAGGTTTCCGGATCCTCAGGACGTACCACCGGATATTCCAGCCGGTAAAACCAGTCCTTATAGTCAGATGCTTCTCCTTTTTCCACAACATCATTGAAAGCCATGAAGTGCCATCCACAATGATTGAAAACACCATCAATGATAACACGGATCCCTTTTTCATGGCAGTGCTGCACCAGTTTTCCGAACTCTTCATCCGTACCAAAGCAGGGATCGATATGATAGTAGTCCAGCAGGTCATATTTATGATATTCCCCTGCTGCAAAGATCGGGTTGATATAAATGGCATTGACACCAAGCTCCGTCAGATAATCTATGTTTTCTGTGATCCCCTTTATAGTTCCTCCAAGCTTTCCATGAACCTTTTCCTGTCCATAGTCCCTCTCTGTTTCCATCCCGCTGATAAAGCGGTGCCCGGTGGCAAAGCTGTCCGGAAAAATATTATAGATCACGGTATCCTGTACCCACTGCGGCGGCGCCACGATATCTGCCCGGTGATTAAACGGAAGCTGGTAATACTCCGATCTGTCATCCACCGTTTCTTTGGTAAACCGATCCCCATAATACAGGCTCTGCTCGTTTCCGTCATCCAGCAGGAAATAATAGCAGAGTCTCCTGTAAGGATCGGTAAGCTCCACCTGCCAGTAGTCAAATTCCTCCGTTCTGGCTTCCACCTGCATTTCCTTAGCGGTAAACAATACCGGCGTCAGTCTGCAGGCCCGGTCCCCATAATACAGTCTGCAGGTCTTCAGGTCACCCCGTCCGGCACGCAGACGGATCATTACGTGTTTTTCATCTATCCCATATGCATACTGCGACATGGGGATATGCAATACTGCACTTCTGTTCATATATCCTCATTTCTACCCTAACCCTTCACACCACCGGAGGTCAGTCCTGTTGTCATATTTTTCTGCAGTGCAAAGAATACGATCAGGATCGGCAGGGAAACAACCAGGGATGCTGCCGAGAATACCGGCCAGCTTCCGCTCATTTCCGTTGCCTGCAGGGAATATAATCCTGCTGCCAGTGTATAGGTATCAGAGCCTGTCATAAAATTAATTGCAAAAATATATTCATTCCATACATAGACCAGGATCATCATGGCTGTCACCGCAATGGTCGGCTTCGCAAGCGGAAGCACGATCCCTGTCACAAGCCGGAACTGCGTTGCCCCGTCAATTCTGGCTGCCTCCTCGATCTCAACCGGGATCGTATCAAAATAACCCTTCATATTCCACAGGGCAAATACCGCCATCGTTCCAGTGTAAACAATGATCAGACCTGTCTTTGTATTAATCAGCCCCATGGGACTTAACAGCTTATACAGCGCCATCATGGAAAGCAGTGACGGAAATGCATATAAAAGGATCAGGATCTTTAAGATCAGCTTTCTTCCCGGAAACCGCTTTCTGGAAAAGGCATATGCCGCCGGAATTCCCGTCCCCAGTGAGATCACAAGCGTTGTCACCGCCAGTATCATGCTGTTTCTGAACCAGAGCAGAATAGGCTTCTCCGTAAATACTGCCTTGTAATTCTGCAGAGTCATCCTCTTTGGCAAAAAGGAGAAATTAGCACCCAGCAGACTGTTTTCTGCATTCAGGGATACCGAAAACGCATACAGGATCGGGATCAGTACCCCAAAGCAGACCAGTATAAAGAACAGATTGACGATAATAAGACGGATCCGCTGTTTATTCTTCTTACTCACTTATACTTCCTCCCTGCTCTTTGCACTCGTCAGCATGGAAAACACGAGCAGCATTCCAAAAATCAGAATGGAAATCGCCGAGCTGTAGCCATAATTGTTGGTAATGAACGCCTTTTCATAGGCATAGGTCAGAATCGTATGGATATCCGCCCCTGTCTTTGCCCCTACCTGCTGTGTCAGCAGATAAATGATATCAAACTGCTTGAAGGTTGTGAACGTTGTGATCAGGACAGAGGGCGCTATGATCGGCTTTATCATGGGTATGGTAATATACCGTGTCTGCTCCAGCCAGGTCGCCCCGTCCAGAACTGCACTTTCATAAAAGCTCTTATCAAGACTCTGCAGGGCACCGTCTATAATCGTGATCATAAAGGGCAGTGCCAGCCAGAGATTCACTACGGTACAGCTGATAAATGCAGGTATATTGCTGCCAAGCCACCGTACCGGCTCCCCTCCCAGCTTCTGGATCCACTGGTTCAGCAGACCGAACTGTGAATTGTACATACCTGTTTTCCACAGCAGAATCGACACATAACCGGGCATCGCCCACGGGAAGATCAGAAGCGTCCGGTATACATTCCGCAGCCGGAGTCCCTTCGTGTTCAGCAGCATGGCGATCCCATAGGCGATCACAAGCTGGAGCACCATGTTCACGATAGTCCAGAGTATTGTTACAAACAATGCTGTAAGAAAGCCGTTGTCAAAAACAAGCAGGGCATCCTTATAATTTTCCAGTCCGATCAATTCATAGTTATTCCAGTGATATACATTCATATTCGTCAGAGAAATATACCCTGTATATATAATAGGAAAAATAACGATCAGCAGGATCAGCAGGAGTGATGGCAGTGACTGCCCGTATGCTGATAGTGCGTCTCTCCTGATCTTCCTTTTCTCCCTGTCTGTGTATTGCTGCTTTTTCATGTTCTGTTTCCCCTGAATTTCTTTTCAGTGCTTCCCGTTGTCTGCGTTACTTCATATTTTCAATGAGCTGCAGAGCTTCTTCCTGTGCCCTGTCTGCACTTTCTGCTACATCCTTGCCACTCATATTCACATCTGTCAGAAGCGTACCTGTTACCGTCCACATGACATCCATTTCCGGCAGGTTCGGCATCGGCACTGCATTTTCCGCTGTTTCCTTCATCGCCATGACCACTTCATCACCGGTGATGCTCTCCTGTTCATAGCAGGACTCTCTGGCAGGTGCACATCCACTGGCCTTCGCAAGATCGATTAAAAGCTCATCACTCATCAGCGCCCGCAGCACCTTTTCCACTGCCTCCGGCTTCTTTTCCGCTGCATTCCTCAGTACCTGAATACCCTGTACTCCCATATAAGGAGAAATCGGAGTTCCTGTCTCGTCGATCACCGGCATTGGTGCGATTCCTACATCCATACCACTTTCCCGTACCGTCGGGATCAGCCATGGACCTGCGATTGTAGCATGCGCCATTCCTTCCTTAAACAAAGTGTTCACCGTTGCATATTCTGTTTCTCCCGGCATGAGCTCTGCAAACTTTTTATGATAGGTAAGGGCTTCCTCTGTTTCTGGACTGTTCAGTCCCGGTTCTCCCTGATCATTCAAAAGATAACCGCCAAAGCCATTGATCCAGCCCGCAGCATAATAAGGTGTGCTGTGCTGCTCCACAAAGCCATAGTGTCCGCCCTTTGTATTTTCCTGCATATAGGCATAAAGCTCCTCTGTCGTTGCCGGCACCTCCTCATCACTCATATAAAGACGGTTATACATAAACAGCAGCGTTTCATAATAGATCGGAAGCTGATAAACAGTCCCCTTATAGGTAGCTGCCTCTATGGTATTGTCCATATATGCGGCAAGCTCTCCCTCCGGAATGATATCCGTAATGGGTGCAAGAATTCCCATTTCTGCATATACCCCGATCTTATCATGGGCAAACAGATACATATCCGGTGCTGCCTTGGGATCATTTCCAACCATTTTCAGTGCTTCTGTCAGATCACTTTTCTTTTCCAGAACCACATGTATCTCCGGCTCTAACTCTGACAGGGCATTTTCCAGTACCTGGGTCACCGCTTCTTCCTTGTCATGCCATATAGTAATGGTCACTTCACCGCTTTCCTCTGCGGCAGGCTGCGTTCCGCAGCCTGTCAGCATACCAAGTGTAAGGCTTGCCGCCATTGCCAGAGCACCTGCCCTGCTCTTTCCTTTTCTTTTCATATTACTTACCCGCTTTTTTCTTCTTTGCTGCAATCCCAATTCCTGCTCCTGCTGCAGCTACTATGACTACTGCCGCAATGGGTCCTGCCGGACTGCTCTTTTCCTTTGCTTCTTCCACAGCTTCTGATTCTTCTGCCGTTTCAGCTTCTGTCACTTCCTCTGCTGCGGCTTCTGTTTCTGCTGCCAGCTCCGGCTCTTCATAGGAAACGGTATAGTCCTCCGATCCGTTTACGATAATCCAGATATCCTTTCCGCTTTCCACAGAAATATCGGTTGTCTGGACGCTGCCATCATTTCCATTGACAATCACAGAATTGATCCAGCCAGGCACTGTTTTCTGAAGCCAGCCGTTCTCTCCCTCTTCCAGGGCTTCTCCCGGCCAGGATGCAAAGGCGTTGGTTCCATCCGGTGCCGACCATGCCCACAGGCACGGGCTTTCCCAGTCTGCCGGTGCTGATACTTGAACCGTGATATCAGCTACTGCTGCCTTATCCGGATCTGTATAGCTGAAATCATACGTTCCGTCTGCCTCTACTGTGATCCAGACCTCTGCCGGATCAATAGAAATATCTTCTGTCTGAACACTTCCTTCATTGCCATTAATGATCACAGAGTTTACAAAAACGGGAGCCTTTGCTGTGTACCATCCATCTTCTCCGGCCTTCATGGCTTTTCCCGGCCATGCTTCAAAGGCATTGGTTCCATCCGGTGCTGACCATGCCCACAGGCACGGATTTTCCCAGCTTTCATCCACCTTGGCATGTACTGTAAACTTTTCTGTATAGGCGGGTGCTTCTCCACTTGTCTGCTTCTCATAGGTTACTTCCACCGTATCCGCTGCCTTCACTGTCATCCATGCAGCGTTGCTGTCCAGGATCTGTTCTTCTGTCTGGACGCTGCCATCATTGGCATTTACAATCACATGATTGGCAAAGGAAGGAAGCCAGATATAATACCATCCTTCATTTTCCGGATCTGCTTCCATTTCTTCTCCCGGCCACGCTTCAAAAGCGTTATTTCCGTCACTGTCCCATGCCCATACGCAGGGGCTTTCCCAGTCTGCCGGAACCTGTACGTAAAATGCATTTCTGTCTGTATCTGTTGCTGCCATTGCTGTCATGGACCATAAAGCAGTGAGCATGAGCAGCATGGTAAAAAACGTCCCTATTCTCTTCAAATACTTACCCATAATATCCTCTCTCTTTTCTTTCCTTATTTCCTGTCAGAAGTGCACTTTCCTTTTGGTTATTCTGATTATAACGTTGATCTTTTCAGACGGTCAATTTGTTTTTGGGTAACCGTTTTCCTTTGTTTTTATCTGTTTTTGCCAAATACTGCATTCAAATTTTGTATGTTTTTTACATGGTTTTTGCAGTTTCCTTTTGTTTCCCTCAATATTTGTGAAACTTTCACGAAACCGTTTCCCTGTTTTTTCCTGTGACAGAAAAAAAGAACCGCCTTCCCCGCTTTACCGCAGGGAAAGGGCAGTCCCTTCCTCACTTCTGTTCTGATTTGATTTCATTAAGCATCCGATCTGGAATAAGCATTTTTCATGTCATTACTCAGTTCATACAGTACCTTATCCAGCGTGTCTGCTGCCGCTTTCTTCACCATGGCTGCCACAGCCTCATTGGCCTCTTCCCTGAGAGCAAGACGCCTGCCGGCATCTTTTTCTTCCTTCAGCAAGGCATCATAATGATTCAGCAGCTCATGGCTTTTTGCTGCCACATTCTCCTGATACCGCTCCACATGGAAAACCGATTTATGATAGGACGCATCTGCCATGGCTGCGATCATGCGGCTTACCCAGTAGAAATTGTCTGTTGACACTTCCTTCGCTGTTCCGGAAAGATAATCCGGGGTCTTCGTCACCTCTGTATAAAAAGGAACCATTACATTAAAGGCATTGGATGCATATGCCACCCATTCAATAGCCTGCGTATCCTTTTCCTCATCCGGTCTCATCTGGATCAGTGCCATGAAATCATTCCGGTTAATGCCGATCGACCGGAAAGCGCCGCGCATGGACTTTTCTCCGTAAGCTGCATAGGGATCGTATTCGGTTCCCTGATAATGGGAGGATAACAGGTACTTTACATCCTCCGGTGTCACCTTTTTCTCCGGCACCATGCACCAGGGCAGATCATCTGACAGCGGGGTGTACTGCGCATCCGGTCCCTCCCACTTAAAGCTGCGTGGATTCATGTACTTTAACATAAACCATGCGCGGGGTGTATTATATACATGGTCTGAATCATCGTGGGTGCCAAAGGCGTCTCTCGGGTTCAGGATGCCATCCTTTGAAAGATCCAGATGATGCTTTTCGATAAACTCCTTCATATCGGAGGAGCACAGATATTCCTTTCCTGCAAAAAGCGCATCCTGCAGATCCAGACTGTCAAGTCCGAGCTGGTTTGGCATCACCACATAGACATCATCCGGCACTCTTCTTGCCATCCAGTGATGTCCGCCAATGGTTTCAAACCACCAGATCTCATCCTTATCCTGAAAAGCGATCCCGTTCATTTCATAGGTACCATACTGCTCCAGCAGGCTGCCAAGTCTCTGTACACCTTCTCTTGCAGAATGAATATAGGGAAGGGTCAGATAAACGATATCCTCTTCCCCGATGCCGCCGGCTTTCTCTTCCCTGCCGTCAGCTGCCGGCTCATAAACAACTAACGGGTCGGCTCCGAGAACTCTCGCGTTCGCTGTGATCGTTTCTGTCGCTGTCATGCCAATACCGGCCTCATTCACACCGCTGGCAGCCCAGATCCCCTCTCCCTCCAGGGCATTTGGCATTGCCGTGTAACGCATGGGATTGTCCGGAAGCTCTATCTTTACATGAGAGATCACTGACTCATAGGTTCTCTTCTGCTCCTCTGGCTTCACCACCGTGAACTTCTTCGGGGTAAAATGCCCGGAGCCTGAATCATCATTACGGGCAATCATGGTGGATCCGTCATAGGATGCCTTTTTGCCCACTAATACTGTTGTACATGCCATATCCTTACCTCCTGTACCTGTTCATTATATACCATTCCATTCTATATTATTTGATAAATATTCTCAATAATCATTGACCGGCGAACCGCCATGGTTCTATACTTACGTCAGAACAAAAGGCATGGAGGTACAGAAGATGACTTTAAAAGAACTGCCGATCGGCAAAAGTGCCACGATTCTTTCTGTTGGCGGGGAAGGTGCCCTGCGCCAGCATTTCCTTGACATGGGAATTATCCCGAAAGCGGATATCACCATGGTAAAATATGCACCTATGGGTGATCCTGTAGAAGTACGGATCCACAGCTATGAGCTTACCCTGCGGCTTTCCGACGCAGAAAAAATAGAAATAGATTCTATCCGGGATGCCATTTCCCTGTCCGGGACGCCGGATCCTTCCTTTGACAAAAAGGTCATGCCGCACCCCGGTCTTGGTGAAGGTGGACGGTTCCATGATAAAAATGATGAAAATCCTCTGCCGGAGGATACCCTGCTTACCTTTGCACTGGCTGGCAACCAGAACTGTGGCAAAACAACACTTTTCAATCAGCTCACCGGCTCCAACCAGCATGTTGGTAATTTCCCCGGTGTAACCGTAGACAGAAAGGATGGAGCGATCCGCGGAGAAAAGAACACTCTTGTGACTGACCTTCCCGGCATTTACTCCATGTCCCCCTATTCCAGTGAGGAGATCGTTACCAGAAATTTTGTCCTGAACGAGCACCCAAAGGGTATCATCAACATCGTTGACGCAACGAATATCGAACGGAATCTGTATCTTACCATGCAGCTGATGGAGCTGGATATCCCGATGGTACTTGCCCTCAACATGATGGATGAGGTCAGGGAAAACGGCGGCTCCATTCTGGTCAACGAAATGGAAGCACAGCTTGGGATTCCTGTCGTTCCCATTTCAGCCGCCAAAAATGAAGGAATCGGGGAGCTGATCTCCCACGCCATGCATATAGCCAAATATCAGGAATGTCCCGGCAGACAGGACTTCTGTGATGCTGATGATCATGGCGGTGCTGTTCACCGCTGCCTTCATGGAATCATGCACCTGATCGAGGATCATGCGAAGAATGCAGGCATACCCGTCCGTTTTGCAGCCGCCAAGCTGGCAGAGGGGGATCATCTGATCCTGGAGCAGCTTGAGCTTGATGAAAATGAAAAGGAAACACTGGAGCATATCATTATCCAGATGGAAGCAGAACGTGGTCTTGACCGTGCCGCAGCCATTGCCGATATGCGCTTTACCTTTATTGAAAAGATCTGCAACAGTGCCGTTGTCAAGCCAAAGGAGAGCAGGGAGCATCTGCGAAGCGGGCGGATCGACCGCATCCTTACCGGCCGTTATACTGCGATCCCATGCTTTATTGCCATCATGGCACTGGTCTTTTTCCTGACCTTCGGTGTGATCGGTGCTGCTCTGTCAGATCTTCTGGATCTTAGCATCAATGCACTGACAGCACTGACAGACCATGCCCTGACCACCGCAAATGTAAATGAAGCACTCCATTCATTGATCATTGACGGCATATTTAACGGTGTCGGAAGTGTTTTAAGCTTCCTGCCTGTCATTGTCACCCTGTTTTTCTTCCTTTCTCTTCTGGAAGACAGCGGTTATATGGCAAGAGTTGCCTTTGTTATGGATAAGCTCCTGCGGAAGATCGGGCTTTCCGGCCGGAGTATCGTACCAATGCTGGTAGGGTTTGGCTGTACCGTCCCCGGTGTCATGGCAAGTCGTACGCTTCCTTCCGAGCGTGACCGTAAGATGACGATCCTTTTGACACCCTTTATGAGCTGCTCCGCAAAGCTGCCGATCTACAGCTTCTTTGCGGTAGCTTTCTTTCCAAAGTACAGTACGCTTGTTATGATCGCCCTTTATTTTGGCGGCATTCTGGTCGGCATCCTGACAGCTCTCCTTCTGAAGGGCACTCTGTTCAAAGGAGAGGCCGTACCCTTTGTCATGGAGCTTCCCAACTACCGGCTGCCCGGTATGAAAAACGTAGGACAGCTTCTCTGGGAAAAGGCCAAGGATTTCCTCCAGAGAGCATTTACCGTGATCTTTGTTGCCACGATCGTGATCTGGTTCCTGCAGTCCTTTGATCTGAAGCTGAACCTTGTCACCGATTCCGCTGACAGCATGCTGGCATCCGTTGCCGGCCTGATCGCACCCATCTTCAGGCCCCTTGGATTTGGAGATTTCCGGATCTCCACCGCCCTGATCACCGGCTTCATGGCAAAGGAAAGCGTAGTGGCCACCCTGTCCGTACTCTTTGGCTCTACCGAAGCGCTGCAGGCAGTGCTGACCCCCTTATCGGCAGCGAGCCTCCTTGTTTTCTGCCTGCTTTATACACCCTGCGTGGCTGCGATCGCCTCTATCCGCCGGGAGCTTGGCAGAAAATGGGCCATTACCGTCGTGGTCACCCAGTGTGTTCTGGCATGGCTTTTCGCTTTCCTGATCCGGATCCCGTTTTTATTCTGAATAATTACCTGATATGTTTATTCTATCGCCAGCAGTACCCTGCTCTCCCGCAGGGTATCTGACTGGTCATAGTCATATTCAATGGATGTGATCTTCGCTTCCGGGAACCGTTCATGCAACGCTTTCAGTACGCCCCGTCCACCCACATGGCTGACGAGGCAGCCAAAGGGATGTACCACCAGAATCTTATCATACCCTTTTTTGATCAGATCTATGATTTCAGCTGTCATTAACCAGCCATCTCCAATATTGTAATAATCACTTAAAATATCTTTCTTTTCTGCAAGCAGCTCCTGAAAGCTTCTGTCATGCAGAAAACCTGCCTGCTCCAACGCCTCTGCGATCTCCTTCTGCACATAATACAGAAACTGCAGCACCTTCTGATATCCCACTGCTTCCAGTCTGCTCTGATGTTCCAGTTCCAGACTTTTCATCTCACTGTACACCACATAAATGCAATAATTAACGAAACCACCCATCCTGTAATCACAGCCGTTTTTCTGCAGATAGTCCTCCAGATGACGGTTCCCGACAGGAGAGCACTTAATATAGATCTCCCCGACGACACCAACCTTTTTCTTTGTCTGTCCCCTGTCCACCGGAATCCTCCCAAAGCTTTCCACAATCTCACGATATACCTTTTTCCTGTAAAACAGATGCCTTCCATGCTTGATCTCTTTCGTCAGTTTTTGTAACCACTGCTGTCGCAGCCCTTCTGTCTCACCGGCATTTTTTTCATAGGGTCTGATCTGCTGGGTCAGATCCATCAGAAGATCACTATAGCACACCGCCGCAATGGCTCCCAAAAGCATCCGTCCATTAATCCGAAATCCACTGTGCTGTTCCAGACCATGCGCATTCAGACTCAGTACCGGGATCTGCCCATATCCCAGCTTATGCAGACATTCTATGATCAAGTTATAATAATTTCCTGCCCGGCAGGCACCGCCTGCCTGCGGCTCCAGAAATGCAATATGATCCCTGTCACAGTCATCATTCTTCACAAAGGTAAGAAGATTTCCAATGATTCCAATGGCGCAGGTACAGTAATCCTTATTCACAAGACTCTGCGTCTCATAGCAGATGTGTTCCTGCTCCGGCACCACTGCCAGTTTATACCCTCCAAAGGCAAATGCTGCACATAACAGCTCATTGTGATAGTGCAGCATCTCAGGCATATAAATCGTATGCGATTTTTTCATGGATCTGGTGAATTCGGTATTGGTAAAGGTGTGCATCATCGAAACCTCATTACATCAGGCATTTAAACAATATCCTGATCAACTTCCTCATAAAAATCAGTATCTATCTTCTTAATCTTGTATACGCACTGAGTACTTACCCCATATTCATACTCAATCATAAGCTGCGCCAATCTGGACCCATCAATTAAAATAATATGCCTTTGTTCTGTTTTTGTTTCTTTCATAATATATCTTCTGTAATAAGTTTTTTATCGTATTATCTGTAGCATTGTCATTATATAATTTTTTGAACCTAATGTATACATTTTATTATTCCTCAGACGCAAAAAACGCCTGCCTGCTGGCAAGCGTCTCTCAAATTATATACATCCACTCATAATATTGTAGTCAATGATGCCTCTGCTTCCTGATACTCTTCAAGAGAATACTTTTTTAGGATTTTCTCCTTAGGAACTTCCAGTTCAATCATATTTCGAATTGCCTGGATCCTTTCTGTTTTCTTTGCTTCATCCTTGGCTTCTTCCAGATATTTCTCCATGACCTCACACACAGCAGATGCACCTCCTTCACTCTTCAGTTTCTAAAATCCCATACACTATATCAATAGTATAACATTCATTTTCTCTTACGCAACCATGAAATATAAATACCTTTTTCTTTATCTGAGAAACACCCGCAGCAGCCTTTCCTTCATCCTGCTGTACCTCTGATACCGGATTGGCAGATCCATCCATGTCTTCTTGTCCACGATACTGCGGAAATGGCTGAAGGTCTCAAACCCGGTCTTTCCATGATAACCGCCCATACCGCTTTCACCAACTCCTCCAAAGGGCATGGCACTGGTAGCCAGATGTATGATCGTGTCATTAATACAACCACCGCCAAAATGGCACAGCTCCAGAACCTTTTTCTGCGCCCCTTTATCCTCACTGAACAGATACAGCGCTAATGGATGTGGATGTTCTTCCACAATGTCGATTGCTTCCTCCAGTGTATCATAGGTCAGGATAGGCAGAACCGGTCCGAATATCTCTTCCCCCATCACTGTATCACTGAAAATCACATTTTTCATGATCGTTGGCGCTATCCGGAGACTCTGTCCGTCACCACAGCCCCCACATACCACCTTATCAGGATCGATCAGTCCCATGATCCGGTCATAATGCTTCCGGTTAATGATCTTTCCGTAATCTGGATTTTTCAGGGGATCCTCCCCAAACTGTGCTGTGATCTCCTTTTGCAGCGCTAAAATCAGTTCATCAGAAACCGTACGGTCGCACAAAATATAGTCAGGTGCCACACAGGTCTGCCCACAGTTCAGATATTTACCAAACACGATCCGCTTCGCCGCAAGCGGAATTTTCGCACTTTTGTCAACGATACAGGGGCTTTTCCCTCCAAGCTCCAATGTCACCGGTGTCAGATATTCTGCTGCATGACGGAGCACCTCACGTCCTACTGTCTTACCTCCCGTGAAAAAGATCTTATCAAACCGCTGCTCCAGCAGTGCCTTATTTTCTGCCCTTCCTCCTGTCACCACCGCTACATACTCCGATGGAAAGCACTCCTTCAGCATTTCTTTAAGCACCGCACTGGTATGCTCCGCATAAGCACTTGGCTTTATGACCACTGTATTCCCTGCCACAATGGCGTCGATCAGCGGCTCCAGTGTAAGCAGCACAGGATAGTTCCAAGGGCTCATGATCAGCACCGTACCATAAGGCGAAGGTGACCGGAAGCTCCTTGCCGCAAACTGCGCAAGAGGTGTTGCCACTCTTTTTTCCCTCACGAGGCTCCGCAGATGCTTCTGCATCCATGTCAGCTCAGACAGCGTCAGGCCTATCTCACACATATAGCTTTCCATACGGCTCTTGCCAAGATCTGCCTCAAGCGCCTGATCCAGCTTTTCCTCATAACGCCGGATTCCATCCTTCAGCTTCTGAAGCTGGGAAAGCCGGAAAGAAACCGGCAATGTTGCTCCTTCCTGGAAAAGCCTATGCTGCTTTTCCAGAATCTGTCTGATTTCCTGTTCTGTCATGCTTCTGTTCCTCCTGTACAAGATGATAAATCCGTTCAAGCTCACTGGCATTCCACAGCACCGGCACCGGATAAAGGGGATTGGCCTCATGGTCCGCATAAGCCGCCAGCGTGGGAATGTCTTCTTTTCTGATTCCCTGCAGTGTTCCCGGGATCTTCATGTCATCATTCATCTTCTGGATGTGCTCAATAAAGCTTTCCGCAGCCTCTTTGTCAGATGCTGCAGATGAGATGCCTGTAAGCCTTGCAAGTCTTGCCAGCTTTCCATATACGCTTGCTCCATACTCCCGAAGGACGATGGGCAGCAGCACCGCATTTGCCAGTCCATGGGCAATTCCATAGCGCCCGCCAAGGCTGTGCGCTACAGCATGTACATAGCCAACATAGCTCTTGGTAAAGGCCGTTCCCGCAAGATAGGAAGCCTTCAGCATACAGGCTCTGGCATCCAGATCCTTTCCGTTCCTGTAAGCCCTTTCCAGATTCTCAAAAATAAGGCAGATGGCAAGTACGGCAGCATCCCTTGTCTGTCTGGTGGTTGAACGTCCAATATAGGCTTCCACCGCATGTGTCAGTGCATCCATTCCGGTCGTTGCTGTAAGCTGCGGTGGCAGTCCCACTGTAATCTCCGGCTCCAGCACTGCATAATCAGGGATCAGGAAAAAGTCATTGATCGCATATTTGTGGTGGGTGTCTGCGTCCGTGATCACTGCTGCCAGTGTTGTTTCACTGCCTGTACCTGCAGTTGTGGGAATGGCGATCAGAAGAGGAAGCCTTCGCATCACCTTCAGGATCCCTTCCATCTTTGCCAGTGACTTTCCTGGTCTTGCAAGCCTTGCCCCAATTCCCTTGGCACAGTCCATGGAAGACCCTCCGCCAAAGGCAATAAGTCCCTGACACTGATCCTGCAGATACTGTCTGCGGGCTTCCTCTACATTGGCAGAAGTCGGATTGGCTACCGTATCCTTATACACACTTACAAAAATACCTGCCGCCTTCAGAAGATCTTCCAGCGGCTCTGTCAGTCCTAGGCCATATACCCCCGGATCTGTCACCAACATGACACGACTGATTTTCTTTTCTGCCAGCACCCCTGGTACACCAGCAAATCCCCGGATCAGCTCCGGCTCCCTGTATGGCAGCAGCGGAATTGCCACATGAAAACATTTCTGAAAAATCCTGCAGTATATCTTTTTTAAAATATTCATAAGAAACCTCCCTGGAATTCTGTCACTTCTTATCTTTCTGTGCTAGAATAAACCTGGGTGTAACCCCCATGTCAAGCCGCTGTCTTTCAGTACAGAATTTTACAGAAAGTGAGATTTCTTTATTATGACATCAGATATACCTTCCACAAGCTCCCACAGCGAATACTGCATCACTGCCGGAGAATTTGCACGCATGTGCCAGACTACCAGAGATACCCTGCGCTATTATGAAAAGCAGGGAATTCTTGTTCCTTATAAAAACAAGGAAAATGGATATCACTATTACAGCTATTCCCAGTTAAGCTCCTATTACTTCATCAAAACCTTCCGCAGCCTTGACTGCTCTGCTGCCGATATCCGTACCTATCTGCTAAGCGGCGAGGAAATCCGCTTTGACGAATTTGTTGACCAGCAGTACGATTCCCTTCTTCAGCTGAAGCTGCAGATCGATCAGAAGCTCAGCCTGATCTCCAATACCAGAAAGATCCTGAAGCAGATGCGGGTCAACGATATCGGTCATCCCATCCTTTACACCTTTCCTGAGGATATCTTCCTGAAGCTGACTCCGGTACTGTCCACACCGGCTACCTCCTCAGGAGAAATTGCCTCCGATATCCGGCGTCACCTGGAGTCCTGTACAGCATCTGCTATCCAGCCCTTTCCCATTGGCGCCTCTATTGGCTCCTCTGATTTTCTGAACAGCTGTTATGTCTACAACAATATATTCAGCATTGCCCGGATTGGTAAGGACTCCCCACAGGCTGAAGCAGACCATGATCTGTTTCCTCTGCCCTCCAGGAATGCCATTGTTTCCGTCTGTACAGAAAACGATGGCGACATCTGCAAAACCTATGCAGACATCGCCACCCTCACAAAACAGCAACGGAAACACCTTTGCACCGATATTTACAGCCTCAGCATCGTTAATGTTCTGGATCCGCATGCCGGCAGGAAATATCTGAAATATATCTTTGCCTGTGTAGAATAGCCGCTCCCGCTATTTCCACTGGAAGTTGATCATTCCATAAATATAGATAAACAGGATCACGACAGGAACAAAGTATCGGAAAACAGGCTTCATCCAGCCCTTTACCTTCATTCCCTCTCCTGCATTGGCCTCGCTTAAGAAATTTTCCCAGCCCCAGCCAAGCTTATTGCTGCAGAACAATGCCAGAATGAGTGCTCCGATCGGCATCACATTGGTCGATACGATAAAATCCCAGAAATCCAGCCAGGCTGTTCCTTCAGCAAAGGGCTGGAACCGGAATACACTGTAACCAAGCGCTGTTGTCAACGCGATCAGGAAAGTACCTATACCACACACAAGGCATCCTTTTGGTCTGGACCAGCCGGTCAGCTCCCGGATCATAGCCAGGATATTTTCACATACCCCAAGTACCGTTGACATGGCCGCAAATACCATAAACAGGAAGAACAGCGTTCCCCACCATCTGCCACCGCTCATGTTGTTAAACACACTTGCCATCGTATCAAACAGAAGACTTGGTCCAGCATTGACTTCAAGTCCATAGGTATAACATGCAGGAAACATGATCACACCAGCAATGACTGCCACAAGCGTATCCAGTGCAATAATATTGATCGATTCTCCCATCAGTGATCTGTCTTTCTCCAGATAGCTTCCAAAGATCGCCATGCCTCCCATACCGGCTGACAGTGTAAAGAACGCCTGATTCATGGCACTTACCACCGTAGCTCCTGTAATCCTTGAAAAATCAGGAACCAGATAAAAGGAAAGTCCCTCTGCCGCTCCTTTCAGCATCAGACTATGCACTGCCAGTACCAGCATCAGCACGATCAGCGCCAGCATCATATACTTGGTGATCCTCTCAAGTCCGCCCTGCAGGTGAAAGCTCAGGATCACATAGGCGATCACCACTGTCACAAGCAGATATACTACATTTACTGCAGGATCTGCAATCATTGCTTCAAAGCCAAATTCCCTGTTCTGTCCTGTCAGAAACTTTACAAAATAGTAAATGATCCATCCCGTCACTACAGAATAAAAGGCGATCAGTGCGATATTTCCAATCAGACAGAGTATCCCGCAGGCCTTCCATTTTTTCTTCTTTCCAGAACGCGCCAGCTTTTCATACATATATAGCGGACTCGTCTGCGCCGCACGCCCTACGGTAAGCTCCATGAGCATCGTTGGCAGACCAAGTACCAGCAGGCACAATATATAAATCAGCACAAAGCTGCCGCCGCCATTCTGTCCACACATCCACGGAAATTTCCACACATTTCCACAACCGATCGCACATCCTGCTGAAAGCATGATAAATCCCAGTCTGCTTCCCAGTCTTTCTCTATTTTCCATTCTTTGTCAATTTCTCCATAATTTCTTTTACATGCTCCACAACCTCGATCACTTGGGATGAGGAAGCGCTGATTTCTTCTGTTGATGCTGCCAGATTCTGGACACGTCCGTTTACCTTGCCTACTGTTTCTGCCAGAACCTTCGTTTCCTCCAATATCGCAGTAATACTGCCAAGCATCTGTTCCTGTCCGCTGCTGCTCCTTGTTGCTGTTTCCTTTGAATTTGCCGCCAGCTTGCTGATCTCATCTGCAACAACGGCAAAGCCTCTGCCGGCCTCTCCTGCCCGTGCCGCCTCAATATTGGCATTCAGCGCAAGGAGATTTGTCTGTCCGGCAATTGATACCACCTCTGCATTATTCTTCTCCAGCGTCGTCAGCAGTTCAACAATCTCGTCCATTGAGGTTCGCAGATTTTCGCAGAATTCATTCACCTGCACCATATCATGGGAAATACCGGTACTCTCCTCTGCATTGGTATCATTCCCGATATTCATATTTTTCATCAGTTCATACAGCGCTGCAAACTGCTCGTCTACCTGATCCACTGCTTCCTGAATCTGCCTGGTCTGTGCAAGAACCTGATCCTTTTCCTTCTCCACTTCCTTTGTAAGCTGATATGCCTTTTCCTTCTCCTTCTCTACCTCATCCTTTACAAAGTGGATACAGTTCTCCTTCTTATTAAATCCGTTAAAAACAGCTGTTGCCATCATTTCACAGCTCTTATAGCCGCAGCATTCACAGTCGATCTTTCTGGATTCTTCTGTTGTCTTATGCATTTCCATATAGATCTTTTCCAGTGCTTCCCTGTCAGGTATCTGATAGCTGCACTGTGCGGACCGGTCTGTATACTCACGCAGATAATCTTCCAGCTTCAGATGGGCGAACTGCTTATTCAGATTTTTAAGGCGCTGCTTTGGTGTCAGCTTTCTGCCCCATGCACTTCTCCTGCTGCCGGATTTGCTTTCTTCCCTGATCCTGCTGATATTGTAAAGAGCCGCATCTGTTCTTGCGACATCCGGTTCCACACCGGTTCCATAAAGACAGCCCATGCCACAGTTAAGTGCATCGATAAACAGTTCCTTGTTCGTGCCCCTGGCAATTTCTGCCTTATGTGCATCCAGGTAGTCATACACATGCTTCTCACCTTCGATCTGCCTGATATAAATATCCTCTCCGAGAAACCAGTATACATTTTCCTTTAATCCCCCGGGCACCGGATAAACAGAACCAAGTCCGTACTCAATTTCATCGGAAGCCAATGTTCCCTTTATATTATTTCTGCGCACATAATCCATCAGATGGTCAAAGGTGACATTGTAATTGACATAGCCATGATTATTCGGATCGTCTATCTCTGCCTTCTTCGCAATACAGGGACTGATAAAGGCCAGTTTATCCGTTACCTTCATTTCCTTCCTTGCATAAATGGCTCCGCACATCATCGGGCTCTGCACCGGGAAAAGCTTTGGCAGGAGCTCCGGTGCATACCGTTCAATATAGCCGACAACCGCCGGACAGGGCTGACTGATCCCACCTGTAAAATGATTCTTGGCAATATAATTCAAATATCCCCAGGTCGTAATATCTGCTCCAAAGGAAATACTGATGATCCGGTTGACTCCAAGCTTTTTCAGCCCACCAAGCACCGCTTCATATTCATCCTTATAATTGGCCTTAAATGCCGGTGCCAGCAGCAGGGAAATCTTCTCTCCTTTTTTCAGATCTTCAAAGAATCTCTCTGTATCATCCTGAAACTCTCTTGCATGATGCTCACAGGCATCTATACACGCTCCGCAGGCAATACATTTGTCCGGATCCACATGGATAAATGAGCTTCCCTCCCTTTCATCTGCCACACAGGCTCCAAGACAGCTGCATGCCCTGATACACTTATTGCATCCTACACAGTTTTCACTTGTATACACCAATCCCATAGCCTTCTCCTTTTCTGCTCTTTTTGACTTTTCTTAATTTCAGGCATGACGTATCCCCCTGGCAATATCATGCCGTTCTGCAAAAATGCGTATGTATATGCAAAGTATTACTATTATACCGTATTTGATATTTTATATCAACAGCCCTGCCGGCAGCTCATGAATCGTTTCTTCAAAATCATCGAGATCCGGACAGATCTTATAATGTTCCCGTTTTTCAGGCTCCATGAACCATGGATTTCAAAACAATCCTTTACTGTTGATCACCAGTGTAAAAGCCATTTCCTGTCCCCCCCTCATTCGTTACGGTACCTTTTTCTTAATCTGTCCAAATCATTTCATCCAGTTCCTTTGTTCCGTCTCCGTCACATCTGGCTTTCGCATTAACTTCAATCGCTTTTCTGGCAAAGTTGATTTTTCTCTGACTGATGATCTCACCATTCTCTGATATGGTCACCTGTGCTACCGCTAACTGATCGTCCTTTGCTGGCTTGGGATTCCCCATAAGTGTCGTCCACTCCACCTGAATGTCAGCTTCCAAAATTTTCTTATTGCACAGAATCACGTACTGCATCCTGTCAAAAAACTCTGAATTGGAATCTGCACTGACAATGATGTCGTTTTCCTCATTCTGGTAAACCTCAACCGTATAGTATACGACATCTTCATCCGATTCTGCATATTGTTCATTCGGTGAAACGGTTGCCTGATATAAAAGATCTGCTGTCTCTGCAGCGGCAGAATTATTTGTTTCTTTGTTCTCTTTAGTGGCGCAGCCGACTGTGGCTAATACTAATAGTGCAGCTATATATAACGATATCAATTTCAGGTTTCTTTTCATCATTCTATACCTCTGTTCCTGCCTCTTATCTTAATTGAAGCTGTTTTTCCAGCATCTCTGTTATTTTCTCTCTTTCCCCGCTGCCATTTGTTTTAAATCTCAGCAAAGGAATACCATATACTTCCATGATGTGATTCTTCATTAAATCTCTTTGATTCTGCTTTGTCCCATTTTTATGATACTCATATCCATCAACTTCCACGGCCAATACAGGCTTTTTACTGATTCTATTATATATCAGGAAATCTAGGTGTGTAGACGAATTCTTTACATATCTGTCTTCCTGCTCATTTAATAATTGCGTATCCCTGATCAGGGTACTCAAAGGAAAATGACAGACAACCTCTAAAAATGAATATTTATTATCAGCAATAATTTCTTCAATCAGGGAATACATCAAATTCTCTGAATCAAATTCTGATATCTTTTTATGCTTTTTCAGATATTCTATTCTCTCTTTTGTATACTGTGTATAAAGATAATCAAAAACAGAATAGGTTTTGCTTTCCGTTACTTCAAAATTGTGATACTGAATATAGTCTATCAGATCTGTTATATTCCGTTCTTTTGGCTGTTCATTTCCTGTCACAACAAGCATCAGCTTCTTTTTTGCTCTCGATACTGCCACATTGATTAAATATGGATCATCTGCAAAATCTGAAATTTCATCGTCTACAGTAGATATAATAATGTTGTCTTTCTCTTTCCCTTGAAACTTATGTACTGTAGCAGCATCAATGTCTGTAATTTCTTTCCGCAATGCTTCTACCTGATTTTTATAAGGTGATATAATTCCCGTTTCCTGTGGATCAGGCGCATACTTAGGTAGAATTTCGTTCTTTATCACATCGATTTGCCGTTGGCTATAATGATCACGTACATGATTCCCAACCACTGTTTTAACTACCGAGAGCACATCCTGCTCCCCTCTATCGGTGGTCATAATAATCAGCTCTCCCCGATAAAATTTCTGATTGCAGAAATTGATTATCTTCGGATGACATCTGTAATGCTCCCGCAACAACGTCTGTGTTACATCTGGCATAACATCCAAAACAGACTGCAGGAAACTGTTTGTATATCGATAACCTTCATTAATCTGAAAGCTGTCAAATATAGAATCTACGGTATTCTTCATCTCACTTGGGATCACATTGGGTAATTGTTTCGTATCACCCACAATCACAACATTTCTGGCGCAGGAAAGAGCCAATGCCCCTGTTGCTATGTCCACCTGTGATGCCTCGTCCATAATAAGATAATCGTAAACCACATCAACATTCAAACTATTTCTTGAAGAAAATGTTGTACTTAATATAACCGGATACTCTTGCAAAACGCTATAGGGCTCTTTCTTTAAATCATCTTCACTAAATATTCTGCGATGGTCATTTTCCCCATATCTTCCAGCCAATTTATTCTTCAATAGTCTCATGGATCCATCACATAAATTATCGAGCAGCTTTTGATCAACATTATCCAAGTAAGATTCTATCTCGGCAATTTCATCTGACAGCTCTGCCTGCTTCGCACAGTAATACATTGCCTGAAAGGTTATAATTATTTTGGCAATATCCTGTTTATAGAAGTTCCAGCTTATTATTCCATATCTTATGAAAGCCTTGATTTTAAATATAAATCCCGTTGTTTTTTCCTTTTCAGAAATCAGCTGGCTCTCCTGCCATAACGTCATCCAGTCCTCTGATGATAATTTTCTGCTTAGCTTTATCAGTTCTGTATTAACATCAGATTCCTCAATATATTGCCTAAAATATTCAAGCTCTGTAATCAGACCTGAAAGTTCCTGTTTTAAGCAGGCCAGTTTCTCCTTTTTATCAAAAACAAATTTTAACTGTGTTGACTGTTCTGCTATTTGCTGCTGTAATTTTGTCAGGTCATCCTCTGTTTTCCAGGCTGTAAAATCAGGATAATTTATATTCTGATTAGCAACAAAGCTTTTCCTATTATCGGATTTTCCTAATGTCACCGCTATAAATCCCAAATTATAACGAGGCGAAGATAATTTCTCATATACATTTTCTGTCGCCGCATTGTTATTGGAAACAATCTGCACTGTTTTATCCTGCATCAAAATATTAGCAATTATGTTTAATATTGTCTGCGTCTTACCTGTTCCTGGCGGTCCCTGAATAATACTGATCTGACTTTCCATCGCATTTTTAACAGCTTTATACTGACTGTTATTACAACCAAAAGGGAAAATCGGGTTATATTCACAACCTTTTTCATTATCATTCAATGAAGAAGGATTCAAATATTTAGCTAATGCAACATCATCACCAACAAATGAAATTTTATTAAATCTCCTAGCCAATATATCTTTATCTATAACTTCACCTGTCTCCGGATTCCTAATCTTAATTAATGCTGCAATTTGCTTTATGTATTCAAATACATTTGAAGACTTTTCCTCACTAAGACAAGATTTAACAATATATAAATCTTTTTGATTATAATCTCTTTCACTGCCATTGCAAAAAAAGATATGCCAATAAATTTCCATTTCACTTCTAAATACATATATTGATGCTATATCATAAAATTTTCGTCCTTCTCTGCTAATATGATACATATCAGGATTTAAAATTTGTGGCTCAGTTAGCTTTTCCACATTAGTACACGCATAAGCATATGTTTTTCCGTTTTTGAATTTAACCTCCCATTTCTGTGCATCTTTATTAAATACACATGACATTATTTCAGATGTTTTTATCTGACCCTTGATAATAACCATAAATTCTTTTGTATCCATCTGTTTCTCTCTCTAATAAAGTAAAAGTTAAAAGTTTTTTTATCCGCATCTATGCCTTGTCCTAACAAAAAAGCCGAGAAACCTTAGCTTCAAGATTTCCCGGTCATATAATTTTGCATACTAAGCAATCACTTTTTTATCCAGAGCTTTGACTTCTTCTATGGTCATTTTCGCAATTTTTGCAATTTCTTCATATGACAACTTGCCTAATTCCAATAATTGCCGTGCTACTTCTACACGCTCTTCTTTC
>ERZ773192.1468-NODE-1468-length-23500-cov-5.841501_pt1 | contig 23500 bp, 19 predicted proteins | sample MGYA00581010_ERZ773192 | MGnify/ENA primary metagenome ERZ773192 (study PRJEB29015, sample SAMEA2737741) | human gut metagenome | biome: human gut; feature: human-associated habitat; material: faeces | place: China | collected 2012 ...
AATGCAAGCATTCGACGTCCATATTGTCATAATTTGCATGGCTCTGAATAGTTACATTTTGCTTATATTTCCTGCTTTCAGTTGTCTGTCTTTTCTGTCTTATTTCCTGTCCGTTGCTACTTTGCAGTCTTTTCCCTGATAAGTGCAATCAGTTCATCCTTCATATCTCTTGCCTTGTCCTTGATTCGCGGTGTCGCCGAGGTAGAGGTCAGGATCGATGCAATCATCTTTGTTGCAACATCATACTGGCCGATATCCATGGCAAGTGCTGCCACCAGATAATCCACCGTCATTTCATCCATACCACACATCGGATAGCTGCTCTCGGTCATTCTGGCATTTACAAATCCTTCATAGGCATTTTTTAAATATTCCAGCTCCTGCTCCTTAAGCTCCTTCAGCCTTTCCGTATCCTCCGGTGCTTCCTTTAAAAGTTCTTCCCGCATACAGCGTACCAGCCAGCCGCATTTCAGACAGATATAAGCCTTTTCGCTTGCCTTTGCATGCTTTACAATGGCATTTAAAAGACACATCTTATTACGTTCGAGCGCCTCTTCCAGGGTATAGGTTTCCTTTTCTTCTGTGTTCCCATGATAAGAGCTTGAAATATTCTCGCGAATTGCTTTGGCCTGCGAGGGAGCCAGTGTTCCGAAATATCTGCCCAATGCTGCATATCCACACTTCGGACATACAATTGCTTCATACTTTAACGGTTCAATTTCATCGTGAACCGGTCTTAAATCCCGATCCATATGAACCAGTCTGGCACGATTGGCTTTTACAGTAATATCCTTAAATTTTTCTCCACATACCGGACAGTCGTAGGTTTTGGAAAACAGATAATCCTTTTCTTTATCCTGCGGTACCTCTTCCTCTTTTACCTCTTCCCTTTTTACTTCCTGTTCTTTTTCTTTCTCTTCTTCGTACAAGTTGAGATTGTCCAGATTTTTTAATCCAAGCTTCTCTAATCCTTTCAATAATCCTGCCATAATCTGCTCACTTTCTCTCAGTAATTATTCTCTATACGGAATAATAATATCTTATCTTCTATTTATTTATGCTTTAGGTAAAACATAAGAACTCTTTAATGAAACTACCCGGTTAAATACCGGCTTTCCATCCTTAGAATCCTTATAGTCCACGCAGAAGAAGCCCTGTCTTACGAACTGAAAGCTTTCATATGCCTTCGCATCTGCAAGTGCCGGCTCTACATAACAATTCTCTAAAGTGGTAAGGGAATTGGGATTAAGATTCAGACTTCCATCCTCCTCATTGTATACACCCTTTTCCTCGTCAATGATATTCTCATATAAACGTACAACAGCCTTCACTGCCTCCTTTGCAGATACCCAGTGAATCGTTCCCTTAACCTTACGGTCCGCATTGCCACCCCTGGTCGCCGGATCATAGGTACAATGTACTTCAGTCACATTGCCATCTGCATCCTTCACACAGCCGGTACAGGTTACAAAGTAGGCATTCATCAGACGAACCTCATTGCCTGGAAACATACGGAAGTACTTTCTCGGAGGCTCTTCCATAAAGTCCTCTCTCTCTATATACAGCTCCCTGCCAAAGGGTACCTGTCTTGTTCCCATAGCCTCATTCTCAAGATTATTAGCTACGGTGAGCATCTCTGTCTGATTCTCCGGATAGTTATCAATGATCAGTCTGACAGGATCAAGAACCGCCATCATTCTCGGTCTCTTCAGCTTCAGATCCTCTCTGATACAGTACTCCAGCATGGCATAATCTGCAGATGAATTACTCTTGGAGATACCACAGAGATCCACGAACATCTTGATGGACTCAGGTGTAAAGCCTCTTCTTCTCAGGGCTGCGATAGACACAAGGCGGGGATCATCCCATCCGTCTACAATGCCATCCTCAACCAGCTTCTTGATATATCTCTTACCAGTTACCACATTGGTCAGATACATTTTGGCAAACTCGATCTGTTTGGGTGGATGAGGATACTCCAGTTCTCTTACGACCCAGTCATACAGTGGTCTGTGATCCTCAAACTCCAGCGTACAGATGGAGTGGGTGATTCCTTCAATGGCATCCTCAATGGGGTGCGCAAAGTCGTACATCGGGTAAATACACCATGCATCTCCCGTATGCTGATGGGACAGATGCGCCACACGGTAAATGATGGGATCTCTCATATTAATATTGGGAGATGCCATATCGATCTTTGCACGGAGCGTTCTTTCTCCATCGGCAAAGCCGCCGTTCTTCATCTTTTCAAACAATTCCAGATTTTCTTCTACGCTGCGGTCTCTGCTGGGATCATTCTTACCGGGCTCTGTCAGAGTACCACGATACTCTCTCATCTCTTCTGCAGAAAGCTCGGAAACATAAGCCTTTCCCTTTTTGATCAGCTTCACAGCACCTTCATACATCTGTTCAAAATAATCCGATGCAAAGAACAGCCTGTCTTCCCAGTCAGCTCCAAGCCATTTAATATCTGCCAGAATGGAATCTACAAATTCTGCCTTCTCCTTCGTAGGGTTGGTATCATCAAAACGCATATTGAACCTGCCGCCATACTCTTTTGCAAGTCCATAATTTAAAAGGATGCTCTTGGCATGTCCGATATGAAGATATCCATTGGGTTCCGGTGGAAATCTGGTGTGCACAGTATCATAGACACCCTCTGCCAGATCCTTATCAATAATCTGCTCAATAAAATTTCTGGAAACAGTTTTTTCTGCTTCTCCTTCGGTGGTCACATTTTCTTTCAGTTCTTTTTCGCTCATTCCTGTCCGATACCATAAGCCGCAGACCGGCTCTGGCTTTACCTCCTGCATTTTCCGTTACTCTTATCCCACATCATAGCACATTATTTTTTAATATGCTATTCCTTTCCGTGAGTTTTCTCCAGTTTCTCAAAATAATCTTCCAGCTTCTGATTAAAATAATTCTCTGTAAATTCCATATCAAGGATCCTGAAAATACTGGTTCTTTTCATTCTGCCGGCTGCCTTCAGAAGATGACCGCCTCCGCTCCCGTCCTCTCCGGCCAAAAGCGCTGCCAGCTCATCTGCATGAACCTCTTCAATACAGCTCCTGAGGGAAAAGATGATATCCTCCTCCAGAACCGCAAATACCACACAGATGTGGATCTCTTCCACCTGTATCATGAAATCACTGATCATTCCAAGAATATTCGGATCACAGGGTGCTGACCTTACGATCGCATAATGAAAATCTTCATTGTATATGTGATGAAGCAGTGCCCTTCCGGCGATCTCCAGCTCCCGGAGGGACAGATTGGAATTTTTAAAAAGAGTGATCAGTCCCTTATCATAGGAAAGTGCATCCCGCATTTCTGTATCTTCCGATGCCGCAATGTCGGAAAACATGTTGGTGTCGCAGAGCAGTCCATAATAAAGAGCTGTCTTCAGCTTATCCTTGCCTTCAAAGGAATACCCCTCTGCCTTCATCATCTGCCACACCAGTGTAGAGCAGCTTCCAAGACCGGACCGGATCTCTGTCAGTGGGATTCCTGTGATCTCTACCTGATGATGATCGATCACCGCCACATTTTCTGCTGACAGGTGTGTCACATTTCCTGCACCATACTGACAATCAGTTGTGATCAGTAACCCCTTCACCGGTACATCCTGATCCTTCAGGTATACGACAGGTATATCAAGCTTATCGATCATCAGGAGCAGATTGGGCTTCTGGATCTGATTTACCCCACTATAAACCAGCCTGACATCCTTTCCCTTGTCTTTAAAATAACAATACAAGCCAAATCCTGATGCCAAAGCGTCAGCATCAGGATTGTCATGACATTGTATCGTAATTGGATTGAACTGTTCCAGCTGTTTCAGATTCATTTTTTCTTTGTTCCCTTCTGATTTTTCGGAAGGTCAGGTGCATATTTCCTTTCAAAATCCTCTCTTTTTAAGGGCTTATCAAAATAGTACCCCTGGATCAGTCCTACATTCATTTTGGACACGATATAGAACTGGCCTTCTGTTTCCACTCCCTCGACACAGAGGTTTACACCGATCACCTGTGCCAGTTCAGCGATCATACGGACAAAGGACTTTGCATATACGTCCATTTCCAGATTTCTGATAAAGCTCTGATCCACTTTGATCACATCAAGCGGAAGCTCTCTGATATGGTTCAGGGAAGAATAACCGGTACCAAAATCATCCAGTGCGATCCTTACCCCAAGCTCCTTGATCCTTCCAAGAATTCCCTTCATTCTGTCCATATCATTGATGGCAAGGCTCTCTGTTACCTCCAGCGTCAGATTACAGGGACTTATCCCACTGTCATGAATAGCACTTTCTACAATTTCAACAATATCACTCTGCAAAAGCTGGATGACAGACAGATTGACATTCACTTTATAATCCGGATAACCGTTCTGATTCCAGTAGCTGCAGATCTTGCAGGCTTCCCTCAGGATATGGTTCCCGATCGGATTGATCAGTCCCAGATACTCTGCAAGCGGAATAAACTCTGCCGGTGAAATAAAGCCAAGCTCCGTACTGTTCCACCGGATCAGTGCCTCTGCACCTGTACACTTCGGCTTCTCACCCCTGATATCCATGATCGGCTGGAAAAAGATCTCAAACTCCTGATTGCCCTTGGCTGTCGCCTCACGCATATTCTTTTCCATATCCAGTCTTCTTCCTGACAGACTGCCAATCTCCAATGTGTAATTGGAAACTCTGTTCTTACCTGCCTTCTTGGACTCATACATGGCGATATCTGCCTTTTTGATGAGTTCATGGACGACCTCTCCATTGTCAGGGAACTCTACTACACCCATACTCATAGTGCAGTAGTAATCCGAATCCTTTAAAAACCAGGGTTTCATGAAGATGTCTTTGATTTCCTGGATGATCCTGTCAAGCTCCTGATAATGCTCAGGTGACACAATAATGACAAATTCATCGCCGCCCATACGGTAGCAGGTATTCTCAATTCCTTTGATCCTCTGGAAATTATGTGCGATCGCCTTTAGCAGTACATCACCATACTGATGTCCCAGTCCGTCATTGATATGCTTGAAATCATCCAGGTCAAGATAAAGGAGCGCACCCTTTTTTTTCTTTTTACCGGCTTCATCCACATATCTTGCCAGATCCCTTTCACAGCACATTCTGTTGGAAAGTCCTGTCAGGAAATCGGTATGAGCCTGCTGTTCCAATTTCTTCTGATATACCTTTTTCTCAGTCTCATCGTACAGGGCGACCAGCATTACATTTCTTCCGTCTACCCAGCACATTTTTGTATAATAAACCTCAAACCACTTGCCGGGATCTTCAAGGAACAGTTCCCCGATCCCTTTCTCCGCCACAATCGTCTTTTCAAGCAGTTTGTTGATATTTCCGTTTTTCAGTTCTTCACCGAAAATGCCACGCATATTCCGGTTGGTGAACAGGCTATTCCCCGTTTCAAAATCCCTGACATAAACAGCGCCGCCCACATTATCAAGAATAGTTTCCAGACAGGCATAGGAGCCTGCCAGTGAATTCTTCTGGATCCTTCTTGTAAGGATACTCTGCAGGATCTTCATGGCATCCGCCAGGAACTTGATCTCTTCCTTCTGCCAGATCCTGTCCTCCCTTTTCTCCGTGAAAACGCCATACATATCGACCTTTCCAAGGATCATGATGGGAATTACCACAAGTGCATGGATCCCAAATGTTTCCAGCTCTTCTCTTTCTTCCTTCTTAAGTCCTGAACTGTCAGATAAAATAAAAGCCTTATCATCATCCTTGATAAAGAAGGGCTTTTTCTGAGCTGCATCTGCCTCCAGTCCCCAGACCTCCTTCTGGTTACACCAGTGAGACAGGATATCGATCTCATCCCTCTGCTTTGTCCTTCTGCACAGAGCTGCTGTGCTTAAATCCAGAAAGCTTCCTACTGTCCGCAGGATCCGGAGCATTAATTTCTCAATTGCATCATCATTTTCCAGAAGCTGGATGATCTCTGCCAGTGCTTCTGTACGTTTCAGGTTGGCTTCCAGTGCCTTGGCCGAATACTGGCTTCTCCGGCTCTCTGCTTCTGCATTCAGCGTATGGGCTGCACTGCTGACCAGATCCCTCGAAAACTCGCTGACGGCATCGATCACGCGGTTAAATGCCCTCGCTGTGATCATGGATTCAAAGCCGAGCAGTCCTGGCCTGTCATTCTCTTCTTCCTCAAAGTCATCAGAAAGCACACCAAAGATCACCCAGTTAAGAACAGGTCTTCCAAACGCCCTGGCAGTGATCACTGCCATGCGCAGGTTGGAATACCCTGTCTCTTCAATTGCCTGATCCTCAAGTGTGCTTTCACATACTCTCGTAAGCATATTCTGCAGCTGTTCCTGATCAATGGCCTTCATCAGCCTTGCTGCTTCATCAGGATTGCCGGAAAGGGCTGTGAGAGGAGTCCCATCGCAGTCTACAAAGCATGCAAATACATTTACTGCCTGGCACAGAAGCTTCTGCCATTTCTCCAGATTTTTCTTCTCCTTGAGGTTCTGTATCATGTATTCACTATCTGTACTGTACTTTCTTTTGTCAAACTCAACTGTCGACATGATGTTCTCCTCTTTTCTGCCGCATTCTATTTTTATTCATCCACGCTGTAGTTAGGAGCTTCCTTGGTGATATGGATATCATGAGGATGGCTCTCCTTCAGGGAAGCTGCTGAAATCTTGACAAATCTTCCCTTCTCCTTTAGCTCTTCGATGGAAGCTGTTCCACAGTAGCCCATACCGGAACGGAGACCACCCATCAGCTGGAATACAGTATCTTCTACAGTTCCCTTGTAAGCCACACGGCCTTCTACACCTTCCGGAACCAGCTTCTTTGCATTCTCCTGGAAGTAACGGTCTTTGCTGCCGTTCTCCATGGCTGCAATAGATCCCATACCACGATATACCTTGTATTTACGTCCCTGATACAGCTCAAAGGTTCCGGGGCTCTCATCACAGCCTGCAAAGATGCTTCCCATCATGCAGACATTTCCGCCTGCTGCGATCGCCTTAGTCATATCGCCTGAGTACTTGATACCGCCATCCGCAATGATCGGGATGCCATATTCCTTGGCAACTGCATAGGAATCCATGATTGCGGAGATCTGGGGTACACCGATACCTGCTACAATACGTGTCGTACAGATGGAACCGGGACCGATTCCTACCTTGACTGCATCAGCGCCTGCCTCGATCAGTGCCCTTGTTCCTTCACCGGTTGCCACATTTCCTGCAATGATCTGCAGCTCCGGGAATTTCTCCTTGATCATCCTGACGCAGTTCAGTACATTCTGGGAATGTCCGTGTGCACTGTCAAGAACAATCACATCTACCTTAGCATCTACAAGAGCTGCTACTCTGTCAAGTACATTGGCTGTAATACCAACACCGGCACCACACAGCAGTCTTCCCTGTGCATCCTTTGCTGAAAGAGGGTACTTGATCGTCTTCTCGATATCCTTAATGGTGATCAGGCCTACCAGATTATAATTGTCATCCACGATAGGAAGCTTTTCCTTTCTTGCCTTGGCAAGGATCTTCTTTGCTTCCTCCAGTGTGATCCCTGCCTTGGCAGTGATCAGTCCTTCACTTGTCATGGATTCCTTGATCTTCTTTGTAAAATCTGTTTCGAACTTCAGATCTCTGTTGGTAATGATACCAACGAGCTTTCTTCCCTCTGTGATCGGGACACCGGAAATACGGAACTTGGCCATCAGTGCATCGGCATCAGCCAGTGTATGATCCGGAGTCAAAGAAAACGGATCGGTAATAACACCGTTCTCAGAACGCTTTACCTTGTCTACCTCTTCTGCCTGTGCTTCGATCGACATATTCTTATGAATAATACCGATACCACCCTGTCTGGCCATGGCAATCGCCATTCTGTGTTCTGTTACTGTGTCCATTCCGGCACTCATCATCGGAATGTTCAGCTTGATTTTTTTTGTCAGCCAGGTTGTAAGATCTACCTGATTTGGGATTACATTGGAATAGGAAGGTACAAGCAGTACATCATCAAATGTAATTCCTTCGCCAATTATCTGACCCATTTTCTCTCCTCCTGTTATATTCTTTTTTTAAAAGATCATTTAATCTTTAAAAACCTTTCTGGGAGCGACGAACTGCATCGCCTTGACCATTTCCTCACTGGGCTCGAAAATGACCTTCTGATTGCCCTCATAATAAAATACAAAGCGCTTATCCGGCTGTTTCTCTTCTCCGGAGCTGTAATCAACATTCTTACTGGTCTGTCTGTTTTTGAAATTGTCCAGGTGCCAGGACTTGACAGGTGCAACGATTTCCATTTTGTCGAGAGAATAAACCGCAGCTCTCTTTCTCTTGCTCTTGGCCATGACCTTGTCCACCGTCAGCTCTCTGTCAAGATAGAGATACTCATACTCGAGATCGGTATTCATATAAACAAAATAAGCTGCAACACCAAACAGGATCGCCGGGATCAGTGCTATGATAAATACCATGCCAACCAAGACAAATCCGACTGTAAGCATGATCAGAAGTATCTTTAAAAAGGACATATATCCCGGTGTTTTTCTTTTTACCAGACATTCCACATAGGTTTCGTTCATTTTATCTGCCTTTCTTTTCTCTATATAGTTTCAAAGCCTTACCCGATAATGATAGTATATTTTCAGTCAACATGCAAGTGCTGCTGCCCATCTGAAAGTTTAGTGTCTGAAAATTTAGGAAAATTTCACAGATTGCATATTTTGTTTCGTTGACAGTCAATTTTTGAAAAGCTATGATATGAGTTAGAGGCTATTTTAATATACCTCTTTTAAAATTGCAAGAAAAACAGAGGAATTTATATGTTTGGTGAAAAGAAACAGAAGAAAAAGTACACAGGTGTACGGGATGAGATCCGGGAGCAGCAGAAAAAAACAAAGGATATGACTCCGAAGGAACGGCTTGCCTATTTCTGGTTTTATTATAAGGTACCGTTCATTGCCGGGATCGCAGCCGTTATTTTCCTGTCCATCATGATCCATGATATGATCACAGCAAAGGACTATAATTTTTATGCACTGATGCTGAATTCCCAGCATCTGAACGATACGGCCATCAGTGAATCCTTCAGTGAATATGCTGACCTTGATAATGAAAAATATGAATGCTACATTGATACGATGACGACTCTTTCCTTAAAGAACTACACACAGTACGACATGGCAACCTATCAGAAGATCATTGCGCAGGCAGCCACCAATGATTTCGATGCCCTTGTCCTTGATTCAGCCGTCTTTTACAAGCTTTCCATCAGCGGCTTTATGGTGGATCTCCGGACTGTCCTAAGTGAAGAAGAGCTGGCTGCCTACGAAGGAAATATCTATTATATAGACCAGGCTGCCATCGACAGGGCTGATGAGGCTGACTCGGATGATCCGGAAGCCACAGCGTTTTACAGCAAAATGGAAAATGCCACCAATGCTGTGATCAAAGCAGATGCCGAGGAACATAAGCATCCAGAGAACATGGAGGAGCCTGTTCCTGTCGGTATTTATATAGAAGACAGTCCCTTTATAGAGAAGACAGATTCCTATCATGGTCTGATCCCTGTCTTTGGAATCGCTTCTACCAGCCAGCGGATGGATAAGGCAGCTTCTTATCTTTCCTATTTATACGATGAAAGCATTCCCTTTGAAACGATGGTTCTGCAGTGACTCAGATCCTTGCTACTACGAAAATATCGTAGATCGCCTTGATGGCTGTCTCGAAGTCATCATTGGCAACACCGATGATGATATTCAGCTCACTGGAGCCCTGGTCGATCATCTTGACATTGACATTGGCATGCGCCAGTGCGGAGAAGATCCTTCCGGCAGTTCCTCTTGTGGACTTCATGCCGCGTCCTACGACGGCGATCAGTGCCAGGTCGGCCTCAATATCAATGGAATCAGGGTCTGCCAGTCTGTGGATGGCAGAAACCACCTTCTGTTCCTTATCCATGAACTCATCCTGATGAACAAATACGGTCAGGGTATCGATGCCGGACGGGATATGCTCAAAGGAAATACCATTGTCCTCAAAGGCCTGCAGTACTTTGCGCCCAAAGCCTATCTCAGAATTCATCATGGCCTTTTCAATATTGACAGAACAGAACCCCTTCTTTCCGGCTACACCGGTAATGGTGTACCTGCACTTCTGGCAGGTGCTTTCCACGATCCAGGTTCCTGTATCCTCCGGACGGTTAGTATTGCGGATGTTGATCGGGATCCCCTCTCTTCTTACCGGGAAGATTGCATCCTCATGCAGAACGCTGGCTCCCATGTAGGAAAGCTCCCTCAGCTCTCTGTAGGTGATAGTTTCAATCGCTTCCGGCTGGTCGATGATCCTGGGATCTGCGATCAGGAAGCCGGATACATCTGTCCAGTTTTCATATACATCTGCCTTGACAGCCCTTGCCACGATAGAACCTGTCACATCCGAACCGCCTCTTGAAAAGGTCTTTACCCTGCCGTCAGCGTAGGCACCGTAAAAACCGGGCACAACAGCATTTTCCGCATCCTGCAGTCTTGCGCTTAATATCTCATTGGTTACTTCAGCATCAAATTCACCATTGTCTTTAAAACGGATTACTTCAGCGGAATCAATAAATTCATAGCCAAGGTATGCTGCCATGATAATACCGTTCAGATATTCTCCACGGGAAGCCGCATAATTCTCACCGGTCTTTTCTTTAAAGTTCTTCTCAATCAGCTTAAACTCATCTGCCAGAGACAGGGAAAGAGAAAGTCCATCGATGATCTCCTGATATCTTTCTGCAATGGCTTTCAGCTCTTTCTTGAAATCGGAACCCTCTTCTGCCAGATGATAGCAGCTATAAAGCATATCCGTTACCTTGGTATCCCCTGAAAAACGCTTCCCCGGGGCTGAAGGAACCACATACCTGCGTTCCGGATCCGCATGGATGATATCCGCTACCTTCTGAAACTGTGCTGCGCTCGCCAGAGAGCTTCCTCCAAACTTAACTACCTTTTTCATTTTTCCATTCTCCTCATTTTCGAAATCTTCAATCCCGTACCTGTTTTCACAGGATATATCTTATGCTTCCATCCTGATACGGCTGATGATGCCTACTGCATCTGCTTTTTCATTAAATTCCTTTTCACTCATCACATCGGTCACGAATGCAAACTCATCCTCCACATCTGCCTCAATGACTCTGACGGATTTGAAGGTATCAATGGCTTCTTTTTCTTTTGCCACATCTACTCTGACGAAAAATGCCCTTCTTGCCTCACTGACATCAGAAACCTTCACATCCTCATCATCCCAGAAGCACATGATCACTTTGCCGATATGTCTTGCACAGTCAACAACATCAGATACGACAGCACTTGCAGTGGGAAGCTTTCCTGCTCCCTTACCATAGTACATGGAATCGCCCAGCATATTACCGTGTACGCAGACTGCGTTAAATACATCATTTACCATATAAAGCGGATTGTCACGGCTGATCATGAACGGTGCTACCATGGCAAAAAGCTTTCCGTCTACTTCCTTGCTCTGTGCCAGAAGCTTGATGGTTCTGCCCATAGCCCTTGCATAAACGAAGTCTGTTGCTGTGATCTTCGTGATACCCTCTGTATAGATCTCTTCATATTTTACATTTTTGCAGCACATCAGAGATGAAAGGATGGCGATCTTACGGCAGGCATCATAGCCTTCCACATCAGCCTCCGGATTTCTCTCTGCATAGCCCTTTTCCTGAGCTTCCTTCAAAACAGCCTCAAAATCTGCACCCTCTCTGTCCATCTTAGTCAGGATGTAGTTGGTAGTTCCGTTCAGGATACCGGTGATAGCATCGATCTTCTCTGCTGTCAGGGAGTAGTTCAGGGGACGGATGATCGGGATACCGCCGCCTACACTGGCCTCAAAGAGGTAGTTGCATTTGTTCTCATGTGCCACACGGATCAGCTCAGGTCCATGGGCAGCAACCAGCTCCTTATTGGAGGTACAGACGCTCTTGCCAAGGCTCAGGGCCTTCTTTGTAAAGTCATAGGCGGGCTTTAAGCCTCCCATGGTCTCACAGATGATCTTTACTTCCGGATCATCCAGGATCATATTAACATCGTGCACCACCTTATCCTCATAAGGATCCCCCGGGAAATCCCTCAGATCCAGAATGTATTTTACATTCAGTTCCTCACCGGACTTCTTGTTGATCTCTGCCTTGTTCTTTTCAATAACCTCTACTACACCGCTTCCTACGGTACCGTATCCTAACACTGCTACCTGTATCATATTCGTTTCCTTTCTTTGTGAGACTCATGCAGGATTTCCTGCAGCAGCCTAAATTATTCTTTCGCTAAAAGTTTTACATTTCTGACACCCTTCTGCGCTTCCATGGCTTCCAGCATATCTGAAACATCTCCTGTCGTCGGGAGAACCTGTATACTGAGGCTTAAAGATGCCACGCCATTGATCGGAATACTCTGATGGATCGTCAGGATATTGGCTCCGAACTGTGCGATGATCTTCAGCACATCGGAGAGAAGCCCCGGCTCATCCTCCATCTGAAAGGTAAGAGTGATCGTCGTTCCCTGGGAATGCTCATGGAACTCAAAGATATCTTCCTTGTACTTGTAAAAAGAGCTCCGGCTGATCCCCACCTGATCGGCTGCTTCATTGACCGTATGCGCCCTGCCGCTGTCGAGCAGCTTCTTGGCTTCCACTACCTTTAAAAGCACCTCAGGCACCGCCTGCTCCTTTACAACATAAAATCTGTTTCCCATGAATGTTCTCGTCCTTCTATAAAAGACATTTGTACGTCACCGAGGGATATTCTAGCACATTCCTTTTTTAAAGGCAAGAAGAAAATAAAAAAGAAGGTCACCACCAGCTAGGCAGTGCCTTCCTTTTAATCTTTTCTACAGCAGTTCCTTCAGCATCTTGTTGATCATGCCAGGATCTGCCTTGCCCTTCATGGCTTTCATGGTCTGTCCGACCAGAAAGCCGATCGCTTTTTCCTTGCCGCTCTTATAGTCCTGCACAGACTGGGGATTATTTGCGATCACTTCCTCTACAGTCTTTCGCAGAGCCCCTTCGTCATTGACGGTCTTTAAGCCTTTTTCCTCTACGTACTTCGCAGGATCCACATCACTTTTGAAGATCTCTTCAAAAACCTCCTTGGCTACGGAGCTGTTGATCTCCTTCTTATCTGCCATGGCGATCAGCGCAGCCAGATGCTCCGGTGAGAAACGGATATCCTCCGGCTCCATGTCATTTTCTTTCAGAAGACGGAGCGTTTCCACCATCAGCCAGTTGGAAACCTTCTTAGGCTGTGCCCCAAGGGCAACAGTAGCCTCAAACAGGTCTGCCATACGCTTGCTTCCTGTAATGATATCAATATCATACTCAGGAATGTCAAACTCTTCTTTATATCTTGCCATCTTTTCTTCGCGGAATTCAGGCTGTCTTTCTCTGATCCTGTCAAGGAATGCTTCATCAACCTCTATCGGTACCAGATCAGGATCCGGGAAATAACGGTAATCCTGGGCATCTTCCTTGCTTCTCATGGCATAGGATTCACCCTTATTGTCATCCCAGCGTCTTGTCTCCTGGATAACCTTTTCTCCTGATTCCAGAAGGTCGATCTGACGCTCTCTTTCTCCTTCGATGGCTCTTGCGATAGCCTTGAAGGAGTTCAGGTTCTTCATCTCGGTACGGGTACCGAATTCTGCCGCACCAGCCTCCCTGATGGAAAGGTTGACATCGGCACGCATGGAGCCTTCCTGCAGCTTACAGTCAGATGCACCAAGATACTGGATCGTCATACGGAGCTTCTCCAGATAGGCGATTACTTCTTCTGCACTTCTCATGTCAGGCTCGGATACGATCTCGATCAGCGGCACACCGGAACGGTTATAGTCCACAAGAGAACAGTCATTCCACTCATCATGAACCAGCTTGCCGGCATCCTCTTCCATATGGATCTCATGGATTCCCACATATTTCTTGCCCTTCTCTGTCTCGATCTCTACCTTACCATTACGGCAGATCGGCAGATACAGCTGGGAGATCTGATAGTTCTGCGGGTTATCCGGATAAAAATAATTCTTTCTGTCAAATTTACAATATCTGGTGATATCGCAGTTTGTGGCAAGTCCTACCGCCACTGCGTATTCCAGCACCTGCTTATTCAGTACGGGAAGGGATCCCGGCATACCGGTACAGACCGGACAGGTGTGGGTATTGGGTGCACCGCCGAAGGCTGTGGAACATCCACAGAAAATCTTGGTCTTCGTTGCCAGCTCTACATGCACTTCCAGACCGATGACGGTTTCATATTGCTTTTCCATGTCAGTTCTCCTCCTTCCTTACAAATGCACCTCTTGCTTTTTCATAGGTATAGGCGGCACGGATCAGATTCTTTTCCTTGAAGCAGTCACCAATGAGCTGCATGCCGATCGGCAGGCCCTTACTGTCCCTGCCACAGGGAATGGAAAGTCCGGGCAGTCCGGCCAGGTTGATGGAAATAGTGTAAATATCTCCAAGATACATCTGGATCGGATCGCTTAAGCTCTCTCCGATCTTCGGTGCGGTAGTGGGTGCTACCGGTCCGAGGATCACATCATACTTGGCAAAGGCCTCGTCAAAGGCCTTTTTGATCAGTGCCTTCACACGCAGTGCCTTCAGATAATAAGCATCATAATAGCCGGAGCTCAGTACAAAGCTTCCCAGCATGATTCTTCTCTTTACTTCAGCACCGAAGCCCTCAGAACGGGATTTCTTGTACATATTGTGAAGTCCCTGATATTCTTCGGTACGGTATCCGTATTTGATGCCGTCAAACCGCTCCAGGTTGGAGCTGGCTTCTGCTGCTGCGATCGTATAATAGGTGGGGATCGCATATTCCACCAGGCTTAAGTCAAATTCTTCTACGATGGCTCCTTTTTCCTTCAGAACCTCTGCTGCTCTCAGGACAGCTTCCTTTACTTCGGGATTTAGACCCTCTCCAAAGTAATCTCTCGGAATACCGATCTTCATTCCCTTTACATCCTCTACGAGCGCAGAGGTAAAGTCAGTATCCAGTCTTTCTACGGAAGTGGAATCCTTGCTGTCATGGGACGCGATCGCTTCCAGAATGGTCGCACAGTCTGTCACATCCTTGCAGAGGGGTCCGATCTGGTCAAGTGAGGAACCATAGGCGATCAGACCGTAACGGGACACCGTACCATAGGTAGGCTTCAGCCCCACAACACCACAGAAGGATGCGGGCTGTCTGATCGAACCGCCGGTGTCAGAGCCAAGGGCATAGAAGCATTCCTCTGCTGCCACTGCTGCCGCACTTCCACCGGAGGATCCACCCGGTACATGCTCCGGGTTCCAGGGATTTCTTGTCACGCCATATGCAGAAGTTTCTGTAGTGGAGCCCATGGCAAATTCGTCCATATTAGTTTTGCCAAGGATCACAGCCCCTGCCTTCTGAAGGTTTAAAACTGCCTCTGAGGTAAAGGTGGGTACGAAATTATAAAGGATCTTAGATGAGCAGGTGGTCAGCAGTCCCTCGGTACACATATTGTCCTTGATGGCTACCGGTACACCGGCAAGAGGTCCGCTTAACGTTCCATCATCAATCTTTTTCTGGATCTCCTCTGCCTGCTTTAAAGCTCCTTCCCTGTCTATGGTCACATAGCAGTGATAGGTGTCTTCCTTTTTCTCAATATTGTCAAGGACTGCCTCTACGGCTTCCTTAACGGTGACTTCACGCTTTTTGATCGCCGCTGCAAGCTCTACGGCAGTCATGCTTAATATACTCATATTCTGCCGTCCTCCTATTCAAATGTACGGGGTACTACGAACATCCCGTCTTTTTCTTCCGGCGCATTTTTCAGGATGGCTTCCCTGTCATCTCCATTGGTCACCACGTCCTCACGGAATACGTTGCTGACATGGAACACATGGGACATTGGCTCTACTCCTTCGGTATCCAGTTCGGAAAGCTTGTCAATATAATCAAGCATGCTTCCCATATCCTTCTTGGCCTGCTCCTTCTCTTCTTCAGAAAGCTCAAGCTTGGCAAGGATTCCTACATAATCAATGGTTTCGTCTGAAATGATATTTGCCACGTTTTTCTTTCCTTTCAAAAAACTTCAGATACTAATCTCTTGTGACGATGGCGGAGCAGCCCATACCGCCGCCTACGCAGAGGGTTGCAAGTCCCTTCTTTGCATCTCTCTTTGCCATCTCATGAAGCAGGGTAACCAGAATACGGCAGCCTGATGCTCCTACCGGGTGTCCCAGTGCAATGGCACCACCGTTTACATTCAGCTTGTCCATATCAAAGCCAAGGTCATGTCCTACGGCTACGGACTGTGCTGCGAACGCTTCATTTGCCTCGATCAGATCAAAGTCAGAGATCTGGTAGCCTGTCTTCTTCATAACCTTTCTGGTAGAAGCCACAGGGCCTACACCCATGATACGTGGTTCTACGCCTGCCAGCTCGCCGCCGATCCAGGTTCCCATAGGAGTAATGCCAAGCTCCTTTGCCTTCTCTTCGCTCATAACGATGATAGCTGCTGCACCATCGTTAATGCCTGAGGAGTTGGCTGCTGTTACGATACCGCCTTCCTTAAATGCGGGACGGAGCTTACTGATGCCCTCTACGGTAACACCCTTACGGGGACCTTCATCTGTATCAAAAATAATGGTTTCTTTCTTTTTCTTTACCTCTACCGGAACGATCTCATCCTTGAAACGCCCTTCCGCCTGCGCCTTTTCACACTTGTTCTGGCTCCATGCGGCAAATTCATCAAGCTGCTGCCTTGTAAGTCCCCAGTCCTCTGCTACGTTCTCTGCTGTCATTCCCATATGATAGCCTCCAAAAGCATCATGCAGGGCATCACGCAGAAGCGCATCGTCCATCATGGCTGCTCCCATACGGTAACCGAAACGTGCATCATAAAGAAGGTAAGGTGCCTTGCTCATATTCTCCATACCGCCTGCCACAATGATATCAGCATCTCCGCTGGCAATCAGCTTGGCTGCAAGGTTTACACAATGAAGACCGGAACCGCAGAGTACGTTAATCGTAGTCGCCGGAACCTCTACCGGGATTCCTGCGTTAACTGCTGCCTGTCTTGCGGGGTTCTGTCCAAGTCCTGCCTGGATGACACAGCCCATATATACCTCATCAACCTGCTCCGGCCTTATACCGGTTCTCTTCAGAGCCTCTTTGATCACAATGGTTCCCAGATCCGGTGCGGGTGTTGTACTTAAGGTACCTCCCATGGTTCCGATCGCTGTACGGCATGCGCCTGCTAAAACTACTTTTCTTGCCATAATCTTTTCCTTCTTTCTTTTATGATAAATCATTATTCTTTACAGGATTCTGTGCATGGCATTTCTGCCTGCACACATATATTTGTAATTTACTACTTTTCCCCGCTTCTGTCCACTGTTTTACGCGTCCTGCAGCACTCCCGTGAACCCTGCAGCACTCCCGTTTTTTGCTTCTGTCAGCACTCCTGCCGGTCTCTTATCAGTCAGGATCATAATCTGCCGTCAGTTCAAAGACCGCTTCCATATCTGACTTGATCAGCTTATATACTCCTGCCTGCAGCTTCCCGTAGGGCTTCAGATCACAGGTTACGGTCGCCTTCGTCAGATCAGGGATGCTGTAGGCAATATCATGCCATACGATATCACTTTCCGGCTCCACCTTTACAAAGGAATCTCCCTCCTGCCTCTGCAGCTCATAATCCTCTCCGTAGGTCATCTCATAACCACTGTGATTATCAATCTCAAGCGTCAGGATTCCGTTCTCAAATTTCACTGCTGTCATGGTCATTTCAAGCGGCATCGTGGAAATGTTATTCTCCATGGGAATGATTCCTGTGCTGCTTCCGCTCCCTGCATCAGCCGCTGTGCCCTCTTCTCCTGTTTCTCCTCCGGGAAGCTTTCCGGCAAGGAAAATAGAGGTTGGCCCGTCTGCACCTCCGATGATAGAAACAGAAGCTCCGTTTTTGTGTATCGTTACATTTCTGGCAGCCCATGTGCCTGCGCCGCAGACTGCTACGACAATACCCGCTATGATCCAGAATTTTTTATTTTTGTAAAAAGACATTTTCTTCCTCCTCTTTTTCGTTCCAAAGCTCGGAAAATTGAGCGTTTGAGTCGCTTAAATCATAATACATTGTATCAGATTTCCGGAGTTTATAAAACACCCAAAATTCAGCAAGCTGGAAGAAGTGCCGTAAAATCAAACATTTCTCTTTTTGTGGATTTATGGTACAATTCAAATATGTGAATCTATAAGATGACAGAAAGAAAGGATACTTATGAAAATGGATAAGAAAGAACTTGCTATCGCATACCACGATAAGAAATTTAACTGCTGTCAGGCTGTAGCCTGCGCTTTCGCTGGAGAAGTTGGTGTAAGTGAAGAAGTATTGTTCAAGGCGGGCGAAGGCTTCGGTCTTGGCATGGGCGGTATGGAAGGTACCTGTGGTGCCCTGTCAGGTGCTATCATGCTGGCTGGTATGAAGAACAGTGACGGAAACATCGAGAATCCCGCCACCAAGGCTTCTACCTACCAGCTTTCCAAAGAACTGCTGAACCAGTTCCGTGAAAAAACCGGCAGTACCGTATGTAAGGAGCTGAAGGGAATTGAAACCGGCAAAGTACTGTGCTCCTGCCCTGACTGCATCCGTTGTGGTGTGGAAGTCGCTGAGAAGGTACTATTCTCCTAAAAGCTTTATTAAAGAAGCTCTCTTATCTCAGGCTGGTCTATTTATTGATGGCAGGCGGGGTATGAGGGCTTCTTTTTGCTCCTCATGCCCCGCCTGACCCGGATTTTCTCTCTTCTTCCCTGTTTTTTCTTTGACGGCGGGGCACCACAGGCTTCCTTTTGATCCCCATGCCCCGCCCGCCTCGGATTTCCTCTCTTCTTCCCTGTTTTTTCTCTGGCGGCGGGGCACCACAGCTCTTTTTCTTCTCCCATGCCCCGCCCAGAACAACTTTTCTCTCTTCTTCCCTGCTTTTTCTCTGGCGGCGGGGCACCACAGGCTTCTTTTTGCTCTCCATGCCCCGCCCAGAACAACTTTTCTCTCTTCTTCCCTGTTTTTTCTTTGGCGGCGGGGCACCACAGCTCTTTTTCTTCTCCCATGCCCCGCCCGCCTCGGATTTTCTCTCTTCTTCCCTGTTTTTTCTCTGCCGGCGGGGCACCACAGGCTTCCTTTTGCTCCCTGTGCCCCACCTGGGACGCCCTGCAACCCGGCCCGCAGCCCCATTCTCACAAAAACAGCGACGGCAAAGCCTTTCTGCTGATTTCCGCTTCCACGTCTTCCACATGCCTGCCAGATCATTCAGGCAGAACACCGTATCAAAATCAAGTCCTTCATCGATTGCCTCCTGAAGACGCGGCATGGCGATCTCTACCTGTCCCTCACACTCGATCTTTTTTACCACCTGTATGTTTTCATTGGCGGATACCGTATCCAGAAATCCGCCCACTCTTTCCCTTGCTGACCTTGCACTCTCATGAGTCATCACGACCAGCTTCGCTGTATTATGCTTTTGAAGAAAATATTTTCCAATGATCACACCGGCCTCATAGTTGTCAGAGGTGATCGTACAGTCTGCCGGGATGTCATCTGCGACAGCGGTATCTACCACAATGACCTTTACCCCCCTGTCCCTTGCCTCGGTCAGCACATCCGCAAGGCTGTCTGCATCTGCCGGTGCTACCACAAGCGCAGAGATCCCCAGATCCAGAAGCTCCCGGATCTGGGAGGCCTGTCTCCCACAGTCAAGCGCCGGATCCCGGAGGATCATGCGGTCCCCTTCTGCCTCTACCCGGTAAGCCACTTCCTCACTGATGATCGTATAAAACTCATTATTCATGGTCATATAGCTGGCTCCGATAAGCCTTGCATCCTCCTTCTGCTCCAGGGAAAAATCCCTTCCCCCGAAGAAAAAGAAAAGAAACACTGCCAGTATCACCACATTACAGACAGCCACTATGCCTGTCCTGAAAAATCTGTTTCTTTTTTTCATAGTTCCTTCCTCAAAATTATGGTCTCTGCATAATCGGGATAACATACTTTGGAGCAGAAAAAAAGTGCAGGAATTCCTTCATGGATTTTCCTGCACTTTCAGTTTTATTTCTCCGTTTCAGTTTTTATTTCTTCTTCAGGCTGTCCAGATAATCCTTTGTCTCTGCAACAACAACACCACTCAGTGCAACCACAGCGATCAGGTTGGGGATCGCCATCAGACCATTAAAGATATCGGCAATGGTCCATACAGCCTTTACCGTCATGAAGGGACCGATAAAGATTGCAAGGATATAAACCCACCGATACCCCTTTACCAGCTTCATATTACCTCCGGATAAATACTCCAGACACTTTTCGCTGTAGTAGTCCCATCCAAGAATCGTGGTAAAGGCAAAGAAGATCAGGCAGACCATCAGGATAAAGGAGCATACCATATCAGGCAGCGGAAGACCCAGCTGGAATGCCTTTGTGGTAACAGCAACACCCTCAAGTCCCATATCCCAGGTTCCTGTGATGACAATGGAAAGTCCTGTCATGGTACAGATCACAAGCGTATCAATAATAGTTCCCATCATGGAAACAAGTCCCTGCTTGGCAGGCTCCTGAACCTGCGCTGCTGCAGCTGCAATAGGTGCACTTCCAAGACCTGCTTCATTAGAAAAGATACCTCTGGCAATACCCTTCTGCATGGCTACGATCATGGCTCCCATCATACCACCGGCTGCTGCCTTCAGGCCAAAGGCACTCTGTACGATCAGCACGATCGCTGCCGGGATCTTGGTGATATTGCAGATCAGGATGACCAGTGCTGCAACTACATACAGGACTGCCATAAAGGGAACTATAACAGAGGCTACTGTGGAAATTCTCTTAAGCCCCCCGATAATAACAAGTGCCACACAGATGGTCAGGATAATACCTGCGATCACAACAGCGATAGAGTAATCCATGCCAAATAAATGAATGGTAGTGGTACTGTCAGGATCAAAGAAGTTCTTGACCGCACTGGTAATACCATTTACCTGGGTAAAGGTTCCGATTCCGAAAAGTCCTACGCCCACGCCAAAGAAAGCGAAGATCTTGGCAAGCCATTTCCACTTTTCGCCCATACCCTTTTCTATGTAATAAAAAGGACCTCCGATGATATGTCCATCCTCTGCTACCACACGGTACTTCACAGCAAGCAGACACTCAGAGTACTTGGTTGCCGTACCAAGAAGGGCAGCGATCCACATCCACAGAAGGGCTCCGGGACCGCCTGCTACAAGGGCGGTTGCCACACCGACGATATTTCCGGTACCGATCGTAGCGGAAAGTGCGGTACAAAGCGCTGCAAAGCTGGATACCTCTCCATGCTCACCGGATTTCTCATTGGCTCTGATCAGACGGATGGCATGGGGAAGCTTCATGATCTGCAGTCCCTTCAGACGGATCGTCAGAAAGATACCTGCGGAAAGAATCAGGACGATCAGGGGAATACCCCATACCAGATCATCCACGGTCGTTAATACGTTACTGATTGCTTCTAACATTTGTTCCTACCTCTCACTTCGTTTTGATTTTTGTAAATACAAAAAAGAGCTGATAAAATCAGCCCTCCAAAGAGTATAGAACATGCATATAATGATGTCGGGGTCAAAAGCCCCCGACTTTGATACCTACGGATTGCTTCGTGCTACGCACTCCCACAATCCTACCCAATATTCGCATATTGGGGGATTATCATTCCACTTCTATGCTCATATCGGGGCGGATCCTAAGGTCTTTCACCCACTTATGAGCAAGCTCATGTGGGCTTAGACCTTTTGGCTCTGGTATTATGTATATTATTATATACATTATCTCAATTTACGTCAATAATAGTAAACAAACTAAAATTCTCTCTTAAAATAATCTCATAGAAATCATTTTAAGAGAGGATTTATGCTTTGCCATTGTTCTCCTTGCTATTTATTTTTTTACTTGTGCATCTTTATTTAACTTCGCCAGAACCTTCACCTGTTCAATCGCCACTTTTCTCACATCCTCATTTTTCATCTCCTACAACAAATCGGAAAGAAGTTTCGAAGCACCTGAAGCTTTCGTTTTATTCAATTCACCAGTCAATCACATCAAAGAACTCTTCAATGTTACTGGCTCTTTGACCAAGCATTTCATGATCAAATATGGTGGATTTGATACTGATGTCAAAAGTCTTTTTCTTGATCTCATACCGGTTCTTTACCAGTTTTTCCTGTCTGCGAATGCTTCCAAGCAGATTTTCTAAAGACTTCTTTCCGATATTTAAAAAATCATATACCTCCGTGTCGTTTTTGAAAGCATCCAGATCCTTATATCCCCATGTCTTGACGATGTAGCTCTTCGTATCCTGGCCTTTATAATCTGTATCATGAAGACATGCCACATATTCAAAATCCGGATTGTCAGCGATGACAAATAATGGAGTATTACCCTTATCATTCTGAATCCTGCAATATTCCATAAGCTTCAGAAAGTTTTCTTTTTCTCCCGGCACACTTACTATCCTGTCCGCATCCACAATGATAAACTTCGCAAGGTAGTTCGTCTGCGACTCTTTCCTGATCTGACGAAGGAAATTTGAATAACCGCCGCCGTGCATATTAATCGGTTTCAGGACAAGCTCCACTCCCTGTTTCTTCCGCATCTTATCAGTATAGTTGTATTCGGTATCGCCTTCGCAGAAAATGGCGTACCGTTTCTTTAGTACACGCTGTTTTCTACTCAAATGCTGTACCTCCCAAAATACCCTTCATATAGAATTCATAAACCTTTGCAGTCTCATACCTGACTTCCGGGAAGTCTGCCAGAGAATACAATTCCGATGTAAGGCTATCTTTGCTCTTAGTCACAAAATAAATCTGTTCCTTCATATAGGTCTTTAGATTCAAGTGCAGAACATTATGTGTCGAGAAAATGAACTGACCACGATGTTCCGCGCCATTCACAAATGCCACCACTCTGTCGGAAAGAATCGGATTCAAAACTCTGTCCATTTCGTCCGCAAAAACGACCCTGTTCTCATATACTACACGGAATATCTGCACAGCCCATGCAAAAAACTCCCTTACACCTGTTGAATCCTGCTGAAGTTCTCTTTTAATCTCATTCCCGTCAGCGTCCTTGCGGATAATGAGGGATTTCCCATATGGCTTGTCATTATCCACCTCAATGTTGCAGATACTGTAATCAACCATACGGAAAATTTCCAGGAAACGAGGGTCTTTCATAACCTTTATATCCTCATCCCTTCCAGCGGGATCCTTCTCCCTGTCCTCAGGTACTGTGCCGGGAAGAAGAATGTCTTTAAACCAGCTTGCCGTTTCAATAGCATCCCTGTTACCCAAAAGCGCCAGCTTGCTTACAAAAAGACCATAGCTATTGTTACTGTTCTTTAAGGCAGCCACCAGTTCCTTGGCTTTTCCTTCTTTCTTTTCATACTTTTCCCTTTCTGTATTTCTCTC